>Ga0310121_10000446_pt1 | contig 45170 bp, 44 predicted proteins | sample CB27_Tmax_986_MG_FD_203504 | JGI IMG/M metagenome (GOLD analysis project Ga0310121, IMG submission 203504) | Marine microbial communities from Western Arctic Ocean, Canada - CB27_Tmax_986 | ecosystem: Environmental > Aquatic > Marine > Oceanic | place: Canada: Western Arctic Ocean | collected... | reverse complement strand
CGACGGGCGTCGTCCGCTCGCCCCTTGCGCGAGCGAAGCTTGGCCTTGAGCAGCTGGCGATCCTGCTCGGAGAGTCGAATCGGATTCTTCGATTGCATGAGGCATGATGCCACATATAGTTTCCAATTCAATGGTACATGGTACTAGGCTGAGAGATCGACCGTTGGAAGGAACCCTGGCGGCTTGCGGTGCCGTGTCGCCTGCTCGAAAGCGTACGTGAGGCCGATCAGCCGGGGCTCGGTCCAGGCCAGGCCCATGAACGACAGGCCCACCGGCAGGCCGAAGACGAAGCCCATGGGCACCGTGATGTTCGGGTAGCCGGAGACGGCCGCCGGCGTCGAGCTGCCCCCGATGTAGTGATCCCCGTTCACCAGGTCGGTCATCCAGGCCGGCGCGCCGGTCGGCGCCACGAGGGCGTCGAGACGGTGCTGCGCGAAGACCGCATCGAGCCCGTCCTTGCGCGTCATCCGGCGGCACGTCTCGAGGGCCTCACGATACTCGGGCGTTGTGAGAGGTCCTTTCTCCTGGGCCTTGTGGAAGATGTCCTGGCCGAAGTAGGGCATCTCCCGGTCGCGGTGGGCTTCGTTGAAGGCGATGGCCTCCTCGAGCGTCTTCACCGGGACGTCGGGCCCTAGCGAGGCGAGGTAGGCGTTGAGGTTGGCCTTGAACTCGTAGAGCATCACGTCGTAGCTCGGCAGCTCTTCGAGGTCCGGCAGATCGGCAGGGTCCACGACCTCGGCCCCCTGTCCCTCGAGCGCGCCGAGAGCCTCCTCCAGGAGGGCGTCGACAGCCGGGTGGAAACCGGCCATCTTCCGGGCCACCCCGATGCGAGCTCCCTCGAGGGCGCCGGGATCAAGAGCGGCCGTGTAGTCGGCGATGTGGCCCTTTGCGGCAGCGGTGGCGTCGTCCCGGGGGTCGAACCCGGCGAGGGCGGAGAGAAGGGCTGCGGCATCGGCCACCGTCCGCGCCATGGGCCCCGCGGTGTCCTGGGTGTGGGAGATGGGGATGATGCCGGCGCGGCTCACGAGACCGACGGTGGGCTTGATGCCCACGATGCCGTTCGCCGTGGAGGGGCACACCACCGAGCCGTTCGTCTCGGTCCCGACGGCGAGGGCGCAGAGGTTGGCCGAGGTGGCCACGCCGGAGCCGGAGCTCGATCCGCAGGGGTTGCGGTCGAGGGCGTAGGGGTTGCGGCACCGGCCGCCGCGGCCGCTCCAGCCCGAGGTCGACTGCTCGGAGCGGAAGTTGGCCCACTCCGACAGGTTGGCCTTTCCGAGGATCACCGCACCGGCGTCGCGCAGTCGCCGGGCGACGTGGGAGTCCTGCGACGGAATCGAGCTCTCGAGGGCGAGTGAGCCGGCCGTCGTCGTGAGCCGGTCGGCGGTGTCGATGTTGTCCTTGAGCAGCACGGGGATGCCGTGGAGCGGTCCCCGGGGGCTCCCGTTCTTCTGTTCCTCGTCGAGTGCCTCGGCGATCGAAAGCGCCTCGGGGTTGGTCTCGATCACGCTTCGGAGCATCGGACCCTGTCTGTCCAGAGCCTCGATCCGGTTCAAGTAGGCCTCGGTCAGCCGTCGCGCGGTGAGCTCACCGGAGGAGATCTTCGAGCGGAGCTCGGCGACGGTGGTCTCTGCGAACTCGAACGGGGGGATGCGAAGCGCATCCGCTTCATCCAGGCCTTCCGGGTTGGAGGTGGGCCGACAGGCTCCGGTGAGCGCCGCTGCGCCGCTCAGCGCTCCTACGCCGAGGAATCCTCGGCGGTCCATGCCGTCACCGTCCGATCGAGATTCCATTGGGCAGCCTCCCGAGACAAGGGGACACCTTGCCTATCTCTCCGCCCCAGAATCGGAGACAGGTAAGGTGTCCCCCTATCTTGTCCCCCTATCTCCTATCGCTTCGAGCTGAAGAGGCCGCCGGAACCCGTCGGCTCCTGACGCTTGGCGCGCCCGAGGGCTCCCATGACGAGCGGAGCGAGCATGTGGCCAGGAGCTTGAGAGTGCTGCCGGCGTCGAGGCCCGTGGACTTGCCCAGCGAGGCCGCCACGTTGTTCTGTCGGCTGCCCAGCAGGTGGCCGGCCGAGGATGCCGGCTCCTGCTGCCCCCGCCACGCCCCCGCCCAGGAAGCCACCGATGTCGTCCAGGATGCTTCCGTCGTGGTCGCGGTCCAGGGCCCCGGCGAGAGAGTCGAGCCCACCGGAGCTGGCCGTCTGGCGCTGCAGCGCGCCCATGAGCAAGGGGACTGCGGCCTTGATCGCGGTGCTGGCCTGGGCCTCACCGATGCCGAGCTGGCGGGACACCTGCAGGACGTTGCCGCCCTCGAGGAGCGGCAGGAGGGCATCCATCATTGAAGCGGACATGTCGCTACGCCTTGTTCGGCAGCTTCAGCCGCTGGCCGGGGTGGATGAGGTCCGGGTTCTTGAGGATGTCCTTGTTCGCCTCGAAGATCCTCATGTAGTCGCCTGCGTTGTCGTAGGCGCTCTTCGCGATCTTGGAGAGGCTGTCGCCGGACTTGACCACGTGGTAGCCGAAGATGTCGGTCTTCTCGACCTTGACGTCTGCGACCAGGTCGCTCTCCCAGTCCGAGTGCTTTTTGATCGCGTCCCAGAGCAGGTCCTTAGTCGTACTGATACTCGGCGGTCCCCTTCACGATGAGTTTGCCGTCCTTCTCGGACACGTCGCCGTCCTTCACCTTCAGCTCTTCACCGAGCTTCAGAACGTCGGCGTACCTCTCCTTGAGGCTCATTCGGCTCTCCTTCGCTGACGAATACGGGGATCCTGGTGGATCAGGGGGCCAGAGCATGACCGGCCGTCCGGCGGGAGTCAAGAATCCGGCCTCCCCGGTGACGAGGCCCACCGGCGTCCACCGCGTTGAACGCGAAAAATAGCAGAACCCGGAGAGCTCGGCGCGCGTTAAGCAATGTGAACGCTCACCCTTCCAGTGAGTACGAGGAGGCCGGGCACGGGCCGGGCCACTTCGGGTGGGCCCGGCCCAGCTGGATCCCGGTGTCGTAGGCGATCTCCCTCATGTCACGTTTCGAGCGGATCACCGTCGCGATCGAAGTCTCCTGGTAGTCGTCCGTCCAATCGTGAATCCAGAAGTACTTGCTGCCGCGGGGCACGACGGCGCTGAAGGCGAACGGCTCGTAGGCGATGAGCCTCTGCCCATCGAGGATGCGCGAGGCGCCCACGTCGGTTCTCAGACACGGATTGCCTGAGAGGTCGCGGATCTGCTGCGCCTCGACGATCAGGTCGTCGTCGTCGGCCAGGGTCCAGCTCTCGAAGATGATCAGGTACTTCTCGTCGAGCGCGCTGCCCAGGCCGATCGAGAGAGCCCCCACGCGCTTCACATTGAAGAAGTGCGGCGGGAGATCGTCCTCCCGGCCGAAGCGGATGAGGCCGGCGAACTCCGCGGCGGTCTCGGCGAAGCTTGCGGGGGGCAGCGGCGCGGCATCGATGAGCTCGTGGGCTCCGCGCAACGCGAGGTCTCGGTCCCACCTGAACCCGGCGCGGATCTGGGCCGCCAGCTCCGGCGTCGGGATGGTCCGGTTCGGCTTCTCGAGGGCGTCGCGGTAGCCTCGACAGAACTCACCCACGAACTGGTCGTCCTCGTCGTCCCAGCCCCGCTCCCGGGCGGCCAGCAGCAGAGACGTTCCAAAGCGCACGAGGTCGATGAGCGGCTTTCCCTGGGTGCAGTCGTCGAAGTCGGTGAGGCCGTGCCCGAGGTTCGTCACCGCGTACTGCTCGAAATGGGCATCGCCGTGGAGGTTCACGTCGGGGAAGTCGCCGATCACGTCGGCGAAGGCGTCGCAGGCTTCGAGGGCAAAGCCGGCGTTGATGAAACGGAAGTACCCGTGGGCGCTCTGGGCGATCTTTGACTTGAGGTCGGACCGGCCGGCGAAACGGGGGTCCGCCGGGTCCACGGTGAGCCGGTCCGTGCCCTGCCCCGGGGCTGCCGCCATCAGGGCGTCGCAGAGCACACCCACGAGCGGCTGCACGCGCGGCATCCGGAGCATCTCTCGTGATGTTATCAGGCCCGCGGGGCGCTTCGCCTCCTCGAGCGGACCCGTGGCGGCCGATCCGCGGGATAGACTCGCCCCGATCATGCCGAAGAGCCAGCCGAAGATCCTTCTCGACCCCTGGGCGGCAGAGTACGACCGATCCATCCAGATCGGTGCCGAGGCCGACGAGGCCGACCCGGCGGCCGTCGACATCCGCGTGGAGACGTCGATCTGGGCGGCGGTTCGGCCGACCACGAGCCCGGCCCCGAGGCGGATCGCGTTCGTCGACGGCGTGCGGCGCATCGAGCATCGCCTTCTGGTCGAGGACGGCTCCGGGACCGTCTTCGGCCTGCTCGGCTCGTATGGGGTGGGGGCGGCACTGGTCGCCGGAGAGGCCAGGGTGGCCCACGAGTCCGTCGTCCGGGTGGCGGTCACGGGCAACGGGCTTCTCCTCAGGCCCTTCCCGGCGCCGATCGGGGACGGCCGCGCCGGCGTCGTCTTCGAGCCTTTGGCCGAGCCCGAGAACACTCCCGCGGCTCCGGTCGAGGGTCTCCAGAAAGCCATGCGGGCGGGCGAGGCGAGCCTGGCCGAGCGAGTCGGGGCCGAGGCGGACGTGGTCTTCCTCGACGGGCCTCTCACCTACGTCACGGCCGCCCAGCAGGGTCCCGTCGTCGGCTTCGTGAAGAAGCTCCTCCGCACCTATCTGGATCCTGCGGCGTCCGCGCTCTTGCCTGGCCTGGCGGTGGGCGAGCGCACGCCCCTTTTTCTCGTCGATGCCCCCCGAAGGCCTCGCTACTCCTGGTACCTGCGGATCGGGCTGGGCCGTGCCATCCAGTCGCCACTCACCGGCATCGTGCGCCTAGAGGCCTCCTCCGCAAGCGGTCTCGACGCCGCGCGGGACCTGGCCGACCTCTCGGCGCGCGAGCTGCCTCGCTTCGCGTCCGAGGCCGCCCGAGACCCTCGGGCACCGCAGAACCTCCTGCCGATCGGGGCCCTCGAGGCGCGCCTCAAGCATCTTCTGGGAGACCATGCGGTGATTCGACGGGCGATCGAGACGCAGCTCCAGAATGAAGTGGAGGCCGTGGCATGAGCGAGCACGTGGGCCGGGTCCTTGGAACCGTCGATGCCATGCCGCTGGAGTTCTGGGTCGGGCTCGAGGACCACCAATACCTCCAGCTCGACGACGTGGTGGAGGTCGAGACGCCGCTCCCCGATGGGACCGAGGTGCGGCTCTACGGCGTCGTCGACCTGGTGAGGGCGCGGCACGAAGGGGCCACGTTCGACTCCGACGTCTTTCTGGTGGAGAAGGGCGTTCTCCCCGCGACGGTGGTCCAGGCCGCCCACGTCCGGGTGACGCGGGTCGAGCCTGAGATCTTCATCCCTCCCCGACCGGGCCAGGCCGTGCGACGGGCCGTGGGCGAGCGCCGCGAGGAGGCGCTCTTCTTCGACGGCATGCAGAGACGACTCCCCATCGGTCTGTCCCGTGACGGCGAGCCTGTCTACGCCAACCTCGACTTCCTCGACGGCTCCCGCGGCGCGCACGTGAACATCTCGGGCATCTCCGGCGTGGCCACCAAGACCAGCTATGCCACGTTCTTGCTTTACAGCCTTTTTCGCTCCGGCGCCCTCGAGGGCGAGGCGGCCAACACCCACGCCCTCGTCTTCAACGTGAAGGGCGAGGACCTCCTCTTCCTCGACCAGCCCAACGCCCGCCTCGGGACCAGGGCACGGGAAGACTACGGACGGCTCGGACTGCCAGCCGAGGCCTTCGACTCGGTGCAGGTCCTCGCTCCGGTGCGGCCGGGCTCCCGCGAGCGCCTTCCCGCCACCGGCAGCCGCCAGAAAGGCGTGACCGCGTTCTTCTGGACCATCCGCGAGGTCGTCACGGAGCGTCTCCTCCGGTTCCTGTTCGCCGAGGCGGAGGACGCCGCGAGCCAGCTCAGCTTCGTCGTGGACAGGGTGGAAGCGAAGCTCGCGGCTGCGGCGAAGGAGGCGGGGGGGCCGGCGGACCCCTGGATCGAGCTCGAGGGTCGGAGGATCGAGACGTTCGACGCCCTCGTCGAGGTGCTGACCGAGCGCGACCCCGTCACCGAGGAGCGATCTCTCGCCGAGCGCTGGTCCTTTCCGGCGGCCCCGGGGACGGTGGCGGCCTTCGAGCGGCGGCTCCATGCCGCCGCGCGGCACGTCGGCCACCTGATCCGGGGCGAGAGCGTGGGGCAGCGTGAGGAGCACCTGCTCGACTGGAAGAGGCGCCAGGTGAGCGTCGTCGACATTCACTCTCTCCACGATCGGGCCAAGCGATTCGTCGTGGGCGCCGTTCTGAACAGGATGTTCGAGGAGAAGGAATCACTGGGAACGTCGCGGCCCCTCGTCTTCGTGGTCCTCGACGAGCTCAACAAGTACGCCCCGCGGGAGGGATCGGGCCCCATCAAGGAGGTGCTCCTCGACATCTCCGAGCGGGGCCGCAGCCTGGGCATCGTCCTGATCGGAGCGCAGCAGACAGCCAGCGAGGTCGAGAAGCGGATCGTCGCCAACGCCGCCCTCCGCGTGGTGGGACGTCTCGACAGCGCCGAGGCCGAGAGATCGGAATACGGCTTCCTCACCGCCGCCGGCCGGGGTCGAGCGGGCATCCTCAAGCCCGGCACCATGATCGTGCAGCAACCCGAGATTCCGACGCCTCTGCTCGTGCGCTTCCCCTTCCCGGCCTGGGCCACCCGCAAGAGCGAGGTCGCAACGACGGTGACCGAAGCCGACGTGTTCAAGGGCTTCACCGAGGCCTGAGCGGTGCGCTTTCTCCACACCGCCGACTGGCACGTCGGCAAGCCGTTACGCGGCCGTTCGCGGATGGAGGAGTACGCCGCGGCACTCGAGGAGGTGGCCTCGATCGCCATCGACCGCAAGGTCGACGCCGTTCTGATGGCGGGTGACGTCTTCGACTCGCCGGCGCCTCCTCCAGAGGCCGAGAAGCTCGTGTACGACTTCCTGGCGCGGCTCGTCCCGGAGAAGATCGCGGCGGTCGTGATCGCCGGCAACCACGACCACCCTCGAAGGCTCGGCGCGCTCTCATCCCTGCTCGAGGGCCTTCGGATCCACGTCCGTCCCGAGGTGAGGCCGCCGGCACAGGGCGGGGTGGTGGCCCTGGCGTCTCGGGACGGGCAGGAGGAAGCCCGGGTCGCCGTGCTGCCCTTCGTGCCGGAACGCAAGGTGGGCGACGCCTGCATGGTGATGGACGCCGAGTACTCGTGGTACGAGGCCTACTCGGCTCGAATCGAGCAGATCCTCGCGTGGCTCGTGCGAGACCTCGACCCGTCCACCGTCAACGTCGTTCTCGGCCACCTGCTGGTGTCCGGGTCCCGCTTCGGCACCGGGGAGAGGCAGCTTCATCTGGGGGACATCTACGGCATCAACCCCCAGCAGCTGCCGGCGTCCGTCCAATACATCGCCCTGGGCCATCTCCATCGGCCGCAGGAGCTGACGGCCCCTTCGAAGACTTTCTATTCGGGCTCGCTCATCGAGCTCGACTTCGGCGAACGGGAGCAGGACAAGCGCGTCGTGCTCGTCGAGGCGTCGCCGGGGAAGGCCGCGTCGATCGAGTCCGTGCCGCTCACAGCCGGCCGCCGCCTGCGCGACGTCTCCGGGACGTTCGAGGAGCTGCAGGGGCTGGCTGGCGGGTTGGGCGATGCCTTCCTCCGGGTCACGGTCAAGACGTCGGCACCTGTCCCGGGCCTGGCCGAGAAAGTCAAGCAGCTCCTTCCGAACGCACTCGACGTGACGGTCGACCATCCTCGTGAGGAGCCCGGGCCCGCCGAGTCCCGCACCAGCCTCGAGCCGGCGGAGTTGTTCGCGCGCTACTACGCCCGGAAAAACGGCGCCGAGCCCTCCGAGGCCCTGAGTGCCCTCTTCCAGGCGATCTACGAGGACGCACAGCAGTGAGGCCGCTGCGGCTGGAGGTCGAAGGCTTCACGTCCTTCAGGAAGAGACTGACGGTCGATTTCTCCGGGCTCGACCTCTTTGCGATCACGGGCCCCACCGGTGTGGGCAAGTCGTCGCTCATAGACGCGCTGGTCTTTGCTCTCTACGGACAAGTCCCTCGCGTTGGCGACGACTACAAGCAGCTCATTAGCCACGGTGCCGAGCGACTCGCGGTCCTCCTGGAGTTCGAGGCTGGCCGGGAACGCTACCGGATCGCCCGAACCGTGCGCCGCGCCGGGGCCTCCAAGCAGCTGCTCGAGCGCCTCGACGGCGATGAGCCGGAGCCGCTTGCCGATCGGGTGAAGGAGATCCGCATCCGGGTCGAGAGAATCCTCGGGCTCGACTACGACGGCTTCACCCGTTCGGTCGTCCTGCCCCAGGGTCAGTTCGACGAGTTCCTCAAGGGCGAACCGAAGGAGCGGCGGAAGATCCTGGTCTCCCTTCTCGACCTCGGCGTCTACGAGACCATGCAGAAGCTGGCCAACCAGAGGGGGAGCGAGGCGCGGAAGGAGGCGGGTTTCGTCGCAGAGCAGCTCGAGAGGGACTTTTCCGACGCCACACCCGAGACCCTCGAAGCGCGAAAGGGCGAGCTGGCGACGGTCGAGGGAGAAGCGGCCGGGGTGGAGAAGGCCCTCGCGGGCCTGGCCGAGGGACTCACAGTGGCGCAGAAGCTCCGTGCGGCGCGCCGCGAGGACCAGTCCCTGGCGGAGGACGAGGCTCGCGAGCGGGCAAGGCGAGCCGTGGCCGAGAAGACGGTCGCCGGTGGCGAGGCGGCCCGCACCGCCGCCGAGATCGATGTCGCGGCGGTCGCCGAGCGGATCGACGGCCTGGGCGTGGACGAGGATCGGCACACGGCCCTGGTTGCCGCCAGGCCCAGGGCAGAGCGCCTGTGTGAGTTCCGGGACCAGGTTGGCCGGGCCGACCAGGGGCGGACCGAGGCGCTTAGGGCCGTGGCGCGCGCCCGCGCGACCCGGGCCACCGTCGAGGTCGCGGTCCCGGCAGCCGAAGGCGCCCGCGTCAAAGCCGATGCCGCCGTGGCTGCGGCACGTGCGAAGAAGGAAGACGTGCATCGTCGACACGCGGCCGTGGTGCTTCGGCGAGGGCTCAAGGCAGGGGAGACCTGCCCGGTGTGTGAGCAGGAGATGCCAGGGGTGCCGAAGGGTCGCGCGCCCGGGCTCGACTCGGTCGACAAGAGCCTGGGTCGCGCCGAGACAGCCGCCCGCGATGCCGCCGCAGCCGCCGAGGCCGCCCGCCTCGAGCTCCAGAAGTCCAGGACGTCCGTCGACGGGCTGGAGCGCGAGCTCGCTCAGGCCGAGGATCGGCACGGCGAGCTCGAGACGGCGCGGAGCGCGGTCGAACACGATCTGAGTGAGGCCGGTTTCGAAGCCGAGGAGTGCGCCGAGCCGAGCCGCCTCTTGAAGCGTCTCCAGGCCGAGCTGAGGACCCTCGAGGCCGCGAGGCAGACGCGGGCGGACCTCGAGGCTCGGAAGCGGGCCCTCGAGGAGAGGCGCGCGACCCTCCAGGCCGAGCTGGCTGCGGCGACGGCTGAGCAGGAAGGCGCGCGAGCTCGGCTGGAGGAGATCGCCGGAAAGCGCGTGGCGGCCTCGGCTCTCGTCCAGGTGTCTCTCGAGGCCCTGGGCACGCTGGCCTCTCGCGAGGGATGGGAGGAGCTCGGGACCCTGGGCGACGAGGTCGAGGCTCTCGAGGAACGCAGCAGGGAATCGCAGGGCCGATCGCGGAAGCTCGCCGCGCGCCGAGGCGCCCTGCGGGGCGACGTCGAGCGCATCGAGGAGAAGATCGTGCGGGCCTCGGAGCTTCGACAGAAGAAGGAGGCGCTCGATGCCAACGGCGCGCTCCTCAAGACGCTGGCGGATCATCTCCGGGCGAACGAGCTGGTGGCGTGGATTCAGGAGGAGGCACTCCGTCGTCTGGCGGAGGACGGCTCCCATCATCTGGTGGCGCTGTCTCAGGGGCGCTACGCTCTCCGGCTTGGATCGGGCGATGTGATCGCGACGGGCTCCCGAGCCGAGCAGGACTTCTTCGTCGTCGACCGCTGGAACGCCGACGGCGTGCGCTCGGTCAAGACGCTGTCGGGTGGAGAGACGTTCCTTGCGTCGCTGGCTCTGGCCCTCGCGCTGGCGGAGAGTCTTGCCCGTCTCTCGGCTGGCGGACGTGCCGTAGAGGCCCTGGACAGCCTGTTCCTCGACGAAGGCTTCGGCTCTCTCGACGGCGAGACCCTCGACACCGTCGTCGCGGCCCTCGACGAGCTTCACGGCGGCCAGCGCCTGGTCGGCATCGTGACCCACGTCCGCGACCTCGCCGAGCGGATGCCCGCCCGTCTCGAGGTCCGTCGGGAGGGAGCGACCGCCGTCGCCGCCGTCGTCTGACTGTTTCTCACGAATGCTAGGATGGCGCGCATGCCATCGACGGTTTTCGACTCCTTCTATTTCAAGGACCGCTTCGGGAGCGCCGCGATGCGGGCGCTCTGGGACGACCGTGCCACGTTGCAGCGCTGGCTCGACGTCGAGGCGGCCCTGGCGGAAGTCGAGGCCGAGATCGGTATCGTCCCCAGGAGCGCCGCTCGGGAGATCTCCCGCAAGGCCCGCATTGAGAATCTCGACCTTCGAGCGCTGAAGCGTGCCTTCGATCGCACCTGGAATCCCGTCGTCCCCCTCGTCGACGGTCTGAAAAAGCAGCTGTCCGCCAGGGCGGCCGGGTACGTGCACTGGGGCGCGACCAGCAAGAACATCTTCGACACCGGCCTCGCCCTCCAGGTCAAAGACAGCTACGCGGTCATCCTCGCCAACCTGGCCGACGTGGCGTCGCTCCTGGCGGGGCTGGCCGAGACGCACCGCGACACCCTCATGGCGGGCCGTACCCACGGCCAGCACGCCCTTCCGGTGACGTTCGGCTTCAAGGCCGCGGTCTGGCTCGACGAGATCCTCCGGGCCCAGGAACGGCTGTTGGAAGGCCGGAAGCGCGTTCTCGTCGGCGAGTTCGGGGGCGCTGTGGGGACGCTGGCCTCCCTGGGGCGTCACGGGCCCCGGGTGAGGGCGCTCCTGATGAAGCGGCTCGAGCTCGGAGAGCCGAGAATCCCCGTCAAGACCGCCGGAGACCGCCTGAGCGAGTTCGTGCTGCACCTCGGAATGCTCTCGGCCACCCTCGGCAAGATTGCCCAGAACATCTACAACCTGCAGCAGACCGACCTCGACGAGGTCACGGAGTTCACCGAGGGCAAGATCGGGAGCTCGGCGATGCCCCACAAGCAGAACCCCGTGGCGTCCGGGTCGATCGTGTTCCTGGGTCGCCTGCTCCGTTCGAACACCGGCCCCGCTCTCGACTACATCCACGCCGAGTGGGAGGACGACCATCGCCAGGGCGAGACCGCCTGGAAGTTCGTGCCCGAGACGTGTCTCTTGGCCGACGCCCAGCTCGAGCTGATGAAACGTGTGCTCGCCGGGCTCATCGTCAAGCCCGAGAACATGAAGCGGAACCTCGACCGGGCGGGCGGCTTCGTCTGCTCCGAAGCCCTCCTCATGAAGCTGGCGCCGGCAATCGGTCGCGGGCGGGCCCACGCGCTGGTGAAGGAGCTCTCCGACGAGGCGCGCCTGAACGAGCGGAGCTTCGCCGACGCGGTGAGGGTCCATCCCGTCGTGAGAAAGCACCTCAGCTCCTCGGCGATCGAGAAATGCGTCGACTATCGGACCTATCTCGGCCACACGAAAACCCTGGTGAACCAGGTCCTCGGCGACTACCAGCGATCACTCAAGCGCAAACGGTGACCCGCGTCCGCGGCCTCAGATTCGGGGCAACTCCCAGCCGTTGTGATACTCGGGCCGCAGCAGTGTGTTGGCGTCCGCGTCGCCCCCGAACGTCCCTGTGTCCGCGTCCCAGTAGATCTTCCGGCCGACCTTGAAGGCGATGTTGCCCATGTGGGCGTTGACCGCCGCGACGCTGCCGCTCTCGATGCCACACTTCAGGATTGACGAGTCGTTATCCTGGATGGCCTCCACGAAATTCCGGTGGTGGTTGCCCAGCGCGTCTTCGTTGCGACCCCGTCGGACCTGGGGGAGCGCCTCCATCTTGTACCGTCGCTGCTCGTCGACCTCTCCGGTCTCGGGGAGCAGCTCCCAGCCGCCCCGGTTGACGACCAGCGTGCCGTTATTTCCGATGAACGCGATGCCTTCCGTCCGGCCGTAGTTGCCGCCGTCGATTCCGGTGGCGTGCTCCCAGAGCATGTTGAAGTCGTCGTACTCGAACACGGCCTGCAGCGTGTCGGGGGTCTCCGACGCGTCGTCCGGGTAGGCCAGCTTCCCGCCGGAGGCCATGACGGACTTCGGCGCCCGTGCACCCATAGCGTAGAGTGCAATGTCGATCTCGTGGACGCCCCAGTCGGTCATGAGGCCCCCGGCGTAGTCCCAGAACCACCGGAAGTTGAAGTGGAAGCGGTTGGGATTGAAGGGTCGAGTGCGAGCCGGCCCGAGCCACATGCCGTAGTCGACTCCCTCCGGCGCCTCCGAGTCGGGCTCCACGGGCACCGGCTTCATCCAGCCCTGGTATGCCCAGACCTTCACCAGACGGATGTTGCCCAGGTCGCCTGAGCGCACCACCTCCAGGGCCTGCTCGTAGTGGGGACCGCTGCGCTGCCATTGGCCGACCTGCACCATGCGGTCGGACCGGCGCGCCGCGGCGACCATGACGTTGGCCTCCTCGATGGAGTTGGCCAGGGGCTTTTCCACGTACACGTGCTTCCCGGCATCGAGGGCGTCCAGGAGGATCCGACAGTGCCAGTGGTCGGGGGTGCCGATGATGACGGCGTCGATGTCCTTGTCGTCGAGGAGCTTTCGGTAGTCCCGGTAGAGCCGGGGAGCGGCGCCTCCGGCCTCGACCCGCTCCTCCTTCCGTCGATCCAGCTCCCGCTCGTCGACGTCGCAGATCGCGGCGCAGTCCACCTCGTCGATCTTGAGGGCCGAGCGCATGTTGGACCACCCCATGCCCCGGACCCCGATCACTCCGAATCGGATCTTGTCGCTCGGGGCGACGGGCCGGGCCGCGGCCCGGGGTGCCGTCAGTGCCAGCCCGGCGACCGCCATCGAGGAGCCTTCTAGGAACCGGCGGCGGGATCTCTTCATGTCGATCTCTCTTTCTCGTCTGGTCTTGGTCACGCCGTGCCACCGATCATCAGTCGGGCAGCCAGGCATCCACCGTAGCTTGCGGCCCAGCGAAGCAGCACCGGGAACTTAGCACGAGAAGCCGTGCAACCTCCGGCTCATGGACGAAGGCCCGCCGGGATGCTAGCGTCCACCCTGGCGACCGTCCCACTGGAGGACTCCATGTCGAAACTGAAGGAGAAGCTGCGCGAGAAGATCGAAGCCTGGCGCCCGAGGACCACCGCCCTGGTGAAGAAACACGGGGACAGGAAGCTGGGAGAGGTGACCATCGCCCAGGCCCTGGGCGGGGCCAGGGGAGTGAAGTGTCTTGTGACCGACATTTCCTACCTGGACCCCAACGAGGGGATCCGCTTCCGGGGCCACACCATCCCGGAGACCCTCGAGCTCCTGTCCAAGGCGCCCGGTGGGGAGATGCCGTACGTCGAGGGTTTCCTCTATCTGCTCCTCACAGGTGATGTCCCGACCCAAAGCGACACCGAAGCCGTAGCCGAGGAGTTCAAGGAGCGGGCTCGTGTCCCCAAGTACGTCTTCGACGTGCTCCGCGCCATGCCTCGGGACACCCACCCCATGACGATGTTCTCCGTCGGGATCCTGAGCATGCAGAGGGACTCGGTCTTCGTGAAGCGCTACAATGAAGGCCTCTCGAAGATGGATCTCTGGGATCCGACGTATGAAGATGCAATGAACCTCCTGGCTCGACTGCCCGAGGTCGCTGCATACATCTTCCGGATGAAGTACCGCGGCGAGACACCGATCCCCCGGGACCCCGAGCTCGACATGGGCGGAAACTTCGCTCACATGATGGGGGTGGGGAAGCCCTACGACGACGTGGCGCGTCTCTACTTCCTCCTCCACAGCGATCACGAGAGCGGCAACGTGAGTGCCCACGCCGGCCATCTCGTGGCCAGCGCGCTCTCGGATCCCTACTATGCCGCCTCGGCGATGATCAACGGCCTGGCCGGGCCGCTCCACGGCCTGGCCAACCAGGAGGTCCTCCGCTGGATCCAGGGCGTCATGGAGCAGATGGGCGACAAGATCCCCAGCGAAGAGGAGATGAAGAAGTTCGTCTGGGACACCCTGAACTCGGGGCAGGTGATCCCCGGTTTCGGCCACGCGGTGCTGCGCAAGACCGACCCGCGCTACATGGAGCAGCGCAACTTCTGTCTGAAGCATCTCGCCGACGATCCGATCTTCAAGTACGTGGACCTCTTGTACAAGGTGACGCCGCCGATCCTCGAGGAGCAGGGCAAGGCCAAGAACCCCTGGCCCAACGTCGATGCCCAGTCCGGGGTCATCCAGTGGCACTACGGCATCCGGGAGTACGACTTCTACACCGTGATGTTCGGGGTGGGTCGCGCCCTCGGCGTCATGTGCAACATCGTCTGGGATCGCGCCCTGGGGTATCCCATCGAGCGGCCCAAGTCGGTGACGACCGCCATGCTGGAAGAGGTGGCGGGCATCAAGTCGTAGGCCCGCAGCGGCCTGGGGAGCCCGACCTCAGCGGGAGTGGCCGGATCCCTCGCTGATCTTGTACAAGCGCGTCAGGGTCCGCACGAAGATCGCATCACCCGCCACCGCCGCCGACGCTTGCGTCTGTTCGTCCAGGGCATGCCGCGCCAGCTCCCGGTATATCTTGCCGGGCTCGATGACGGTGGTCTCGCCTTCCTCGTTTAGGAAGTAGATTCGGCCGGCCGCGTGGAGGGGCGATGATGAGACGCCGCCGCCGAGGCGCTTGCGCCAGTGCGGTTGGCCCGTCATCGCGTCGAAGCACGAGACGATGCCGTTGTCGCTGACGACATAGATCTCGTCCCCGACGGCGAGGAAGCTTGCGTTCTTGGAGATGCTTTTGCTCTCCGCCTAGGCGACATGGGTCCTGGTGACGTCGCCACTCCCGTCCGGCCGGATGGCGTAGAGCACGGCGTTCATGAAGCCGCTCGAGACGAAGACCAGGTTCTGGGCGAAGACTGGGCGGGGCATCACCGAGAAGCCGCCGAGGTAGCTGAACCCCAGAGTTCCTCCCCCGAGTGCGGGTCGTAGCTGCAGACGTGATTCGCACCGGGAAGCACGACCTGAGTCTTGCCGCCGACCTCGATGGGAAGGGGCGTGGAGAAGGCGAACTGGTTTCCCGGCGCCGTGGGACGCGGCACCTTCCAGAGCGTCCGGCCCGTCTTGCGGTCGAGGGCGATGACGAAGGGTTCGGAGGCGCCGTCGCAGCTGAAGATGAGTCGATCGCCGACGAGTGCCGGTGAGCCTCCGCTCCCGTGCACGGGCTGGTACTTGATCGACGAGTTGCGCCACACGATCTTGCCCGCGGTCGTCAAGGCGTCCGTGCCGTTCGTCCCGAAATGCACGAACACCTGGCCATCGTCGACGATGGGAGTCGGGCTCGCGTGGCTGTTCTTCTGGTGGATGCTCCCCTTGTCCTGACGAAAGATCTCGACGTTCCACAGCGTCTCGCCGGTTGTCGCGTCGAGGCAAAGCGCCCTCAGCGACTGGGCTGCGTCGTTGGTGCGGGGATTGCCGTTGGCTGCCACAGCCGTCGTCAGATAGACGCGCCCGCCGACGAAAGCGGGCGACGACCAGCCCTTGCCGGGGACCTCGACCTGCCAGTCGACGTTCTTCGTCCGCTCCCACTCGAGAGGAAGTGTCTCGGCGGGCGAGTGCCCCTGGCCGCCCGGGCCGCGGAACTGTGGCCAGTCACCGCTCTCGGGCGGGCGTGTGATCGTGCAGAGCAAAAGCACGAAGCACGCCACGAAGACGAGTCGTTGCATGTGTCGAGTCTCCTTCGCCCAGGTCTACTCGTTGCTCACCCTCAGGCCTGCCAGGACGGCGAGGGCGAAGGGCTCCTTTTCCAGGAGCTCCGGCCTGTCCGGAAAGTGCTTGCCGAGGTCCGTCAGGTACACGCCCATCCCCTCATCCATTCCCGAGGCGATGAGCCTGCGGGCGATCCGTATGTACTCGTCATGGATCATCCGGATGTGAGTCGCCGCGGTCCGCTCGCTTTCGGCCACCTCTTTGAGCTCGAAATACTCTCGCACGCTCTGTGGGGCCTTCAGAACCAGAACCGGCTGCTTCTCCTCGTCCTCCTCGAGCCGGCCGCGGACCGTGGCCTCGAAGAGCATGGGCGAGAGGTCTTCGTGCGTGATGTTCCAGAGTCTCTCGTAGGGCTTGTGGGTGAAGAGCTCGACCTTGTCGTCCTCCGTCACGGCGATGGCGAAGATGCACCCCGGGCTGGGCGCATCGGAGATCCGGTAGTCCTCCAGGATCGCCGCTCCCCAGGACACACCCTTTTCCTGGACGGCCTTCGGGGAGGGCTCGCCGGGGCGTCGCAGTCGTTTCACAGGCTGGGCGTCCGTGTCCTGGAGGAGGCCGAGCTTCTCGCAGTTGGTCGGCTTGCGCGGAGTCGGTGTGGCTCCCGGGAGATGCGGCAGACGAACGGTGGTCGTCGTGCCCTCTCCCACCTCGCTGACGATCTCGACGCTGCCGCCGAACTCCCGTGCGGTCTGCCGCACGAAGACGAAACCAAGAGAGTGGAGCTCTCCGTCGAGGCTGGCCCTTTCCGTCAGCAGCTGAGCGATTTTCTCCTCCGGCATGCCGGAACCGTCGTCCTTCACGCTGATCGCGACCTCCTCTCCTTCCACCACGGCGGTGATGTTGACCGTGCCCACGTTCTTGCCGGCCAACGCATCGACCGCGTTCATCACCAGGTTGAAGAACATGCGCCGGAATCGATGGCGCCGGCCACGCACCACCGCCCGATCGAGACGGTCGAGGCGGAGCTCCACCCGAGCCGCGCTCTTCTCGACGGCGTAACCGTAGATCACGTTGCGGGTGAAATCCGTGATGTCCTCAGAGACGTCGAACTCCTCGTAGGGATCCCGTCCCTCCTGCTCGGCCAGAAAATGGTCGAGGCGGTAGTGGATGCCGCAGATCCACCGGATGCAGTTCATGTAGTGCGAACGGGACCTGACCGAACGGGACTCCGGCGGAAGGAGGGACAAGACGCGGTCGCTTCGACCCCAGAGCGGGTTCAGGACCAGCTCGCACATGTCGAAGGCGGCCTGAACGAGCCGTTTCCCCGCGGTCAAGACGGTCGTGTCGGGAGAGCGGCTCGTGACCGCGGTCGAGTAGTCTCGAAAGCTCCGGCGCACGTCCGCGGCCTGATCTCTGAGCTCGTCCAGATCCGCGTGGTGCAGCACCTGCGCCTGATCGACGCCGTGGATCTCAAGATCGGTGTCGAGGGTGACGTGGTAGTGGATGACTTCGCTGAAGAACCACTCCACCCGCAGGTCGTGGATCAGGAACTTGATCTCGGCGACGTCTTTCTTGAGTCCTTCTGCGTAGTCCACGGGTGCCTCGCGCGGTCCCAAGGCTCCGACGATATGAGGAGTTTAGCCCAGATCGTTCGTCAGACTTCGTCGCAGCAGAAGTCTGGTGAATAATTCGGGCTTGGGGTTTGTGAAACATAGCTGCAATCCCCCCTTGTGACGTCCTCCTCCCGGGGGCAGTGAGCTCGATGCCGAATCCGGGCCATCCTTAGCCGTGTGGTAGAACTCGTTTCAGAGCCCGTGTGGGCGTGGATTGAGGAGAGCCAGTCGTGACCGATGCGACTTCGGAGGGCCGGTCGCGCTGGTCCCGCGTCCGGGATCGGGCTCGCGATCTCCGGGGCTGGCTCTCGAGGAGGAGAGCGAAGGTGATTGCAGGCCTGGTCCTTCTGTTTCACATTCTCGGGCTATTGGGCTCGGTGCACGCTGTGATGACCGCGCGGACCGCCCAGGGTGCGATCGCGTGGGCCGTGTCGTTGAACACCTTCCCCTACGCGGCCGTGCCGGCGTACTGGGTGTTCGGCCGCCGAAAGTTCGAGGGACACGTCGAGACCTTTCAAAAACAGGACGCGCAGCTCCGGCAGTTCCTGAACGAGTTCCAGAGCAGTCTTGCGCCCTACGAGATCGCCCGGGAGGAGCGCGTCCCCGACTACGAGGCCCTCAAGACCCTGGCGCGAAGTCCGCTTCTCGGCAGCAACGACGTCGAGCTTCTGATCGACGGGGAAGCGACCTTCGACAGCATCATCGAGGGAATCGGGCGGGCTCGCCATTCGGTCCTCGTGGAGTTCTACATCGTCCGCGACGATGGCCTGGGGCGGCGGCTGCAGCAGGCGATGATGGCGAAGGCGCGCGAAGGTGTCCGGGTCCTCTTCCTCTACGACGGGATCGGGAGCTACGGGCTCACTCGGGCGTATCGAGACGAGCTCCAGGATGCCGGAGTGGAGGTGTCGCCCTTCAGGACCACCCAGGGGCGTGGAAACCGGTTCTAGCTGAACTTCCGGAATCATCGAAAGATCGTCGTCGTGGACGGCGCCGAGACCGGGAACACGGCCGCCCTCGTCTTGGCCACCGGTCCAGCTGATCGACTCGAGACGGCGCAGCTGTTTTTCGTTCACGCCCTGAATGCGGCTCACGATCGTATCTGGATCGCCACCCCGTACTTTGTTCCCGATGAAGCAGTGCTGACGGCGCTGCAGCTGGCCACCCTGCGGGGGGTCGATGTGCGCGTCATCCTGCCGAAGAAGCCGGACAGCTACCTGGTCTGGCTGGCCTCCTTCTGGTACATCGAGGAGCTCGCCGACGACGATGTCCGCTTCTACCACTACGAAGACGGCTTCATGCACCAGAAGGTCATGCTCGTCGACGACTACTGGAGCGCCGGCGGCACGGCCAACTTCGACAACCGGTCCTTCCGGCTCAACTTCGAAGTGACCGCGGTGGTGGCGGATCGTCCGTTCGCCAGGGAGATGGAGGCCATGCTCGAAGCCGACATGGAGCGATCCGTGCCCTTCGACCCCTCCCGCTTGAAGAAGATGTCTTTCTTCCGTCGCCTCGCCGTTCGGACGGCGAGGCTTCTGTCACCGATTCTCTAGCTGAGTAGATCCCCCGAGCGGTAGGACAGAAGCGGCGGCCGACCGGGCCGGATCCCCATCTCCCACTTGGGCCCGTGGGATGCGCGCCCCGTGCACCGCACGATCGCCGAACCTCCGGACCAGAGTTGGTTTGCGTTCGACGGACGGCGGGGGCAATATCAGCGCCCCATGGTGACCTACGACGACATCGCGGCCGCGGCCCAGCGTCTGGAAGGCGTGGCTCATCGCACTCCTGTGATGACGTCCCGCACCCTGGATGACCGCCTGGGGGCGAGCCTTCATCTCAAGTGCGAGAACCTGCAGCGCACGGGCGCTTTCAAGTTTCGCGGGGCCTACAACGCCGTGGCGAACCTCTCCCCGGGGGAGCGACGCCGCGGCGTCCTCACGTACTCCTCCGGGAATCATGCGCAGGCCATGGCGCTGGCCAGCCGCCTGCTCGACGTGAAGGCCACCATTGTGATGCCGACCAACGCCCCGGCGGCCAAGCGGGCCGCGACCGAGGGATACGGAGCGAGCGTCGTTCCCTATGACCCGGCCACGGAGAAACGAGAGGAGGTGGCGGCGCGGGTGCAGGAGGAAAGCGACGCCGTCTTGATTCCGCCGTACGACCACGTCGACGTCATTGCCGGGCAGGGGACGGTGGGCAAGGAGCTTCTCGAGGAGACGGGGGACCTCGAGCTGCTGCTCGTGTGCTGCGGCGGAGGTGGCCTCCTCTCCGGATGCGCCCTCTCGGCTCGAAAGCTCAGCCCTCGATGCCGGGTGGTGGGCGTGGAACCCGAGGCCGGCGACGACGCCACGCGCTCGTTCAAGACCGGCGTACTCCAAACGGTCCACAATCCGCCCACCATCGCCGACGGCGCCCGAACGCCGTCCCTGGGGAAGCTGACCTTTCCGCTCGTCCGGGCGAACGTGGATGACATGGTCACGGTTTCCGACGACGAGCTCATCCGGGCGATGCGGTTCGTTTGGGAGAGGATGAAGCTCGTGGTCGAGCCCACCGGCGTCCTGGCCCTTGCGGCGGCCATGTGCGGGAGGGTCGGCATGGCCGGCCGGCGGGTCGGTGTTGTCCTGACCGGGGGGAACGTCGACCTGGCCCATGCCTTCGAGCTGTTTCGCCGGCTCCCGGACGACGGCGCTACTTCGCCTTCTTGACTTCGAGCACCCCCGCCTCCACGGCGGAGTCGAGGACGGACAGCACGGACTCGGGGGTGACGGTGCTGTAGTACCAATGGCCGGCGGACAGGGCCTCCGCCGCCACGGCCTCGTACACCTCCCACGCCGACCGCTGCCCATTGGCGAAGTTCAGCGTCTCGAACTGCATGAGGGAGTGCAGCCCCGCGGGCCCTTTCACCTTTCCCACGTTGCGGCTGATCCGGGCGACGTCGCCCACCGGGGCGTAGACGGCTCGGGCCATGGCCCGAGCCGTCTCGCTGGGATCGGGAACGGACGGCGTCTTCCCGGTGAGTGCGACGTAGGCCTGCTCGAGCGCCTGCAGCTCCCTCTCGCGAGAGGCCTCGAGCTGGCGCCGAGCGTCGGAGACGATGGCCGCGGCGCGCTCTCCGCGATCGAGAGGTTCAAGGGTCGCCAGGGCGCGATCCTCTTTCTCATGGGTCTGGCGGACGAGCCCGGCGGCCTCCGCCCAGGCCGCGAGCCGCTCTTTCTCGTTGGATCGGGCGAGGTGCGCCACCGCCGTGGCCGAGTCTGCGGCCACGCGTGCGCGGCCTCGGGCGGCCACGTACGCTGCTAGCGCCGGCACGTCGTCGTCCTGGAGCGCAGCGAAGTACAGCGCCACCGCGGCCACCACCAGGGAGTTTCTCTCCAGCTGGGTGGCGTCGATGTTCTCGAGGTCGTCTCCCGTGGAGTGGATCCACTGATCGGGCCAGTTCGTCAGGCTCGTCCCGGGCACTCCCACGTGCCGCGGCGTGAACGAGTGGTGATCTGTCGAGCCGAAGTACGGCAGCATGCGTGCGTGGAACGGCTCCCGTGAGCCCTTGACCGCGGTCACCTCTTCGAGGAAGGGTTGCGGCTGCCCGGTACGGCGATTGGCGAGATACGAGGTGTTGCCGTCGCGTATCCCGGTCAGGATGCTCTCCATCACGTCGTCGAGGGCGTGGGGGAGGCTCCACGGGAGACGGGCGGCGTATTGCACGCGGCCGCCCCAGCTCTGCCGGGCTCCGACCATGTCCTGGTTGATCGCCAGGAGCATCCTCTCCAGCGTCTCGGGGTGATCCCGGAAGTACTGCGGCTGGCTCGAGAGCTCGTTCACCCACCAGAAGCGGATGTCGCGCCGGGGGCGGGGGATCTTCTTCTGCCGAATGAGCCGGGCCAGCGTCCGACCGATCTCCAGCAGGCTGGCGCAGCCGCTGCCGTCATCGTTGGCCGAGGTCATCTCCTCCTGGATGTGCGCGACGAGGACGATCTGCTGGTTTCGAATCTCGCTCCCCTTGATCCACCCCTCGACCATGCCCTGTTCGCGCCTGCTCGAGTGCTCGGCGTCGATGTCGACCTTGATCTCGATGGGCCCGCCGGCGTCGCGCAGCCGCTCCCGAATGCGGTGACCGCGCCTGGGCGACACCATGATCCCGAATGTGCCTGGCGTTCCGTCGCTGACCCCCTCCACTCCCTTCGCCTCGTAGGGGATGCGACCCCACGCGACCTGGTCCGGGGCGTCGAAGGGCTTCCAGCGACTGGACGAGTAGGAGACGATGCCGAGGGCCCCTCTCTTCCAGACGGCTTCCTTCATCACCGCGGAGGGACTTCCGGACGTCAGCACCACGCGACCGTCGACCACGACGCCCTCGTAGTCGCTGGCCGAGGTCCCGGTGCCGACGTCGACGAGCTCGGCCGTCACATGAGTCTTGCGGCTGTGGTCTGCGATCGAGACGGCCACCTCGCCGAAGTCCGCGAGCTTCACCGGCTTGGGGCCGAGGAGCCACGCCTCGCCGGACTTGCAGGTCCAGGGGCGCCCGGACCACTCCAGGCGGATGAGGCGCACGTCATCCAGCCCGGCGTCCTTCGCACTCTTGCGGATGTACTCGGCAGCGTCCCAGAAATCCCGGCCCGGCCCGGTCCGGTGGAAGTGGGTCAGGTGCCGCACATGCTCGAACGAACGGTCGCCGGAGAGCTCGTTCACGAGGGCCCGCCTGAGGTCGTCCGGCAGAAACGGGGACGTCTGAGCCGCGGCCGAGACAGGCAGCAGCGCTGCGAGGAGCAGCGCTGCGGGGGTGGTCTTCGTCAAGGGATTTCCTCCAGGCGTGTCTGTCGAGTCCAGTGGACCGCCGGAGTATACGAGATCATGTTGGCCGCGAGCCCGGGGGGCCTCGCTTTCGAAGGACTGGTGGTGTCCGGGGGGACGTGCTAGAAAGCGGGCTCATGAGCGCTCCTCTCTCCCGTAGACATTTCCTGGGCCATTCCTCCGCCGGGCTGGCGGGGGCGGTCCTCCTTCCCGGCGTGCGAGTGGACGGGGCCCCCTCCTTCGATCTCGTCGTCCACGGCGGCATGGTGCTTGATGGGACCGGTGGGCCGCCGCTGCGCGTCGACGTCGGCGTCGTGGGAGACACCATCGTCGTCGTGGGCGAGCTCTCCCCGGAGCAAGGCCGCCGGGCGATCGACGCCTCGGGGCTCCACGTCTCGCCCGGCTTCATCGACATCCACACACACTCAGACCCCGACGTTCTCGCCTACCCGACCGCCGACAGCCGCGTGCGCCAGGGCGTCACGACCGAGCTGGCGGGCAACTGCGGCTCATCGGCGGCGCCACTAGCCGGGCTGGGCGCGGAAGAGCGGATCGCGGCCTGGCGACGTGACGGCATCGAGGCCGACTGGTCGGATGTCGACTCCTACCTTTCGCGTCTCGACTCGGCCGAGCTCTTTCTGAACCAGGCGCTCCTCGTGGGCCAGGGCACCCTTCGTGCGAGCGCGATAGGCCCCGTGGACCGGCCGCTCTCTTCCGCGGAGCTACGCGGCGTGATCCGTGCCCTGGAGATCGGGCTCGACCAGGGGGCCTTCGGCCTCTCCACCAGTCTTCAGTATGTGCCCGGCCGCTTCACCCCCACATCCGAGATTGTCGAGATGGCTCGATCGGTGGCCCGACGCGGTGGCCTGTACGCTTCCCACATTCGCAACGAGGAGTCGCAGGTCCTTTCTGCCGTGGCGGAGGCCATCGAGATTGGGCGACGCACTGGCGTGCGGGTGGAGATCTCCCATCTCAAGGCGGCCGGGGAGATCAACTGGGCCAAGCAGCGGGCTTCCGTCGACCTCATTGAAGCCGCCCGCGGGAGCGGCGTCGACGTCCTGGCAGATGTCTACCCCTACGCTGCCTACTCCACCGGGCTCCTGATCAAGATGCAGAGCTGGGCCCGCGACGGTGGGACGGCGGCGGTCCTCGGGCGGCTCCGAGATCCCGAGACACGAATGCGCATCCGCCGCGAGGTCGACGCTGCCGTGGCCGAGAACCCGGGTCGGTGGGCGAACATCGTCATCACTCGAGTCAAGACGAGAGCGAACCAGGACGCGGTGGGCCGGAGCATGGTGGAGATCGCCGAGGGGTGGGCCGTCGAGCCTTCGGAAGCTTACGCCCGCCTGCTCGACGAGGAGGAGACCTCGGTCGGGTTCGTGGGCCACGCCATGAGCCCGGCGAACGTCGCTCTTCTCCTTCGGCACCCGCTCGTCATGGTGGGCTCGGATGGCTCGAGCATGGCGCCCACGGGACGGGCGGCCGAGACGCGGCCTCACCCACGCTCCTACGGCGCGTTCGCCCGTGTGCTGGGTCACTACGCGCGGACCGAGGACGTGCTGAGCCTGCCCCAGGCGGTGCGAAAGATGACCAGCATGCCCGCCGACCAGATCGGCCTGGCCGACCGCGGGCGCGTCGCTCCCGGGAAGAAGGCCGACCTCGTGATCTTCGACCCTCGAACGGTAGAAGACACGGCCACCTTCGAGGATCCCCATCGGTATCCGGTGGGGATCGCTCACGTCGTGGTCAACGGAGTGTCGGTCGTCCGGCACGGGGACCACACCGGCGCCCGACCCGGGCGGGCCCTCAGAAAGGGCTGAGAGCTACCGGGGCCAGAGCCCGCCGAAGGCGCCGGCGGTGAGCAGGCCGTAGATGAGCCCGTCGAGAACCTCTTTCCAGGCGTTGCTGAAGGGCTTGCCCCACCAGATGGAATCGGGCAGGTGCCCCCCGGCATAGGCCAGGAACGCCACCGTCCCGGAGATCCGGAAGACTTCCAGGTAGGACGCGTCTGCTCCGAGCGTGCGGCCTGTCACGTACGCGACCATCACGCCGATGGCGAGGCAGTAGACGGTCCACTGCGAGAGCGTCTTGCCCATGGGAAACTCGCCCTTGGGCAGGATGGTCAAGAAACCCACGGGCCCGCTCTTCAGCTTCTCGACGAAGGCCGGCTCCTTCATGGCCTTCATGTCGTCCGCCCAGGGGAACCGATACGCCCCGGGGGCCAGATCCTGCTTCGCCAGGGGTTCGAGGGCCGCCCCCTCGTCCGGGAGCTTCCGGGTGTCCGACTTGTGGTAGGGGAGCGCCATCCATATGAGGCTGCTCGCGACAAAGACCAGCACCGTTGCGACGAGGATCGGCAGCCAGAGCATGCCCAGGGTGACCATGTGAACCTCCTCCGCGCGAGGCCGACCCACAGGAGAGCCGCCCGCGCCTCAGGATTTCGAACGTCTTCCGACTGTCTCTGAAGAGTGGCCAGAGTCTACAACGCCGCGCTCGGTCCGCAACCAGTCACTCAGAGGACCGCCCGTACCCACGTCGAACTAATCCAGAATGCGGGCGCCTGCAACGGGGCGGCACGGATAGAGGGCCGCCGGCAGGTCGAAAAACTCCTCGTACGAGGAGAGGACCGTCTCGCAAAACGCCTCTGTGGAGTCCGCGTCCACGAGCGCCACGGCGCACCCTCCGAAGCCGGCCCCGGTCATTCGCGCCCCGAAGCACGAGGGCTGGTCCCGGGCGATCTTCGTCATCTGGTCCAGCTCCTCGCAGGACACCTCGTAGAGGTCGCGGAGGCTGGCGTGCGAATCGTTCATGAGCTCGCCGGCCCGTGCGAGGTCGCCGGTCTGGAAGGCGCCCTCCATGAGCACCGGCCGCTGGTTCTCCGGCACCACGTGGCGGGCTCGCTTCAGATCCGTCGGGTCGAGGTCGGCCTCCGCGCTGTCGAGAAGATCCGTGCCGACGTCTCTCAGCGCACGCACCGAGGGGTCGATCGTCTGGAGATGGGCGACGACGCGCTCGCAGGCCGCGCGTCGGTCGTTGTAGGCACTGCCGGCCAGTGACCGGCGGGCCCCCGTATCCATGATGACCACCCTCGCCTGCTCTGGCACCGGAACGGGCCGCGTCTCGAGGGAGCGGCAGTCGAGTAGAACGGCGTGCCCTTCCCTGGACACCGCCGACGCGAACTGGTCCATGATCCCGCAGTTCATCCCGACGTACTCGTTCTCGGCCTTCTGTCCTAGCTTCGCCATCCGAATCGGGTCCCAGTCGAGGCCCCCGACGTGAGCGAGGGCCCGGGCCGTGGCCATCTCGAGGGCCGCCGACGAGGAGAGTCCTGCCCCGAGAGGCACATCGCCGTCCACCACGACGTCCAGGCCCCGCGCTTCGAGCCCGTCGGCAGCGAAAGCCCAGGCGACACCCGCGACGTAGGAGAGCCAGTCGTCGCCTCCCGGCGCAGCCAGAGACTCGAGGCCCACCTCCTTCGTCTCGTCGAACGCCACGGAGTGACCGCGCAGCACCCGGTCGTCGCGGGGCCGAAAGACCACGACCACGGCTCGCCCGATCGCCATCGGCAGCACGAAGCCGTCGTTGTAGTCCGTGTGCTCGCCGATCAGGTTCACCCGCCCGGGCCCGACGGCGACCTTCGGTGCAGGATCATCGCCGAACCGTTGGATGAAGCGAGCCGTTGCGCGTTCGACGAGGGCGGGGTCGATCCCGATCGAATCCGTCATCTCTTTCTCGCGTGGTGGTAGTGGACTTCCCCCTGGTCGCGCAGGCGGGCCGCCGCGGCTTCGGCCGTGAGGTCGCGCTGTGGCTCGGCCGTGAGCTCGAAGCCCACGAGGAACTTGCGCACCGTAGCCGAGCGAAGGAGCGGCGGGAAGAACACCCCGTGCAGCCGCCACCAGGGATGCTCGTCGCCGTCCGTAGGCCGTCCGTGGAACCCCATCGAGTAGGGGAACGACGTGCAGAACAGGTTGTCGTAGCGGACGGTCACGCGATGGAGGATCTCCGCGAGGGCGTCTCGCTCGGCGGCGTCGAGCGACGGCATGTCCGGCACTCGGCGCACCGGAATGAGCATGATCTCGAAGGGCCACACCGCCCACCACGGAACCAGCGCGACCCAGTGGTCGTTGCGGCACACGATCCGTTCCCCCGCTGCCACCTCGCGCTTGAGATAGTCTCCGACCAGGTCTCGACCCTGGCGCTCGAAATAGGAGCGCTGGGTCTCGAGCTTGCGGGCCGGGAGGAGCGGCACGTGACCCGTCGCCCAGACCTGGCAGTGGGGGTGGGGATTGGAGCATCCCATGAGGTCGCCCTTGTTCTCGAAGACCTGGACGTAGCGAACGGCCGGGTCGTCGCCGATGGCTTTCGTCTCGTCGGCCCACGCCTCGACCACGGGTCGGATCTCGGTTGCCGACATCCCGGCGAGGGTCAGGTCGTGGCGCGGCGAGAAACAGATGACACGACACCGTCCCGTCGCGGGCTCCGCCGTCAGGAGGTCGTTTTCGTTCGTCGGGGCGACTGCGCTCTCCGGCAGAAGCGCCGGGAAGTCGTTGTCGAAGGCGTGCGTCGAAGTGTAGGCAGGATTCTTCTGGCCGTTTGCCCGGACGTTGCCCGGACACAGGTAGCAGGAGGGTTCGTACTCCGCCCGTTGCTCTTTGGCCGGCTCTTCGACCTTGCCTTGCCACGGGCGCTCCAGCCGGTGGGGGGAGCAGAGGACCCACTCGTCGAGGAGGGGGTTGTACCGGCGATGGGGGGCGTTGAGCGTATCGGGCATGGCCAATCCGTGCGCAGGGTCGGCGACCCGCCCTCCGCTGGCGGCCAAGGTTAGACGGTTTGGACGCCTCGTGCCATGGATCCGACGGCGCGCCTCACGCCGCGGCGGATGTGGGCTCGTCCGGAGAGCGCCAGGACGGACATCAGTCGCCCAGGATCTCCGTCGTGAGCTTCCGGAATTGGGCTCTCGCTTCTTCAGGGGCCGCGCCGGTCGCAGGGCCCGAGAAGCACGTACAGACCGCATGCACGGTGCCATCCAGCTTCACGAAGATCGTCACTGGCACTCCTTCGATGGGCGAGAGCCCTGCCAACCCTTCGGCGGCAAGCTCCTCCAGCGTCGAGTCGGCGATCACGACGTCCCACTCGACACCGTGCTTCTCCTTGAACTCCCGAACGCGACGCTCGGCGTAGCCCTTGTCGTCCGTGTACTCGTAGGCGAGGCCCAGGATCTCGAGGCCCTGGGGGCCGTACTCTCGATACAGGTCGACAAGCACGGGCGCGTGATCGTTGCAGTTGGGGCATCACGTGCCGAAAAGCTCCACGATGACCGCCTTGCCGGAGTACTTCGGGTCGCGGAAGGTTTCGAGGTCGAGCCGGCTCGCTTCGGGCCTCAGCCGCACTCGATCCATCGGATCGGGAATGTCGAAATGCTCCGCACGCTCGGCAACAAAATGATCCTGGGACTCACTGCTGACCCATTCCCTGCCCAGCATCCCGTCGGGTCTCACCTCACCCTGCAGGAGGCCTGCGTGCTGACCATCGAACGTGGACAGCTGCATTCGTGTCCCCCGCACGTTGCCAGCGAGGAAAGGGGCGGCCGAGGGAATTTCGTGTGGTCAGCGGGGCCCTGGAGCGCCTCTGGGCGCGCAGCGGAGCATGACAGTTTTAGCCGCGGCCAGACCGTCTTGCCGACTCCGGTACCGGCCAAGGTTGGATGGCTTGGAGGTCTCGGGCCATAAATCGGACGGCCCGTTGCCCCTCGACGCCTTTCGGGAGACACTGGAGAGACAGGGTCGTCTCCTCCAGGGGACGGCAGGAGGAACGTCAGTGCCGCTGTACGAGTATCAATGCGCCGGCTGCGACAACCGGTTCGAGGTCTTGCAACGTGTCGGTCAAGGTTCCGAGGGCCTCGAGTGCCCCGGCTGTGGGGAGACCGAGGTCGAGAAGGAGTACTCGACCTTCGCAAGCTGCGTTGCAGGGGGAAAGTCTGCCGGAGCAGGCGCCTGCGCTCCGTCCGACCGATTCACCTGAGCCTGACCATCTGGTCGCCCGGGGAGCGACCGTGAGAGCGCACGAGAGCCGGCCCTTGGGGCCGGCTCTCGTGCGTTGAGGGCCTACGCTCTTGCTGTTTCCATGGCCTTCACCTCAGAAGGGAATAGACCGGATGAAGGCTCGTCAGGCCGGCACGCCGGATCAGGACCCCGAAATCGTGGTCACCGGCTTGATGCCTGAGAAGATCGTCTGCCAGAAGAACCCGTTCTGAAAGGCCGCCACGATCGCGAAGAAGTTCTTCGGGGTCCCGGACACCATCGTCCACAGGGGGTAGAACACCATCAGCGAGACCAGCAGCGGAAGGAGTAGGGCGGTCACATCTGCCTGAGCCAGTGTGTACCCCGCCTGGAACAGCTCCCAGAAGTAGCGGGCAAACATCCCGCCAACCATGACCGCAAAGAGGAACAGGCCGTACGCAAGTGTGCGCAGGAACAGGTTCCTCGCCTCCGAGGTCTTGAGATCGCGCCAATGCAGATAGAGCTGCAGCAGTACGGAAAAGCCGAGAACGGCAACGAAGATCAGGAGCACCACGACGATCGGCTGCAGCTTCGGTAGCCTCTCGATGAGCAGCCTGGCCAGCGGCGAAGCGAGCGTGAGGAGCATCGCCGCCAGCGGCGTGCCCAGTCTCAGCAGCGCTCGGGTCTTTGCGCGGGGGGGAGTATCAGGGCCCTGCGGTGCAGAGTCGGGACCCGTCTCAGGCGACTCAGCAGGCGATCGGCGCCCCTCGCCGATATCGGAGCCTCCCTTCCTGGTAGGCATAGCGAGTTCTCCTGTGCCCCCCATTCATTCTCGGGCTACGGTCTTGTGCCCTGATGTGACGTAGGGCACATATTCTGTCTACTCCTCGAACGATCCTCTCGAGAGACCAGCAGGGAGTATCACAACGGACTGGATACGCGTACGCGGTCTGGCCAGTGTGGCGAGGCGACTCCGCCGGGGCTGCAGACGTCCCAGAGAAGCCCATCCGCCGAAGAAACGGCAAAGCCATCCGCATGCGGGGAAAGCCCTCACGGTGCCATGCCCTTGACTCGTAGGCGAGCCCGGTGAAGAGGGGGAAGCAATGAAGATGCAACGTCCTGCCATTCCTGGACATCCACGACTACTTGCGGTGCTCATCCTCGCGTGCACTGGCCTGATGGGTCTTTCGACGTGCAAGCCGCCGCCAATTCCCTCCCCTGACGATGCGCTCATAGCACGAGGGAGAGACCTCTTCTTCGAGGAGACATTCGACGGCAACGGCAGAACCTGTGGGAGCTGTCATCCAGCCGCGAACAACTTCACGATTGATCCAGCTTTTATCGCCACGCTGCCGGACGGCGACCCGCTTTTTGTGGCCGAGTTCAATCCTGACCTCGAAGAGAATGTCGAGAATCCAACGCTGATGCGAGAGCTCGGCTTGATCGTAGAGAATCAAGACGGTTTCGGTGACCTGGAAAACGACTTCAACATGCGGGGTGTTCCTCACACTCTCGGTCTTCCGATCTCGATCGAGAGCCGCGATGGGCCGCGGACCGGCTGGTCCGGAGATGGAGCGCCGGGAGACGGATCGCTCCGGTCGTTCGCCACCGGTGCCGTGGTTCAGCATTTCACGAAGACTCTGGGCCGCGTGCCGGGGGTCGATTTTCGACTTCCTACCGATGAAGAGCTGGACGCCATGGAAGCATTCCAGCTGTCTCTCGGCCGTCAGGAGGAGCTGAGCCTGCCACTGCCACTCAAGGGAACAATCGCAGCGCGTGGTCAGGAGATCTTTGGCGACGTTACCCTGGGCAAGTGTTCCGCTTGCCACTCGAACGCCGGAGCCAACGGAGATCCCAACATCTTCGGTGCCGACGCAGGGAATCTGAACTTCAACACTGGCGTCGAGGATCTACCGGACCAGCCGGCTGACCTCACCGACGAACTGGTGCCTCCGGACGACGGCTTTGGGACGCCCGGAAACGGCGAGTTCAATACACCGTCCCTCGTCGAGGCCGCCGATACCGGCCCGTTCTTCCACAACAACTCGGTTGAGACCATCGAGGGAGCGGTTGCCTTCTACAACGGCGATGCCTTCAACAACTCGCCCGCTGGTCAGCTTCTCGTGGGCGCCACGGGGAGCGGCATCAACCTGGATGCAACCCAGGTCGTGGAGGTGGCCGCATTTCTGAGGGCGATCAATGCCCTCGAGAACATTCGGCAAGGCATCGAGCTCCTCGATTCCTTTGCGAGCAGGAAGTTCCTGGGGAACGAGAAATTCGATCAACTGCTCGCCCGCGCGGGTCAAGAGACGGACGACGGCATCGAGGTGCTGACCGCCGGTGGCCTGCATCCTCTTGCCGTGGCTCAGTTGAGGAAGGCCCGTCGGCTCATCCAGGAAGCGATGGAGAGTCGTTCCTCGAGTGAAACGCTTGCCCGGCAAGCGATTGGCAAGCTGGAGAACACTCGGGACGACCTGATCGAATCCCAGTAGGGATCTCCCGTTGATTTGAGGAGATGGAGACATGCTGAAACACCGCATCGCAATCGGCCTGGCGTTCGCATTGCTCTTGAGCTTGCCTTCTGCCTACGCACAGAAGGCGACGGAGATCTTCATACCCATCGGGGCATCGCCGGGCTTGTCTGGTGAGTACACCAAGATAGGACCCATCGAGGCGGCCAGCGCCCTGAATCAGAGCGTGACAACGTCCGATCCCTCGGGAAGCTATACCGTCCGGGTGGTGGAGGGCACCAAGGTCTGGCTGGACAAGAGCAAGATGAAAGCGACCAGTGAGGTCGGAGGCTTCGCGGACCTCCTCGCGGGCCGGACGGTCGAGGTCAAGTTCAGGGACAACGATCCAGACAACCCGGCCGAATGGATCAAGGTTCAGATCGCTGAGTAGATCTAGGAATCCGGAGCCACGCCAACTGCGTGGGCCACCGCGGAGGCGATCTGGATGTCCTGGACGGCGACACCGGTGGAGTCGAAAACGGTGATCTGATCCTTGCCTGTGCGCCGGGGCACCCGGCCGGCGATGATGTCGCCCAGATCGCTCACCCGGTCGGGGGCGATGGCCGCGGCGTCAAGCGCCAGGGCGATCTCACCGCGCTCCCGGCACTGCGAACGACTGTCCGCCACGACGAGCTGTGCCCGCGCCAGTATTCCCACGTCGAGCTCCTGCTTGTGGGGCGCGTCTGAGCCGATCGCGCTGATGTGAGTGCCCGGGCGGATGTCGTCGGCCTTCAGCAGGGGCTCGCTCGACGGTGTCGTCGTCACGATGAGGTTGCAGCTTGCTCCCAGCTCGGACGCGTCCTTCGTTAACGCCACATCGAACCCCATTGCCGCGACATCGTGCCGGTAGGTTTCGAGCCGTTCATCGCTCCGTCCCCAGGCGAGCACGGCCCGGCAATCGGTGATCGCCTTCAGGTGCTCCACCTGCATGCGGGCCTGGACTCCCGTTCCCGCCACACCGATTCGCTCCACCCGGTTCGGTGCCAGGTAGCGTGCAGCGATGGCCCCAGCCGCAGCGGTGCGGACGTCGGTGAGGTGCCCGCCGTCGAGAAGGGCCGCCACCGGGCGGCCGGTGGCCTGCTCGAAGAGCAGCATCATGCCGTCACCGGACGGGAGCCCCAGCTCCGGGTTCTTGTAGAAGCCGGAGGCGATCTTGATCACGTACCAGGGCTCGTCGCGGATGAACCCGTACTTGATGTGGACCTCTCCGCGATCGAGGATCAGCTCGCCCACCGGCGGCACGACCGTCTGGCCCTCGGAGTAGGCCACGAAGCCCGCCTCGATGAGGGGCAGCACGTCCAGCCCGGCGAGGGCCTCTTCGATCTCTGGTCGTTCGATGATCCGCATGCTCAGGCCCTCGCAGGCTCCAGCTCGACGAGCATCTCGTGGATCCGGTCGAGACCGTCCCGGAGGTAGTCGTGGGGGAGGCCGTAGCTGATGCGCAGGTGGCCGTCGACGCCGAAGTGGTCGCCCGGAATGATGAACACGCTCTTCTCGTCTCGCAGTCGCTCGACGAGCTCGCTGGAGTTGATGTCGATGCGGTAGCGCACGAACGCGATCGCCGCCGCCTGTGGCGGGACGAGCTGGAACAGGTCCCCGTGACTCTTCATCCACTCCTCGGGCACTGGGAAGCCGTCGCGAATGTAGCGCCGCGTCCGAGCGAGGATTTTGGGTCGAAGGCTCTCCGAGAGGGCGAGTGCCGTGAGGTGGTTCGAGAGGGCTGTGGTCGCGATGGTGGTGTACTCGTGACGCGCCCACATGTCGTCGAGGGTCTTTGCCGGCCCGACGGACCATCCGACTCGGAGACCGGGCAGGCCGTAGGCCTTGCTCATGCTCCCCTGAGCGAGGACCTTGTCGTACCGTCCGTAGAAGCTCGGAGTGTCCTCGTCGGTTTCACGCTCCGCCCCCCGGTACACCTCGTCCGCGAGAAGCCATGCCCCCGTCCGCTCGGCCACTGCGACGACGGCGTCCATCTCGGAGCCGGTCATGATCCGTCCCGTGGGGTTGTTCGGGTTGCAGACCGCGATGAGCTTTGTCTTCGAGGCCGCGGCGGCCTCGAGCCCGGCTAGGTCCGGGGCCCACCCCTGGTCCTCGGACAGGTGGCATTCCCGGACCTTGAATCCGTGGTTCTTGGCGATCCCCCACACCTGCATGTAGTTCGGCAGCATGATGACGGCCTCGTCTCCCGGCTCGAGGAGGGTCGTCAGTGCAAGAAAGTTCGCTTCGGCCGCGCCGACGGTGACGAGGACGTTGTCCGGTGTGGCTCCCTGGTAGAGCGCTGCAATCGCCTCCCGCAGCTCGACCGTGCCGTTGGCCTGGGGATAGTTGATCAGGACGTCGCCGACCGACCCGAGGTCCTGGCCGCCCAGCTCGAGGAGCTCCGTCAGCGTCATGGGATGAACGCCGCTCTCCGAGAGGTTCACGTCCACGACGTTCTCCCACTTGGACATCATCCATTCCATGACGAACGGCTGGAACTCGCTCCTGGTCATTTTCCGCTCAGCTCGCTCTCGACCGACAACCGAGCGCTCGTGGGAGCGCGGCGCGTCACCGTGGCCACGTGCAGCAACCAGGTTTCGGGATCCACTTCCATCGCGGTCGGTGGGGCCGGAAGCGACACGCGCGCCTCGTCCCGCGTCCGTCGAAGAGTGATCGTGCGCTTCTCGATCTCGCCGCCGATGTGGAAGGCGATCTGGAGAGGGATCTCGTAGGGGTCTCCGCTCTGGATCTGCTCGACCTCGACGACGGCCTGCCGGGTCGCGGCGTCCCAGCCCCACGTCACGTGCAGCTCCGGAACCCCCGAGCGGCGGAGCCACTGGTCGAAGAAAGCCTCGAGAGGTTGGGACGTGTGGCCCTCGAGGACTTGCCGGAGATCCGCGGTCGTCGCGTTGCCGCCGGCGTGGGTCTGGTAGAACTCGCGTAAGGCGGCGAAGAACGCCTCGTCACCGATCCGATGTCGGAGCATGTGAAGCACCCAGGCGCCCTTGCGGTAGACGATGCTCGTGAGCTTGTGCTGAGGGTCGGTGATCGCGGGATCCACCACTGCTCCCGGGTCTTTCAGCTCGAGGATCTCCTTCTTTCCCTCGGCCATACGCCGGGGCAGAGTCTCCGGCCCGTCGACGTGCTCGTAGAAGAGCGCGTCGAAGTAGGTGGCGAAACCCTCCGACAGCCAGAGGTCGTCCCAGTCGGCCGGCGTCAGGGAGTTGCCCCACCACTGGTGGGCGATCTCGTGCGCCACGGGGAACTCGTCGACATCCGGGCCCTGCAGCTCGGTCTCGGCGTAGAAGATCGCGCTGGCGTTTTCCATGCCCAGGTAGCGGATGGTCGACTGAACCTGGGCGAGCTTGGCATAGGGGAAGGGGCCGAGCCGGTCCGCGAAGTACTCGAGCATCAGGGCGGTGCGGCTGAACATTTGCGCGGCCGCGTCGGCGTCGGATGGGAAGACCCAGAGGCTGAGCGGGACTCCCCGTGCGGCACCGATCCGGGTCACCTCAAACTCGGCGAGGCCGATGACCATGCAGTAGGTCGGGATGGCCACCGGTTCGCTCCAGACCGTGAGCCTCCGCCGGTCCGAGAGCGATCGTGTTTTCACGAGCTGCCCCGGGGCCACGACGTCGAAACGCTCGTCTGCCGTGACGCTGAAGGAGACGGTGGCCTTGTCCGAGGGGTGGTCCACCGTGGGCAACCAGCGACGCGCGCCCTCGGGCCAGTTGTCCGCGAAGAGCACCTGTTGCCCGTGCGCGTTCGGCCGGGCGACGAGCGCTCGCCCGTCGGGCCGTCCGGTGTAGTGCACGCTCACCGAGACAATGCCCTCCCGTGGCAGCGCTGCTCGCAGGGCGACGGTCAATCGCCCTTCGTCGTGAGTCCAGGACAGCGGCCCGGCCTCATCCCTGACGTCCTGCACGGTCGGCCCTTCCAGGTCGAACCGGATCTCCCTCAACTCGGGGGCGAGCAGGCGCACGTCGGCCCTGACCGTCGCGTCGTAGCCGAAGTTCTCGTCGAACTCGATGTCGACGTGGTAGTGAAGCACGTCAACGGGCTGGCGCGGATAGGTGTCGGCGTGCCCCGCGGCGGCCCCTGCCATGGCCAGGAGCGCCGTGGCACAGCAGCGAGGAACGCTGCTATCGAATCTCGCGTACTTCATCAAGCGGCTTTTTCTTGATATCCGGCACCGTGGCGTCCGGGGCCGGGTAGCCCACCGGGATGAGGAGAAAGGGCCGCTCGTTTTTCGGGCGGTCCAGGATCTCTCCGAGGAAGCGCATCGGGCTCGGGGTGTGGGTGAGGGTGGCCAGGCCGGCGCTGTTGAGCGCGGCGAGCAGAACGCCGGCCGCGATGCCGACGGACTCCTGCACGTAGTAGCCTTTGTGGCGGCTCTCGGTCCCGTCGGGCCCCACCTCGGGCTCCCAGTCGATGGCGAACATCACCACCAGCACAGGCGCCGTTTCGAGAAACGGCTTGTGCCAGTCCGTGCCGAGAGGAGCAAGGTCTGCCAGCCACTTCGGTGGGGCCCTCCTCTCGTAGAACTCCCGCTCCTCGGCTTCTGCTCCCTCCCGGATGCGTCGCTTCGTGTCGGGGCCGCGAACGACGACGAAGCGCCAGGGCTGGCGGTTCGCCCCGGACGGTGCGCTGGCCGCGGCTTCGATCGCCGTGTCGACGAGGTCGAGGGGCACGGGATCGGGAGAGAAGTCGCGGACGCTTCGGCGTCGTCGAACGGGATCTCGAAACGCACGGACGCGGGCCCGCGACTCCTCGACGGGGAGACGCTCGAACTCGAGAGGCACGAACGTGTAGGGCATGGTCGGCCTGCTATAGTGAAAAACCGGATGTTATCCGACTTCCACCTCCGAGGCGGCGACGGCCTCGCGCCAGCGGAGTCGCGCCCACCGGGATGAGCCGCAGCGCGATTCCTCAACTTGCTTTGACGCCTCGCGAGCGTGCGATCGTCGAAAGGCTCCGGACACCCCTGGCCGTTCAGAGGTGGCTTCGGGCACTGCCCTGCAACTACGAGACACGCGGAGAGACCCTTCGCTCCTTCCGGGGTGTGGTGCGCTCAGCGAAGGCCCACTGCCTCGAAGCAGCGCTCGCCGCCGCTGTCATCCTCGAGCAACACGGCGACCCACCGTTGCTGCTGAGCTTCGCTAGCGTCGACAAGCTCGATCACGTTCTCTGCGTCTTCCGGCGAGGAGGCAAGTGGGGCGGGATCAGCCGTTCGCGTGATCCCGGCCTCCACGGGAGGCGTGCCGTCTTCCAGACGCCACGACAGCTCGCCGCGAGCTACATGGATCCGTACGTGGACCTGACTGGCCGGATCGTGGGCTTCGCCATCGCCGACCTGCGCGACCTGGGACGGTACGACTGGCGGCTCAGCGAGCACAACGTTCGACGCGTCGAGCAGTGGCTGATCGAATACCCGCACCGGCCCCTGGGAATGTCGAACGCGCGCTACCGCTGGCTCCACGAGCGCTACCGCCGCTACCGCGCCCGCTACCCCAACCGCAAGCCCTTCTACTACGAGAACCGACGAACATGATGTGACCCGCGCCGCTCAGGCCAACGCGGGTCATCCTGAGGAGCCCCACCCTGGACGTGCGCGCTCCATCGAGACGGCTCGCTCGAGCACGAGCGAGCCTGAGTTACACTTGGGCACCGTGGGCGACTCCGACGACACCCCCGAGGCGGTGGCTGACGACCGTGGCCGCCGACCCTGGCACGAAGGACCCGACGACGAGGTCGTCTCGGAGAGTCGGCTGGGCCTCGTGGACGACGAGCTTCTCCACCAGATCGAGAAGCTCGACCCGGAGGAGGGCGCCGACGGTCGCCTGATGGAGATCGTCGAGAGCGAGCGACACTTCTTCATCCGCCAGGAGGCGGCAAAGAGGATCCGGGACCGGACGCTCCTTTTTCCGTATGAGGACGATCGCCACGTGGGCCAGATTCTCATTCGGTATCTGACGCGACGCGAGGATGTGACCTATCTCGAACGGCTCGTTGCTAGAAGCCACCACGTGGAGGTGCGCGCTGCCGCCCAGGTGCAGCTGGCGCAGCTGTGGGGGCGCCTCGGGGGCCCGCGCACGGCCGATGGCGAGGACGCTCCCCCGGCCCCGCAGTTCAAGCCCCCGGCGCCGCCCGAAGAGGATGTGGAGGTCATCGAGGTCGAGGCGGATCCGGACGGGGTCGACGGCAGCCTCCTCGGGTGGGCCATCCACTTCCTGGTCGAGTCGACCTGGACGCACCTCGGCATGGGTATGGCCACGGACCTTCTCCGCCGCAGCCACGCAGGGATTCTCGCCCAGCGGCCCGCTCTCTCGTATTTCACGGTCGAGGACGACGCCCGGGTCAACATCGACCTGTCTCTCGGGGCCCGGCTCCCGAAGGAGGCGCTGGTGGCCGTGGCCTCCTGGATGATGACGTTTCTGGAGGCCGCACAGCGTGTCGCGCCCGACATGGAGCGGCCTCCGGTGCGCGAGTCGACCCGGCTGATGGCAGACGCTCTGGAGCAGGTCGGCTTCTACGAAGCGTGCGAGAGCGCCGAGCGCGTACGCCCGGCAGTCGAATAGCTCATGGGTCCGGAGGCGTCCTGCCCCCGCTCGTCCATTCCGGAATCGGATCGTGCTCGAGCCCCATCCGGTCGAGCACCCGGGCGACCGTCTGGCTGACGATCTCGTCCACGGTCGTCGGCTTCCGATAGAAAGCCGGTACCGGCGGAAAGACGACTCCACCCATCTCTGCGAAGGCCAGCATCTGCCGAAGGTGGCCCACGTGGAGAGGTGTCTCGCGGACGAGAGCGACCAGCGGTCGGCCTTCCTTGAGCGTCACGTCCCCGGCGCGGGCGATCAGGGTGTCGGCGTGGCAACTGGCGAGGGCGGCGAGCGTCTTAATGCTGCAGGGTGCGATCACCATCCCCGCCGTGCGAAACGAGCCGCTGGCCAGAGAGGCGCCGATGTCCCGGTCGTCGTAGACGACGTCAGCCAGCGCCTCCACTCTCTTCGCGGACCAGTCGGTCTCGGTGGCGAGGGTGCGCTTCCCCGAAGGGCTGATGACGAGGTGCGTCTCGAGCGAGCGGTTCTTCCCGAGCTCCTCGAGCAGGCGGATGCCGTAGACTGATCCCGAGGCGCCGGAGATTCCGACGACGATGCGCGTCTTCCTGGCGGCTCTTGTCAGAGGGTTCCTCTCAGGCCATGGTACACCGCCTGCGTGGGTCTCCCCGATTCGCGTAACATCCAAGGCCGGACCACTTCCACGGAGCCGCGACGTCGATGCCGATCTACGAGTTCTACTGCCCGCACTGTCACCGTGTATTCAACTTCCTGTCCCGCAGGATCGACACCCGGAAGATCCCGGCGTGCCCGGACTGCGAGCAGAAGGGGCTCACCCGCCGGGCCTCGGCGTTTGCGATCTCGAAGGGCCGCACGGAGCCGAAGCCGGACTCCGCCGAGCCCGAGGTCGACGAGGCTCGCCTGGAGCGGGCGATGCAGGCGCTGGCCGGCGAGATGGAGTCGCTCGACGAGAACGACCCCCGCCAGGGAGCTCAGCTCATGAGGAAGCTCTTGGACGCGACCGGCCTGCCCGTGGCCGGTGGCATGGAGGAGGCCCTCCGGCGCATGGAGGCAGGCGAGGACCCGGAGAAGATCGAGGAGGACATGGGCGATGTCCTCGAAGGAGATCCGTTCGGGGGCCTCCTGGGCGGCGACGAGGAGAAGGACCCGAATTCTGGGAAGAAGAAGGGACGAGGGCGATTGCGGAGAATGCTGCCCCCGAGCGTGGATCCGGAGTTGCATGAGATGTGACCAGATGCGCGAAGCGCATCTGGTCACATCCTGAGGCGGGCCGCTTTGGGGGATCGCGCCGAAGGATCCGACCGGCGGTCTCTTTGCCGACGCGGGTCATCCTGAGGAGCCCGATTGGGACGTGCGACGAAGGATCTCCCGATACCGCCGACGGAACAACGGAACAACGGAACAACGGACTGTTCCTCGAACGGGGTCTAAGGAGCGTTCGAGGAACGATCAGGCATGCGCATGCTCCCCGCAGCAGCGTTCTTCGAGCTGGACGGTCACGTGGCTGATCGGGAAGTGGTGTGTCAGCCGATGCCGGAGGGCGGCCAGGACCTCTCCGTGGGGCGCGCCGTCGTGGAGGAGCGCATGGGCGGAGAGGGCATGGACGCCCGAGGTCAGGGTCCAGACGTGCAGGTCGTGGACGGTCTTCACGCCTGACACGTCCTCCATCGCCTCGCGAACGGCGGAGATGTCCACCTCCCGGGGGGTGCCTTCGAGAAGGACCTGGACGGCATCCCGCAGGAGTGCAAAGGTCCGTGGCAGGATGAAGATGGCGATGAGGAGCGCCACCACGGGGTCCACCCAGTACCAGCCCGTGGCCATCATCACTGCTGCGCCCAGGATGACGCCCACCGAGGACGCGGCGTCGGCCAGGACCTCGTTGTACGCTCCCCGCACGTTGAGGTTGGACCGGGAGCCGGAGTGCAGAAGGAGTGCCCCGGTGACGTTGACGGCCAGGCCCACGATCGCAACCACCAGCACGGGCCCGCTTGCGACCGGCGTCGGGTGGGAGAAGCGCTCCCAGGCCTCCAGCAGGATGTAGCCGGCGACCAGGAGGAGAACGAGGCCGTTGGTCATGGCGGCCAGGATCTCGACCCGATGGTAGCCGTACGTGCGCTTTGGACTGGGCGGCCGCTCGGAGAACTTCATGGCTGCCAGCGCCAGGACGAGCCCGCCCACGTCGGTGAGCATGTGGCCCGCGTCCGCCAGGAGCGCCAGGCTCCCGGTCAGAAGGCCCGCTGCCACCTCGACCGCCAGGAACCCCAGGGTCAGGGCCAGAACGACGGCCAGGCGCCGGCTGGCCAGGCCCCGCGGCGGGGTGTGGGAGTGATCGTGTCCCATGGGCCCTCAGCATAGCAGGGGGCCGAGGATCTGGATCAAGCGATGGGAATGGCATGGCCGGGCTCGTTGATATACTTGCGCGGTTTGCTCTATTCCTGAGATCGAGGTGTATCCGTGAGTCATCAGAAGAGACTGGCAATCCTCGTCGGAGGCGGTCCGGCACCGGGCATCAACAGCGTCATCGGTGCCGCAACGATTCGCGGGATCCTGGACGGCGTGGACGTCGTGGGCGTAAACGACGGTTTCGAGTGGATCATGCAAGGCAACGTGGACCACGTGCATCCCCTGACCATAGAAGAGGTCAGCCGGATCCATTTTCGAGGCGGATCGCACATCGGCATCTCCCGAGCCAACCCCACGAAGGACCCGCAGCACCTCGAGAACGCCGTCATCTCTCTTCTCCGCCTGAACGTCTCCCAGCTCATCACCATCGGTGGAGATGACACCGCGTTCTCGGCGATGAAGCTCGCAGAGAAGGCACAGGGGCGCATCCAGGTCGTCCACGTTCCAAAGACAATCGACAACGACCTGGACCTGTCCGGGTACGTCGACACCTTCGGCTTTCAGACCGCTCGGCACATCGGCGTGGGCCTGGTCAAGAACCTCATGGTCGACGCCACGACCACGTCACGGTGGTACTTCGTCATCGCCATGGGTCGCAAGGCCGGCCACCTCGCCCTGGGCATCGGCAAGGCGGCGGGCGCCACCTTGACGCTGATTCCCGAGGAGTTCGGAGAGGGCAAGATCCACCTGGCCACGATCGTCGACACGATCGTCGGCTCCATCGTCAAGCGGCTGTCCTACGGCCGGCGCGACGGTGTCGCGGTCCTCGCCGAGGGCCTCGTCCTGTCGATTCCGCCGGAGGACCTGGACCAGCTCGACGACGTGGAGCGGGATGCTCACGGCCACGTCCGGATCGCCGAGGTGAGCATCGGTGAGATCCTGAAGGCCCAGGTCCAGGCTCGCCTCAAGGAGCTCGGCATCAAGACGACGATCGTGGCCAAGAACATCGGATACGAGCTCCGCTGCGCCGATCCCATCCCCTTCGACATGGAGTACACGCGGGATCTCGGCTACTGCGCGACGAAGTACCTCCTCACCGGGGGAACCGCCGCCATGGTCTCGATCCAGGGCGGCCAGTTCGTCCCGATCAAGTTCACCGACATGCTCGACCCCGCGACCGGAAAGACCCGAGTCCGCCTCGTCGACGTCAGGTCCGCCCGATACGCCATTGCCCGACGCTACATGATCCGACTGCGCCGCGACGACTTCGACGATCCACATGAGCTGGCCAAGTACGCGGCGACCTGCGGGATGAACCTCCAGGACTTCCGCAAGCGCTTCGAGGGTCTGGTCAAGAACGAGCTGCCCCCGCTTCAACTCGACGGGATGCCGAAGCCAAGCGGGGAAGCTCCCGAGAAAGCGGCGTCGGTTGCGAGCGGCGCCCCAGAGACGGCCTGAGCCTCTTCCGAAGACGCGGGGTACTAGGTCAGGCCGGCATCTCGAAGCCGGCGCCAAAGCGTCGTTCGGCTGATGCCCAGCGTCCTGGCCGCCGCTCCGCGATTCCAGCGGTGATCCTCGAGCACACGGCGCAGCCGCTCGATGTCTTCGGGCCCGGCCCGTCGGGCGCGCCGGGTCTTGCCTGCGGTCCGGGGAGTGTCTCGCTCGCTCGGCCGGGGCCGGCCCGCCGACCTGGCACCGGAGGTCTTCGGAAAGGCCCGTGGGACGAACTCTGGAAGATCCTCGGGCAGCAGGGTCTGGCCTCGGCACACGGCCACCGCGTATTCGAGGGCATTCTCGAGCTCGCGGATGTTGCCCGGCCAGTCATGATGGAGCAGCGCCCGCAGGGTAACGGGTGAGAAACTCAGGCCCCGGCTGTGGCGGGCGCCGGCCCGGGCGAGGATGGCCTGAGCGAGTGGCTCGATGTCCTCGCTACGCTCCCGCAACGGCGGCACCCGGATCGGCACCACGCGCAGCCGATAGTAGAGGTCCTCCCGAAAGCGCCCGGCCTTGACCGCCGCCTGCAGGTCGACGTGGGTGGCTGCGATCACCCGGGCGCGGCTGGTCCTCGGTGCGCTTTCCCCAAGGCGCTCGAAAGTGCCGTCGTGGAGGACACGCACGAGCTTCAACTGGAGCGCCGGGGGGAAATCACTCACGCCGTCGAGGAACAGGGTCCCCTCCGAGGCCATCTCGAGCCGCCCGACCCGGGCGCGCACCGCACCCGTGAAGGCGCCCTGGACATGGCCGAACATCTCGCTCTCCAGCAGCTCCGCCGGGAGCGCGGCTGCGTTGATGGGGACGAAGGGTCCGCGGCGCCGAGGAGAGTGGTCGTGGATCGAACGAGCCACGCGCTCCTTGCCCGTGCCGCTCTCTCCGGTGATCAGGACGGTGGCCTCCGAGTGCCTGAGGTTCTCGATCAGGACGAAGATGCGGAGCACCGCCGCCGAGCCGCAGGTGCGCTCTCCACCCCTCCCGTCGCGGACAGCAGAGCGAGGGTGAGCGTGCCGGCGGGGCCGAACAGCTCCGGCCCCAGGAGCTCGGAAACATGCTGGCCCACCACCCGTTGGCTCGCACCCTGGCCCAGGGACTCGTCGATCGCCGGCGACGCGTGGACGATGCGAAAGTCCCCGTCGAGGCAGAGGAACGTCCGGCCCAGTGCGGCGAAGGCCGCGCTCACACCCTGCCAGGCGGCGTCGGGCTCGACATCAGGCGGGTCTTCGCTGTCCATCGTTGCGGTTGACGGAGTATATGTCTTCATCTTGTCCTTGCCGAGACCCGCGGCTAGAGTTCATCCATGACCAGACTGTGCGGCGTCTTGCTCGCGGTGGCGGCGCTTCTCACCGCAGCCTCCCACGCCGCGGCCCAATCCTCGGGCCCCGACGTCAACTACGACGAGTCGCGTGTCGGCGACCTCCCCCTGCCCGATCCGCTCGTCGCCGCGGACGGGACCCGCGTCGCCAACGAGGCGACGTGGCGGCTGACCCGCCGCGGGGAGGTCCTCCAGCTGTTTCGGACCAACGTGTACGGCCGGGCCCCCGGTGCGCCGCCGGCAATGCGCTTCGAGGCCGGGACGCCGTCCAGCGCACTCGACGGACAGGCCACCCGCCGTCAGGTCCGCGTCCTCTTCTCCGGCGAGGACGTCGGGCCGGCCATGAACCTCCTCCTGTTCATCCCGACGGCGGCGCTGCGTCCCGTCCCGGCGTTTCTCGGCTTGAACTTCGGCGGGAACCACACGGTGCACCCCGATCCGGCCATCACACTCTCACGCTCGTGGATGCGGGATGGCCCCGGCGTCGTCGACCATCGCGCGACGGACGCCGCCCGGGGCAGCGGGGCGAGCGGCTGGCCGGTGGAGACGATTGTGGGGCGGGGCTACGCCCTGGTCACCGCGTACTACGGGGACATCGACCCGGATTTCGACGACGGCTTTCGAAACGGTGTCCATCCGCTCTTCTACAGACCGGGTCAGACGCACCCCGATCCCGACGAGTGGGGCGCCATCGGGGCGTGGGCCTGGGGCCTCTCCCGGGCCCTCGACTATCTCGAGACGGAGCCGGGCATCGACGCCTCGCGGGTGGCGGTCCTCGGACACTCCCGGCTGGGCAAGACGGCGCTGTGGGCCGGGGCGCAGGACGAGAGGTTCGCCCTCGTCGTGTCGAACGACTCCGGAGAAGGCGGCGCGTCGCTATCTCGACGCTGGTACGGGGAGACGATCGCCCGGCTGAACAGCGCGTTTCCACACTGGTTCTGCCGGAACTATCGCCAGTACGACGACGACGTGGCCGCGCTGCCCGTCGACCAGCACATGCTCATCGCCCTGAGCGCCCCCCGGCCCGTCTACGTCGCGAGCGCCCTCGAAGATCGCTGGGCCGACCCCCGGGGAGAGTTCCTTGCCGCGAAGGCCGCCGGTCCCGTGTACGGTCTGTTCGGGCTCTCGGGACTGGACGTCGCGAAGTGGCCTCCCGCCGACACGCCCGTGGGGCGGACCATCGGCTATCACGTGCGACGGGGAGGGCACGCCCTCACGGCGTACGATTGGGATCGGTATCTCGACTTTGCCGATCGTTTCTTGAAGCTGCCTTCAGAGGTGCAGGTAGGATTTCCCTAGCGACGACCGGGCCCGGGCATGGGCCGCAGCAGGAGGCGACATGGACGCGGCATTCAACGAGTTCCTGGGCGGTGAGCTGGACAAGATTCGTGAGCAGGGCCTCTTCAAGGAGGAGTGGCCCATCCTCGGAGAGCAGGGCTCCAGAATCCGCGTCGAGGGTCGCGAAGAGCCGGTCCTCAACTTCTGCGCGAACAACTACCTTGGCCTCTCCGGCCATCCGGAGCTCGTCGCTGCCGCGCACCGCGCTCTCGACGAGTGGGGCTATGGGATGTCCAGCGTGCGCTTCATCTGCGGGACACAGGCCCTTCACCTGGAGCTGGAGACGAAAGCCGCGGCGTTTCTCGGCATGGAGGACGCCATCCTCTACGCGGCCTGCTTCGACGCGAACGGTGGCGTCTTCGAACCGCTCATCGGGCGCGACGACGCCATCGTGACCGATCAGCTCAACCACGCGTCCATCATCGACGGGGTGAGGCTGTGCAAGGCGAAGCGGTTCGTGTACGCCCACGCCGACATGGCGGATCTCGAGGCGAAGCTGAAGGGAGCGCGCGCCGCGCGCTTCCGCGTGCTGGTCACCGACGGGGTCTTCTCGATGGACGGAGACGTGGCGCCGCTGCCCGAGATCTGCGACCTGGCCGAACGATACCGGGCGGTGGTTCTCGTGGACGACTCGCACGCCACGGGCTTCATGGGGAAGACGGGCCGCGGCACGTGGGAGCACCACGGCGTCGGAGGGCGGGTCGACATCATCACGACGACCTTCGGCAAGGCCCTGGGTGGTGCTCTGGGCGGCTGCACCGCGGGCCCGAAGGCGGTGATCGAGATGCTGCGTCAGCGCAGCCGGCCCTATCTCTTCTCGAACTCCCTGGCCCCGGCTATCGCGGGGGCGACCCTCCGCGCCCTCGAGCTCCTGAGCGCCAGCACCGAGCTCCGCGACCGGCTCGAGACGAACACGAAGACCTTCCGCGACCGGATGACCGCCGCCGGGTTCGAGATCCGCCCAGGCGTTCACCCGATCGTGCCCATCATGTTCTCCCGCTTCGCGCCGGAGGATGCCCCGCTCGCTCAGCGGTTCGCCCTGGCGCTGCTGGACGAGGGGATCTACGTGAAGGGCTTCTTCTATCCGGTGGTGGCGAAGGGCCTGTCTCGCATTCGTGTCCAGCTCTCCGCTGCCCACGAGGCGGAGCACATCGACAGGGCGGTGGAGGCGTTTACGAAGGTAGGGAAGGCCCTGGGCGTTCTCTAATCGACTAGGTGGGGTCGGGTCTTGTTGCGCCAGGGGACGCCCTGGGAGGTGGGAAGCATGATGTAGAGCCATCGTGAGTGAAACCCTCCTGATCGGCCCCGGCGGGGCGGCGAGAAGCCGC
>Ga0310121_10000445_pt1 | contig 45199 bp, 43 predicted proteins | sample CB27_Tmax_986_MG_FD_203504 | JGI IMG/M metagenome (GOLD analysis project Ga0310121, IMG submission 203504) | Marine microbial communities from Western Arctic Ocean, Canada - CB27_Tmax_986 | ecosystem: Environmental > Aquatic > Marine > Oceanic | place: Canada: Western Arctic Ocean | collected... | reverse complement strand
GGAGCGCCGCCTCCAGCGGCTCACCAGCCGTTTCGACCGTGCACTCGGCTGCTACTCCTCAAATGATCGGTGCAAGTACACGCCTGAACTCAATCCCGCATGCCCGATGAATAATGCGGGCTAGGGCTCGACGGAGACCCGGACTCGAGACCTACTTTGTGGGCCATCCCGGTCCAGCAGGGGTCGAGGCGCCCTCTCCTGACACAGCGCAGGTCTGCTGCGACGAAGCTGACGACGACTCCAGCCTCGGGGGGTCGGTGTTGGCATCTGCTATGGTAGAATAATGCCATGCGATCTACCATCGATTCTGCCGGACGAGTGGTGATACCCAAACCCCTGAGAGAGAGCGTCGGTCTCGGCCGGGGCGAGGCCATCGAGATCCGGGAGAGAGACGGGCACATCGAGATCGAACCGGCCCCGACACCCATGTCCCTCATGCAGCGCGGAAGTGGACCCGTGGCGGTTCCCGGGAAGGAACTGCCCGCGCTGACGGACGCCGTGGTGAGGGAAACAATGGACAGGAGTCGGCGCTGATCGCCGTCGACACCAGCGTCGTCGTGGCCGCGTTCGCCTCCTGGCACGAGGGACATCGGGCGTCCGTCGCCGCTCTCGATCGAAACCCCCGGGTACCGGCACATGTGCTGATCGAGACCTACTCCGTCCTCACGCGGCTGCCTCCGCCCCACCGCGCGGAGGCGGATCTGGTCGTCGCGTTTCTGGCACAGCGCTTCCGTGATAGCCCGCTCACCTTGCCAGCCCGCGCCCACGTCGCGCTCCTGCAGACGGCGAGTGAGAGTGGGCTGGCAGGCGGAGCCATCTACGACGCGATCGTCGCCGCCACCGCACGCCACGCCGGGGCCACGCTGCTGACACGCGACCACCGAGCGCGCCTCGTGTACGAACGCATTGGTGTTCGCCATCAGATGGTCGGCTGAGTCCCGATCGTTCGTCCCGGGAGCAGTGCGATAGAGCACCGGAAGCAGCGGCCAGCGTGATAGCCTCTGCGGCGCGAGTGACGCTCTCGCTTCCCGGAGGGGATCATGCCTCGGCTCCTGTCTTCTCTCGTCGCGTTTGGCCTCGCGATCCTCGTTCTCTCGCCCGCAGCGAACGCCTCTGAATTCCGCAGCGACTGGCCCGTGGACGCGGGTCGGGTCTGGGTGGGCCGCGACTATTGGGCGAACCCGCTGCAGGATTGGCGGCTGCGCAACGGTCTTCTCGAGTGCCACGTGGCAGGAGGAGATCGCAACGTCTTTCTCCTGACCCGGGAGGTCGACGCCCGCTCCGGTGATCTCGACGTGTCCGTCACCCTCGGGAGGCTGGCCGGCGACACCGGCCCGCTGGGCGAGGGGTTCGTGGGCTTTCGGGTCGGGATCCGAGGGGCCTTCGACGACTATCGGGACAGCGCGGTGCGCGGCGCCGGCCTCAACGCGGGCATCACCGGTGACGGGCGCCTCTTCATCGGGACGATCGAGGGGGAGGCGCCACGGGTGTCGTCTCTGGATCGGCGGCTCGCACTTCGCCTGCAGGCCGAGCCGGAGGGGACCGTCTACCGGCTCACGCTGACGGCGACACACGAGGGTGGGGCGACCGTCACGATCACCCGTGAGGACGTCCCAGGCGAATGGCTGACCGGCGGCCTCGCTCTGGTCTGCAGCTCGGGCAAGGTCCTGCCCACCCCGGCCTCGTCGGAGATGCTCGCGGGCTTCGGCGAGCGGCGCGGCACCGCGCGCGGCGGCGCCTTCCGGTTCTGGTTTCACGAGTGGCGAGTGGCGGGCTCGAAGATCGAGCCTCACCCGGAGCGGGCCTTCGGTCCGATCCTGTACTCGCTCCACACGCTGAGCCGCGGAGTGCTGAAGCTCACCGCGCAGCTTGCGCCCATCGACGAACCCTCCGCCGTCGTGGCGCTGGAGGTCGAGCGGACGCCGGGACAGTGGACCTCCGTCGCCAACGCGCCCGTCGACCCACTGGCCCGCACCGCGAGCTTCCGGGTCGCCGACTGGGACGACACGAAGGACGTCCGCTATCGCGTCGCCCTCGATCACGGCGGAGAGCGTCACACGTGGGCCGGTACGATTCGCCGAGATCCGAGAGACGAGCCCGAGCTCGTCATCGCCGCCTTCACCGGGAACAACGACCTCGGGTTTCCCCATGCCGACGTCGCGCGCAACGTCCGGCACTTCGAGCCACACCTGCTGGCATTCACCGGCGACCAGATCTACGAGGGGGTGGGCGGCTACGGGGTCGAGCGCTCACCGCTGGCGGCGGCGACCCTGGACTATCTGCGCAAGTGGTACCTCTTCGGCTGGGAGTACCGGGAGCTCCTCCGGGACATCCCTGCCATCTGCCTGCCCGACGACCACGACGTCTACCAAGGCAACATCTGGGGCGCCGGCGGACGCCATGCCGAGCCCTACGGCAAGCCGGGACAGGACAAGGGCGGCTTCACCATGCCCGCGGCGTGGGTGAACACGGTCCAGCGCACCCAGACCTCACACATGCCCGACCCGCCCGACGCGGCGCCCGTCGAGCAGGGAATCGGCGTCTACTACGCCGACCTGCTCTACGGCGGCCTCAGCATCGCGATCCTCGAGGACCGCAAATGGAAATCGGCGCCGGCCGTGCAGATCCCTTCGGCGAGGATCGTGAACGGCTGGGCCCAGAACCCCGCCCACGACCCGGTCAGCCAGGGTGACGTGGAGGGCGCCGAGCTGCTGGGGCCCCGACAGGAGCAGTTCCTGGAGGAGTGGTCCGGGGACTGGTCGGGCGGGGCCTGGATGAAGATCGTCGTCTCGCAGACCCTCTTTGCCAACGTCGCCACGCTGCCCCCGCCGGCGGACACCGACGACGTGACGCCCCGGTTGCGGATCATGAAGGAGGGCGAGTACGCCGAAGGCGAGATACCGGTGGCCGACCACGACTCGAACGGCTGGCCTCAGACGCCCCGGGACCGGGCGCTCCGAGCAATGCGCAAGGGGCTCGCCTTCCACATGGCCGGGGATCAGCACCTGGGGTCGACGATCCAGTACGGGATCGACGACTGGAACGATGCGTCGTGGGCCTTCTGCGTCCCCTCGGTGGCGAACGTCTGGCCGCGGCGGTGGTACCCATCCGAGCCGGGGGCCAACCGGGCGCCTGGCGCCCCGCGCTACGCCGGGGAGTTCCTCGACGGCTTCGGCAACCGGATGACGGTCCACGCCGTGTCGAACCCGATCGAGTCGGGTGCCGAGCCGCGAGCCCTCTTCGACCGCGCCCCCGGGTACGGGATCGTCACGTTCGATCGCACGACTCGCCGCATCACCATGACCAACTGGCCGCGATGGGTGGATGCGACACAGCCGGATGCGCGGCCGTATCCCGCCTGGCCGATCACCATCGAGCAGACGGACAACGGCCTGCCCCGCAGCGGCTGGACTCTGCCCACTGTCTCGGCGCCCGGGCTCGAGGCCCCCATCGTCGAGGTCGTGAACGAGTCGAGCGGCGAGCGTGTCTACACGTTCCGGATCCAGGGAGAGTCGATCGAGGCCCCGGTGCCAGGCCCGGGAACGTATGCGGTTCGGGTCTTCGACCCGGACCGGCCCGAGAAGGAAGGGTCCTTCAAGGGCCTCCAGGCCCGGCAGGCGCACTGAGAATCACCTCGACCTGCCAGGGGCCCCGGGCGTCGTCGCCCCGCTCCAGCGTCGCCCGAAGGCGAAGCGATCCGGCTTCGAGCGGGATGGCCTGGAAGACGTGGCCTTTCGTCCCGGCCGGGAGGGTGACGCTGCGCGTCTCGTCTCCCAGGCGCAGGGTCGCCGACCCCCGGTCCTCCAGGGGTGGGAAACGCAGCCGCACGTCGTACTCCCCCGCCGTCGCCGCCTTCAGCTCCCAGTAGCCGTTCGAGTCCGGAGCCCAGGGTCGCCCTTTCGTGTGGCGCCAGTCCTGGCGCGTCAGGACCGTGGGGCTCTCGTGGGGTGAGCCGATGACGATGCGAGGCGGGTCGTAGTTGTCGGGACGGGTGCTGCTCACGTCGTCGAACCAGGCGTCGTAGGCGGCGCGCATTTCTTCCACGACCTCCGGCTTCTCGGACGCCAGGTCCTCGAGCTCCAGGGGATCCGCCTCCATGTCGTAGAGCTCGAAGGACGGCTCGCCTTCGAAGCCCTCGTTCCCGAAGCCACTGGGGTGGACCAGCTTGTAGCGCTGGTTCCGGGTCATGAAGTGGTGGTAGCGGACGGGGACGTTGCCCCGATGGGCCTGGATGGTGATCGCGCGGTCCGGCCAGTCCACGGTCTCGCCGCTGAGGAGGGGCCACAGGCTGCGACCGTCGAGGTGCGCGCCCATTGGGGCCCGGACCCCGGTCGCCTCGAGCACCGTCGGCAGCACGTCGATGTGCGCGGCGACCCGATCCGAGGTGTGGCCGGCCTCGAGACGCCCTGTCCAATGGACGAAGAGCGGCGAGCGGACGCCGCCCTCGTGGACGTGACTCTTCCAGCCCTTCATGCCGGCCACGTACCGGTTTCCGTTCGGACCGTTGTCCACCATGAAGAGCACGATCGTGTCGTTCGTCAGGCCGAGAGCCTCGAGGCGCTCGAACAGCCGCCCCACGTTCTCGTCGATGTTCGTGATCATCGAGAAGATGCGCGCCCGGCGGTCGAGGTCGGCTTCGCCGGGCAGGGGGTGGCCCTGCTCCTGCGGGAACCGATCGTCGGCAAGGTCGACCTCACGGTACTCGGCCAGGAGTCTCTCGGGAACGTCATGGAACGGCCCGTGCGGGGCGTTGGTCGGAATGTAGGCGAAGAAGCTCTCGCCTGCCCGGTGCTGCATCTCGATCCAGTCGAGCGCACGATCGAAGTAGACGTCCGTGCAGTAGCCCCGTGTCTCGACGGGCTCCCCGTTGTGAAAGAGGATGGCGTCGGTGTACTTCCCCTCGCCTCCCGGCGGATCCGAGGGCTGGCCGATGCCACCGCCACGGTGGACGAGCGCCTCCTCGAAGCCCTGGTCCATGGCACGCATCGGATACGCGTCGCCGAGGTGCCACTTGCCGAAGATCCCGGTGCGGTAGCCGGCCTCTTTGAGGATCTCGGCCAGGGTCACCTCCTCGGGCTCCATCATGGCTCTGCCGATGAAGGTGTCGATGGCCCGGGTGCGGTAGTTGTAGCGACCCGTCATGAGCGAGGCTCGGGTGGGCGCACAGACCGGGCTGACGTAGAACTCGGTCATCCGGGCGCTGCGGCCCGCCATGGCGTCGAGGTGCGGCGTGCGGATGGCGGGGTTGCCATTCACGCCCAGGTCGCCGAAGCCCTGATCGTCGGTGACGATCAGGATCACGTTGGGGCGCGCCTCAGCCTGCGGGGGCGCGGGCGTGCACCCTGCCGCCAGCCCGATGGCCAGCGGCAGGAGGGCGAACCGACCCACACGCCGCTTGTGTGTCGTCATCAGGCACCTCCAGTCTTCGGGCCGGTGGGCACGCGCCAGGGGACGAGCATGGGGACGGTGCGCTGGTACTCTCGATAGGGCTCCCCGATCTGGTGAACGAGATCACGCTCCTCGAGGATGGTCCCGAGCAGGAGCCAGCCGGTGAACAGGACACCGAACAGCAGCCGGTCGGCGGTGAGGTCCGGTGAGGCCCACACCATCACGAGGAAGAGACCGTATAGCGGGTGGCGCACCCAACGGTAGGGGCCCCGCACCGCGAGAGGCGGCTCCGGTGAGGCGCGACCGCGCCGATGGTCCCGGATCGCTCGCAGCCCGAACAGATCGAACGGACCGAGGGCCTTCACCGACCACACGAACAACGCCGATGCCGCCCCGAACACAGCGCGGAACGCCCAGCGGGCGGGACCCGCCGCGGAGAACAGGACGACGTGGGTGTGTTGCCACAACCCCACCACCAGCAGGAGGACCACACCGGAGGCAATGGAGTAGACCGCCGACTGGTAGTGAGCGGGCACCGCCCAACCCACTGATTCCCGAAACGCCCGGCGGACCATCACGGAATGCTGCGCGAAGAACACCAGGCACAGCATCGCGTCCCAGGCCAGGGTGGCCCTGGGGCCGAGCCCCAGCGGGACCAGCTCGAAGGGGCCGATCAGGAGGACGGCGAAGAAGCCCAGGAGCGAGAGGCCGCCGAGGAGTCCCGAGACGGCCTGGACGAGCGAGGAGATCATGATCTAGTCAACCAGTCACGTGCCGGCGCTCGAGTCGTGGAAACGTCCACGATCAGGGGGACGTTCATCCGCTCACAGCCGATCGCGCCCGAGTCTAGCAGCCCGTGGCCAGTGTCCTCTCGCCCGTCTCTTGCCGCGCCCTCGCCGGCTGGCCTATTCTTGAGTGCTCTCATGCTCAATCGGTGGCTCCTCTCCATTGCAACTGTGGCTGCGACGGCCCTGCCCCTTGCGGGCTGTGGGGGCGACGCCGCGAGGCCCAACGTCGTTCTCATCGTCGTCGACAGCCTCCGCGCCGACGCCCTGGGCAGCTACGGCAGCGAGCCCACTCCCTCCCCGGCCATCGACCACCTCGCCGCCGAGGGGGTGCGCTTCGAGCGGGCCGTGGCCCCGGCGTCGTGGAACCTGCCCTCGGTGTCCTCGCTTGTGACCTCCACCCCACCCTGGGTGCACGGCCAGGGAGCACCGCCGAGCGGAGCGCGAGAGGTCATCACCCTCGCGGGGTCGTTCGCCGCTGCGGGCTACCGTACCGGGGCGTTCACGGAGATGGCGTGGCCACTGCTCCAGCGGGACTTCGGGACCTTCCAGAACACAGCCTTCAAGGACGTGTTCGGGTCCCCCGACGCCAACAGCGCTGCACGGACCCTGGAAGCCGCTCTCGAGTGGGCCCGGGCGGACGACAAGGCGCCGTTCTTCCTCCTCGTCCACACCTACGAGGTTCACAGCTACTTCCTGGGGAAACCGCGCCATCACGAGCTCGCGCGGGACGATCAACCGGACTACGAGGGTCCGTTCCGGGATTGGGCGATTCGCGATCTGTCGCAACCCGCGGGGCCGCAGGTGATGGCGGCGCTTCTCGAGGCGAACGAGGACGACCTCGCCTACGTGCGCGCCCTCTACCATGCCGCGGTGAGGGAGATGGATCTCCAGGTCGCCCGCTTCCTGGAGGGCCTCGAGGAGGCGGGCCTCGACGACCGGACGGTCGTGGCGCTGACCTCGAGCAACGGCGAGGGCTTCCGCCCAGACCTCAACCGCGTCCATCACGGCGGACGCCTGCACCACGATGTGCTGCACGTCCCCCTCGTGGTGCGCTGGCCCGGCCACCTCGAGCCGTCGGTCGAGCCCTCGGTCGTGACGACCCTCGACCTGGGCCCCACGCTCCTTGCATTGGCCGGACTCCCGGAAGAGGCGCTCTTTGCCGGGCGCTCCCTCGTCGCCCCCGACACCGGCCTCCTCTCGGGGCTGGGCGGGCCCCGCTTCCATGTTCCCAGCCTCCAGAAGAAGCAGGTCGTCGCCCAGGAGGCGGCCTTCCGAATCCTTCCCTCGGGCGAGCGCGCACCGGCCACGAGCGCCCAGCTGGCACTCTACTACTCCGACTGGGTGACCTTCATCGACACGGGGGACGGGACCGAGCTTTACGACCTCAAAGACGACCCGGAACAGGAGAGGGACCTCTCCGCCGAACACCCCGACGGCGTGGCCCGCCTCCGCGAGAAGGTCCGAGGGTTGGCGGAGCAGGGAGCCGAAAGCGGCGCTGGGCCCGACCCCGAGCAGCTCGAGCAGCTGCGCTCCCTCGGCTACGTCCAGTAGCCCGGCCGAAGATCCTTCGCCCCTTTTGCCCGACACTCCACGTTCTCAAGACAACCTCGAACCTAGCGGATCCTCGTTCCCGGATTCCCGAAGAGGTGATAGACAGCTAGGAGCTCCGGCATCACCCCCGTCTCGGCGTAGGCGGCCTGCGCCGCGAGCACCGCGTCTCCAAGCCTCTCGTGCTCCCCCTCGGCTTGGTCCTGATCGCCGCCGATGGGGGTGACGACGACGCCGTCGAAATCGAACGAGAGATCCAAGGTGAAGTTGGAGCTGTAGCGCACGACGACGAAGTCGTCGTCGCTGCCGTTCGAGATGTAGCCGGCCTGAACGATCTTGCCGTCCGTCTGGATGGCCACCGTGGTGCCGAGGTCGTGGCCTGGGCCGATGGGGGTCGTGACGAGACAGCTCTGGCCGTGGCTGGGCGTCGCAGAGAGCGCCACCCAGAGCAACAATCCGCATCCCACGCCGATCTGCCGGCCCAGGCGCGCGGCGCCCGTCTGGGACCGTGAGGCGTGCGTCGCTCGCCGGAACATCGTCTCCACCCGTTCTCACCCGCTCGGACCAGGAACACGGACCGATCCCGGGAGGGAATAGGCAAGGCCCGTACCGCCTCTAAGTTGTTGTCCTACAGTGTTTCTCGGACAGCCCGCCCTCCGACAGTGTCGCGCAATCGGCCAGAACCTCAAGTAAAACTTGAGGTTCTGGCGCAGGCCGACTTGCCGCGCTGGACTCTTTTGCGAGGCAGCCGTCGGGGCCCGCCAGACAGGGACGTTCCGTTGCCGAGGCGCAGGCGGGGAGGGTGAGCCTACTTCGCTGTGGTGGAGGCCCGGTTCCGGTAGAGCTCCGGGTCGACGGCGGCGGCCATGGCCTCGGCGTCTAGGCCACCCCCGAGGAACGTGTTGACGCGCTGCGCACCCTCGAGGGGACGGGCCAGGATCTCGCTGTAGTGGACCTCGAGCGTCTCGAAGCAGGCTCGGTGAGTGAGCTGATACCTCGCCCGCCAGAGGTCGTCCTCGAAGTGGGATCGCATCCGCTCGGGGGGCGCGTCGTCGGTCTCGCCGCGACGGGCGAGCATCTTCTTCTGGGAGGCCAGCACCTCCTCGATATCACGGCGGATGAAGATGACCCGGTAGTTGAGGTCGGAGGGCAGCGAGCGGAGGAGGAAGGAAATGACTTTGATCGCCTTCCCGCGGGCCTCGGACAGCCAGCCCGGCTCCTTTTCCTGAACGAGGTCCTTGACGCGCTCGACCTCGTAGTACCCCTTGGGGTTGTCCTCGTCGGCGGTGCGCAGGCCGTCGGTGACGATCGGCACGCCTCCCGCCTCCAGCATTTTCATGAGCATGGACGTGCCCGAGCGAGGCAGGCCGGACACGACGACGACCGGCTCACCGAAACGAAGTTGCCTGTAGAGGCGCCTGAGTGTCGACATCATCACCAATTGGTCTCCTCGTCCCGTGCGCTGGCTGGGTCCGAGCGGCCAGCATAGGATAAAGTAGGAGGCTTGGGGAGGCGACGCCTGCGCTCCCCGACGATCCCCCGGCCGTGATGATCCGCCCGGTTGGAAACCACGAGAGGTGAAGGACAAGTGACCAGGGCCCACAACGGCTGGGCGCTCTTCTGGATTGCGGCATGCGTGCTCGCGACGGGCACGCCCGCCCAGGCCTACATCGGTCCCGGGGCCGGAATCGCGCTCCTGGGCTCGTTCGCCGTTGTCTTCGTCACCATCATTATCGCGGTGGCCCTCGTGCTCACCTGGCCCTTTCGCACCCTCTACCGCATGCTCCGCCGGCGCGGGCAGGGCCGGCCCTGGATCAAGCGCCTGATCGTCGTCGGCTTCGACGGGCAGGACCCGACGCTCACGGAGCGGCTGCTGGCCGAAGGCAGGCTCCCCAATTTCCAGAAGCTCGCGGACCGGGGCTGCTACAGCCGCCTCCGCACGACGTACCCCTCGATCTCGCCCGTGGCTTGGTCCTCCTTCAGCACAGGGGTCGAGCCCTCCAAGCACAGGATGTTCGACTTCCTGGAGCCGGACCGGAAGACGTACCTCCCGCTCCTGTCCTCGACACGGATCGGGGAGGTGACCCGGTTCCTCAAGCTGGGGCGCTTCCGCATCCCGCTCCAGAAACCGGAGATCCGGCTGACCCGAGGCTCGAAGGCGTTCTGGTCGATCCTGGGTGAGAGCAACACCTGGAGCACCGTGCTGCGGGTGCCGATCACGTTCCCGCCGGAGAAGTTCTACGGGGCGCAGCTGTCGGCGATGTGCACCCCGGACCTGCTGGGAACCCAGGGGACCTTCTACCTTTTCTCCACCCGACCGGAAGGCGAAAAGTTCAAGGAGGGGGGCGCCCGCCACACGCTCCGCAAGAACGGTGGCAGCTACGTGAGCACCCTCGAGGGACCGGAGAACAGCTTTCTCGAGGGCAACCCCCCGCTGAGGCTCCCGTTCGAGGTCCGGCCCGACCCGGACGGGCGGCGGGCCCGGCTGAGCGTCGGCGACCAGGTGGTCGACCTCGAGGTCGGGCAGCTCAGCGACTGGGTGAGCCTGATATTCCCCGCGGCGCCAGGCGTCAAGGTGCACGGCATCGCCCGGATGATGGTCACGGAGATGGACGAGCACATCTCGGTCTACATGACGCCGCTCAACATCGACCCCGAGAACCCCGCGATGCCGATCTCGCATCCTTCCTTCTACTCCACGTACCTGGCCAAGCGGATCGGGCCTTTCGCCACCCTCGGGCTGGCCGAGGACACCTGGGCACTGAACGAGGGAGTGATCGACGACGACACCTTCCTGAAGCTGACCTACGACATCGACCGCGAGCGGAAGGACATGTTCTGGGCCTCGCTCGAGAGGCAGCGCGCCGGGACCCTCACGTGCGTCTTCGACGCGACCGACCGCATCCAGCACATGTTCTGGCGCTACACGGAGAAGGGCCACCCTGCCGCACACGGCAAGGATCCTGGCCCCAACAGGGACGCCATCGAGAAGCACTACCTGCACAACGACGCCTTCGTGGGCGAGATCCTGAACGAGCTTCGGGACGACGATCTGCTGATCGTCCTCTCCGATCACGGCTTCACGTCGTTTCGCCGCGGGGTCAACCTGAACGCCTGGCTGCTGGCCAACGGATACTTGAAGCTCAAAGACGGCGCGGATGGCTCGGCGGAGTGGCTGCGCGACGTGGACTGGTCGGGCACGAAGGCCTACGCGCTGGGCCTGGCCGGGCTCTTCCTCAACGTGAAGGACCGCGAGGGCGAGGGCATCGTCGAAGCCGGCGAAGAGGCGCAAGAGCTCAAGAAGGAGCTCATCTCCCGCTTGAACGGTCTGAGAGATGAAGAGAAGGACGCCATTGGGATCCGAGAAGTCTTCGACACCCCGGGCCTCTACCAGGGCCCGTACGTCCGCGACGCCCCGGACCTCCTCCTGGGCTACGACCACGGCTACCGCGCGTCGTGGGATTGCGCGACGGGCGTCGTCTCGGGACCGATCTTCGAGGACAACACCAAGGCCTGGAGCGGCGACCACACGGTAGATCCGCGACTCGTGCCCGGGGTGCTGTTCTGCAACCACGCGATCGACGCGGACGACCCCGGGCTCATCGACATGGCCCCGACGGTGCTCCGCCTCTTTGGCAAGACGCCGCCGCCGCACATGGACGGAAAGCCGCTGTTCGAGCGCCCGCCGGGAGAGAAGGAGCCGTCCGACCCGCCCGTGAGGGCTGCGTGAGAGTGGTCACCGTTGCACTGGCCGCGTCTGTTGCGGTCAGCTGCGGCAGCAGCCCGGATCCGTCGACCCCGCGCGTGATCGTGCTCGGGCTCGACGGGATGGACCACGAGCTGACCACCCGGCTCATCGCCGAGGGTCGACTGCCCGGGCTCGCCCGCCTGGCCGAGACGGGCGGGCTTACACGCCTCGGCACGTCCATCCCGCCCCTCAGCCCTGTCGCCTGGTCCGACTTCATCACCGGGGCGGACGCAGGCGTGCACGGCATCTTCGACTTCATGCACCGCGACCCGGACACGATGCTGCCGTACCTCTCGACCAGCCGCGTCGAGGACGGGCAGTACGAGCTGCTTCGTCGGGGCCAGGCGTTCTGGGAGGTGCTCGAGGACGAGGGTATCCCGACAACCATCCTTCGGATCCCCGCCAACTTCCCGCCTTCCGGAACGGCCGGACACGAGCTGTCGGGCATGGGAACGCCCGACATCCTGGGCGGCTACGGGACGTTCTCGTACTACACCACCGATCGTCTGGCCTTCCTCGGCCTGGAGATCTCGGGCGGGAATGTGTACCAGGTCGAAGGTGGCAGCGGCATCGTCGAAGGACAGCTCTATGGGCCGGACCACCCGCTACGGGCCACGCCTCAAAAGCTTGCCGTGGACTTCACTCTCTCCCTCGATCCCGACCGACCCGCCGCGAAGCTCGCGGTGGGGGACGAGGAGCGGATCCTCCAACAGGGCGAGTGGAGCGACTGGGTTCCGGTCGTCTTCGACCTCAACCCCGACATCGTCCCGACCTGGGCCCGCCTCTTCCTGAAGCTCCCCACAGAGGCCCGATTCTTCCTCCGCCAGGTCCGCCCCCACGTGGCACTCTACGTGAGCCCCTTCAACGTCGACCCGTTGGCGCCGGTGTTTCCCATCTCCACTCCCGATTCCTACGCGGCTGAGCTGGCCCGGGACAACGGGCGCTACTTCACTCAGGGAATGCCCGAAGATACAGGAGTGCTCGTGGCTGGCGTCCTGTCACCGGCCGAGTTCCTGCAGCAGGCCGCGATCGCGGGAGGCGAGATCCTCGAGCAGTTTCCCTCGGTCCTCGATCGATTCGACCGAGGGTTGCTCTTCTACTACGTAGGCAACGGAGATCAGGTCAGCCACATGATGTGGCGGTCGATGGACCCCGACCACCCGGCCTACGACGCCGAGCGGGACGCCCCGTTCGCCGATGTCGTGCCCAGCGTCTATGCCGAGATGGACACACTGGTGAGCTACGCACTCGACCACATGGGCGACGACACCCTGCTGATCGTCATGTCGGACCATGGCTTCACGAGCTGGCGGCGCACCTTCCACCTCAACGCCTGGCTGTACGAGAACGGCTACCTCGCCGTGAAGGACGCGCGACTGCCCGATCTGGACGCGCTCTTGAACGTGGACTGGTCGGGCACCCGCGCCTACGGCATCGGTCTGAACGGTCTCTACATCAACGTGGCGGGCCGCGAGCGCGACGGCATCGTGTCCCTCACGGAGCGCGACGCGCTCCTCGTAGAGATCGCAGAGAAGCTGGCCGCCGTGGTCGACCCGGAGACGGGGGAGCCGGTCATCAGCCGCGTCTACCTCCGGGACGAGACCTACACCGATGGAGGCCAGCGGGAGATCGGTCCCGACGCGGTCCTCGGGTACACGAAGGGGACCTTGGGGTCCCATCCGTCGGCCCTGGGGGGCGTCGGCGCGGAAATCCTCACCGACAACGACGACCCCTGGAGCGGGGACCACGGGATGGATCCTCCGGTCGTGCCCGGGATCCTGGCCACCAGCCGGCCGTTGAAGCGGCCCGCCGCCAATCTGCGGGAGCTGCGGTCGTCGGTCCTGGCCGAATTCGGGATCGATGACGACGGGGCCACTCCCACCTCTAACAGATAGCGCAAGGAGCGTATCCATGTTCAGCACCAAGTCCGTCAAGCTCGACAAAGATCTCGTGGCGAGAGTGAAGCGGTACTCGGAGATCGCCGGGTACTCGTCGGTCGAGGAGTTCATCTCTCACGCTCTCGAGAAGGAGCTCGGCAAGCTCGACGGCGCCGTCTCCGAGGAAGAGATCAAGAAGCGCCTGCGCGGCCTCGGTTACATCTCCTAGGTCCCAGAGCCCGCCTCCCATGTCCTTCGTGAACGCCGTCCTGCGCCCCGTCTTCGATCTGCTGCTGGCGCCCTTTGCCGGGCTGCCGCCGATCGTGTCGCTGGTCGTCGTCTCGCTGCCCACCGCGATCCTGATGCTCGTGGTCTTCAAGCGCACGTCGGATCAGGCCGCCCTCGCCGCGGTCAAGCGCAACATCCACGCCGGCCTCTTTGAGATCCGACTCTTCAGCGACGACCTCCGGGCCATCTTTCGAGCCCAGGGCGAGATCCTGCGCCACAACCTGACCTACCTGAGGCTCAGCCTCGTGCCCATGGTCTGGATCCTGCCGCCGATGGTGCTGCTGATTGCGCAGCTCCAGTTCCACTACGGCTACGAGGGACTGCGGCCCGCGGAGGTCACTCTGCTCGAGGTCGACCTCAGGCCGGAGACGGTCACGGCCGGTGAGCGGCCCCGGGTCGTGCTCGATCTTCCCCCCGGCCTCGGAGCGCAGACCGAGGACGTCTGGCTCCCGGCCGAGTCCCAGCTCGCCTGGCGCCTGGTCGCCGAGCAGGAGGGAGACTTCGAGATCGGCATCTCGATCGACGGCGCTCCCCCCGTAACGAAAACGCTGCGCGTCACGAAGAGCGTGGTGCGCCTGTCTCCTGTCCGAGTGGACCCCGGTTTTTTCCCGCAGCTCATCTACCCCGCCGAGCCACCGCTTCCCAGGGACAGCTCCATCCGAGAGATCCACGTCAGCTATGCGGATCGCGAGATCTCGGTGCTGGGTTTCGGAATGCATTGGCTGATCCCCTTCTTCGCATTGTCCATCGCCTTCGCCTTTGCCCTGAAGGGCAAGTTTGGCGTGACGCTCTAATCCTTGAAAGGACTCCGAATGCCCTCGTCTCTGGTTTCGCCCCACGGCGGCCTCCTGCTGGATCTCATGGCGTCAAAGAAACGGGCCGCCGAGCTCAAGACGCAGTCCCGCGAGATGCCCTCCTGGTCTCTCCAACCTCGCCAGCTTGCCGATCTCGAGCTCCTCCTGAGCGGCGCCTTCTCGCCCCTCCAGGGGTTCATGGCGCGGAGCGACGACGACGGCGTCCGTGGAGACATGAAGCTCGCCGACGGGACCTTCTGGCCGACCCCGGTCACGCTTGAAGTGACCGCGGAGGTCGGCGAGTCGCTCGAGCGCGGCGGCTCGCTGGCGCTCCGAGACGTCGAGGGAACGCTGCTCGCCGTTTTGAAGGTCGAGGAGGCCTGGACCCCCGACAGGGAGGGCGAAGCGCCGTCGGGGCCCACCTGCGTGGGCGGGAAGCTGGAGGGAGTCGAGGCTCCGCACCATTACGACTTCGTCGAGCGCCGGGCGACCCCAGCCGAGCTCCGCGGGCAATTCTCAAAATGGGGCTGGCAAAGGATTGCGGCGTTCCACACGACCTCAGCCCTCCACCGGGCAGAACAAGAGATGACGTTCGCCGCCGCGCGAGACCTCGAGGCGACCCTCCTCGTGCAGCTCGGCGTGGCCCGGACCGACTACTACGACGTGAGCCACTACTCGCGGATCCGGTGCGTCGAGGCGGTCATGAGGATCTACCCGCGCCACACCGCCCACCTGAACCTGCTCTCCCTGGCGGCGCGAAATGCCGGGCCGCGCGAGGTGCTGCTGAACGCGCTCGTGGCGCAAAACTACGGGTGCAGCCACTACCTCATTCGCAGCACGACTCCTGGGGGCGAAGACGCGGTCAAGAAGGGCACCGCCCTCGAGATCGAGCTCGCTCGGACACCGGAGCGAGTCTACCTTCCCGACGGAGCCGGCTTCGTGGCGGAGGACGCAGTGCCCAAAGGCGCCGAGGTCAAGACCCTGACCCCGGCAGAGCTGGCGGATCGGCTGGCCTTCGGCCGGGAGATCCCCGAGTGGTTCTCGTTTCCCGAGGTTGTCCGGGAGCTCCGGCGCGCGTCGCCGCCCCGCTCCCGCCAGGGCTTCACGGTCTTCTTCTCGGGGCTCCCCAGCTCGGGCAAGTCCACCCTCGCCAACGTCCTCCTCGTGAAGCTCCTCGAGCGCGGCGGACGTCCCGTCACGATTCTCGACGGCGACATCGTCCGCAAGAACCTGTCGTCCGAGCTGGGCTTCTCCCGCGAGCACCGGAACCTCAACATCGCGCGGATCGGCTTCGTGGCCTCCGAGATCACCAAGAACGGAGGGATCGCCATCTGTGCTCCCATCGCCCCGTTCGACCCTGTGCGCAAGGACGTGCGGGCGATGATCGAGCCGGGGGGCGGGTTCCTCCTGGTCCACGTGTCGACGCCCGTCGAGGTCTGTGAGAAGCGCGACCGCAAGGGCCTCTACGCCAAGGCCCGGGCCGGGATCATCAAGGAGTTCACCGGAATCTCCGACCCCTACGACGTGCCGGAAGACGCGGGCATGACCATCGACACGACGGAGCGCAACCCCGAGGAGTGCGTCCAGGCCATCTTGCTTCACCTCGAGAAGGAGGGCTACATCGGCCGGCCCCAGAACGAGAACGGAGCGTGATCGACCCCAGGCAGCTCGCGACCGTGCTGGAGGAGGTGGGCTCACTCACGCAGCGGGCCGGCGACGCGATTCTGGCGACGGTCGAGAGCCTTGGGGAGATCGAAGAGAAGGCCGACGGCTCGCCCGTGACCCGGGCCGACCGCGCGGCGAATGACGTGATCGTGGAGGGCCTTCGCGGCCTCGACCCGAGCCTCACCATCGTCTCCGAGGAGGGTGACGTCGAGCGAACCCTGAAGGAGGCCGGCTCGCTCTACTGGCTGGTCGACCCCCTGGACGGGACCAAGGAGTTCATCAAGGGCCGCCCCGAGTACACGGTGAACGTGGCGCTCGTGGAAGACGGGGTCCCCATACTGGGGGCGATCCAGGTGCCGGTCAGCGGCCGGCTCTACCTCGGGGCGAGGGGCGTGGGGGCGCGGCGAGTCGACGCCGGTGTCGCGACACCGCTCGCACCCGACAGCGTCGACCAACCCCGCACGGCAGTCGTCTCACGCTCGCACCTGACAGCCCCGACCGAGGACTTCCTGAAGCGCCTCGGGATCACCGAGACGGCGCCCTGCGGCAGCTCGCTCAAGATCTGCGCCGTCGCCGAAGGACGGGCCCACATCTACCCGCGGTTCGGCCCGACGTGTCTGTGGGACACCGCCGCCGGGTCCGCCATCGCAACCGTCGCGGGTTGTGCGGCCGTCGACCTCTCCGGCAAGCCCCTGCGCTACGACCCGACAGGCAACATCAAGCACCCGGGCTTCCTCATCGCCGCGCCCGGCGGCTGTCTCGAGGCCTGTCGCCCCGCGCTCCTGGCCGCCTCCGCCGACTGAGCACCCCGACAGGGCACGGAGCCCGCCCACCACGGGCTCCTAGATCTGGTCGGTATAGGGCCAGTTGGGCAGAGTGAACGCGCCACCGTCCACCCAGAGCGTCTGACCGGTGACGTAGGACGACTCTTCCGAACCAAGAAACGCAACGGCCTTTGCCACGTCCTCCGGCACTCCCACGCGACCGAGGGGCGCCTGCCGGCCCCAGGTCTCTGCGTAGTCGGGGGCTTCGAGCTTCGTGCGCTCGATCTCGATTGGACCGGGAGCCACGCAGTTGACGCGGATTCGATGGCGGCCCAGCTCGATGGCCGCCGATCTCGTGAGCATCTCGATGCCTCCCTTGGAGGCGGTGTAGCTCACGAGCCTGGGAAACGGAACCTTGTTGCACCCGGAGCCGAGGTTCACGATGCTGCCCTCGATCCCGTGCTCGACCATGGTGGCGGCACCGATCTGCGTGCCGAGGAACGTCCCCTTGAGGTTCGTGCGGATGACGCGGTCCCAGTCGTCCTCGGAGACCTCGAGGAGCGGCCCCCAGGACTGCACGCCGGCGTTGTTCACGACGAGGCCCGGTGCGGTACCGAACCGCTTCACTGCCTTCCGGAAGAAGCTCAGCATCGGTTCGCGATAGCCCACGTCGCACTGCTCCATCAGGGCACTCCGGCCCGCCTCCTCGATCGCTGCGGCGGTGGCCTTCGCGCCTTCGTGGTTCTGCGAGTAGGTGGCAGCGATGTCCCAGCCGAGGCGGGCCAGGTGGAGGCAGATCCCCTTTCCGATCCCCGAGCTTCCTCCGGTGACCACCGCGACTCGTTGCGTCGTTGACATCGGCTCCTCCCCGTGGGATCGGGACTGAAAGTGACACCCTACTTCCGCCGACGGGGGTTCCGAAAGGTGCCACCAGGGGATCGCCGAGAATCGGCGATCCCTTCCAAGGCATTGATTCTCAGTGAGTTAGGCTCCAGGGTCCCGATTGGCCGCTCTCCATCACGCCAGACGCCTCCCGGCCGTCCGCAACCAACCGGTCCTGGAAAGCGGGCTAGCGAGCGCGGAGCGCGCGGGCCGCCCGGGCGTAGTCCTTCGGCCGGACCCAGAGGATCATGCCGTAGCGACCCTTGCCGGCAGAGACGGCGTCGGCAGCCACGACGTTGATCTTCTTTTCGGCGAGCTTCGCCAGGTGACGGTGGACCGCTCCCATGCGATCCGCGCCCTGGATCAGAAACCCCTTCTTCACCTTGCTCAGCGTCCAGCCGTTCAGGCGCGCCACGCGCCTGAGGCCTCTCATGTCCTGCGTCACGAGGTCGATCTGCGCGCCTTTCTTTCCGGGGAAGCCGGAGTAGGCCTGCAGATCGACGCCCTGGTTCTTCAACTCCAGGAGCATCCGCGCACCCTGGCCGGGGCGGTTCGGGACCGTCACGTATCCGTACTGCACCTTGCGCACGCTGTCCGCCATGGCCACCTCCTGTCGAGCCGGGCCCTACCGGACTCGATCCGTGTTCACGCTCGCCCCGATTATGCACCAGACTCCGTCACGAGACGCGCGTCAGAGTGACGGGCGAATGCCCGGGCGGGTGCTCACTCCTCGGCGGCGACGACCTCGACCTCGACGCTCAGCTCGATGGGCAGGCCCACGTCCGGCTCCACGAGAAGATTGCCCACCGTGTAGCCGAGCTCGAGGCGAACGACGCCGGGAGAGGCCGTCTTGCTGGCGCGGATGGGCAGCAGGCTCGTGCGCTCGGCGCTGAGGAAGACCTCTGTGGGCCCCGAGACGCCGTTCGCGGAGCCCCCGCCCGTCAGCTCGAACCTCACCTCGGAGTCGTTGCGGATCTGCACGTAGGCTCGCCCGCCCGGGGTGAGCGTGACCGTCGGCGTCAGGACCTGAAGCGAGCGCTCGAAGGCGGGTCTCAGGAACTCCTCGCGCCCAACGAGCAGGTTGCCCGAATACGCTGCCGTCCGCCGGGCCAGGAGCGCCTCGCGGATGCTGTCGCGGCTGGCATCCTTTGCGAACACCAGGGTCATGGGCCGGTGATCCCCCTGACGGACGAGATAGTCGAGGTTCAGGGGTGCGTGGATGTCGGAGTTGCTGATGATGACCAGGTTCTTGTCGAGGCACCAGCGATGAGCCTCGGGGTAGTACTCCCGCGAGTTGATCACCTCGATCCCCTGGAGGATCCCCGCCTCCACCAGCTCGGTGTGCTCCGGGTACCACTTCGCCACGCCGTCGGGCTGCTGTCCGGTCCAGCCCGGGTGGTTCCAGAAGATGAAGCCGCCCTGCTCGTGGGCGGCCTTGAGGGCGTCGCGCCAGGTCTTCGTCTCGAGGGGCTTGGACGTGCGGAGAAAGATCGCGTTGAGGTGCCCCGGGGGCATGTCGCGGGTGACCTCCGAGCCCCGGATCACGATGATGTCGAGCGATCTCCGGCGGGACGGGCGATCTCGAAGGACCGGTTGTGGCTGGTCGGCAGGTCTTCGGCATGAGGCTGGTACTCGATGTGCTCGGTGATGGCGATGGCATCGAGCCCCTCGCGCCAGGCCTCCTCGGGGCGCACGCTGGGCCACACCGCCCCGTCGGAGAAGACGGTGTGGATGTGGAAGTCGCACTTGAGTGTGCGGTAGCCGGGGATGTCCGGGATCTTGACCTCCCGGCGAACGCGGATCTCGTCGGCGAAAGCGGCGGGCACGAGGAGGGACGCAGCGACGAGAAGGACGACTCGCTCCAGTGGCTTCATGGGCACGCTCCAGGTCGATGGAAAGCGGACCGAGCCGCCCACCACCGGGGCGGGAGGCGCAGTGTCGCCAGAGTCTAGCAGCAGCGCGCCCCGGTTCCCCCTAAGGAGCGTCTCCCGTGTACTGCACCACGAAGAGCCCGCCGCTGATGTCGCTCACCAGGATCAGGTTGGAGGCCGGAAAGATGTAGGAGCCCCACGCTCCCTCGAAGTTCTCGTCCGGGCCCTCGAACGTGTCGTAGAACCCCATTTCAACCGAACGCTCGGGGTCACGGATGTCGAGAAGGCGGACCCCATCCGTGTAGTGCGACACCACGAGGCGGTGACCGTCGATCATCACATTGTGGGGGAGACCACCCGGCCGCGCGATGTACTCCGAGACCTTGCGGACGGGCGGACCCCCCAGGAGGTCCCACCCCTCGATCGGGCGGGTGGGACGCTCGTCGGTGGTGAAGAGGTAGCGTCCGTCGTCGGTCAGCCACGCGTTGTGGGTGAAACGGCCTCCGGTGAAGAAACGCTCGACTTCCACGATCGACTCGAGATCCCGGACGTCCAGGATGCCGAGGAACCCGTCGCTGATGGCCGCTGCGAAGAGCCGGTCCCCGCGGGAGTAGGAGTCGTGCACGTAGAAACCGTCGAAGCCGCCCACGTCCCGCGGGTTCTCGGGGTCCGGCTCGAGATCGAGAACCCGCATCCCGTTCGACGACCCGTTCGCGTAGAGGAGGCCACGCTCCTCGTCGATCCACAGCGAGTGTGCGGAGGTGAAGGTCTCGCTCCAGGTGCGGACCTTGACGGGATGGTCCGGATCAGCGAGGTCGACGATATCGAGTCCGGTCTTTGCCTCGGTCGTGACGTAGGCCCAATGCCGGTAGGTCCTGACCTCCCGCCAGAGGCTGTGCTCGCCGGGGATGAGAGCGACGACCCGCGCCGCCGCAGGATCCGTGACCTCGACGATCGAGAGCCCCTCGGACGTTCCAGTCAAGGCGAACCGCCGACCGTCCGCCGTCGTGTAGCCCCAGTTGCCGGCGGCGCTCACTCCGTGGGTGTTGTCCACCTCGTCGTGGCTGGAGTGGATCTGGGCGCCCAGAGCTGACCTGGTGAGGGTCTCGACATCGACGTTGTCCAGCAGCACCATGTTGCGGCTGACCTCGCCTTGATCGTCGGCGACGGCCGTGGGCGCCGTGGTGTCCCCGCCGTCCGACCCGCCGCAGGCGGCAGTGAGCAGGGCAAGGACCACGGCAGCGGGTCGGGCCCCTCGAATGGTGGCCAGAGGCATGATTCCCCCTCTTCCTCGCCCCGAGGAAAGCTGCGTCCCGGCAGAGCGTCGCTGTCAAGCCTAACAGGCATACGCTAGAATCCACGATCATGACTTCCAGGACCGGGCCATGGAGGCGGGCAGGCGAGGCCACTGGCCGCAGGAGGCGCTCGCGCTCCTCTGGCGCCCCGTGGGCGAGCCGTGGCTTCCCGAGGAGACCGCCGGGTTCGTGCCGGACCTTCCGCCCGTGGCCTCGTTCCCGTCCATCGGCTGGGCGTTCCTGTCCCCGAGCCGACCCGATCCTCCGTTCTTCCTGGCGTTCAAGAGCGGCTCGCTGGCGGCGAACCACACCCACCTGGACCTCAACCACGTGTCGGTGGCCGTCGGCGACACCATGCTCGCGGTCGAGCTCGGCAGCCGCCCCTACCCGGCGGACTACTTCCAGCCGGAGCGCCGCTACGAGTACTACGAGATCTCCACCCGCGGGCACAACACCGTGCTCGTCGGCGGAAAGGGCCAGGTCCACGGACGTCCGGGCCAACTCCTGGGGCCGTTCAACGGCGAAGGCTACGAGGCCTTCACCGGGATCGCGGACGGCGCCTACGAGGTCGAGGGCACCCGGGCGTGACGGAGTGGTATCCGTCGGGAATCGGCTTCACCTGTCCGGCCATCGTGGGTCCCCCGTTTGTGAGCTCCAAGGACCATTCTGGCCCGAACCAGGGGCCGTGTGTCGAAAGCTTCTCGCGTCACCCTCGGCGCTTCTGGCAGAATCTCCCCATGAGGCTCGGGGAGATCGCCGGCATCGCCGCGGCGCAACGGGTGACCCGGGCGGTCATCCATGACGTGGCCGAGACCGTCGCCCTGGGAGACACCGAGCGGGCGGTGGCCGAGCGGCTGGAGACGGGGCTCGAGCGCGCCGGCGTTCGGGCCTGGCTTCACACCCCGTACGCCTGGTTCGGCGACCGCACGCGTTTTGCGGGGTTCCACCAGTTCGAGCCCGACGCCCTGCCCTCCGAGCGGCGGCTCGAGGAGGGCAACGGATTCATCCTGGATGCGGCGCCCTTCGTCGACGGACACCCGGCGGACTATGCGTATGCGGGCACGCTCAGGCCCAGCCCCGAGCACGAGCAGATGTGCCGGACACTCGAAGACCTCAAGGCGAGAATGGCCGTTTGGGCGGGCCAGGCGCAGACAGGCCATGAGTTGTTCGAGGCAACAGGCTCGGCCGTGCGCGCCGCCGGCTTCGATGTCGTACACCACCTCTACCCCGCGGCGGTCCTCGGGCACCGCATCGACGGTCTTCCCCGTTGGCTCCAGCGGCTGCCCCGGATCGGCTGGGGCTTTCAACCACCCCTCGTCTCCGGCTACGCCCTGGCCCTGACCCGCCACGGCTTGACCCGTCGGGGCTACCCCTTCGTGAATGACGTCGAGGCGGATCGACCCCGGGGGATCTTCGCCATGGAGCCCCATCTGGCCTCCGGCAGCCTGGGCGCGAAGTTCGAGTCGGTGCTCGTCGTGGACGGGGACGAGACCCGCTGGCTGGACCCCGGTCTCTTCGGGGAGGTGATCGGCTGAGCGCGAGCTCCGACCGACAGGATCGGCGCCCGATCCTCGAGCGAGCGCTCGACGTCCCGGAAAGGGTGCTCCTCTGGCTACCGTGGCCTTCGACACCACGCATCCTCTTCAGGGGCAGCTTCGGGTTTCTGAAGCAGATCATCCGCTCGGGCAGCCTGGGCGTGCGTCGTGGCGGGCTGGACAGAAACCGTTGACACGACCCACCGTCGCCGACGTACCCTGAGGGCCGTCTTGCCCGGGGCACTTGGGTCTCGGACCGCCACCGGTAGGAGGTGATCCATGGCAAACCAGACCACTCGCCGTTCGTTCTTGCACACGGCGGCAGGCGCCGCGACCGTGGCGGCGCTGGCCGACCAGGTACTGGCCAGCACGACTGACCCTTCGGCGGCCGGCGTCCCCACACGGAAGCTGGGTCGCACCGGCGAGCAGGTGTCGATGCTCTGCCTCGGCGGCTGGCACCTGGGTGCGGTGGAGGACGAGAGAGACGCCATCCGCCTCGTCCAGACCGCGGTCGACGAAGGCGTGACCTTTCTCGACAACGCCTGGGACTATCACGACGGTCGGTCCGAAGAGCTCATGGGCAAGGCTCTGGCTCAGGACGGCTACCGCAAGAAGGCCTTCCTGATGACGAAGAACTGCGAGCGGGACTACGAAGGATCCCGCAAGTGCCTCGAGGACAGCCTGCGGCGGCTCCAGACCGATGTGATCGATCTCTGGCAGTTTCACGAGATGGTCTACGACAACGACCCCGACTGGGTCTTCGAGAAGGGCGCGATGAAGGCCGCTCTCGAGGCCCGCCAGCAGGGCAAGGTGCGCTACATCGGGTTCACCGGCCACAAGGACCCTCGGATCCACCTCAAGATGCTCGACAAGCCTTTCGATTGGGACACGGCGCAGATGCCGATCAACGTCCTGGACGCGAAATACAGGAGCTTCCAGAACGAGGTCGTGCCCGTGTGCCTGAAGAAGAACGTGGGAGTCGTGGGAATGAAGGGTCTCGGAGGTGGCGGCACAGGCGAGGGCATCATCCCGGCCGGCACGGGACTGACACCCGCGGAGTGCTATCGGTACGCCCTGAGCCTGCCCGTCAGCACCCAGGTGGTCGGTGTCACGACCCTCGACCACCTGAAGCAGGCGATCGACCTGGCCCGCTCCTTCAAGCCCATGAGCGAAAGCGAGCGCACGGCCCTCGTCGGTCGCGTGGCCACGGAGGCGGGAGATGGCCGCTACGAGCGCTTCAAGTCGACCCAGGCGTTCGACGGACCGTTCCATCGAGCCCAGCACGGCTTCGCACGACAACGCAGTTGACGGGGCACCCGACCACGCCTGAGTGGGTCTATCGGGTGGCGGTTCTCGTGGTGCTCCTCGACTTCGGGCCGATCGGGCTGTACTTCCGCCTCCGGGCCGCGAAGAGCCGGGAGTCGCTGGACAGGCGCCAGGAGGGCTGGGCGCTGCTCATCGGCCTTCGGCTCATGGGATTGTCGGTGCTGCTCTCGACGCTCAGCTATCTCGTCCGACCGACCGCCATCGCATGGGCCCAGGTCCAGATTCCGGGAGGTCTCAGATGGTGCGGGGCGCCCATCGCGGTGGGCGGGGCTGCTCTTTTTTTCTGGACGCTCAACACGCTGGGGAACAACCTGACGGACACGGTGGTCACACGGCGGGCCCACACCCTCGTCACCGAGGGCCCGTACCGGTGGGTGCGGCATCCGTTCTATCTGGCTGCGCTGGCGCGGGTGGTGTCGGCACGGGCCTCCTTGCGGCCAATCTGCTGATCCTGGGCGCGACTCTGGGGGCCTTTGCCCTGCTGGTCTTGCGCACGCCCATCGAAGAGCGCCATCTCGCGGAGCGGTTTGGTGAGGTGTACGAGGCTTATCGGCGGCGGGTGCCGGCGTTCTGGCCCAGAGCGCCGCGGGAGGGGTGAGGGCGATCCCTTCCCCCGGAGCGGGCCTGGGGGGCGCTCAGTCGAGCTTGCGAGACGAGCGTCGACCCCGAGTGTGAGTGGCGACGCGCAAGCGTCGCCTCCCCACAGGCCTGGGACGACCTGAGTTGGCCTGCACGCGCACGTGGCCACAGAGGGGGGCCACGTGCGCGTGCGTGACTCAGCCGCAATCTGCTCCCTTGGGACTTTCGCTCTTGACAATCAGTATTTGTAGCCTACAATTATTGTATGGCACAACTAAATGGCGAGACCGAGCGGGCTCGGGAGCTCCTGCAGGGGCTGCGGGCGCTGGTGCGCCGGTTCTCGGTGGCGGAGCGGGCGGATGTCGCCTGTTGCGGGGTGACGGTGGCCCAGGCAGCCACTCTGGAGACGCTGCTCCTGGAGCATTCGCTGCGGCTCGGGGCGCTGGGCACGCGCCTGGGAGTGACGCCCTCGACGCTCTCGCGAAACGTGGAGCGGCTGGAGACGGCCGGGCTCGTGCGCCGGGAGGTCGATCCCGAAGACGCCCGGTCCTTCCGGGTCGCGCTCACACCGAAGGGCGAAGCGGCCGCGCGTGAGCTCGAACAGCAGGAAGTGATATTCGCCCGCCGGATTCTCGAACGGGTCCCCGAGGAGCGACGGGAGGCCGTCGCCTCCTCCTTTCAGGAGCTGCTGCTGGCGGTGCGCGGAGCGACCGAGGCCTGCTGCCCCGGAGCCTACGAGCACCTGATGGAGGGCCTGCCCAGCGATGAGACCGTCGAGGCGGCCTGCGCCTGCAGCAGCCAGCCGTGCACACAAGAAACGCACGTGGAGCTGGAAGTGTCGAAAAAGAGCGGCTGAGTCGCACGCCCACGTGGCCTCCGGGAGCAGTTGAACAATCAGGTCGCCGAACAATGGAGAAAGAAGTGACACAAGTACACGAGACCACTGAAAACCAGGCAGCCGACGACATCGTGAGCGAAGTCCGGGAGAAATATGGCCACATCGCCGAGACCTCGGGCAGTTGCTGTGCGCCCAGTTGCTGCGGCGGCAGCAGCGAAAACGCCATGTCGCTCCAGATCGGCTACGGCAAGGAGGAGCTCAAAGAAGTCCCGGACGGGGCCGACCTTGGTCTCGGCTGCGGTGCGCCCATCGGTCTGCTCGACCTCCAGCCGGGCGAAGCCGTTCTCGATCTCGGCTCCGGCGCCGGAATCGACGCCTTCCTCGCCGCAAAAGAGGTCGGCCCCGAGGGACGGGTCATCGGCGTGGACATGACTCCGCAGATGCTCGAGCGTGCCCGCAAGAATGCCGCGAGTTCAGGGCACGAGAACGTGGAGTTCCGCGAGGGGCGGCTCGAGGCCCTGCCGGTCGAGGACGGCTCGATCGACGCCGTCACGAGCAACTGCGTGATCAACCTGGTCCCCGACAAAGCCGCCGTCTTTCGTGAGGTGGCCCGGGTGCTGAAGCCCGGGGGGCGGATGGTCGTCGCAGACATCGTGCTCGACCGGCCCCTGCCCGAGGCGGTGGCGAAGGACCTCGCGGCCTGGGTGGGCTGCATCTCCGGAGCACTGCCACGGACGGAGTACATCCGCCTCGTGGAGTCCGCCGGCCTGGGCTCGGTCGAGGTTCTCCGTGACGTCGATCAGGGGGCCGCGCTGGAGGCAGTCGCTCCGGACCAGGTCGCCGACCTGCTCGGGCGCACGGGCATGAAGCGGGAGGACCTGGTGGGCGCCGTGCGTTCGGTGACGTTCCGGGCGATCAAGAAGGCATAGTCCCCTTCGCGGCGTTCCAGGCGTCGAGGTTGCGGCCGATCTGCGCGGCGTGGCCCTCGAGGTGAGCGGCGTAGATCTGCAGCCAGTCCTCGGCGGTGTAGGGACCCGATTCGGTGTGGCGACCGTGCTTCGCCCAGTCGGCTTCACTCAGGCCCTGGAGCAGCGGCACCGTGCGCCCCCGCGCAGCTTCGACTGCTGCAAAGGCGGGCTGGAGGGGCTGAGAGTGGTAGTCGAGCTCCTCTGCCCACCGCTCCTGGTCGTAGCCGTGGATGACGGGGGCCTTCTCGGCCAGCACGGTGCGGATCCTCAAGGCGGCCTGCGCCTCGGAGTCGGCGCAGTGGATGACCACTTCATGAGCGCTCCACTTTCCGGGGCCCGGGCGCCATGTCCGCGCCTCCTCCGGGACCCGGGCGAAGGCCTCGCGCAGCTGCCCGGGCCCGCGCTCGTAACGCTCGATCCACTCACGCCGCGCCGACTGGCTCAACGCCATCGCCACCTCCCGATCCGGCAGTGTGCCACCAACCGGTTCCAGCGGGGGTCCGGCTCGCGGCGGAACGGCGGTTGTGGTTGCAATCACGAAGCCGACAGCACGGGTGTCCGCTTCCGCGCCAGACGGCCGGACAGGAGCCCGCCCACGGAACACCAGACGCCGTAAGTGACTGTTTCTCAAAGGAACTGCGGACGGCACCAGCCTTGCAAACACCGCGGGTGTGAGCGAGCGGCTTCTGGTCGTTGATGACAGCGACGCGGTCCGACGGGCTACGAGTCCCACTTCTCGAGGTCCGGGTTCGAGGTGGAAAGTGCGGCCAACCTGAAAGAGGCGGCCGAGCGCCTCGCTGGCTCGGCCTTCAGCGCCGTGATCGTCGATGTGTCGCTGTCGTCCACCTTGAGGACCGAAGGCCTCGCCATCGCCGCCTACCTTCACTAGCTGCAGGGTGACCCGCCGGTCGTCGTGCTCACCGCCTACGGTGAGCCGCAGAGGGCCTCGGCGGCAGCCCGCCTCGGCGTGGACGCGTTTCTCCACAAGCCCGTCAGCCTGGAGTGGCTCGAGCAGCTCCTGCGCTCCCGCCTCAGGGGAGACCACAGGAACGCGGCACCCACGACGGCCGCAGCCGTTTGATCTCCACATCTGAGCGGACCTGGCCCCAGGCTTGCAGCTCCCTCTCCCAACTGGACTAGAAACGGCAGGATCGGTCGTTTTCGTGGTGCAGGGGACACACGACCGTGGCCACGGGGGGACAGGAGGAGAAAATGGGCGTGCACGTGCGACCCGCGTCGCTTCAGGACGGTGTGGCCGTCCTGGCCCTGCTCGAGGACGTGGGGTACTACCCGGAGCCGGTGTCCTATGCCCAGACGTTCCGCAAGACCATCAGCGACCCCCACTTTCTCGTCCGGGTCGCCGAGGAGGGCGGCAGCATCGTCGGGGTGGCCACGTTGTCGCTGCGCTATCAGCTGGGTATCGGCGGCCTGCTCGCGTGCCTCGACGAGCTCGCGGTGACCAAGGAGGCCCCGAAGAGCGCGCTGCGTCACCTTCTCAAGGCCACCGTGGGCCGAGCGCGGGCGCTGGGCGCCGTGCGGGTCATCAAGAAAGCCAACCAGAATACGCCTCCACCACGGGCGGCTCAGCTGCGGGCTCGAGCGGACGCTGCCGCTGCGCTTCCCGACGGCGCCTGAGACAACCCGGTTAGAATCGCCCGCGTGGCGGTGAACGAAACCTTCGACCTCGAGGGCCCTGCCGGGCGTCTCGAGGCCATCCTGATGACCCCCTCGTCCGCCCCGCTGGCGGCGGCGGTGGTGTGTCACGCCCATCCGCTCCACGGGGGGATGATGCACTTCAAGGTCGTCTTCCGTGTGGCGAAGGCCCTGCAGGCGGCGGGCTGCGCCGTCCTGCGCTTCAACTTCCGCGGGGTGGGCCAAAGCGAAGGCTCGTTCGACGACGGAGAGGGCGAGCAGGGCGACGGCCGGGCCGCGCTCGACGAGATGGAGAGGCGCTTCTCGGGACGGCCTCTCCTGGTCGGGGGTCTCTCGTTTGGCTCCGTGGTGGCCCTCCGCGTGGGCCGGCACGACGAGCGTGTCCGCGCCGCTTTTCTCCTGGGCTATCCCGCCACCCTCGTCGCCGAGCCCGAAGACCTGGACCTCGCGGGCAAGCCCCGACTCTTCGTGCAGGGCGAGAAGGATCGGTTTTGCTCCGGGGAAAAGCTGAGAGCTCTCGTCGAGCCCTGGCCCGACGGGCGCAGCCTCGTCGTCGTCCCGGGTGCCGACCATCTCTTCACCGGGCAGCTGGACGAAGCCCAGGCCGCCGTGGAACGCTGGGCGAAAGGCCGACCCTGGGACAGGCGAGGCGAAGAGGGAGACGGTTGACGATCAATCGACAGTGGCGCCTGGCGCGCCGGCCGCGAGGCCTGGTGCAGGAGACTGACTTCAGCTGGACCGACGAGACCGTTCCCGCCGTCGGCGAAGGTCAGCTGCTCGTCCGCAACGTCTGCCTGTCCATCGACCCCACGCAGCGGGGCTGGATGGCCCGCGACACCTACGTCCCGGCGATCGGCATCGGAGAGGTGATCCGTTCGTTCGGTGCGGGCCAGGTCGTGGAGTCTCGACACGACGGCTTCAAGGTGGGCCAGCTCGTCCAGGGCGGGGTCGGCTGGCAGGACTATCTCCTGACCGACGGCGGAGGCTCCCTGCCTCTCTCCACGCTCCCGCCGGGGGCCGACATCCCTCTCGCACTGAGCGTCCTCGGCCTCACTGGCATCACCGCCTACTTCGGCCTGCTCGAGGTCGGTCGACCGCAACCGGGCGAGACGGTGGTTGTCTCCGGTGCCGCCGGGGCCACCGGCTCCGTGGTCGGGCAGATCGCGAGGATCCAGGGCTGCCGCGTCGTGGGCATCGCAGGCGGACCCGACAAGTGCCGATGGCTCACGGAAAAGGCCGGCTTTCACGAGGCGATCGACTACAAGTCCGAGCGCGTCGACCGACGGCTCCGGGCGCTGTGTCCGGACGGGATCGACCTCTTCTTCGACAACGTCGGAGGGGAGATCCTGGACGCGGCCCTCGCCAGCCTCGCGATGCGAGGCCGTGTGGTGATCTGCGGCGCGATCGCCGGTTACAACGAGAAGGTCCCTCCGCCCGGACCGCGAAACTACCTGTCGCTTCTGGTCAAGCGGGGACGAATGGAGGGCTTCATCGTCCTCGACTACATGGACCGGGCCGGCGAGGCAGTGGAGTCGCTGTCGAAGTGGCTCGGCGAGGGGAAGATCCAGCACGAGGAGGACGTCCAGCAGGGGCTGGAGAATGCCCCCGCCGCGCTTCGTCGAGTGTTCGAGGGGAAGAACCGCGGCAAGCAGCTCGTGAAGATCGCCGACCCGCCGCTGCCGACACCCTGAGGTCGGAGCAACCTCGAGCCCTGCTCGATCACGGGCGACTTCTTCCGCTGGCCCGGATCTCATCGAGGGCTGCTTCGAGCCTCCGGGCCACCTCCGGATACTCTCTGAGGACGTCCTTCAGCTCCGCCGGATCAGCTTCGAGGTCGTACAGCTGGTAGGGCCGAGCGAAGGGCTCCCCCTTCGGCTTCTCTCGTCCTCCCGAGCCGTTGCCGGCAACGAGCTTGAAGCGCCCGTCCCGGATCGCGAACATCCCGCTCACGGAGTGGTGGACGAGCGGAGCGCGCTGGATCGCTTTCCCGCGCATCAGGGGTAACAGGCTGAAGCTGTCTTCGACGGCGTCGTCCGGGAGAGGCACCCCCACCGCCTCCGCGACGGTGGCAAAGACGTCGGTCAGACAGATCGGGGCGTCGCTGCGGCCCCCCGGCTCCACGACACCCGGCCATCGGACGAAGAAGGGCACCCGGTGTCCCGCCTCCCAGATGTCGGCCTTGGTGCCTCGCCAGGCGCCGTTGGCGGTGTGGTGGTCGGCCCGGTAGGCCTGGATCCGTGGATCGCTCACGTGGTCCTCGGAATCAGGATCGTCCCTTCGAAACATGAACGACCCGTTGTCCGAGGTGTAGACGAACAGCGTCTTCCTCGTCATCTCCAGGCCCTCGAGAGTGGTCAGAATCTGTCCGACGGCCCAGTCCACCTGCACGATGAAATCGCCGTACGGCCCGAGGGCCGTCGCGCCGACGAAGCGGCGGGCGGGCAGGACCGGCTTGTGGGGCGCGGTGAGGGCGACGTACAGGAAGAACGGCTCCTCGTGCCGGGCTCTCTCATCCAGATAGCCAACAGCCTCTCCAAGAAGATCGTCGAGGGTCTCCTCGGGGTCGAGGTCGGTCCCGATCGGGCCGTGACGCATGAACGCCGGGAAGTCCTGCGCAGACCGCAGCACCGTGCGGCGAGTGATCTGCCCGTTGCGGATGTAGACGTAGGGCGGGAAGTCGAGCGAGGCGGGGATGATGAACGAGAAGTCGAAGCCCCTCGTGTGGGGCCCGTCGCTCACTCCCTGGCCAAAGTCGATCTGCTGGCGCCCGCCGGCCCGGGCGAAGCCGAGGCCGAGGTGCCACTTGCCGACCATGCCTGTGTGGTAGCCACGCGCGCGAAGAAAAGAGGCCAAGGTGGGTCGTTCGGCCTCGATCAGGGGCTCGCCGAAGCCGTCGAGGACACCCTTCTGCAGGCTCCCTCGCCAGGCGTAACGCCCGGTGAGCAGCCCATAGCGAGTGGGCGTACAGACCGACGACGGCGTGTGCGCGTCGGTGAAGGTCATGCCGGAAGCGGCGAGACGGTCGAGGTTGGGCGTCGGAATCTTCGAATCGCGGTTGAGTGCGCCGACGTCGCCGAAGCCCATGTCGTCGGCGAGGACGACGACGACGTTGGGGCGAGCGGCAGCGACACTCGGTGCCGTCGGAGCGAGCAGTGCGATCAGGACGAGACCGACAAAGACGCGCATGGGCCACCTCACGGTCCGAGTCTACTGGGCTCTTCGACTTGGCCAAAGCCCGCGGGGCGGATCCTACGCGCGGGAAGGGACTAGAATCCCGGCGAGGCGCCTGCCGAGCGTCGCGACATGGCCGATCCAGCCTCGCCCCGCGCTCCCGGACGCCCCGACGATACGCTCGACGACGCCGGGGCCGGGCCGGCGTTCGAGGAGCTGATCGCCGAGGTCTCGGCCCGCTTCATCACCCTGCCGCCGGGCGAGGTCGAGGCGGAGATCACCCGGACCCTCGCGAAGATCGGCGTCTTCATAAAGTCCGACCGCTGCTTCATCTTCCTGCCGATCGGCGATGGCACCCGCCACCGCGTGGCCCAGATGTGGACCCAGGAGACGGTCCCGCAGGACCCGGTCGCCATCGGGCTGGTGGTCCAGGAGGAATTCTACTGGGTCGGGGCCAAGATGAGCCGACGCGAGGACGTCATCATCAACGCGCTGAGCGACTCTCTCGTCGTTCCGGGCCCCGAGGTCGTCCAGCTGGCAGCCCAGAAGGAGTTCGGTGACGCCGGCCACCTGGTCGCGCTGAACAATCGAGCCGAGGTCACCAGCGACAATATCAACTACTTTCCCGCCGATGCGCGGCAAGGCTGCCGCCTCGACTTCTTCACCGCTCCCATGGCTGGCGCGCCCCGTATCGCCAGGGACCAGGTGGAGCTCAGCTACAACCGCGCCTGCGGAGGCCGTCTCTTCTTCAAGATCCCCGGTGGGGTCAAGCTGGGCACCTACAACCTCGACGTCAAGTTCAAGAACAGCACCGTCCGTGTGCCTTTCAAGATCATGACCAAGGACGAGGTGAAGACGCTGGAGGACCAGCTGAAGGAGATGAGAAAGAAGAAGTAGCCGCCCCCACGGCGGTGCCCATGACTTCTTCGAAGACTTCGACGCTCTGCCTTCCTACCAGTCGAGAAGCCCTGGTGGGAGAGGCCTGTTCTTGTCGTCCCTCCGGGCGCCGCGGTCGGAGTCGAGGTCGCGCTCCGGTGCGCTTGCGGTCCCAGCGCTGGGGGTCGGAGGCCGGGTGTCGTCGATCAGGCCCAGGGTGGTCGGGGGCGCTGCTGGCTCGGCCCCTGCTGTCTCGCCGTCGCTGGACGGCTCGCTCGAGAAGAAGCGGACGAGGATCGCGGCGGCGAGTGCCGTGACCGTGTAGGGCACGACCTCGGCGTCTCCGCCGAGCCACAGGGGAACGAGGAGCCCATAGCCGAAAAGAATCGGAACGGCGTAGCGCCAGAAGACGGTCCGGCGCTCCCATGCGAATGCGGCAGCATAGAGCGGCAGGGTCACGTGGGGACCGAGGCCCCAGGGCACGAAGGACAGGGCCACGAGGCTCAGGAGCGTCGCCAGCACCAGCCCGTTGAGAAAGTCGATGGCCGTTCGGCCTCGCTCGTAGAGGTAGGGGAAGGCCGCGCCAGCCATCACGGCCAGGAGCGCACCCGCACCCGGGACCTCCGGAAGCCCCAGCTTTGGCAGCACCCAGTTGGCGTACACCAGCGTGAAGGCGGCAGCCGAGCCGTTGCGAAGCCACTTGGTGAGACGGCGCTGGGGGATCACCAGGAGGTCCAGGAGCAGGTAGCCGATGTAGGCGTAGCAGGGCCAGATCGTCGCAAAGGACCGGGTCTTCCAGAACACGAGGAGCGCCAGGCCCAGCGGCGCAAGCGATTCGAGAAGTCGCGGCCACGGAGCCGACGTGAGGTAGAGAGTCTGGATCCGGAGGTCGGCCTTGACCCCGGGCATGAGCGTGCGCTCCACCCGTCGGCGCAATTCGTCGAGAAGCGCCGCCACGCCTTCGTCCTCAGGGAGCCGGCGGTAGGGCTCCGGGTCGATCGGGTCGTGATAGCGGACCCGGATTCTTGCCGGCTTGGGCAGCGCCCGGAAGTAGGGCCACGCGCGGAAGGCCCCTGTGATGGTCGCAGGCACGAGCGGAGCTCCCGTCTCCCAGGCGAGGCGTGCTGCGCCCTCCCTCAATCTCTCTTCCATCCAGCCCGATCTCGAGCGCTTTCCCTCGGGGAAAATGCCGACCAGCTCGCCGTCCTGGATGAGCGCGCGGGCCTGCTCGTACGCGTCGCGCCCGCGGCCGGCCCGGACGTCCACGGGGAAGGCCCCGAAGAGGCGCATGAACGCCCCGAGCAGGGGAACGCGGAACAGCGCGTCCCAGGCCATGAAACGGATCGGACGCTCGACCTGGAGGGAGAGAAGCACGGGATCCAGGTACGACGGGTGGTTCGAGGCGATCACCGCCGGCCCCTCCGGCGGGATCTTCTCTTCGTCGAGACAGTCGTAGGTGAAGAGGACACGGAACAGCGCCTCCAGAACGGCGCGAACCGCGGTGCGCATCAGACGGCGGCTCCGCCGGCGGCACCGGCCCGGCGGGGGTGACGGGCGGGCAGGGCCTCGAGGTGCGGCCGGACGGCGTCCAGCTCGGCCTGAAGCGCATGGACGATCTCCGGCGCGCCGTCGGTCGACCCCGAGCGCCCCAGCACCTCGAGCCGCGCGCACAGGTCCGCCATGCGGTGGCAACCGAGGCTGCCGCCGCTGCCGAGGAAGCTGTGGGCGGCACGCTCGAGCGCCGCGGCGTCGCCCTTCGCGGCCTTGCGCAGCGCCGTGAGCCGTGCCGGAGCGATGTTCAGGAACGTGGCGACGACCTCGTCCATGAGGGTGCCGTCCTCGTCGACCGACATCAGGCTCTTGACGATCGTCTCGTCGAGCAGCTCGTCCGCCGACGATGGCGGCGGCTCTGCCAACGAAGAGGCTTGCAGCCCTGAGGACGGCACCTTGACCCAGCGCTTGAGCGCCGCCTCGAGCAACTCCGGGGTCACGGGCTTGCTCACGTAGTCGTCCATGCCCGCCTCGATGCACCGCTCCCGGTCGCCCTTCATCGCGCTGGCGGTCATCGCCACGATCGGCGTGTGGTGCTCGTCGCCCTCGTTCTGGCGGATGCGGCGTGTCGCCTCGAATCCATCGAGAGTCGGCATCTGGCCGTCCATGAGCACGATGGCGTAGCGGGTCCGGGCGCAGGCATCGACGGCCTCTTGTCCGTTGTCCGCCACCTCGACCTGATAACCCAGCTTCTCGAGGAGGCGGACGGCCACTTTCTGATTGACCTCGTTGTCCTCGGCCACCAGGACCCGCGCTCCCTTCTGGGGTCGTGCCTCCCGCAGACTGTGTCGTGTGACCAGCGAGGGGGCGCGGCGGGAGCGTCCACGTGTGAGGACCTTCACGAGCGAGTCGTAGAGGTCCGTCTCGTCCACCGGCTTCGTGAGATACGCCGAGATCCCGATCCGCGAGGCCTCGGCCCCATGGCCCCGTTGTCCAATCGAGGTGAGAAGGACGAGGCGCACGCCTCCGAGGGGGTCATCGGCCCGGATCGCGCGGGCGAGGCTCAGGCCGTCCATGCCGGGCATCTTCATGTCGAGGATGGCGAGATCGTGAAGCTTCCCCGCTGCGGCGGCTTCGCGAAGCGCCGAGAGGGCCGCCGGACCGCTCTTGACGGTGTCGACCCGCAGACCCCAGTGGCTGAGCTGCTGGCGCAGGATGTGCCGGTTGGTGGCGTTGTCGTCGACGACGAGCACGCGCCGGCCGGCCAGGCGCGTGGGCGGTGTCGACGGGACGGAGGCTTCGAGCGGCTGCCGCTCGAAGCGCACCGTGAACCAGAAGACGCTGCCGAGTCCCACCCGGCTCTCCACGTCGAGCGCCCCGCCCATGAGCTGCACGAGGCGTCGAGAGATCGCGAGCCCCAGGCCCGTGCCCCCATAGCGACGGGTCGTGGAGCCGTCGGCCTGGACGAACGACTCGAACAGCTTCGGCCGCAGCTTGGGGTCGATGCCGATGCCCGTGTCCCGCACCTCGAATCGGACGACCGCCTGGTCGTCCGGAGAGTCGGCCAGGGTCACCCGGAGCACGACCTCGCCCTTCTCCGTGAACTTCACTGCGTTCCCGACGAGGTTCGAAAGCACCTGGCGCAGGCGTCCCGGGTCGCCGCGGAGCGCACTCGGCACGTCGTGACGGATGAGGCACAGGAGCTCGAGGCCCCGGGCCTGTGCGGCCTCGGCGAAGGAGTCCAGAGTCTCGCGCACGGCCCGGCGGAGGTCGAAGTCTACGACCTCGAGATCGATGCGCCCCGCCTCGATCTTGGAGAAGTCCAGGATGTCGTTGATGATCTCGAGCAGCGCCCGGCCCGAGGTGTCGATGACGTCCGCGTACTCCCGCTGCTCGGAGGAGAGATCCGTGTCGAGAAGCAGCCGAGTCATTCCAATGACCCCGTTCATCGGAGTGCGGATCTCGTGGCTCATGTTGGCCAGGAACTCGGACTTCAGCCGGGAGGCCTCGAGGCAGCCTGGCGAGCCCGGACCAGGGGGTCGATGCTCTGGACCACTAGCACGACGCCGGCAACCGACCCCTGGGCATCCCGCCACGGATGGACCGTCCACCGCAGCCAGACCCTCGAGCCGTCGGGCCGCTCGAGGGCGTCTTCCGGCTCGGAGACGACGGCTCCGGCGAGTGCCCGGGCAAAGACCGCGTCGTATTGCGCCGGCATCTCGGGCCAGAGCTCGCGAAGCGTGCGTCCGACCACGGAGGGCTCATGCTTCGCCACGAATCGCAGCCATCGCACGCTGTGAGCGACGTGGCGACCCTCCCGGTCGAGCATCGCCATGGCGACGGGAGCGTGAGCCACGATCTGACGAAGCTGCTCCCGCTCGCGTTCGAGCGCCTGCTCGATGAGCTTGCGGTCCGTGATCTCCCGGGCGATGGCCAGGAACCCGGCGAACTCGCCGTCCTCCATGGCCAGGTGGACCCGTTGCCCGAACCAGACGTCGTTCCCGGAGCAAGACACCATGGGGAACTCGCAGTAGGTGTTGGGGATGCCCTGCTTGCGCTGGTCCTCGTAGAACTGCCGGGCCTGCTCCTGGTAGTCGGAGCGGACGCGGTCGCGAAAGTCGCGGCCAAGAAGCTCGTCCGGCGCGAACCCGAGGGCGTCGGCGGCGGCGGCGTTGATGTAGCTGAAGCGGCCTTCGGCGTCCGTACGGAAGATGAGGTCCCCTGCGGACTCGACCAGCTGGCGATAGCGTGCTTCGCTGACCCGCAGGCCCGCGGCGGTCTCGCGCTCGCTGGCGAGGTCGGCCTCTCGGCCGCCCAGGGCCCTTCGGGACGAGGCGGCGCGCCGCCGGAGCAGAAGCGCCCAGGCGACGGCGGTGACCAAGAGCAGGAGAAGGACGACGTCCAGCGTCGACATGCCTCAGCGGGAAACAGTAGCACGTCCTTGACGGCCCGACGAGGCTCTGGGTAACGTTGGCCCATCATGAGGGCCACCGGGTGGACGGACGAGCGGGGCAGACCCGGCAAGGTTGGCGGCGTCGTGCTGTGGGTCGTCGCCGTTGTGGTCGTCCTCGCGGTGGCGGCGTGGCAGCGGATGAGCGACACAACGAGCCCGACCCGGGGCGAAGTCGTGGTGTCCGGGCAGACGATGACCTACCGACTCCTCCGCGTCGGCCCTTCGGGCGAGCCGATCCGCGTGACGATCGCCGCCCCCGAGGACGTGAGCGGGAACCTGCGGTGGCGTCCCCACCCGGGCGAAGGGGCCTTCGAGTCATTCACCATGCTCCGGGACGGCGACCGGGTGGTGGGCTTTCTCCCCGCACAGTCCCCGGGGGCACAGATCGAGTACTCCCTGGTGCTGGCCGGGCCTGCCGGGCTCACCCGGATCCCCGACGAGGGGTCGGTGGTGCTTGATGTGCGCGGCCCGGTCCCCGGGCTCGTTCTCTTCCCCCACGTGGCGATCCTTCTCCTCTCCATGGTGGTCGGAGTCCGGGCGGGCCTCGGTGCCGCGTGGGCGCTGCCGGACACGGGCCGTCTATCGAAGCTGACGGTTCTGGGACCCACCATCGGGGGAATGATCCTCGGACCCATCGTGCTGAAGCTCGCCGCCGGTTCCTTCTGGACGGGCTGGCCCTTCGGAGGCGATTGGCGCACCAACAGCGCCGTCGTGATGTGGCTGGTGTGGGTGGTCGCAGCGCTGGCCGCTCATACGGCACAGGACGAGACCGATCGCTTTGCGCGGACGACGGTGATCGGCGCGGCGCTGGTCATGATCCTCGTCTCACTGGTCCCCCGGGGCCTCTACAGTTTTTGATGCCCGGTCCGGTGGCCGATGCTCGGGCCTTTCTCGCGGAGGACCCGGACCCCGAGACACGCAGGGAGCTGCGGGAGATCCTCGAACGCGCCGAGGCGGGAGACGAGACGGCGCGCCGTGACCTGATCGACCGCTTCTCCGGACCCCTCGAGTTCGGAACGGCAGGGCTGCGGGGGCGGGTGGAGGCCGGCCTCGCCCGGATGAACCGCCTCGTGGTCATGAAAGCCACGTGGGCCCTCGGAACACACCTTCTCGAAGAGGACACCCAGGTGGCTCACCGGGGCGTCGTCGTCGGCTTCGACGGGCGCCGATCGAGCCGGGGCTTCGCCGAGGACGCGGCCGCCGTCTTCGCCGGCCTCGGCATTCCGGTTCGCCTGTTTCCCGATCCCGTGCCGACGCCGCTCGTCTCCTTCGCCGTGCCCCTCCTCGAGGCAGCAGCGGGTGTCGTCATCACCGCCAGCCACAACCCGGCCCAGGACAACGGCTACAAGGTCTACCTGGCCTCCGGAGCGCAGATCGCGCCGCCTGTCGATGCCGCCGTTGCCGCGCACATCGCGGCTGCCCCCGCTCTCGATGCGATCTCACGGGAGTCGCCCCCGGACGCGGCCGCGGACGGGCTCCGACAGCTGATCGACGCGACGGACCATGCGGTGGAGGACGCGTATCTCGAGGGCCTGGCCCGCGGTGCGCTGCACCCCGTCGAGCCGACACCCCTCAGGATCGCGTACACGGCGCTTCACGGAGTGGGCCAACGGCTGCTCGTCCGGGCCCTGGCCCGGGCAGGCTTTTGGGGCGTGGCGGCGGTCTCCTCCCAGGCCGACCCCGACGGGACGTTTTCCACCGTGCGCTTCCCGAACCCGGAAGAGCCGGGAGCCATGGAACGCGTGCTCGCCCTGGCCGAAGAGTCGGGCGCCGAGCTCGTCCTTGCCAACGATCCCGATGCGGACCGGCTCGCCGCCGCCGTGCCCGATGGGACCGGCAGGGGCTACCGCGTGCTGAGCGGGAACGAGGTGGGCGTCCTCCTGGCCGATGACGCCATGGAGCACGCCGAGGTCGGGGGACGCCGCAAGCTCGTGGTCACCACCGTCGTCTCTTCGAGCCTGCTGTCTCGAATGGCCCGGGATCGCAACGTCGCGTATCGCGAGACCCTCACGGGCTTCAAGTGGATCGTGGACGCCGCTCTGCAGGGAGAGGCACTCGGAGAGGCGTTCGTGTTCGGCTACGAGGAGGCCCTGGGGTACTGCGCAGGCGCTCTCGTCCGGGACAAGGACGGCATTGGGGCGGCGTTGCGCCTCGCCGAGCTCGCACGACACCTCAAGGCCCGGGGCAGCACGCTGCTCGAGAGGGTCGACGAGCTACTCGTGGCCCACGGTCTCTCCCATCCCGTGCAGTGGTCGCTCACCATGCCCGGCCCCGAGGGTCGGGACCGGATCCACGGGGCGATGGATGCCTTGCGCACGCGCCCGCTCGGGCGGATCGGGGCGAGCCCCGTGGTCCGGGTTCTCAACGCCTCGACGGGCGAGGAGACGGTCGAGGGACAGCGACGCTCGATCGAGCTGCCCCGCTCCGATCTCCTGACCTTCGAGTCAAAGGACGGTGCACGGCTCACGGTGCGGCCGAGCGGGACCGAGCCCAAGATCAAGTTCTATCTCGAGCTCGTGGGACGGGTCGGTCGGACAGACGACGTGCCGGCGGCGCGGGCGCGGCTCGAAGAAGAGGGACAGGGCCTGAGGCGCTCTCTCGTCCGGGACCTCGGCCTCGGCTGAACGGGGAAGCAGGAGGAGACGATGGTTGTGACGGATCGAAGGAGGCTGCGGGGAGCCGCGGGCCTAGTGGTGGCCGCCCTGCTGCTGGCGTCGGGCTGGGCGCTCGGCCCGGTCGCGGCGTCCGCGCCCGGGAACGCCGAAGGGTCCTCGGACAAAGCTCGGGTCCGGAACGTCCTGGTGGTCACTCTCGACGGGCTCCGGTGGCAGGAGCTGTTCTCGGGCTACTCGGCCGAGCTGAACACCAAGGACGGCGGGGGTGTCGACGACCCCGAGGCCCTCGCCCGCCGCTTCGACGCACCCACCCCCGAGGCCCGGCGGACGGCGCTGCTCCCGTTCTTCTGGGAGACCATCGCCCGGGAGGGTCAGATCCTGGGCGACCCCTCCAGGGAGAGCCTCGTTCGCGTGACGAACGGCCTCCTGTTCTCCTACCCGGGCTACAACGAGCTCCTGACCGGTGTGGTCGACCCTCGGATCGACAGCAACGCGAAGAAGACGAATCCAAACGTGAACGTCCTCGAGTGGCTCAACCAGAGGCCCGGCTTCGAGGGCCGGGTGGCCGCCTTCGGCTCGTGGGACGTACTGCCCTTCATCCTCGCGGTGGAGCGCTCCGGGCTGCCCGCCAACGGCGCGGGCCCCCCGGTCGACCATCCCCGGACCGACCGGGAGCGGCTCCTGAACGAGTTCGCAGCGGACCTCCCCGCCTACTGGGGAAGCGGCCGCTTCGACGCCCCCGCGATGCAGGGGGCTCTCGAGTACCTGAAGACGCAGCAGCCGCGGGTTCTCTACGTGATGCTGGGCGAGACCGACGAGTGGGCCCACGGGCGCCGGTACGATCTGTACCTCGATGCCGCGCATCGCTCGGACCGCTTCCTCCGGCGACTCTGGCAGACGGCGCAGTCGCTGCCCGCGTACCGGGGCCAGACCGCTCTCGTCGTAGCCACGGACCACGGCCGCGGGAAGACCCCCCGGGACTGGACCGACCACGGGGAGAAGGTGCCCGTCGCCGACCGCATCTGGATGGCGGTGATGGGCCCCGAGACGCCGGCGCTGGGAGTGCGGACCGGCCTCTCGGCCACCCAGTCGCAGCTGGCGGCAACGGTCGCCCACCTGCTAGGGGAGGACTACCGTGCGGGCGTGCCCCAGGCCGCCCCCCCGCTGCCCGACGTCACCCGTTGAGGAGTCGCGGTACACTCGGCACGCTCGGTGGTAGTCATGACTCGACAAAACCCAGACCGCGACCTCGAGACGACCGATGACCAGCACCTGGTCGGCGGGGTGCTGCCGGAGAAGAAGGCGGCGCGCACCTTCCTGAACAGGTGGGTGAGGCGCGGGGTCCTGGCCGGATTCGGGGTCGGCTTCACCGTCCCCTACCTCTCGATCCTCAACGACGTTCACGTGGAGGGCGACGAGCTTCTCCCCGAGCTTCCTCGCCGCAACGTCGTGTTCCTGTCCAACCACCAGACCTACTTCATGGAGGCGTTGGCCTTCTTTGACCTGGTTTACGTCCGCTACCAGTTTCCCCTCGAGGACCCGGCGCTGCGCTTCTCGGCGGCGGAGGAGACCATGAAGAAGAATCTCCTGACCGCGCTGATGAAGCTGGCGGGCGGGGTCACGTTCAAGAGGAGCTTCAGAGAGGGCGGGACCGACGTGAAGCGCGCGGTGGACCTCGAGGGCGTCAACCGCGTGCAGGAATCCATTCGGGATGGCTGGCTGCTCCATTTCCCGGCGGGCACCACCAAGAAGGGGGCGCCGCTTCGGCCCGGCGTGTCCCGGCTCCTCCACCAGGCTCGGGCCACCGTCGTGCCCGTACGGGTGGACGGGTTCAGGGAGCTCCTGCTCCACAAGCAGATCCCGGGCAAGCTCTTCAAGAGCCTGTCGGTGCGCATCCACTCGAGAATGGACCTGGACGCCTTCTACGCGGAGCCCTACACGAAGGCCTCGGGTCAGCAGGTCCTGGCCGAGATCGAGTCTCGAATCGGCGACGGCGCCCACGGCTGAGGGACAAAGCCGCAGCGCGGCTCAGGTGTAGCTCTCGGGGTGCAGCGCCATACTGCGATCGTAGTGGGACCGGATCTCGGGAAGGTCCTTCTCGTAGTCGCCGGTGGGGCGGAAGAGCGGACCGAAGCGAATCTTCTTCCGAGGGTAGTCGAAGGCGACGATGAGGATGGGGACTCCTGCCGCCACGGCGATCCGGTAGAAACCCGACTTCCACCTCTCCAACCGGCGGCGCGTCCCTTCCGGCGCGACGACGAGGACCAGTCTATCGCTCTCCTTGAAGGCCCGATCCGAGTCCTCGGCGACCCCCGCCGCGTTCGAACGCTCGACTGCGACTCCGCCGACCGAACGGAGGAAGACGCCGAACGGCCACCAGAACAGCGTGTGCTTGCTGAGAAAGCTCGCCTTGAGCTGCATCGCGAACTTCACCCAGAGACCGGTGGGAAAATCCCAGTTGGAGGTGTGGGGGGCGACGATGAGCACCATCTTCGCCTCGTTCGGTACCGAGCCCTCGAAGCTCCAGCCTCCCAGGCGCATCATGAAGCGGCCGAAGGCGGCGGTGAGCGGCCCGTGGGTCCGCGGCACCTCTTCGCCGACGCTCAGAGAGAGTGGGCTGCGCTCGGGTGCCATCGTCATCTCCTTGCTGGAGGAGGCTCTCGCCCGTCGATGAAGACGGCGTCGATGGCCAGCTCGTCCGCCTCCCTCGACCCGCTCAGGGTCGGCACCGCGACGGAGGCCGGGCCGCTGGCGGGAGGGACGCGGAGGAGCTGCCGCAGAAGGAGGAGTGAGCCCGGCGCGGCCGGCGCGAGCCGGGGAGCCGCCCTCTCAGCGGTCGAGCAGGAGGTCAACGCCCCGAGGACCTCTGCCAGGGGCTGCCCGGCGACACGGGAGCGCCACCGCCCCAGCGTGAGAGCATCGAGTGCCGCGTCGAGCAGCGGGGACTCGGGACGAGACGGGGGCCCGTCCACCTCCAGGAGGCACGAGGCGCTCTCCATCGCGACCACCTCGACGGAGGGGAGCCCCGGGCCCCTTCGCCGGGCCGCCACCGCCCTGGCGCCCTCCTGGTCGGGAGAAGGCACATGCCACCGGACCCTCGCCACGCCCAGGCGGCCGAGGGCGCCCAGGGCCTCCTGATCGAGCCGCTCCCCCGCTGCTATCCCCCGGACCGAGACGGCGAAGGCCGGAACCACCAGGCGGCCCGTGGCGTCGACGGTGTGCCGGGCGCGGAGCAGGTGGCCGTCGCCGATCCCCTGGATGGTCGACGGCCCGGAGACGGCGTCGTCACAGCCGGCCACGACCGGGTCGGCGTCGAGGCGATCAAAGGCGACATCGGCTCGATAGGGCGGCCCGGCGCCCGGCTGCCACACGGCGCCTCCGGAGACCAGGACGTCGACCCAGTCGCCGTCGCTGTTGCGCTGGAGATTCTCGTAGAGGAGGGGATCCTCGTCGGCCAGATCGTCCTTGACGAGCAAGGAGAGGGCGCTCAGCAGCCCGACGAAGTTGAGCCGCGTGAGGTCCCCGTGGCCCCATCCCGGGGGAAGTCCGCCACTCTCCATCAGGACCACTGGGGTGCCCCACGCGGTGATGTTGTCGCCGAAGGCCCGGGGGTTCCAGTCCTCGTCGTAGCGCGCCACGCCGCCGGGGACGAACGGCTGGAGAGAGCGGGCGATGGCCGCACAGACACGCCGGGCGCGGGCGCGGCCAGGCGTCATGGTTCCCTCTGCATCCCCCGCCACCGCCAGGAGTGCGACGGTCGCGAGACGGCCGGTCTTCCCAACCGTGGTTCGCCTGTCCTGGTCGTGCAGGTTGAAGCCCAGCTCCGGACGAAAGCGATCGCGCACGGCCTTGAGCAGCCGTCCTTCCGGTGTGGCCAGGCGCAGGGCGTCGCGGTTGATGTCGATTGCCTGGGCATTGGAGCGGGAATGGCGTTCGGCGCCGTCGGGGTTGAGCATCGGCAGGAGGAGGAGCGTCGCGCCTTCGAGGAGAGCCGCCGCGGCCGGGTCCCGGCTGGAAAGGACATAGTCGGCCATGTCCAGGAGGGCAGGTGTCGCCGATGGCTCGTCGCCGTGCATCTGCGACCAGAGCAGCACGCGCCGAGGCCCCCTTCCGAGGCTCAGCAGGAGGACGGCCCGTCCCTCGACGGAACGCCCGACCTCATGGACGGACAGGCGGCCCCGGTGACAAGCCTCGAGCTTCTCGATGTGCGCGACGAGCGTGGCGTGATCCAGGCAGGGAGCCGGCGTCGTGACGAAACGCGCGGTGGGCCACGCCTTCCAGAGAAGCTCTGGCGTGAACGACGGCGTCGCGGCGCCGGAGAGAATCAGGACGAAGGCGAGCATGGACGGCATCAGGAACCCGGGACCACGGCCGTGAGCCCATGCCGCACCCGCCCCAGGGCCGCTTTTCCGAGAAGCCGCAGCTTGCGGAGCCGGCGGGGACGCGCCGCTCGCACGTCGCTTGCGGCAAGCGCGTCGACGACCACCAGGTCCGCGGCGCGCACGAGACGACGCCACTCGGCCCGTCGCCCGACGAGACGCGTTTCGACGAGCAGCTCGTCGCCCCGCAGACCACCGATCACGGCCTTCGCGAAGGACAGCACCAGGGGCGAGCACGAGACGAGCAGCACGGTGGCGCCGCTGGGCAGGCCCAGGACGATCTCACGGTCCTCCCGGGAGAGCCGCACGTGAATGACCTCCCGGGCCGCACCCGGCGCAAGGCGCGCCACCTTGTGGGCGTGGTAGGGGAAAACGAGCCCGAGAGCGCCGGACAGGAGCGCCGGCTGCGCCTCGAGCTCCTCGAGGGTGCACCCGGACACGGGAACGCCCAGGGCCTCCCTCACCTCGTGGGCGACGAGCTCGATCGTCTCCTTCCGGGGATCCACGACCAGCACCCGCTCGGCGGGAGCGGCCTGGAGCCACCGCTCGACTGCCGCCTTGATCTCCACGCCCCCGTACCCCTTGTGAAAGGCGGTCCCCACCACCAGGCGGATCATCTCGTCGAGGCCGTGCGCCTCCTCGAGAGTGGAGGCGGCACCCTCGCGCACGAACACCCCCGCCCCGCGTCTGAGCCGGACGTGGCCGGCGGCCTCGAGCTCCCGGTAGGCCGCCGACACGGTGTTGGCGTGGAGCCCGAGCTGGCGGGCGAGAGCCCGGACGGAGGGAAGACGCTCGCCGGGAGACAGTGTCCCGGCGAGGATCTTGAGCTCCAGCTGGGCCAGCAGCTGGTCGTGCAGCGGCACGCCGCCTTTTCGGTTCAGCACGATGTCCATGGTCGTTCCCGGCGGAGTTGGGCGATTATGGACCGGTGAGGTCGCTCTTTGCCACGCGCCGGGGCCGTCTGGTCGCCCGGGTCTTGCTCTACGGCGCCGCAGTCGTCGTCGGCCTGCCTGTGGCCACCTCCCAGATGCTCGTGGGGACGATGACTGCGTCGACGCTCGAACCGTGGCCTCCCTGGGAGGAGATTTCCATCCGATCCGGCGATCTGCAGCTGCGTGGCTGGCTCGCCGGGGGCGAGGAGGGTCGGGCCGCCGCCGTGGTCGTCCACGGCCTCGGCGACAGCCTCGAGAGCTACGTCGAGGTCGGCGACGTGCTGAACCGCCGCGGCCACACCGTCCTGCTCCTGGACCTTCGGGCTCACGGCGGCAGCGACGGACGTCTCACGACCCTCGGCGGCCACGAGCTCCGGGATGTGCTCTCGGCGCTCTCGGCTCTCCGCGCTCGGGGTCTCGGGGCCGAAGGATTTGTCCTCTTCGGCGTATCGATGGGCGGCGTTACGGTGATACGGGCCGCTGCGGACGACGACGTTCGAGCCGTGATCGCCGAAGCTCCCTTCGACACGTACCGGGCCACCATCGTCCACCACGCGCGGCTCTACTACGGGCTCCCGGAGTGGTTCCCCCTGATCCCGGCCGCGATCCGTGTGGCCGAGTGGCGGGCCGGCTTCGACGCCGACGAGGTGGACGCGGTGGCCGCAGCTGCGGCGATGCGGGTGCCGCTCCTCCTGATCCGGGACGGCCGGGATCTCCGGATGCCCGAGCCCGTCGTGCGCCGGGTGCTCGAGGCGCACCCGGGACCGAAGCGGATGTGGGTGGCGGAGGGGGCGCCGCACAGCGGGGCGCGCAACGCCTCCGGCTACTGGGAGACGATCCTCGCCTTCCTGGAGGAGGCCGGGGTCTGAGTCTTGTTGCGCCAGGGGACGCCCTGGGAGGTGGGAAGCATGATGTAGAGCCATCGTGAGTGAAACCCTCCTGATCGGCCCCGGCGGGGCGGCGAGAAGCCGCACA
>Ga0310121_10000443_pt1 | contig 45360 bp, 49 predicted proteins | sample CB27_Tmax_986_MG_FD_203504 | JGI IMG/M metagenome (GOLD analysis project Ga0310121, IMG submission 203504) | Marine microbial communities from Western Arctic Ocean, Canada - CB27_Tmax_986 | ecosystem: Environmental > Aquatic > Marine > Oceanic | place: Canada: Western Arctic Ocean | collected... | reverse complement strand
GCCCCGACGTCCGCGGGAGATCGCGGGTGAAGGCCATCCGCGCGCTCCTCCACGAGGACTGGCCTCTCTTCACGGAGAACCTCGCGCTTAACATCGTCGGCTGGGACGAGCCGCTGGTCGCTCGCGAGCTGGCGACCCTGATCCGTGAGAGCAGCGACCCTTCGCGGACCGAGAGAGTTGTTCAGCAGTTGGCCAGCGTGGATGTCACCTCGCAGCTCTCGGGAGTTCGCTCCCCCACCCTCGTGTTGCGCCGTCGCGGTGTAAGTGCGCCTCCCGCTTCAACAGCGACTTCACTGGCTGCAGGCATCCCGAACGCGCGCTGCGAGGTCTTCGAGGGAGCAGCCGTCGAGCCGTCCATTGGTCTGGTCGCTCCCGTTAACGAGGCCATCGAGAACTTTCTGAACGAGTCCCCCCGGGGCCCCACCGTTGACGTTGAAGCACTGCGACTGGATCTTCCTCTGCCCTCGCTCGGACGCGTCGAGCCCTTGACCGGGCGTGAATTGGAGGTGCTTCAGCTGGCTGCTGCCGGGCTCTCCAACAGCGAGATCGCAGGAGACCTTGTCGTGGGGGTCCCCACGGTAAAGACGCATCTCCACAACACCTTCGGGAAACTCGGGGCGCGGCGGCGCACGGAAGCAGTGGCGAAGGCGCGCAAGCTTGATTTGATCGACTGACTGGGCTGGTTCCCGTTGAGCGCGAGAGCCTGGCCTGAACCTGCTTCCGTCCAGCTGCGAGCTGCTCCATCTTTTGGATGAGGCCAGCCTGCCAACCGCGACAAAGTCACGCGGAGTTCAATCCTCTGGTCCATGAATCGGCGGGCGCGCGGACCTACCGTCGGATGCGAACGATGGCGCCCGTGCTGCTCGTTGGGATTCGCAGAAGAGGTAGAGGACCGTTCCGGATGGCTGGAGGTGACGCTACTCGACATGCAGGCAGCTCTCCGTCTCGCCAGGAGCTGGTCCAGCTCCTGGCGAGCGTGCTCGGGAATGCGACCCTCGCGCAGATGGAGCTTGATGAAGACTCCCCCGTCCGCGCGACCATCCGCGAGATCGAGCGCGCGGCCACGCGGGCGGCGGAGGTTCTGCCGTTCGTCATCCCGGACCGGCCACAGGCGGTGGAGGCGGCGGCGGCGGCCATCGCTCGTCTCACCCCCCGTGAGCGTGGGGTGCTCCGCGTGGTCGCCGAGGGGCTCACGAATGCCGACGTGGCCCGCGAGCTCCTGATCAGCGTCCGCACGGTCGAGCGCCACCTCGCGAACGTCTACGCGCGGCTCGAGGTCTCGGGCCGCGTCCCCGCGGTCGCGCTCGCGATCCGCTCGGGGCTGCTCTGGGCCGGGCCTGCAGGCGCTGACGAATCCTCACTCGATCGCGATGGGCACGTATGGGAGGTTCTTTGCGGGGTCGACCGGCCGGCGTTCGATGAACGCCGTCCGCCGCTCCCGGCACTCGTCCGATGCGGCATAGTCCGGGATGTGCTCCTGTACCGGACCTGTCTCCGGGATGATGAAGTTGTCGTGCTGATTGAATGCGATCTTCTGCATCTGCAGGATCACCGGGCTGACGTTCTTCACCATCGCGATCCAGCGATCCACCTCGGCCCAGAGCTCGTCGGGCTCGACGACCCGGTTGACGAGGCCCATCTCGTAGGCTTCGGCCGCCGTGTACTGCTGGCAGAGCATCCAGATCTCGCGGGCGCGCTTCTGGCCGACGCGGGCGGCGAGCATGGCGACGCCGTGCCCCGCCGCCGGGCTGCCGACACGCGGGCCCGTCTGGCCGAATCGCGACCGGCTGGTCGCGATCGTGAAGTCGGACTCGTACGCCAGGATGTTCCCGGAGCCGATGGCAAAGCCGTCGACGGCGGCGATCACGGGCTGCGGCATCTGCCGGATGACCTCGCCGTAGGCGATCGCCGCCGTGCCCGAGTAGTCGGCCCGTTCGAGCTCGGGGTCGTAACTCTGGTCGTTGCCGGTACAGAAGCCGTTCGGACCGGCTCCCGAGATCACCACCACCCGCACGGAATTGTCCGCTGCCGCGTCGAGCAGGGCGGTGGCCATCTCGTTCATCGTGATGCCGCGCTTGGCGTTGTACGTCTCGGGCCGGTTGAGCAGCAGCCAGGCGACGCCGTCCCGCTTATCAAGGGTGATATCGGAATAGCCACCGGCGTCGAGGACGGACGCGCGGTAGTTCGCGAATCGCTGGTCGATCATGTCTGCCGCCGCCTGCGCGAGGGCGAGCAGTTCCGGCGCCGGTGCGCCCTGGCGTGCCGGTCCGTGAACGGAATCCTCCCCGCGCTCCGCCCGAATGCCCTTCGTGGCGAGCCAGCGTGTGTACCCGCGCGTGAAGTCATGGACGGCGGCGCAGGCGTCGTGCCGGAAGGGCACGCGTTCCCCGCTCGCGAGGTTTCGGACGGAGAGGTCGAAGAGGGCCTCTGAGTCGGGCGTTGGCTGCTGGAGCGATAGCTGGAAGCCGACGCCGGCGTCCTCGTAGGTGAGCTCCGTCTCGAATGCGAACGTCTCGGGCACGACACTCCTCCTTCTGCTTCATCGGCGCCTGCCAGACTCGCTCCGTGACGCCTCGCGGGCGGGGCGTGAAGGCTGGGCCCGCGAGGTAGCTAGCCGTTCGCCCGCTGACGCCACGGGCGGCTGAAACCGATGGCGCATGAAGGGTAGCGCAGCCCGCAGCCCGGCAGCTGAGCCGAGGCCGAGGGTCAGGAACGTGCCCGCAGCGAGCGGCGGATGGGGTCTTTCGGCCGGTAGGGGAGTTGCTCCCTGGACAACAGGCGCCTCTCGCCCCCATCGTGAAATCCGTGCCTGACTTCGATACCGATGTCATCGTCGTGGGTGGCGGGCCGGGGGGCGCCGCTGCGGCCACGATGCTGGTGCGCAAAGGCTGGCGGGTGCGCCTCTACGAGCGCGACCACTTCCCCCGCGAGCACGTCGGCGAGTCGCTGTTGCCGGCGTCGATGCCCGTCTTAGCGGAGCTGGGTGTGCTGCCCGCGATCGAGGCTGCGGGCTTCCTCCCGAAGTATGGCGCGACCATGGTCTGGGGCAGCGATCCCGACCCCTGGAGCTGGTCCTTCCGCGAATCCAGCCCTCGCTACCCCCACTCCTACCAGGTCGTCCGCGCCGAGTTCGACGACCTCCTCCTCCGCAACGCCGCCGCTCACGGCACCGACGTGCGCGAGGGTCATCGCGTCCTGGAGGCGACCACGGGCGCCGCGGGCGCTTCCCTTCGCGTCCTCGACGATAGCGGCCAAGAACGCGCGGTGAGCGCTCGCTTCGTCGTCGATGCGAGCGGCCAGGCCGGGCTCATCGGCCGCGCGCGCGGCCTCCGTGAGCCCGATCCGTTCTTTCGGAACCTGGCCGTCTACGGCTACTACGAGGGCGGCGCCCGCCTCCCTGGGGCCGAAGCCAACAACATCTTCATCGAATCCATCGCGGCGGGCTGGGTCTGGACCATCCCCCTCCACACCGGCCAGGCGAGCGTTGGCGTTGTCGTCGACAGCGATGCCAGCGGTGGCCGCATCCAAGCGATCGGGCTCGATCGCTTCTTCGGCGATCAGGTCTCGCAGGCGCCGCGTACCGCGGCCCTCCTCGCGGGAGCACGGCTCAGCGCCGGTCCGACCGTGGTCCGCGACTGGTCCTACGCCTCCCGCGAGGTCGCGGGTGAGGGGTTCGTGCTCGTCGGTGACGCCGCTTGCTTCATCGATCCGCTCTTCTCCTCAGGTGTCCATCTTGCGCTCTCGTCCGGAGTGCTGGCGGCCGCCTACGTCACCTCGGCCTTGAAGGACGTGGAATTGGGGCGGGCGGCGGCCTCGGTCTACGCCGAGAGCTACGACCAGCAGTACGGCCACTTCCGCGAGTTGGCGCGCCTCTTCTACGCGAGCAACCGCACCGTCGACTCGTACTTCTGGGAGGCTCGCAGAATCACCGCCGGCGACGATGCCACGCCGGCGCGGCTGGCGTTCATCCGCGCGGTCGCGGGCCAGCCCCCGGTCGGCTACGAGCGTGCGGTGCTCGCCCATGGCGAGACGCCCCGCAGCTTCGCCGAGGCGGTGGGCGGCATCGAAGCGGAGCGGAGCGAGCGCGCCGCCGCTTTCGAGGTGCGCTTCGGCGCCGATACCCAGGCGGCACGCTTCCTCGCAGCCGCGCCCCGGCTTGCTGCTGATGCCGCGCTCGAACGAAAGCCGGTCGCCGGCGAAGGGGAGTTCGTGTGGGGCCAGGTCCTCCGCACTGCCGCCCGTTCAGAGGGCATGCCGGTGAGTGACCTCGTGGCGCATGTGATCGCGCTTGTCGCCGCCGAACTGAACGTCGGGGCGATCCTCGAAGGCGTTGCTGAGCGCGTCGGCGCGGAGCGCGCCGCCCATCTGCAGCCGCAGATCGCGCAGGCGCTGCGGCTCCTCTACCTCGACGGCGCGATCGAGGAGTTCGTCGAAGCAGGGGCGTCGTGAGCGACAGTCTCGGTGGGCGCATCGTCCAGATCAGCGCGTTCGCAGGGGGAGTGCCCAAGCGCGCGCTAGCCGAAGCGCAGGTGGACGGTGGCGGCATCACCGTCGATCGGCAGACCGATCTCCGCGCGCATGGCGGCCCCCGGCGTGCCCTCTGCCTCTTTGCTTGGGAGCGCATCGAGACGCTGGCCGCCGAGGGCCACTTCATCGCTCCCGGAAGCACCGGCGAGAACATCACCACCAGCGGGATCGACTGGGGTCGGGTCACGCCCGGCGCGCGGCTGCGCCTGGGCGGGTGCGTGCTCGTCGAAGTCACGGACTACGCCGCGCCCTGCTGGAAGAATGCGCGCTGGTTCGCCGATGGTGACACCGGCGCGATCGATCAGCAGGCGCGCCCCGGCTTCAGTCGCGTGTACGCGCGTGTGGTCGAGGGGGGCGCCCTCCGCCCCGGTGACACCGTCGTCCTCACGCCCGCGACGCCGGCCCAGCGCGTCGAGCGTGCGCGCATCCCGACGGTGCGTTGGCGCCCACCTTCAGCAGAAGGCGGCGGGCCTCGATCGTGAGCGTGCCGCCGCAGCTCCGCGAGCACGAGGTCAGCCTGCGCGACGGTGCGGTCGTGCTCCGGCCCATGCGCGAGAGCGACTGGGACCTGCTCTTCGCCTGGAACAACGACCTCGAGCTGCAGGACTACGCCGACGCCGAGCCGGTCGAGAGCCGCACGATGGCAGAGGTGCAGGGAATGTATCGCGGCGTTTCCCGGGCCGCCTACACGTTCGTCATCGAGTTCGAGGAGGTTCCGGTCGGAGCGACCCACCTCCAGGAGATGAACCTCGCGCGCCTGCGGGCGCAGCTTCCCGGTCGCGATCTCCGCCGCATCGACATCGAGATCACGCCGCGCCATTGGGACCGCGGCATCGGCACGCGCGCAGTTGCGCTCCTGCTCGACTTCGCCTTCGGCCGCGAGACGGCCGACGCCGTCTTTGCGGTCGAGGTCGCCGACTACAACCCGCGCAGCCGCGCCATGTTCGAGAAGCTCGGCTTCGAGCTGGTGAACGAGCTGCCGCAGGCCCCGCCGGTGAAGGCAACCGTCGCGTTCGATCTGATGGTCACGCGCGAAGCGTATGACGCGCCCCTGCGTTCGCGCGGGTGAGCGCCGCCCCGCTCGCCGAACGGATCGCGACGGCCTTTACCGCGATCGGGCCGGTCGCGCCGTTGCGCGACCTCGGCCACGGCTTCCGGAGCGACGTCGTAGAGACCGCCCGCGGGATCGCGGTGAAGGGTCGGCCAAATCCCCGACGCGGTCGCCGACTACGAGCGCGAGTGGCGGGCCCTGCCCGTCCTTGCGGAGCGCCTGACGGTGCCGATCCCGTGGCCGCCGTGGCACGCTCCGCGGGGAGCGGCCTTTCCGCATGGCGCCCTCGCCTATCCGACGTAGGCCGGCGCCGCCCCGCCCGCTAGTGGCTCGGCCACGCTGGCCCGAACACTCGGCGAGTTTCTCGCCGAGCTGCACGCCCTGCCGGAGTCGGTCGCCGTGGACGCGGGCCTCGAGCCCTGGGATCAGCACGCGCGCGATCTCGCGGCCCGCCCGGTCGTGATGTCAGTTCTCGCGGAACACCTCTCGCCCGAAGAGTACGGCCGGCTCGACGCATGGTGGGATGCGTTCGCGGAGGATCCGGCGATGTCGCCGGGTGCGCTCGTGATCTGTCATCACGATCTCTGGCAGGAGAACCTGCTCGTCGACGAGCAGGGGGCGCTCACCGGCGTTCTCGATTGGGCGCTGGTCAACCGCAGCGACCGCGCGCACGACTTCACCGCGCTTCGCCACTTCGGCGAGGCGTTCACCGAGGCGGCGATTGCCGCCTACCGCGCCGCCGTCGGCGACTTCGATGACGCGGCGGCCGGTCGCGCAGAGCGCTCGTGGGAGGCGCGCGACCTCGGCGGCCTGGCCTTCGCGGTCGAGCATGAGGACGAGGAAAACATCCTGGACCAGATTCGCAAGGTACGGGCCGTCCACTTCGGGACGTGACTCCGACGCATCGGCCCTCCGAGCTCGCTCTGCGCTAGCCTCTCCACCAACGGCGAAGGTCACAATCGAAGGAGGGCGGGCGATCGAACTCGGGGCATTCTCGGTAAGCCTGGCGGTCAAGGACCTGGGCGCCTCGCGCGCCTTCTACGAAGACCTCGGCTTCGCGGTCGCGGGCGGGGAGGAGTCGGAGAACTGGCTGATCATGCGAAACGCGGCGCACGTGATCGGGCTTTTCCAGGGGATGTTCGAGGGGAACATCCTCACCTTCAATCCGGGCTCGGGGCAGGACGGCGAGGACCTGGAAGCCTTTACCGATATCCGCGTTCTGCAGCGGGAGCTCAAGTTCCGTGGCGTGGCGCTCGTGACCGAGGCGGATGAAGACACGACCGGCCCGGCAAGCCTGATGATCACCGATCCCGACGGGAACACGATCCTGCTCGACCAGCACCGGTGAGTGCGCGAGCGCCGCGATGACCGAGCAAGCTCTGCGGGCCGGAACAGGGGCGGCGGATCTGCGCAGAAGGCACCGCGATTGCCCGCGGCGGGCCCTAGAGCGGGCGCCGAAGCCGCATTGACGGCATGCGGAGCGGTCTGGCAGAGTATTGAAAGTACTTAGTGTACCAAGTACACTAAGTAGGTCTCTCCCCCCACCTGAAGGGAAAAGCCATGACTGCTCCCGCATCCCCCGCCGCCGGCCGCGACGAACTCCTCGAGCTCTATTCGGACCCGGAAACCTGCCCCACGGACCGCCTCGAACCCCTCCCCCTCGTCGAGGAAGCGGCCTTCGTGAGCTGGCAGCAGGACATTCCCCGCGCCTACCTGGGCCTGCCCCCCGAGGAGTTGGAGCAGCGTATCCGCGCTGCCCGCGCGACGCTCGGCGAGCGGCTCGTGATCCTCGGCCACCACTATCAGCGCGACGAGGTCATCCAGTACGCGGACTTCACCGGCGATAGCTTCAAGCTCGCGCAGCATGCGGCCGCCCAGGAAGGGGCCGAGTACGTCCTCTTCTGCGGCGTGCACTTCATGGCCGAATCGGCGGACATCCTCACGCCACCGGAGGTGGCCGTGATCCTGCCGAATATGGCCGCCGGCTGCTCGATGGCCGACATGGCCGACCCCGGCGATGTCTATGCCGCCTGGGACGAGATCATGGGCGCCCTCGGGGAGGGCGCGCGCGTCATCCCCATTACGTACATGAACAGCGCCGCCAGCCTGAAAGCGTTCGTGGGCGAGCGCGAGGGCATCGTCTGTACCTCCAGCAACGCCCCGAAAACGTTCGAATACGGCTTCGCGCGCGGCGAGAAAATCCTCTTCTTCCCCGACCAACACCTCGGCCGTAATACCGGCTACGAGATGGATATCCCCCTCGACGAAATGGTCACCTGGGATTGGCGCCAGCCCCTCGGCGGGCTCACGCAAGACGAACTCGAGAAGGCCCGCGTCATCCTCTGGAAGGGGCACTGCAGCACCCATCAGCGCTTTAGCGTCGAACAGATCGAAAAGGCCCGCGAGGAACACCCAGGCGTGAATGTCATCGTGCACCCTGAGTGTTCCTGGGAGGTCGTACAGGCGGCCGACGTCAGCGGTTCGACTGAGCGCATCATCAAGGCGATCAGCGAAGCGCCCGCGGGCACGACCTGGGGCGTGGGCACGGAGATCAACCTCGTCAAACGGCTCGCCGACGAGCACCCGGACAAGACCGTCTTCTGCCTCGATCCCGTCGTCTGCCCCTGCAGCACGATGTACCGCATCCACCCGGCCTACCTCGCCTGGACCCTCGAGGGGCTCGTCCAGGGCTACGTCGTCAACCGTGTCGAGGTCGAGGCGAAGACGCGCGCGTCGTCGCTCGTCGCGCTGGAGCGCATGCTCGCCCTGCCTTAGCCGCCTACTCCTCCAGCAACTCCCCAAGGTAGTCCCGAACGGCGGCTTCGTACGCTGCTGGGTCGACGTTCCAGGAGCGCACGTGGCGCGCGCCTGGGACCCGCACATACGTAACGATGTCGGGGCGGGCGGCGGCGAGCGCGTCGCTCTCCGCGACCGGCGTCCTCTCGTCGGCGTTGCCGTGGAAGAGCAGCAGCGGCACGGTGAGCGCTCGCGCCTCGGCGCGGTAGTCAGCTTCGTCCCAGTCGATACCGAAGCGGCGGCTCGCGAACCGTTTGCCCGCCCAGATCACCAAGCCCGGCACGCCCCGGTCCTTCGCGCCGGAGTCGACCGTCGCGGCGAAGGAGATCACGGGCGAGTCGAGAATCAGCCCCCGCACCCGCGAAGCGAGCGGCGAGCGGTCGATGAAGGCGAGCGCGATCGAGCCGCCCATGCTGTTCCCGACCAGCACGACGTCCCCGGCTCCGCGGTCGAGCCCGAACTGGACGGCTGCCTCGAGGTCTCGCCACTCCTCCGCTCCGTAGCGGTAGTAGCCGTCGGTGCTGGCGGGCGCCCCTTCATCGTTGCGGTAGCTGATAAGCAGGACCGGGAGCCCCGCGGCTGCGAGGGCCGGCAGCACGCGTAGCCCTTCTCGCCTGTCCGCGCCCTTGCCGTGCACGAAGATGGCCCAGGTCGAGCGTTCGCCCGGAACGAGCCAGGCTGCGAGCGGTCCCCGCTCGCCCTCGATTGCGACCTCGTCGAAGGCGAGGCCGTGAGCCTGGAGTGGATCTCCGGGGAAGACGAAGCCGTCGAGGCGCGCGCGCTCGCCGGCCTCTGGCGCGCCGCCCTCGATCGGCTCGAAGCTGCGCACGACCTGGCCGTCGCGCCGATCGATGATCGCGCCGACGAAGGCGTAGCCGCCCTCCCACTGGAGGCCATAGCGACCGTCGCGCGCCCAATCGTCGTCGTCACCGGCGCCGGCGGGCCGCAGGGTGATCTGGGCAGCCGCCACGGCGACGACCTCGAGGTCGAGCGGGTCCGGGGCGTGGTCTGGCGCCAGCGCGTCGTCCCGAAGAACGCCGGCGAAGTACCAGCCGATCCCGCCGGTGATGAGGACGAGGACGGCTACCAGAGCGAGCAGCGCCACCGAGATCACGACCTTCCAACGTCTACGCAGCCACCGAAACCGACCCTGCCGTTCGGCTTTCGCCGATTCGCCGGACATCGCGGCTAGCTCTCCGTGGCGCCCAGCTCGCGGAAGACGCGCTCGTTGTCCTCGCCGAGGAGCGGCGCCCGCCGCCTGATGCGCCACGGCGAGCGCTCGAACTGGTAGGGGGCGCCGGGGTACGTCACCGTTCGGTCGAGCTCCGGGTGGTCGACTTCGACCGGGAAGCCGCGCGCGACGAAGTGCGGGTCCTCGAGGACCTCCTCGGGGGCGTAGATGATCCCGATTTGGAACCCGCGCGCCTGGCCGCCCGTGAAAAACTCGTAGGCCGGGAGCTTCGAGGCGAGGAGGTTCATGGCCGCTCGCCCCGCCCCGAAAATGGCCTGCAACTCCTCGTCTTGCGCGATCATCGACATGTCGAAACGCTCGCGGCGCATCCCCTCCTGCAGCAACGGCGCTTCGAGGAACTCCTCCACGAGACCCAGCGATTCCAACCATTCGTGCACGGCGCGAAAGGACTCGGGGCGTCGCGGAGGAATGCCCGTGTTCGCGTAGCGGCCGTCCGCACACTTGATCTGCGAAGGCATCGAAGGGTTCACGCCCGCGTGCCGGCCGGTCTGGCGCTGGACGGTCTGCTGCGCCACGAGCCAGGTGTAGCTGCCCGCCTCCGTGGTGACGTTCGCGGCCGCGTGCGCGTTCACGTCGATGTGCTGCCCGGGGCCGCCTGCATCGCGGTGCAGCAGCGCAACCAGGGCGGACATCACCGCGAAGTGGCTCGCCGTCTGGTAGCCCTGGTTGCCACCGCCGCGTACCGGCGGCATCGAGTGGTCGTCGTAGCCGCAGCTCCAGGCGGGGCCGCCCCCCGCCAGGATTGTGAGGTCGGTGGACGCCTCGTCTGCGCGGGGCATGCCCCGCCCGAACGGGCTCACCGAGACCATGATCAGGCCGGGGTTGGCGGTCCGGAGGGCGTCGTACTCGAGCCCGAGCGCGCTCAGGCGCTCGGGCGGCTGGCTCTCGAGGAAGATGTCCGCGCTCTGGATGAGCGCTCTCAGGCGTTCCTGCTCCGCTGCTTCGCGGAGGTCGAGAGTGACGCTCGCCTTGCTCGTGTTGTAGTGCCAGAAGTAGAGGCTGCGCTCGGGGTTCGGTTCGTCATCCACGAACGGTGGGTAGGCGCGGGTGGGGTCGCCTGCGGGCGCCTCGACCTTGATCACGTCAGCACCCATGTCCGCCAGCAGCTTTCCGGCGAAGGCGCCGAGGTCGTCGCACAGCTCGACCACGCGCACGCCTTCGAGCGCACCGCTCGCGACCGGGGGTGTCGTCACAGGACGCCCTCCTCGGTGAGCGCTGCGATCTCCTCGGCGCTGTGCCCGAGGAGTTCGCCGAACACCTCCTCGTTGTGCTCTCCGAGGCACGGTGCGCCGCGAGCGATCTGCCAGTCCGTTTCGGAGAGGTGCACGGGCAGGCCGTCCACGCGCACATCGCCCATTTCGCGGTGTGTCACCGTTGGCCAAAGCCCCCAGGCTTCCGTGTTGGCGTCCTGATCGATGCGCTCTTCAGGACGTTGCACGGCGGCGGCGGGAACGCCCACGCCCTGGAGGAGGGCCGCGGTCTCGAAGTTGCCCCGCGCTCGCGTCCAATCAGCGACGAGCTCATCGAGCTCGTCGCTTCCGGCCAGCCGTCCGGCGAGCGCGGCGAAGCGCTCGTCCCCCGCCCAGACCTCACCGCTCGCGCCGGCGATCGCGGCCCAATCGCGGTCGTCCCGGCACGCGATCGCCACCCAGGTGTCGTCCTCGTGCGAGGGGTAGATCCCGTGCGGCGCCATCGCGGGGTACTCATGGCGATTGCTGTTCGGGCTGCCCTCGCGGCGCAGCGGGCGGCCGTTCACGGTGTAGTCGAGGATGGCGGGGCCGTTGAGGCTCGCGCCTGCTTCGGTGCAGCCGAGGTCGACCCACTGGCCCTCGCCCGTACGGTTGCGGTGACGCAGCGCCATGAGGATCGCGATCGCCATGTAGTAGGCGCCCGTGTGGTCCATGTACGAATAGCCCCAGCCGGCCGGCGGCTGGTCCGGCAAACCGGAACTGAACGTGAGCCCCGAGATCGCCTGCACGATCGGTCCCCACGTCTTGAAGTCGCGGTAGGGGCCGCTGTGGCCAAAGCCGCAGTTTGAGACGTAGATGACGTCCTCGCGCAGCGCGCGCAAGGCGTCGTAGTCGAAGCCGAGGCGTTCCATCACGCCCGAGGAGAAGTTCTCCGCGACGACATCCGAGACGGCAACGAGCTCACGCAGGAGCTCCTTGCCGCGTTCCGTGCGGAGGCTGAGCGTCACACCCAGCTTCTCGACGTTGTGGTTGTTGAAGGAACCGCCGAACTCGATCCCCCGGCGCTCGTCCACGTGCGGGGCCATCCCCCGGAGGATGTCCCAGCGGCCCTCGTTCACGGGGTCTTCGATGCGGATGACCTGGGCCCCGAAAGCGGCGAGGAAGCGGGTCGCTCCGGCCCCGGCGAGCTGGCCGGTGAAGTCACAGATACGGAGATGCGAGAGCGCTCCCGGCATGCGGCCTCCCGGCGGCGAGCATACCCGCGCGCACGTGGGCTCGCACGGGGGGCGGGGGTCTCCTAGTAGGCGCCTACGGAGGAGAGCCGAGCGCGTTCGACTTCGCCCGGGAGCACCTCCAGGACGGCTTCGATGTCGGCCTCGGTTGTGCCCTCGCCCAGGCTGAAGCGCACACTTCCGGCGGCACGGCGAATGGGCACGCCCATCGCCAGGAGCACGTGCGAGGGCTCCCACATCGCGTTGGAACAGGCGCTGCCGGTACTGGCCGCGATCCCGCGTGCGTCGAGCCGCGCGACGAGCTCGTCGCTCTCCATGCCCTCGAACGAGATGTTGAGGTTGTTCGGCAGGCAGTTCTCCTGGCAGCCGTTCGTTTCGGCGTCCCCGACGGACGCCACGATGCCCGCCCGCAAGCGCTCCCGAAGCGCTCGTACGCGCGTGGACCGGGCGGCGATTCCCGCGCAGGCCAATTCCAGGGCGGTGGCCGTGCCGGCGATGCCCGCGACGTTCTCGGTGCCGGCCCGTTTCTGCATCTCCTGGCCGCCACCGTGCAGGAGCGGACGGAACGGGGTTGCGCGACGGAGGAAGAGGATGCCGCTCCCCTTCGGGCCCCCGAATTTGTGCGACGACAGGCTCAGTGCATCGATTCCCAATGCCTGCACGTCGACCGCGGCCCAGCCGGGAGCCTGGACGGCGTCCGTGTGCAACATGACCCGATGCTGCTGCTGCCGCGCGGCGTACTCGCGCAGAATACCCGCGACTTCGCCGACCGGCTGAATCGTTCCGACTTCGTTGTTCGCGAGCATCACACTGGCGAGGACGGTGTCCGGGCGCAGGGCGCGCTCGAACTCGCTGGCGCTCACGTGGCCGACACCGTCGCACCCGAGGGTCGTGACCTCGAACCCGAGCTCCTCGAGATGCTGCGCGGCGTGGAGTCCTGCGTGGTGTTCGATCGCGGTCGTGATGACATGGGCGCCGGCGCCCGCCCGCCGCATCGCGTAGGCGATGCCGAGGATCGCGGTGTTGATCCCTTCGGTGCCGCCACTCGTGAACAGGATCTCGGACGAGCGTCCGTTCAGGCAGGCGGCGACCGACTCGCGCGCGGCGTCCACGGCTTCCTGGGCAACGCGGCCCTCGCCGTAGTGGCCGCTGGGGTTGCCGAAGGACTCGCCGAGAAAGGGCAGCATCGCCGCGCGGGCCTCGGGGCGCAGGGGCGTCGTCGCGGCGTGATCGAGATAGGTCACAAGCGATCAGCCTAGCAGAGGGCGACGTTGCCGACCGGCGTCGCGAACCGCGCCAGGGGCGCTAGAAGTCGAGGTAGAGCCCGAACTGGCCCGCTCCTATGGGGGCGTCCGGTACACCGAACCAAACGGCGATCACGCCCAGGACGAGCGTCATCACCGAGAAGCCAATGATGCATGCCACGACCACCTGGGTGGACTCAGCGTTCGTTGCCGATTGGACCGCGTAGATCATCGACACCAGCAGAATGGCGAGGGGCACGAGCGCGAATACTGGATAGAGCACCGGGACCAGCATCAGCACGGAGAGCGCGAGCGGCGCCGCCGCGTACCCCATCGTGCGGACGATGGGCCGGAGTTCCACCTGCACCTTGTAGAACTGGACCATCACCACGTAGATGACGAGCGCAGCGGCTCCGTACATCACCGCGAGGAAGATCGATCCGAGCAGGAAGGAGTTCAGGAAGGTGTTATTGGGCGTGAAGTCAGCCGCGATCTCCCAGTACAGCCAGGCCCCGAGCCCGGCGAGGAAGCACGAGACGACGGCCACGATAAGTGCGGGAATGAGCTCTCGTTCGTCGTCGCGAACCTCATCAAACACCGAAGTGTCGAGACGCACGAGGCGCAGCAGCCGGCTCAGCATTAGGTTCGGGTCCATGGGTCACCTCCCGGGCCGGCCCCATCCGACGCATCGGAGTGGGGGCACGATCTCGGTAAATATTGCCTCCTGGAGGCGCCGCGACTATAGCACAGGGGTTCTCCCAGTCAGCCCTGGGCGGGGCGCGCGATTGGACGTTTCGCGGGCATTCCGGGCCGCCGCGGATAGCGCTCCGGTGTGGCTCCGAGCTTGCGGAACAGCTGCACGCGTACGTGCTCGCTCACGGCCGCTCGCATCATCGTCGTCTCGAAGTGCTTGCAAGCCAGCTCGGAGAGCGCACCTGCCGCTTCCTCGAGCTGTGCGTCCGCCCGGGAGCCCTTGAGCGCGGCGATCACCCCCCGCGGCGCTGTCATTGGTGCGGTGTACTCGAGCAAGACCGGCAGCGGCGCGACCGCGCGCGCGAGGACGAGATCGGCGCTGTCCCGAAGCGAGCCCCGCCCCGCCTCCTCCGCGCGCTCAGCATGCACCGTCACCTGGTCGAGGCCGAGCTCCTGTGCGATTTCGCCTAAGAGCGCGGCCCGCCGCCGGTGCGACTCGACGAGGTGCACCTCCAGCCCGGGCGCGATCGCCGCGATCACCATTCCCGGGAAGCCGCCACCGCTGCCGACATCGACGAGCCGGCCGCGGGCCGGCGCCCCTGCCAGGCGATAGGCCTCGAGCGACTCGGCGTAATTCCGCGCAACCGCCTCATCTCGTCGAACGGCAGTCGTGCGTATGGGCGCCGCCGCGAGTAGCTCAGCGTGGCGTTCGAGGAGGGGGAGCCAGCGGCCCGGATCTGCGACAGCAGGGAAGAGTGCGGGGAGCTCGCTCCAGGTGAGCATCGTGCGAATGCTGCCCTCCCTCGCGGGGGCTCGGGCCCCTCCCCAGAGAGAGAGAGATGGTACGATGAATGCATGAGCGATCAGCCGAGTGAAGGGACCCTCATTTCGATCACGCTCGGCGAGGCATTGCAGGAATACCTCGGGACGCTGGCGCCGGAAGCCCACAACGCTTTAGGGCCGTTCGTGCGCAAGTATGTCGAGCACGCCGGTCCGGACACGACGATCGAGTCGCTGTCGGGCGCGCGCGTCGAGTCCTACGCCGAAGCCCAGATCCAGGCGTCGGACCCGGCAGCGCCACAGCGCGTGGCTGCGCTCAAGGCCTGGTTCCAGTACCTCAAGAAGCACAGTTACGCGGAAAAGAATTTCGGCATCCACATCCGCGTCCGGCGCTCGGCGAACCGGCTGAGCGCGGCGGCGACACGCGCCGCCGAAGCGCCGATCGAGATGACCGCCGAGGGCATCGCCGGGCTCGAGAAGGAGCAGGCGAAGCTCCACGACATCGTTCCTGATCTCGTGAAGGCGATCTCGCTCGCTCGCGAGGACAAGGACTTTCGCGAGAACGCACCCCTCGAGGCGGCCCGCGAAGCGCTCGCCTTCAACGAGACCCGGCGCCGTGAGATCGATGCGATCCTGAAGCGGGTGGTCGCCGTCGAAGGCGGCGTCGGCGCTGGGAACCGCTCGACCATCGGCTCGGTCGTGGCGGTAACGCGCCTCGATAACGGGATCGAGATCGATTACAAGCTGGTGAGCGCGCGGGAGGCGAACGCGACCGATCGCAAGATCTCGGTCGAGTCGCCGGTGGGCAAGGAACTGCTCGGCCGCCGCCCTGGCGACGAGGTCACCGTTTCCGTGCCCTCGGGCGTGGTCCAGTTCCGCGTCAACGGCGTCCACTCAGGCTAGTCCTCGCTCCGCCTGAGGGCCCATCCCACGGGGTATAGGGTCCTTGCCGATCCTCGCTAAGCGACGCTCGATCCACGCTCCCCTGCCTGGGAGGGCTCTGGATGCGCGTCAAGGGCGAGGTGAAGTGTTTGCACTGCGGCTTTGTGAGCGGCACCTGGACCGGAGAGAGCGGCGCGCCCCTTACCGCGGAAGGCTTCGTCACTGCTCAGGAAGTCCCACCCGCTTCCGGCGAGAACGCGCTCGGTTGCGGGCGCTGTGAAGGGCCTGTCACGCTCCACGACGCCAGCCCTGTGATCTCACGTCGCCGAATCGAACGGCTCCGGCGGATGCGTGCCCGCGTCGCCGAACTCCACCGGCGACGGCCTCCGGCCTAGCGCTCCGCCACCGGCGACTGCCTAGCAGCAGTCATCCTTGTAGCCACAGCGCCGGCAGACGGCGAGCCGCGATCCCTTGATCGCGGATAGGGCACCGAGGCAGCGGGGGCAGCTCTGGAGCGGGATCTCAGCCACGGGGGGGGCCTCTAGCAGCGGACTACCGATCATCTGTTTGACAACCTTAACATTTGGTGGAGAATACGGCACGAACGGCTGCGGCTGAGGCCGAGGCATAAGGGGGCCTGCTCCATGGGGGAGTTCTCGCGTAACGATATCCGGGCGGTTCTGGCCGAATTCCTGGGGACGATGTTCTTCATCATCGTTGGGACCGGCAGCGTTATTGGGGCATTCGCTTTCGGCGGTGACGCCGCCTTGCTCACGATCGCGGTCGGCCACGGCCTCGGCATCATGGTGGCGGTGGCCTGGACCGCCGGGATCAGCGGCGGTCACATCAATCCCGTGGTCTCGCTCGCAATGATCGTCACCCGGAACATCAGGCCGGTGCTCGGGGGCGCGTACATCGTCGCCCAGCTCGCCGGAGCGGTCGTCGGATCGGTGCTCGTGAAATGGTCCGTCGGGGCCGCGTTCGAGGTTAACCTCGGCGCTCACGGGATCAATTCCGCGATCAGTTCGAGCGAAGGCCTGCTGATGGAGATCATCCTCACGGCGTTCCTCGTGCTCGTGATCTACAACGTTGCCGTGAGCAAGAAGGGCTGGGGCGCGAACGCGCCCATTGCGATCGGCTTCGCCGTCCTCCTGATCCACCTTGTGGCTGTGCCGTTCACTGGCGCATCGGTCAATCCCGCGCGCTCATTCGGGCCAGCGCTGGTCGCGAACGAGTGGGGCGACTTCTGGGTCTACGTCGTGGGGCCGGCGGCCGGTGCGCTTATCGCCGCTGTCGGCTGGTGGTTCTGGAAGAGCCTGGGTGAGGACGAGCTCGAGGAGTCCAGCGCCAACTAGGGCGTCGCGTTCGCCCGCGCGAGGAACGAGGCTGGGGCCTGGTAGTCCCAGCCTCGTGGCGTCCGGCGGGCAAGCTGCCCCGCCTCGGCGACAATGGCCCGTGCGGTGTGCTCGGCGCCACCTGACCGCCGCCTTCAGGCTGGTTGGGCCCGCTCTGCTTCTGGGAGCATGCGCGAGCGGCGGCGTGCCCGCGCCTCTGGGCGTTCCTGAAGGCGCCCTGCTCGTGACCCAGGACGACCTCGCGTTCTCGCCGGCCGCGGTAAGCCTCGGGGCGGGGGAGCCGGTTTACTTCTGGAACGGCGAGACGACGCTGCACAACCTGGTCTTCGACGGCGTCGAGCGTTCCCCGAACATGGAGGCGGGGGACGTGTTCGCCTGGCGCTTCGAAGCAGCGGGTGAGCACCTGGTGACGTGCGACTACCATCCCCAGATGCGGCTTCGGGTGGTGGTCGAGCCGTAGTGCCCGCCTGGGCGGTCCCGTACCCTAGCGCGCATCCCCTGCAGCGAGGCGGCGGTATGGAGTTTCGGGACATCATCTGGGAGGTTGCGGGCGGCGTCGGCCGCCTCACGCTGAACAAGCCCGAAAAGCTCAACGCCCTCAGCTGGAACTCCTTCGCCGAGATCGAGCAGGCGATCGCGGCGGCGAACGTCGACGACGAGATCCGGGCCGTGCTCGTCACCGGCGCCGGGCGCGGCTTCAGTTCCGGCACGGACCTCACGCATGAGGGCGGCGACGACGTGCCGCGGCCCTTCGAGGGGCGGCCCGGCCGCTCGCGCAGCCGGATGAAGGGCCCCGCGTTCGTCTACCAGTGCGAAAAGCCGACGATCGCCGCAGTGAACGGCGTCTGCGTGGGCGCAGGCTTCTCGCTCGCCCTCGCCTGCGATATCCGGATCGCTTCTGCGGAGGCGCGCTTCAGCTCGATTTTCGTCAAGCGGGCGATTACGCCGGACACCGGCTCGAGCTGGTTTCTGCCGCGGCTCGTCGGCATGGAGAACGCCCTCAAGATGATGTACACGGGCCGCATGGTGTCCGCTCCCGAAGCCAAGGCGATGGGCCTGGTGAGCGAGGTCGTTGCGCCCGAGGCGCTGATGACGCGGGCGGATGAGCTCGCGCACGAAATCGCGAGCGGGCCTTCGGTCGCGGTCGAGCTTTCGAAGCGGCTGGCGCATGAGGGGATGACCCGCGGCCTCGAGGAGCACGTCGAGATCGAGCAGTTCCTGCAGAGCTACACGCGCGACACCGAGGACGTGAAGGAGGGCCGCCTCGCCTTCGTCGAGAAGCGCGAGCCGGCCTTCCGCGGGCGCTAGCCGGAACGCCCCTCTGCGGCCAGCTCCTGGACGATCTCGCGGAGGGAGCGGATCGCCTCTGGCATGCGTGGCCCGTACCACCAGAGCAGCTTGCCATCGATGACCCGCGTGGGCGCAATCGCGGCGAATTCGGGGACGTGCTGGGCGGCGAAACGATACGGCTCGTCGGGGAGCAGGATCGCCTCTGGCGCGAGGCCCGCGACCTCATCGCGCCCGAGCTCCGGGTAGCGCGGGCGGTCGTTGAGAACGTTGGTCGCGCCCGCGGCCGTGAGCAGGGAGTGGCCGTAGGTGCCGCCGGCAAGCCCCATGAGGGGGTTGCGCCAGATCGCCACGAAGACGCGTGGTGAGCGATCGCGAGAGGCGCCGGCCGCGATCGCGGCTCGCGTATCGCTGACCAGCCGTCCCCCTTCGGCGGCGGATCCGAGGAGTTCCCCGAGCTCCAGGATCATGTCCAGGGCCTCCTCCATGCTGTTGGGATCCGTGAGCAGCACGCATAGCCCTGCTTCCTCGAGGGCTTCGACGTCCTCGCGGCGGTTTTCTTCGCGGTTTGCGATCACCAGGTCCGGCGCCAGCGCGATGATCGCGGGCACGTCGGGGTTCTTCGTCCCCCCGAGGGCGGCCACGCGCTCGACCTCGCCGGCCGGCTCCGTGCAGAAACGGGTCCGCCCCACCAGCGCCTCCCCCCGTCCAAACCACCACACCAGCTCCGTGAGGCTGGGGACGAGCGATACGATTCGGTCCGGCGGCACTGGCCGAGCTTACGGCCCGCGACCGGGCGCGCGCCAAAAAGACGCGGCCTCTGTCGTGCTGGTGGGGCCCGGTCTGCGGGCTACTGGGGCGTGGCCGTCCCTAAGGTGGCTTCGACCGTCAGTCGCTGACCGTCCCGGTAGAACGTCACGGAGACGGTATCGCCCGGGTCGAGAACGATCAGCGCTTCCGCCAAGTCGGACTCGTTGACGATGTCGAAGTCGGCGATCCGGACGATCGTGTCGCCGTCCTGGAGGCCGGCCTGGCCGGCCGGGCCGTCTGGGTCGACGATGCTCGCAAAGACCCCGCCGATGTCCTCGGGGATCCCCAACTCCTGGGCGCGAGCGGGTCGCAAGGCGGAGAACGCGCGAATGCCGATCAGTGCCCGCCGGACCTCGCCGAGCTCACGCAGTTCGTCGTAAACGGCGGTGACCGAGTCCGCGCCGACGGCGAAACCGATGCCCGAAGCGGCCCCGCCCACCACCCGGTTCACCGCGATCGCGGTGTTCACGCCGACGACCTCGCCGCGCAGGTTCAGCAGCGGGCCGCCGCTGTTCCCGTTGGTGATCGCCGCGTCGGTCTGGATGGCGCCGAAGATGGCCCCGCCCTCGATGATCCGGTTCTTGGCGGAGATGATGCCGGTGCTCACCGAGAATGAAGCGCCGTCGCCGCCGGGGAGGTCGAGGGGGAAGCCGATTGCGACGACTGCCTGGCCGACGACCACCTCGTCCAGCCTGCCGATTACCAAGGCGGGCAAGTCGCTCCGCTCGATCTTCAACAGCGCGAGGTCGGCTCTCGGGTCACGTCCGATCAGCTCGGCGGAGATCACGGCGCCGTCGGACATGGTCACGAAGATGGTCAGTTCGGGGGACGTGGCGACGGCATCGATCACGTGGTTGTTCGTGAGGATGAAGCCGTCCGCGTCGACGACGAAGCCGGTGCCGACGCCGCCGCCCACGGCGATGCGCACGATCGCGGGCTCGGCGAGCTGCACGAGCTCGACGACGGAAAGGTCCGCTGTCGACGGTGAGTGGGTGGGCTCTACGACGGTTGCGGGAGTCGTCGGCGTGGGTGCGGCCGAGGAGTTCGTGGCAGCGGTCTCCGCAGGCGCGGTCGTCGTCGCGGCGACCGACGTCGCGGGGTCGGCGCTGCTACCCGGGGGGTTGACTCCGGAGCAGGCAACGCTCGCGAGCAGACCTATCGCGGCCACGCCTGCCACCAGCTTCCGACTGATCTTCCGACTGACCATGGGGCTCATCTCCGCCTAGAACTGTTGTCAGTCTCGGCGAGTCGCTGGCAGCAAACGGTAAACCAGCTGGCACTGGAGTAAAGGCGGTGGCAACCCGCGATCAGGGATCCCGAGCCATAGTATTGGTGCCGTGCATTATCGCCGTCAGGCCGTTCCGTGAGCTTCCGCAGCAATCCCGAGACCTCCCGCCTTCGTAGTGTCGATGGTATGGCGGTGCCGCCTCGCGCGGCACTTGACCTCGGGGCGACGGTGGAGTGGACGGATGAAGCGCTCATGGCCGCTATCGCCGAGCAGGACGTTCGCGCTTTCGCCATCATCTACGACCGCTACGTCGATCTCGTTTTCTCGACCGCGCTCCGGGTCCTCGCCAGCCGCGAGTACGCCGAGGATGTGGTGCAAGAGGTGTTCGTACGGATCTGGACCCGCCCAGAGGCCTACGTGCCGGAGCGGGGGCGCTTCATGAGCTGGCTCATCAGCGTGGTCCGTAACCGCTCGGTCGACGAGCTGCGGGCCCAGGGCCGGCGGCGACGGCGGGAGGTTCTCACCGAGAACTCCCTCGACGATAATGGACATAATGATCCGCTGGACGATGAAGAGCCGAGCGCCGCAGCGCAGCTCACCGAGGAGCGCCACTGCGTGAGACGCGCCCTCCATGATCTGCCGATCGAACAGCGCCGCGCGCTTGAGCTCGCCTACTTTGCGGGCCTCACCCACCAGGAGATCGCTCGCACGCTGCACGAACCGCTGGGCACCATCAAGACGCGCATCCGTCGGGGCATGCAGAAGATGCGCCGCGCCCTCGCCGAAGAGCTTGCCTGAGCAGCGCAGTATGGAAATCGCTCATATCAACGAGGAAACGGCTGACGAGTATGCCGTCGGCGCGCTCGACCCCGCGCTCAGCCGGCTCGTCGTTCTGCACGGAGCCGACTGCCATCCCTGTCGCGCACTGATCGCGCGCTCGGAAGAGACGGCGGCAGCCCTCGCCCTCGCCCTATGCAGCGAGTCCCCCTCGCCCCGGGTCCGGCGCCGCGTGCAGCGCGAGATCGGTATCGGCCGGCCCGGCGTCATCGTCCGCGTCGCCCGTCGCGTTCCTGCGGCGGCGGCGGTGGCCTCGGTGGCTGTCGCGATTGTCGCCTTGACCGGCATGGTGGTCATGCGCGACGACCTCGCGGCCGTGCAGAGGTCGAATGCCGGACTCCAGGTCCAGGTTGACGAGGCCTTGAATCAGCAAATCGAGATTGCGACTTTGCAGCAGCGCCTCAGCGACGAAGAGCTGCGAACGTTCGAACTTGCCACGGCAGCCCGCGGTGACCGAGAGCTGCTCTCGACCCTGCTCTCGGATAACTCGCAGGTGGCGACGGCCTTCACGCCCTCGCTCACCAACGCACTCGGCGTCCTGGTTTGGGACCCGACGAAGTCGACCCTCTATTTCGTCGCCGATGGCATCTACCCCCGCCAGGATGGCCGCAGCTACCAGATCTGGGTGAACGAGGCCGGCACCTTCCGCAGTCTCGGCACATTCGAGCCCGACGACACCGGCTTCGTGCGCTACAAGACGCGTCTGCCCGAGGGCATCGACGGCTACCAGAGCGCGATTGTCACCCTCGAGCGCGAGGGTGGGGCGGATACACGTACCGGTCCCAGCGTCTTCGTTACCGACCTCTCCCGTCTGACCGACCCTGAGTAGGACGAACGCCCGTTAGCCGTTCCCTTCCTCGCGCGTTGCGCCGGGCGGGCCGCAGGCGAATTACACGCCGTCCTGCGTGCGGTCGGGGGCGACTCCGCGGCGGTTGAACCGCGAGGCCGCCTCGTCGACGCCCGCAGAAATGATCGCCTCGATCGCGTCTGCCGCGTGGCGCGCGGTGTCCAACAGCAGCGTGCGCTCCTCCCCAACGGGGTCGTCGAGCACGTAGGCAGCGACGAGGTCCGGATCGCGCGTGGGCGCGCCCGCGTCCAGAGGGCGGCCGATCCCGAGCCGTACGCGGACGAAGTCCGCCCCGATCTCCCCGATGATCGACTTCAGGCCGTTGTGCCCGCCGGCGCCCCCGCCGGCGCGCAGCCGCAGGGCGCCCAGGGGGAGATCAAGTTCGTCGAACACGACGATCGTGCGCGTGGGTTCGGCTTCGCTCTCCCGCAGCGCCTGGGCGGCGGCGCGTCCGCTTTCGTTCACGTAGGTCCGGGGCCGCACGAGGGCCACGCGGGCGCCGGCGATCTCGCCAACGCCGATCCGGATCGACCGCCCCTGCGCCTGGAGCTTGACGCCGGCACGGCGGGCAAGCTCCTGCACGGTCCAAGCGCCGACGTTGTGGCGGTTGTGCGCGTACGCCTCGCCTGGGTTCCCGAGCCCCACCACCACCCAGTCGGCAGACGTCGCCTTCGCTCGCTTCAACCGCAAGGCTCGCCGGAAGCGCACGTTCCGCTCCGTGCTTGCGAGCGGCTCGAGCGCCGCTCAGGCAAGCTCCGCCTACGCTACACCGGCAGCCCCTCTCAACCACTGGGGGCGGGCACGGGGGCGGGGCGAAAGCGCCGAACGCGGTATAGTCACGCGGCCGCGAAATGCTGATCGACCTGCATGCGCACACCTGGCCCCGTTCGCACGACAGCGTCCTCAACCCCGAGGACCTGATCGAGCGTGCGAAGTCTGCGGGCCTCGACGCGATCACGTTCACCGAACACGACACGGTCTGGGACCACGGCGACATCGAAGAGCTCCGCGCGAAGCACAACTTCCTGGTCCTCGCGGGTGTGGAGATCAGCACGGACGATGGCCACATCCTTGCCTTCGGCGTCGATAAGTACGTCTTCGGGATGCATCGCGCCAACGAACTGGCGGGCTACGTGGAGAAGGGCAACGGTGTGATGATCGCGGCGCACCCGTATCGCCGCCAGATGCCCTGGTTCACGCGCAACGAAGAGGAGTACAGCGCCGCTCTGGAAAAAGCGAGCCGCAACCCGGCTTACGAGTTCTGCCAGGCCCTGGAGGAGTTGAACGGCCGCGGCAGCGACAAGGAGAACGAGTTCTCCCGGCGCCTGCGGGTGAAGATGGAGCTGCCCGGCACCGCCGGTACCGACTCCCACGCGATCAGCGATATCGGGAAGTGCGCCACGTTCTTCGAACGCGAGGTCCACGACGAGCGTGAGCTCATCGCAGAGCTCAAGGCGGACCGCTTCTCCTCCGTCGATCTCCGCAGCGGCGAGCCCCTGCCCTTCACCGGAACGCCGGAGGAGTAGCGCCCGCCGCGCGGCGCGGCCTCCCTTTGCCGCCTGCCTTCACACACACAGGTCCGGGTTGTACTATTCGCTCGGCCGCTGCGGGGCGGCCCAACCACACAGCCGAGAGGATCGAAGAGCATGACTTACGTCATCACGACGCCATGTATCGATGTCCAGGATCAGTCCTGCGTTGAGGTCTGCCCAGTCGACTGCATCTACTTCGACGAAGGCGAAGACCGCGTGCTCTACATCGAGCCCAATGAGTGCATCGACTGTGGCGCCTGCGAGCCGGCCTGCCCCGTGACCGCCATCTTCGCTGAAGACGATGTGCCCGAAGAAGAGGCCGAGTACACCAAGCTCAACGCCCAGTGGTTCGAGGACAAAGACGCGGTGCGCGCTCGCATCAACGAGCTGAAGCCCGCCTGAGCGCAGCGCGCCCGCGCCAGCGAAGGCCGCCCGAGGCGGCCTTTCCTGTGCCACGGGCGGCGGCGCCTTCCGCACTACCCCGCCCGCCGGTACATTGAGCGGGTGCGGCACGTATCGAGCGTGGCGCCGAGGAGGCCCCCGTGGCAGAGCGACTGACCTTGAGCGCGAGCAACCGCACCGTGCTCGGCAAGCGAGTGCGGCGGCTGCGCCGCGAAGGGGTGCTCCCCGCGAACGTCTACGGGCGCGGCATCGACTCCACCTCGATCCAGCTCGACGGTCGCGACTTCCGCCGCGCGATCCGCCAGGTCGGCATCCGCAGCATGTTCGAGCTGGCGATCGACGGTGAGCCGGATCTGCGCCACGTCCTCGTCCGCGGACTCGATCGCGAGGGCGGCACTGGCGACCCGATTCACGTGGATTTCTATCAGGTCGATCTCTCGCGTCCGATCCAGACGACGGTCGCGATTCGCCTCGTGGGCGTTTCGCCCGCGGTCCTGGACCTCGGTGGCACTCTGCTCCAGAACTTGGAGACGGTGGTTGTGCGCTGCCTCCCCCTCGATATCCCCGACGCCATCGAGCTCGATGTGAGCGCGCTCGAGAACTTCGATATCAGCCTCAGCGTGCGCGACCTCCAAGTCGCGGAGGGCGTGGAGATCCTCTCTGCGGCCGATATCGGCATCGCCACAGTCGACTCGCCGCGCCTGCAGCTCGAGGGCGAGGACGAAGGAGCGGGAGAAGGCCTCGAGGGCGAAGAAGGGGCCGAGCCCGTGGAGGGCGCCGAAGCTGCAGAAGAGGGCGCCTCCGAAGGCTAGCCCGCTTCCGTGGCTGCCGACCACAGCTACCCCTCGGACCCCACTGAGGCCGCGCTCCGCCTCTTCCTCGACTGGTTCGGCGGGCGCTACGCCCGCAGCACCAAGCCGCTCGATTCAGCCCCCACAGGGGAGCCGCTGCGCGCGGTGCGCATCGAGGTCGCTCGACGCTGGGAGCTCGACTGCACGCTGCTCAGTGCCGTCCACGGCGACGCCGACCTCGCGTTCGAAGCGGCCCGTGCTGCCGTCGAGCGTCGCTTCGACTTGGAGGGGCTGTCCTGCGCCCTCTGGCTCCCGCGCGGGGCCGCGTTGCCGCAGAGCGAGCCTGGCTTCAGCCAGCTCGTTCTGGCCGCGAACGAGGCCCGGCCGCTCGAGGACGATCGCCTCGAGCTGCGTCACCCAGTCCGGCTCCATCTTCGCCGTACGAGCACCGAAGGCTCGGTGGTCACCGTTCTGGGCGGCCTCAGCGCCCTCTGGGCGCAGTTCACGAGCCGCGTGCCCGGCTCGTTCCAGCTGAACGCCGGCGACCTCCACCGCTTGCCCGCCTCGGAAGAGGAGCGCGAGGCGCTCGTGGAGCGGGTCGTGCTCGCCGCGGGGCAGCCTGAGGTGGACGACTCCTGCGTCATCTCCGCGGAGGATGTCTGGACCGTCAACCGCCTGGCGAGTGACCGCGCCTACGTCATCGGATCGCCCGTCGCCGAGGGCGATGAGGCCAGCTCCCGCCTGCGCCGCACCTTGCGGAAGCTCCTGCGCGAAGCGCAGAGCGCTCCCGCGCAGGCCGCTGACGCGCGGGCGCTGATCGTGCTTGCCGCCACCACCGAGCTCGCCGACGAGAAGGTGTCTTGGTCCCTGCGGGGGATGGACCCCACGCTCTATTCGGGCTTCGACCTGATCGCGGTCGTCACGGATGGGCAGGTGCGCCTCGTGCTCGAGCCGCCGGCGAACGTGCTGGCCTGGGATGCGCCCACGCCCTAGGCGACGGAGGGCCCGTCTTCGTCGTGGAACCCAATGGGGAGGGGCAGACGCCGTCTGCCCTCGCGGTGGGAGAGTTCGCGGCCTGCGGCGGCCACCAGCTCCGCGGGGAGCGGCCCGACACCGCTCGCGAGCCCGAACGAGACCGTCGTGGGGACGGATGCGTGCCATTCCGCCGCGTTCAACTGTTCCAGCTGCTGGGCGATGCGCCGGCACATCCGCTGCGCCACTTCGATCGAGCCGTCCGGCACGGCCACGACCAGTGTGTCGCTCGTAAGACGGGCGGCGGCGTCGAGCCCGCGGATACAACGTGTAACGCCCTCAGCGGCGCGCCGCAGCATGGTGTCCGCCTCCTCTTGCCCGTAGGCCTCGACGACGGACTCGGCATCGCTAACCTCGATCAGGAGGACGGCGATCGGTTGCCCGCTTTCGGCTGACTCCGCGCAGAGCTGCGTAAGCGTCTTCTCGAAGGCCTTGTGGTTCGCGAGCCCCGTCAGCCGGTCCGTGGAGGCGTCCCGCTCGAGCCAACGCGCCATCGTCTCCCGGCGGCGTGACTCTCGTACGCGGGCGACCGCTTCCCGAATCCGGGCCGCAAGCTCGTTCGGCGCATCGAGGTCCGTGCGATCCATCACCGCATGTGGGTCCGGCACGGCCCCGGCTTCGGCGGGGCCGTCCGCGAGGGCAATGATGGCGGCGTCACCCGGTTGTTCGGCGAGGACCGCTCGGAGGTCATCGTTGGCGCTCTTCCAGAGGTCCGTGTTCACGATGATCGCGTCGAAGTCGCCCTTGCGCAGGAGCCGCGAGCCACCCCTCACGCTGCGCGCGCCATGAACGCCGAATCCTTCGCCGAACGCGAGCGCCTTGCGCACCCGCCGCGCATCGCTGACCGACAAGCCCAGCGTCAGAACGCGAAGGAGGATGGCCGGTGGTGCGCTTTCTCTGGTTGCTGTGTTGGGCATGCTCTCAGCATGGTTATCGGCAGGCTGGGTGCCTCTGCTGAATCCGCCAGTGCCCTGCGATCAGGCGAAGAGTGGCCCGCCCGGGTCCAAAATCGCGCCGTCGACGGCGATCACACTCGGGCGCTCCTCGCAGTAGCCCTGGTTCTCGCATTTGTCGAATACGAACGAGGCCTTGGTCTTATCGAAGCTGATGGTCCAACTTCCCAACACATGGCTCTCCGTTCCGCGTTCGTTCTCCCGCTCGAGGATCTCGATAAGCGCGGCGATCTCTTTGCTGCCCATGTGCGTTCGCTCCGTCCGGAAGGCGGGATCCGCCTCCGGCGAACCCGCGCGTTTCCCCACAATCGTAGCGCTCGGAGCGGCCGAGGGGCCGTGATCACCGCTCCGACGTAAGATTGCAGGCGATGGGCCACGTCTTTGTCTCCCGCGAGCTTCCCGGCCGAGCGGTCGCGCTGTTGCGCGACGCCGGTCACGAGGTCGTCGTCTGGCCCGGGGAGCTGCCCCCCGAGGCGGCCGTGCTGCGCGAGCACCTGCTCGGTGCCGACGGCGTGCTCACGATGGTCACAGATCCGATCGGCGGGGAGCTGATCGAGGCCGCGAGCCGCCTCCGCATCATCGCGAATATGGCCGTCGGCTACGACAACATCGACCAGGAGGCAGCCGCGGCGGCCGGTGTCTGGGCGACGAATACCCCCGGTGTGCTCCACGACACCACCGCCGACCTCACCTTTGCGCTCATGCTCGCGGCCGCGCGCAACGTCGTCGTCAGTGACCGCGATACCCGGGCGGGGGGGTGGCGGACGTGGTCGCCGACCGCGTTTCTGGGACACGATCCCTCGGGCGCCACGCTCGGCATCGTCGGCTTGGGTGAGATCGGCCAGGCGGTGGCACGTCGAGGGCGCGGCTTCGGGATGACGATCCTCACGAGCACTCGCACTGCGCGCCCCGAACTGGAGCGCGAACTCGGGGTGCAACGCGTGTCCCTTGCGGAGCTGTTGGAGCGGTCCGACTTCGTCAGTCTGCACGTGCCCCTCGGCCCCGAGACCGAGGCCCTGATCGGCCCGGCGGAGCTGGCGCTGATGAAGTCGACGGCGATTCTCGTGAACACGGCCCGCGGTGGCGTGGTCGATCAGGACGCGCTCGTGGAGGCGCTGGGCACCGCCGCGATCGGTGGCGCCGCGCTCGACGTCACGGTCCCCGAGCCCCTCCCCGTCGACCACCCCCTCCTGGGCTTCGACAACGTCATCATCACCCCGCATATCGGCAGCGCGAGCCACGCCACCCGCGCGCGAATGGCGGAGATGGCGGCGGAGAACATCATCGCCGTGCTCGCGGGGGATGAGCCCAACCACCCCGTGAACCGCCCGCCCCATCCCCGCCCCGCTTGACACGCACCGCGGCGTCGCGGAGAACAGGGATGACGGGCGCCGGTCGACTGTGACGGAGGAAGAACGCTGAGCGACGAATCCGCCACCGGCAATCTTTGGCTGGCTGAGGAGCTGTGGGAGCTCGGCGCGATCGAGTTTGGCAACTTCACGCTGGGCCGAACGACGGTCGATTCGCCTATGTACGTGAATCTGCGCAAGCTGATCAGCAGCCCCAAGGCCCTCCAACGCTGCGCTGAGATCATCCGGACCGAGCTCGAAACGCTCGTCTCCATGCGCCACCCGCACGTGCAGCCCTTCACGCTCGTGGCGGGCGTGCCGTTCGGGGGACTGCACGTCGGCACGGCCTTTTCGCTCCTCGCGAACACCCCGATGATCTACATCCACCCGCCCGGGACGGAGAAAGCAGACCTGATCGAGGGGAACTACGTGCGGGGCCAGTCCTGCCTGATCATCGACGACCTCATCACCGGCGGCGGCAGCATCCTCCAGACGGTCGAGACGCTCACCGAGGCCGGCCTCGTGGCGCGTGACGCGGTCACCCTGATCGATCGCCAGGAGGGGGGCGGTTCCGCGCTCAAGGCGAAAGGGATCAACCTCGTGAGCATCCTCACGCTCGAGCAGATCGCCAACTACCTGCGCTACTCCGGTCAGATCGACGTCGAGGCCTACGAGCGGGTGACGCGCTATATCCGCTCACGTCCAAACGACTAGCGCTCCGGTCCGCCAACGCGGGAGCCCCCTGATCGCGCTCTTTCCCTCCGATCGGCGAGCATCCCTAGATGGCCACGGAGCAGGCTCCGGACGCAGCGAGCGAGCTGAGCGAGCGCGAGCCCGTCACCTTCCGTGCAGGCCGCGCCATTCGTAGAGTGAATCACCTAGTGCGAGACGAAACGGAGCGCATCGCAGCTCCCGACGCCGATGGGTGGTCCGAGGAGGAGCTCGCTCGCCGCGCGGTTGCCCGGGATGAGGATGCCTGGCGTGTGGTGTTCGAGCGGCACTATCGGGGGGTCTATGCTTTCGCACGCTACCGTTTGGGTCAGCCCGAAGAGGCGGATGACGTCGCCTCCCAGGTCTTTGAAGTGGCCTACGCCAGGGCCGATCGTTTCAACTACCAGGGCGTGCCCATCGGCGCCTGGCTCACCGGGATCGCCCGCAACCTTGTGCGCGATCGGCTCAAACGGCGCGGCCGGCGGGGGATCGAAGAGGAACTGGTGGAATCGGTCACGCCGATCGAGCCCGACCGTAGCGGGAGCGTCGAGGATCAGCAGGACCTGGCCGCTGCCCTCAGACATCTCACCGAGGACCAGCAGACCGTGATCCACCATCGCTTCGTGCTCGACCGGCCAGTGGCCGAAACTGCGGTCCTGATGGAGCGTTCAGAGGACGCGATCAAGAACCTGCAGCGTCGCGCGCTCGCCGCCATGCAGCGTGCGCTCGTTGGCGCTGGCTACGAACGGGGGGCGACCGGTGGCGCCTGACCGGATCGACGAGCTGCTCGACGAGGCCCTCCGCACGGGCTCCGTTCCGGCCGCGGCGACGCCCCCGGAGCGCGCTGAGATCACGCGCCTGCTGGCCGCTGCCGCAGACCTCCGCGCCAGCGCCGATACCGTCGACAGCGAGGTCCAGCGGGCGCTGCCCATCGCCCGCGCCCGCTTCGAGCGTCACCTCGCCGCCGCTCGCGGTCCCGCAGTCGCCCCGGCACCCCTCCGCCGGGGTGTGTGGGGCCGCCTGCGCGACCGGCTGCGTACGGGACCGCTCGTCGCCTTCGGTTCCGCTGCCGCGCTCGCGATCGTGGCGTTGGTTGCGGTTCTGGTCGTGCCTTCGCTCTTCTCGGGGACGCAGTCCGCCTACGCTTCAGTGCTTACCGTCGGCGATTACGCGCAGGTCGAGGGTGTGGTCACAGACGTCGTCTCCGATGGGGCGAAGCGCACGGTCATCGTCGAGTCCGAGTTCGGCTCGCTGGAAGTGGAGCTGCCTGAGGGGACATCCGTAGTCTCCGATACGGAGCCGCTCACCGTCGATGCCGTAGTCAAAGGGCAGCGGGTGCGCGTTTCGGGTGTCGTTGACAAGCAGCGGCGGCTCGCGGCCAGCACAGTCGCGATTTCCGGCGCAACGTCCAAACCCGATCGCAAGCACTTCGAACGGCTTCGGGACGCGCCTGAGCCGGTTCGCGGCACGATCGTCTGGTTCTCACACGCCGAGGACGGATCGCACGGGGTCGTCGCGCTCCTCACCGCAGACGGCGGTCGCTTCTTCGCCGAGGTCGACGGCCCGGCGGTCGCCGACCTCCTCAATCAGCATGCGTCCGTCCCCGGTGCCGAGATCGTCCTGAGCGCAGCGGACGACGATGACCGTCCGGGCGTGCTCGCCCTCGAGGTGGTCGAGCGGCGTCCGCCGCCGCCGGTCGGCGAGCCGGCGCGGGCCTGCGAAACGCTGCCGCCGCTGCGCCACGGCCTCGTCCGGGTCTGTGGTGTGCTCATCGGCCGCGATGGGGCGACGCTCACGATCGAAACTGCTGCCGAGGGGCAGCGGACGGTCACCGCGACGCCCAAGACTCGCGTCATCCCCTTGGGCGAGAGCGACGTCTCCTTCGAGCAGCTGCGGCGCAATCCCGAAGCCGGTATCGGCCATCTTGTGGTGATCACGGGGGCGCCACGCCGGGACTCGGACAAAATCGTGGCCGACATCATCCTCGTCGGCCCCCCGATTCCGCAGCCGATTCCGCAGCCGGTTCGCTAGCTGATCTGCTCCTGCGAAGGGTTCATGCTGCCGGAGCGGTAGCCCGCGAGGTCGAGCGCGACGTGCTTGAACCCCAGCCCTTGGAGCTTCTTGACCACCCGTTCGCGGTTCTCCGGGGCGAACGCGATGGCCATTCCGGCCGCGTCCGTCTCGATGCGAGCGACCTCGCCGTGGTGGCGGACGCGCACCTGGCGCAGCCCCATCCCGCGTAAGAGCGCCTCGGCCGCCCCGACTTCGTCGAGCGCCTCGACGGTGACCGCGGTTCCGTGGGGGATGCGGCTGGCGAGGCAGGCCATCGCCGGCTTGTCCCAGGTCGGCAGGCCCATCCCCCGCGAAAGCTCGCGGATCTCGGCCTTCGTGAAGCCGAGTTCGAGCAGGGGACTGCGAACGCCGTGCTCTCTGGCGGCCTGCTGGCCCGGCCGCCAATCGCCCGCGTCGTCCGCATTCGTGCCGTCGACGACGATGGTGCTGCCCGCGCGCTCGGCGATCGCCTCGAGGATGCCGTAGAGCTCGTCCTTGCAGTGGAAGCAGCGCATGGGCCCGTTCGCGACATAGTCGGGATTCTCCATCTCGTGCGTGTCCACGCACTCGTGGCGTATACCGATACGCGCTGCCAGCTCCGCCGCCTCCGCCCGTTCGCTCGCGGCCACGGAGGGCGAGAGGCCGGTGATGGCCATCGCCTCGGCCCCAAGCGCCTCCTGGGCGATCGCCGCGAGGAAGGTCGAGTCCACGCCTCCGCTGAAGGCGACTACCACGCGACCGTAGCCGCGGAGTTCGCCGCTGAGGGCAGCGCGACGTTCGGCGAGGGTCACCATGTCCCCATGGTAGGCCGGGGCCGGGTTGGGTGGGAGGCCAGCCCGCCTACGCTCGCCCCGGGATCTGGAGGTCGTCGGCCGGCGGGGCGGGGTTGGGGATGCCCGACATCAGCTGCGTTGGCACGAGGTTACGCAGCTCGTCGAGTGTCCACCTGGCGTCTTTGTAGATCGTGCGAACGGGCGGGTAGATCTCCCCGAGCAGGCCGACCTGGCCGCCGGCCACGGAGAAGATTTTGCCGTTGATGTTCCAGGCCTCGTCGAGGAGCAGGTAGACGGTCATAGGCGCGACCATGTCAGGCCCGCGCAGGCCCGAACCCTCTGCCGCCTGTCGCTGCGCGCCGGCGGCCCGGCCGCCCGACGGGGCCATGCCCCGCTGCTGCCGCAGCTCGCGGGTGGTATCGGGCACGGTCGCCGTCAGGCGCGTGGCCGCGCCCGGCGCGATCGCGTTCACGGTGACGCCGTAACGGCCGAGGTCGCGCGCGGCGACGCGCGTGAGGCCGGCGACGCCGGCCTTCGCGGCGCCGTAGTTCGCCTGGCCCGAGTTGCCCTGCAGCCCGGAGACCGAGGAGTAGTTCACAATGCGTCCGTAGCGCTGCTGGCGGAAGACCACGCCGGCCGGCTTCGTCGTCGTGAAGTGGCCCTTGAGGTCGATCCGGATGACGTCGTCCCACTCCTCCTCCGTCATGTTGAAGACCATGCGGTCGCGCAGAATGGCGGCGAAGTTGATGAGGCCGTCGAGTTTTCCGTAGGTGTCGAGCGCCGTCTGGATGACGCTCTCGCCGCCCTCCATCGAGGAGACGTCGGCGAGATTCGCGGCGGCGTCGCCGCCGCCGTCCTTGATCTCGGTCACGACCTGCTCGGCCGGGCCGTCGTCGTGGCCGCTGCCGTCGGGGTTCACGCCCGGGTCGTTGACGACGACACGGGCCCCCTCGGAGGCGGCGAGGAGCGCACATTCGCGGCCGATGCCGCGCCCCGCGCCGGTCATCGCGATTACTCGGCCTTCAAGCAGGTTAGCCATGGTCAGCTCCTCACGGTAGGCGAACGGTGGCGTTGCCCGGGGAGGTCTTGCGCCCCTCGGGGTTCTGCGTCCAGATCTCGAGGTCGACGAGCCGTTCGCCACCCTCTTCGTATTTGCGCGTTACCACGCCCTTGCACTCGATGTCCTGCTCGGGGAAGTCCATGCCGCGGTAGCTGCAGCCGACGCGCTTGACCCGCCCCGCGTTCCCCACCCAGTCGTGCAGGAGCTGCCCGAGGAAGGCGTGCTTGAGCGCGCCGTGCACGATGATGTTGTCGAGCCCGGTCGCGCGGGCGAAGTTGTGGTCGTAGTGGATCTGGTAGAAGTCGCCCGAGCCGGCGGCCCAATAGACCAGCTGCTGGGTGCTGCAGTTCTTCTTCAGCGTGGGGATTTCCATCCCCTCCTGGACCTCGTCCCATGTCGCGCTCATGCTGCGCCTCCTAGTAGCGGATGCCGGTACCGGTAGCGATCGCGACGGGCTCGCCGCGCTCGTTCCGATATGTGGTTTTGGTGGTAGTGATCATCATCTCGCCGAGGCTGCCCTGGCGCTCTTCGAGGGAGGCCACGGCGCTCGTGGACGTAAGGACATCGCCTGCGCAGATGTCCGCGAGATACTCGATGTCCGTGCCGCCGTTGAGCACGCGTTTCAGCGGCCGTCGCGGCTCCGGCATGCTCGGGCCACGCCGCCCGGCGCCGCCCGCCGTGGGGTTGTAGATGGGCGTACCGAGGTAGCCCGGCGGTGCGGGCAAGCTGCGATAGCCAGCGGCCTTGGCCGCCGCCTCGTCGTAGTAGACGGGGTCCGCGTAGCCAACCGAGCGGGCGAACATACGCACCGAGGTCTTGTCGATCTCGAGCGTTGTTGGCCCTGACTCCTTGCCGATCTGCGCGCGCATCTCTTCGGTGATCAGCGATTCCTGGGTCGCGTCGCTCATACCGCCTCCTCCCGTTAGCTCGCGAACGATATCGCCTTTCGGAGGGTGCCACCACTTGCAGCCGGACGCGGACCGAAGTCCGCGCTGGCGCCGAACTGGAGACGCCCGCCGGCAGCGCCGAGGCTCGAGGCCGCTACGAGCGATCGCGCTGGCTGGGCAAGCGGAGCAGTCGCCGAGGGTGTGGTCCGAGCGACTGGAGGTCGCTGGCGCGTTCGTCCGGCTTCCGCTGCAGAACATCAGGGGTTTGCGCCCCGCACCCCTGGGCCCTTTCGCCGCGAATCGGGATTCGCCCAATGCGGGGGCCGGCGACCGCTCGCTAGCCTGCTGTTGGGGTTGGCGTCGCATCGCCTTCAGGAGGTTGCGTGGGAGAGGGTTCGCCCCTGGGTCCCATTCTCGAGCGTTGGAACCAGCTGCCGCGAGGGCGACAGTTCGCCCTCGCCGGGATCGTTGCAGGCACGATCGTCGTGCTCTACTTCGTGCTTACGAGTTCGAGCCAGGCGAACTTGGTCGTGGCCTACACGGGCCTCGCGCCCGAGGACAGCGCCGCCGTCGCCGATGAACTCGAGCGCCAGGGTATCGCCTTCGAGATCGGCGGAGGGGGCTCCACCGTCTCCGTGGCCGCGGGGAACGTCGCCGAGGCGCGCATGATGCGATGTCCCCCGCTGGCGAGCTTGTTGATCAGCATCAGTGGCTCACGAAGCTGCCTTCGGCCGTCTGCAGATGGTGAATGTCGTTGAGGCTGTGCAAGGAGCGCGCTGGCCCGAGCGCTGCGATCACGTGGATCGACGCGTGCGCAGGCCGGAAGAACATGTCCTGGCTAGCGCCTATCACGTGTCCCGCGTAGGCGTTGATCACGCCCCCGTGGCAGGCGATGACGACGCGTTCCGCTTCGTGGCCCGCAATGATCCCCTCGATCGCGTTCACCACGCGTTTGCCGAGTTCTGCGCTGGACTCGCTGAGCGGAAATATGTCCCAGGAGCGCTCGCGCATCATCCGCGAGCGGACGCCGGCGAGGTGGTCCTCGCCCAGCGCCTCCGCGGGCGTCTGGTCGGATGGGACCTCGCGAAACAGCTCGACTTCGCGCAGGTCCGGAACGACCACAGGCTCCAGGTGGTGATGGCGCGCGATTTCCGCACCGGTGTCGAAAGCACGTTGGAGCGGACTCGCGTAGACCGCGTCGACGGAAGACGTCGCGAGGCGCTCGCCCACGAGCCGCGCCTGCTCGCGCCCCTGCTCGCTCAATGGCGGATCGATCGTCTCGGCGACGGGCGCGTTCGGAGCGTTGGGGATGTGCTGCTGGCCGTGGCGGACGAGCAGGATCTCGGTCACGCCCTCGATCCCCGTAAGGAACGTCTGGTCGAACGAGTCCGGTGGCCAGCCACGTCGTTGGGTCACGGCCAGCTCCCCTTTTTTCGGATACGCAGATCCGAACCTGAGGATACAAGACGAGCCTGTGGGCGAAGCGTCGAAGGCCGCTCGAACGGTGGTAGGGACGGGCGGGGGCGCTAGGCGACCGATCGGCGCTGGTCCCCGGCGCGGGTTGCGGGCTGGGCGAAGTCGCGCACGGTCTCGCGAAGCTCGCGCAGATCGACCGGCTTCCGGAGGAAGGCACGCGCCCCGAGCCGGTAGCAGGTCATCATCTTCTTCTCTGAGTCGGAGCTCGAGAGTACCGCCACGGGAATGGGCGACGGCCAGCGCCGTTGGCGCAGCTCGCCCAGGAATGAGATCGCGTCCAGATCGGGCACATCGAAGTCGTAGAGGACCAGCGAAGGTGCGTGCGTGGACGTATCGACCGCGGCGAGCGCATCCGCCCCGCTCGCGAGCTGCTGGATGTTCGCGTCAGGATGGATCTTCTCGATTGCCGCGGCGGCGCGCTGAGTAGCTGCGGGATCGTGGTCCACGACGAAGAAATTCCAGCGCATGGCTAGCTCCTGCTCGGAGGGTCGTCATACCGGCGTCCCGCGAGGAGATCGGCGCGGGTGGTTTCGGGGAAGGCTCGGGGGTGCGCGACGGCGCGGTGAGGGTCAGTCCCTAGGGGCCATCGGCGCTACCAGCGCTGTCCCGCGGGGGGCTCGATCACGGCTTCCTGGGCGATGGCGTCGGCAGCGGTTGCGCCTGCCGCCCAGGGCCAGCTCTCCGCGTCGGGGGCGAAGGCGCCTGGGTCTGCTGACGTGATTGCGGCCGCCATGGTCAGCGCTCGACGGGTTCCCTGAACATCGTGTACGCGGAAGAGGCGAGCTCCCTGGGAGTAGGCCAAGGCCGTCGTCACGTGCGTCTCCAGATCGCGCTCGCCGGGGCCGCGCCCAGAAACGCTACCGATGTAGTTCTTGCGGGAGTGCGCGATGAGGAGCGGCTGCCCCGCCGTGGTGAACTCCCCGAGGCGGCCCAAAACCTGCAGATCCTCGTCGTGGCTCTTGCCGAAAGCGATGCCGGGATCGATCACGATCTGCGCTCGCGTGAGCCCCACCGCTTCGAGCTCGTCCAGCCGTGGCGCCACCCACGCCAGCGTCTCCGCGACCACGTCCTCGTACTCGGGCGGGGGGTCGGGCCGCTGCTTGGGCACGGAATAGCTGTAGTTCAGGACATAGCCTGCGGACACGCTTTTGGCCGCTTCCGCGGCGCCCGCGCCCAGCGTCAGGCCGCTGATGTCGTTCACGATCAAGGCACCGCTCTCCAGGGCAGCGACCGCGACTTCGGCCTTGTAGGTATCGATCGAGACGAGATGCCCCTCGCGGACGAGTGCCGCCACGACCGGTGCCACGGCCCGCGCCTCCGCCTTCGCTTCGAGCCGCGGGCGGCTCGCACGCGCGGTCTCGGCGCCCACGTCGATGATGTCGGCGCCGTCTTCCTGCAGACGGGCGGCGTGGGCCACCGCGGCGTGGGCGTCGGAGCCCACGCCGTCGCCCGAAAAGGAGTCGTCCGTCATGTTCACGATCCCCATGACGATTGGGGAATCGAGCGCGAGTTCGCGTGCTCCCAGCGTCCAACGGCTAACCGGAGCGAGATAGCGTGCAAGTGGCTCCGCGAGGTTGCTTTCGCGTCGCCGCAGTTCGCGTTCGAGTCTGCGGAGGTCACCCCGCCCGCCCATGACGCGCCCGGCGCCATCGCTGACGACAAGCCCAAGCCCGAGCGCGCTCGTGGCCAACGCGAGCCGCTCCAGGTCCTCCGCGAAGAACGCCACGGACGGTGCGTGGCTGTCGCGGTTCGTGGCGTTGGACGCGGCTGGGACGATCCGTAGGGCCGGCTTCACCGCTGCGTCGGCGCTTCGAGCCCGAGCATCCGCCGGACCTGCCAAAGGTGCTCGAGATCGTGTTTGTAGAGATCGCGCGCGAGGTCGATGACCGCGATTTCGCCGCGATAGGGGTGAACACCGCTCCGTTGCCATTTCTCAGGCATCAGGCCCGAAAGGCCGTAGGTGGTCTGGCGGCGGGCGTAGTGGAAACTCGCCAACGCGTCATCGATCTCGACCGCGGCGTAGTCGTCTTCGAAGGGAATGTCGTCCAGGTCGACCGAGCGGATGCGAGCGCCCGGTCGCTCGACGATCGTCTCGATCTGCTGGCCGGTCGCCCACTCCACGTTGCGGAGGTGGACGGCGATAGCGAGCAGGCACCAGGCCTCGTCTGAGCCCTGCCCGGGGTCGAGCAGCCGTGCTGAGTTCGCCGAGTAGAGCAGGTTTCGCAGCTCCCCCGCAGCCTCGCCCAGCGCCTTCAGGAGGAAGCGGTCGCTTCCCGCCCGAACCTCCTGCATGCCGCCATTGTACGGGGGTTGCCAACCCCAACCTGGTTAAGTCACCACGAGGGGCAGGCCGCGCCGGCAGAGTTCGCACTCCTCGGGAGCCCATGAGGCCGCATCCACGGTAAGGCAGGCATGGAGCGGCGCCTCGAAGTTGGGTTTCGCGCCGCGGTTCACCAGAACGCCGATCCCGACCACCTGCGCCCCCCGAGCGGTCACGGCAGCGACGGTATCGCGCAGGCTGCCGCCGGTGGTAAGGACGTCGTCCACGACCAGCACCCGATCCCCGGGGCCGAGCTCGAACCCGCGACGAAATTCGCGACCGGCCGTTTCCCCGCGTTCCGCAATGATCGCCCGCAGGCCCATCTGGCGGGCGACCTCGAAAGCGAGAATCACGCCGCCCGTGGTCGGCCCGGCCACGACGTTGGGCGCCTCGCCGGCGAATCGCGCAGCGATCTCCGCGCAGAGCTCGCCGGTGACATCGGGCCACTGGAGAATGCGGAACTTCTCGATGTAGGTACCGGCGTGACGGCCGCTCGCGAGCTGGAAGTGGCCCTGGAGCATCGCCCCGCGGCGCTCGAGCTGCGCGTGTAGCTCCTCGCCGCCCATCGGAGCGAGCCTACCACGCGCGTTATTTTGCGTCCCTGCGCCCGCCGCTGGGGGAGCGCCCTAGGGCGTGAGCAGCGCCCCTTGGAGGCCCCCGATCGCCATCGTGGTGACCACGGGCCGGCCGGACGCCTCCGAGACGTTCGCACCGCCATTCGGTGCGAGGCCGAAGCTACTCGGAGGCCAGTAGCTGAGCATGGCCTTCCCGATGATCAGGTCTTCGGGGACCAAACCCACCTGGGCGCTGCGGCTGTCCTGGCTGTTGTTGCGATTGTCGCCCATGACGTAGTACTGGCCGTCGGGGATGAGGATCTTCGAGCGGGTGTCGCTCCAATCCTGCTTGATGTAGGGCTCCTCCAACAGGAAATCGTTGATGTACACGCGGCCGTTCAAGATCTCCACGGTTTCGCCGGGCAGCCCGATGACGCGTTTGATCAGGTCCTCATCAGCGCGGGTGGGGCTCGCGAAGACGACGATGTCGCCTCGGTCGGGACCGTGGAAGACGTGCCGCTTCTCGTCCTCGGAAGCTTCGATGAAGGGCACGAAATCGTTGAGGCGGTCCAGGTTGATCTCGGAGTAGAGCAGCTGGTTGACGATGATGTACTGGCTGTGCTCGAGGGTCGGGTACATCGAGAGGCCCTCGACGCGGAAGTTCTGCAGCCCGGCCCGCACCGAGAGGAACACGAGCAGCGCGAGCAGTCCCGTTTCCACGAGTTCGCGGACCAAGGTCCGACGGCGGTGCCGGCGTCGCGTGTCGTCGCTGCCCGCGGCCGGCGTAGTGGTCTCCCATGGGGGGGCTGCGTCCCCGCTTCCGTCGTCCTGACCGAAGGGGACGGGGATGGCGCTTTCGGGCGCTGCGACTGTGCGTTGCCGTTCCCAGCCGGGGACCGGCAGCCCCGCCTCGTCCATGGAGCTGCCGTCTTGCGGGTCAGAGACTAGCCGCTCGCCCTCCTCGCCCAGAAGCTCGCGGAGCGCCGCCCCTGAGGCCTCCTTGGGTTCGGGGACGTCCCAGTCCGTGCCTTCGCCCTCGTCTTGTTCCGTGGCCGCGTGGGCCTCGAAGGCTCTTACGATAAGGTCGGGTTCGTCGCGCTCCTCCGCTGCGACCCAGAGCGCCGGTGTGGGCGGCTTGTCCTCGGAGGGCTCGAGCCCGCCCCCGAGCCGCTCAGGCTCGACGGCAGCGTCGATGTCGAAGGGCGAGGTGAGCGAGGCTGGCGGCTCCGGATCGGTCTCCTCTGGGGGGTCGCTCTCGGGGAAGTTGCTTGCGAGCCAGCCGCCCTCTCCCCAACTTGGGGAGCCGTCATTCGTCGGCGCTCCCGGCGATGGCTTCCGCAGCTCTGACGCCGCCTGGTTCCGAGGTTCAAGGCCGAGGGCCTCAGGCTCCGCTGCGGAGGCGAGTTCGCTCTCCAGGATGTCCGCCAGTCCGCCCTCGCTATGGGCGGGTGCCTCAGCTTGGGCGGGGGGCGCGGGCCCACCGATCTCCGGTTCGCCGGTTTCGCGAGAGGTCAGGAACTCCGCCCAAGGATCGGCTTCGGCGGACCCGGCTGTGTCCGCGCTAGCGCTCGTTGGGAGCTCGCGGGGGGTCTCGAAGGCCGCCTGCTCGACGGGCCAGGGGTCATCGACGGCGTCGCCCGGCACCGCGGACCCTGCTTCCGCTACCAGCCAAGCCGGGCCCGGCAGGCTTGCCGCCGCTTCTTCCTCGGCAGGCCCGCCGATGGCTCCGCCGGCGTCGACCGCTTCGGTCTCGGATCCGAGCTCAGCGCGCTCGCCCTCCGCCTGGGGGCGGCTCCCCCGGCTGAAGAATCGCCCGAAGAGCCCGTCTCGCTTCGTATCAGGTCGCTCGGCTTCGGTGACCGCGTCGCCGAGATCCGGATCGGGCAGGTCCACGACTTCCTTGGGCAGGACGTTCGCTGGCGCCTCATCGTCGTCGCCGCGGTCCGCTGTGCCCGTCGCCCAGGCGCGCATCGCGTCCAGCGGGGCCGGTTCGATCTCGCCCCAGCCGCTCGGCTCGTCACCGCTGGCGCCTTCGTCACCGCTGGCGCTGTCAGCAGCGACCGCGGATTCGAGGGCCCCGGGCGCGGCAGCGACCGTATCCAGGGGCTCCGGGTCGCTCGCCTCGAGCCCACCGGTTGCCCAGGCGCGCATCGCGTCGGGACCTTCTTCGGCATTGCTCACTGGCCAGGTGGTGGGCTCGTCGGCGCGCACCGGCGTCTCGAGGGGTACGGGCTCCTCGCGGGCCGCCTCTTCGTACTTTGCCGATTCGAGGACCACTTCCTCGGCCGCGGAGGGCACTGGGGGAGCGGTGTCACTGATATCGCTATCCGTGTAGAAGTCGCTCGCGCTGATGGCTGGCTCGGCCTGGGCCGGGGTCGTTTCCTCCGCGGGCTCGGTAGCCGCGTTCTGGTTCTTTCCACGGCGCAAGCCCCAGCGACGCTTGCCCCCGGCCGGCTTCGGTTCGCTGCTCGACGAGGGAGCGAAGGGGTCGCTGACCGGAGGTTCGGCTTCGACCTCCTCGAAGTTCCCGCGAACCCGTTTTCGGAGCTCGCGGTTCTTTGCCTCCTGACGCTCCCAGGCGCCGCTCGGCAGATCGAAATACCAGCGCTCGGAATCCTCCGGCTCGCTGCCCTCGTCCGGGCGCTCGCCCTCGTTCTCCATCGTCATGAGCGTATCACAGCCTCCCTGGTGCTCCCGAAAGTCGCGTTTTGGCGACGAGTCGCCTACGCTCGCGAGCGATGGCGGCCTCGCCAGAACCCGCGGACGAGGGGCTTGTTGCCGCTGCTCAGCGCGGCGATCTGACCGCGTTCAACAGCCTTGTCGCGCGCTATCAGACGCCCCTCTTCAACCTCTGTCTGCGCATGCTCGGTGACCGTCAGGCCGCCGAGGACGCCACCCAGGAGGCGTTCCTTTCTGCCCATCGTGCGCTCCCTCGCTTTGCCGGCGGCTCGCTCCGCAGCTGGCTGACGCGGATCGCCGCGAACCAGTGCAAAGACGAACTACGACGGCGCCGCCGGAGAGGCACCACAAGCTCACTCGATCGAATTGTCGACACGGACGAGGGTTCCCTGGAGATCCCCGATGAAGCTCCCACCGCGCCGGAGCTGGCCGAGCAGGCGGAACTGGGCCGTCAACTCCAGTTAGCCCTGGACATCCTCCCGGCTGACCAGCGGGAGGCGATCGTCCTCGTCGACCTGCAAGAGTTCCGCTACGGGGAGGCCGCGCGCGTGGCCGGTGTCTCGGTGGGGACGGTGAAGTCGCGCGTGCACCGCGGGCGCCGGCGACTGCGCGCCTACCTGCGGGAGCACCCGGAACTCATCGCCGGTTATCGACGTCTAGAGGAATAGGAGTGCCTACGATCGTGTGGAGTCTGCCCCCTATCACCCCGCACGGCCGCAGGCGGCGGCAGCTCGATGCGTACCTCGATGGTGAGCTGAGCGCGCCCGCCGAGCGGCGCTTCGCAGGTCACCTCAGCGGTTGCGCGCGTTGCGCCGCGGCGCTGAGCGAGGCGCGGGCGGTGAAGACGCTCTTCGCGACGCTGCCCGAGGAGCCAGCACCGCGTTCGTTCGCCGTGAGCGAGGCGATGCTGGCGCCCGTTCCCGCCCCCAGTCTCCGCGCGGCTGCGCCCTCGCCCGCGTACGGCGCGCTCCGCTGGGCCGCGGGCGTCGCGGCCGTGGCTGCGGTCTTCGCCTTCGGGGCGCTGGTCGTGGTCGACGTGGGGGGTGGCGGTGGCTCGCAGATGGCTTCCCCGACGACCCTGGAGTCGTCCGCGGCGGGCGATTTCGACCAAACGGGCGCGACTCCCGCCACCGGGAGCGGCAAAGACGACGATACGAACAGAGAGAGTACGGACGACGATTCCGGTGCGGACGGCGCAAACGAGGCATCGGGGCAGCCGGCCCTGGGAGAAAGCGACGGTGGGTCGCGCAGCGGCGCTGCCGGCGCTACGCCCGTCGATGCTGAGCCGGAAGCGCTCAATAGTCAGGCCAGTCCGGACATCACGAACGCAGCCGCTGGTGGAGCCTCCCCGCCTGAGGTCGCGGACGCCGATGAGGTGGCTGACGCGGGCGCCAAGCGCGCAGACGGTGAAGTCGCGCCGCCGGCCGACGAACCCGACAGCGCCGAGAAGGCGCCCGCTGGAGCTGGGGAGGGGCCGCCCGTTGCCGCTGGCCGTGCCGCTGCGGGCCAGGCTGAGCTCTCCGGAGATGTAACCGTGCAGGACGAAACTCTCGACGCTGCCTCGGACTCGACCCTCGGCGCCCTGCGCATCGCCCAAATCGCGCTCGGCGCCACCGCCCTCATCGCCCTCGTGACCACCGTCGCCCTCTGGCGACGTGCGAAAGGAATTCACCCATGACCCGTCATCTCTTCCGGCGGAAGTCCGCCCTCGTTTTGGGACCCGTGTTCGCCCTCCTTCTGCTCGCGGCCGCCTGCGGCGGCGGTGGCGATACCGTCATTCAATCTGGTAACGCCAACAGCGGTATTAGCGTGAGCGGCTCCGGGGAGGTCCAGAGCGACCCCGATATCGCCGTCATCAGCGTCGGTGTCGAGGTCCGCGAGGACACCGTCGCCGAAGCCCGGAGCAGGGCTGCTGAGGCCGCCCAGGATGTAATCGACTCGCTGCGCGATAACGGCGTCGACGAGCGCGACATTCGCACGATCAACTTCTCCATCCAGCCTCAGTTCGACTTCCGCGGTGACGGTCCGGCCCGCATCGTCGGCTACGTCGTCACGAATACGATCGAAGTGACGGTCCGCGACATCGATACGGCTGGCGAACTCATCGACGATGCCGCCCAAGCCGGTGGCGACGACGTGCGCATCCAGAACATCCGCTTCGAAATCGAGGACCCCACGGAGCTGATCGTGGAAGCGCGCGCGCTCGCGGTCGCTGCTGCGCGCGCGAAAGCGGAGCAGCTTGCGGACCTCAACGAGGTCACGCTCGGTAAGCCCCGCAGCATCGTCGAGTCGGGCGGGAACGGTCCCGTCCCCGTGTTCCGGGAGGCAGCCGCGTTCGCCGATCAAAGCACACCGATCCAGCCGGGCACTGCGTCCGTGAGGGTGACGGTGAGCGTCACCTTCGCGATCGACTAGCGGCGGAGGGGTTCGGGGTGGGCTGGCCCTTTCCTCGGCCCTGCCGGGCAGCCCGCTACGCTACTGGGATGGCGAGCGGACGCGCGCTGCTTCCCGTGCTGGTCCCCAGTGGAGCCGCGGCGATCGTGCTCGGCTTTGCCTTCGCCGTCGTTCAGAGCCAGGACGGCGGTAGCGGTCGGATGGCCGCCGTTCCGCCCGCTACCGCGGCCGCTACGGCCACCCAGGCTCAGCCCGAGGATCCGCCTACGGCGCGGCAGCCGGGTTCGGTCTGCCAGTCTTTCGGCGACCGCCCGGAGCCGGGCGAGGCGCCGGTCTTCGCGCCGGAGTACACCCAGCAGCGCACGGTTTTGGGCCTCACCATCGTCGGCAACAAAGACGTCGACACACGCGCATTCGCGATCGCCGAAGAGACGATCGAGCGGATGTTTGCGGAGAACGATCTCGTCGGCCGGTTGGTCGAGGCCGGCGCTTACGTGGTCATCGCCGCTGCGCGCCAGGAGATCGCCGACCTCCCAGAATTCCGCTGTCTCGACGAGGCCACGGCTGCGCGCTATTCGAGCGCCTGTGCCGTGGCGGACCTCGCCGACTACCCCCTCGCGACGGTGAGCGAGCTCGACCTCTTAGGGAGCCGCCGAGGACCGTGCCGGGGGCTCAACATCCTCTTCCACGAGCTCGGGCATCTCGTGCACGCCTGGTCCATGCCCCTCGCCGACTACTACGACGCTCGCCTGCTCTATCAGGATGCCGTGGACAGCGGGGCCTACGGGCGCGGCGCCTACGCGCTCACCAACTTCCTCGAGTACTTCGCCGAGGGCACGCAGTCGTATTTCCTGGCCGTGCGTGCAAACGGCGCGCGCGACCGCGCCTGGCTCCAGGAGAACGATCCGGAGCTCTTCGCGATCCTCGGTGCGCTCTACAGCCCCTAGCCGGCGATCTTTCCCGTTCGCTGCAGGATGAGGTAGCGGTCCAGGCCGCGGGAAAAGTGCTTCCACAGCTCCGGATAGCGCAGCCGCACGGCATTCTGAAACTGGTTCATCGGCAGGCGCCGGCGATGGTAGCCAGACCCGTCCGGGACCGGCCCGACCTCACTCGCGACGGCGACATAGACCGGGCGCACGGTGTGCGCGCCAGCCTCGTACTCGGTGTTGAACTTCGTGGCCTCGCAGTCGAGGTAACCGGAGTAGATCGTCTGACTGACCGCTGCGCCGGTCTGGTCGTGGGCCGCGCGCGCCACGAACTCCTCGGAGGTCTCGCCGGCGGCGATTTCGCCTTCGACGATCGTCCAGCCTTCGCCCTCGCTGTCGTCCCGTTCGGTGACGTAGCCGTATTCGCCCTTGACCACGAGGGCGTAGCCGCGGGCCGCGGGGACATCTTCCGGTGGGGGCTCGTCATTGACATAAATGGCGCGCCAGACGCCTTCCAGAATGATTTCGAGGGTCCCGCCGAACGTGAGTTCGGGCTGGATGGGCATGGGCATGTCGCCGAGGGGCATTGTTACGTCTTCCTTCTTCGGTAGAGCGGCTTCTGCGCGACCAGCGCGAATTCGCCGCCCACCGTGATCTCCGTGCCAGGTTGGCTCCGTTCCTGATCGAGTACCGCGTTTCCCACCGCTGCGTCAAGCGCAAACGAGCGCGCGGAACTGCGCAGCTGGCCCACAACGGTCTCGCCGGCAAGCGCGGGCGTGCCTGTGGAAGGCGCGTCCGCGCCCGTAAAGAGCAGGGCGCTGAGGACCCGCGAGGGGGTGGTGGGGGGAAGGCCCAGCGCGGTGGTGAGGTCGGCCTCGGCGGGTGTGAGACCCGTCTCGAGGTCCGGGGCGAAGGCGGGTACGCCTGACTCGATGCGCGCGATCTCCTGCGCGGCGAAGCCGGCGAGCGGGACGCCGGCAGCGCCGAGCAGCCCGAGGAGGTGCTCGCCGACCTGCGGCGCGAGCATCAGCTCGAAGCCGTCTTCGCCGAGTCCGCTGGTACGAACGGCGAGAGCGCGGAAGCCGTGGAACTCGAACGGCGTGGCGTGCAGCGGCGGCAGCCGCGCGGGCAGCGCCTCGTTCAGCTGCCGCGCGGCCACGTCCGCCGCCGCGGGCCCGGCGATCCCTATTAGGCAGGTGCTCGCCGTGCGATCTTCGAGCTGAACGTCGTAGCCGGGTCCCGTGGCGCTGTGCAGCCGGGTGAGCGTCCCCGCGCCCCGTCCGGGCTCGCCCATGACCACGTAGGCGATTCCGCCCGTCCGCGCGATCAGGACGAGATCGGCGATGCAGCCATCGCTATCGAGGGCCACCGCGCGCAAGGCCCGCCCCTCTTCGAGCTCGGCCGCGGCCTCGCCGAAGACTGCGCCGAGGACCACCCCTGCGTCAGTGCCGCTGACCA
>Ga0310121_10000442_pt1 | contig 45457 bp, 47 predicted proteins | sample CB27_Tmax_986_MG_FD_203504 | JGI IMG/M metagenome (GOLD analysis project Ga0310121, IMG submission 203504) | Marine microbial communities from Western Arctic Ocean, Canada - CB27_Tmax_986 | ecosystem: Environmental > Aquatic > Marine > Oceanic | place: Canada: Western Arctic Ocean | collected... | reverse complement strand
AGGGCCAGCTGTTGTCGGGGTAGTCCGGGACCGGAGTCTTCCTATGAGTAGGCTCCCTCCAGTGCTGGTAGCCCAGATTGATGTCCCGCGCAACGCGCTGATAGAGCCAGCCCTTCGTGACCAGAGGGCGGCCGAGGCGTTGGTCAGAATCCTGGCCCCCTTCAGCCAAGACTTAGGGGGAACCATAGCGGCTGTTGGGGCTGAACGCCCCGTGATAGCCATTCTCCCGGAGGCTCCGTTTTACGAGAGTTGGAATACGGGAGTCGAAAATCAAATGCGGGGCATCGCCCGTGATTTGGATTTGCCCATCCTTGTCGGCGCACATGTTTTCGACGATAACATTTCGAAAAGAAATAACTCTGAGGTGCCTCATAACGCTATTATGCTTGTCGAGCCTGATGGTGCCACCCGTCTCGTCCACAGCAAGATCCGTCTGGTCCCCGGCGTGGAATATCCTGGTCTGCTTCCCGGTCCGCGGAGGGGCATTCTCCAAATCGGGGGCCTTAGCCTGGGTGTGGCGATATGCTTCGAGGCGGCGTTTGGAAGGGATGTGCGGAGGCTCAGAAAAGACGGTGCGGAGCTACTGGTGAACCCCACAAATGACGGTTGGTTTAGGCCCTCGCTCTTCGGGATAGAGTCGGCTGCTCACGCACAACATCGAGCCCATCTGATCCTTAGGGTGGTGGAGACTCGCATGGGCGCCGTGCGATCGTCGCTCGGAGGTGAACTGTTGGGGATTGATCCTGATGGTCGCATCTCAGTGATACGTCCCGTGGGAGAAGAGGGAATGAGCACTGTATTGCCGTTGGTTTCCCCGATTATGACAGGCTATGTGCTCTACGGGGATGCAGGGGTATTCGCGGGTCTTTTGTTTCTTGTTATTCTCCTGTTTCCCAGAAGCAAGCGAACAGGGATGGAGCGACCCTCTAGGCCATCGCACGTGTGGGGTGCTTTCAGATGATTGGTCCCGGTACGGTTGAGGGTCCGGGTTGAAGCCTTTTGACGTGGTTTCTATATTTAGATGTTTGTTATCAATGGCGGGGCTAGACAAGTTTCGCCGTGTGTTCTGTCGTCTGGAGAAGTGTCATGAAGCAGGGAATACATCCCGAGTATCGGGCGGCCCAGATCGTCTGCTCCTGCGGGAACATCGTTGAGACACAGTCTACGAAGGATCGACTAAGCGTTGAAATCTGCGCTGTCTGCCATCCGTTCTATACAGGGAAACAGAAGCTTGTAGACACCGCCGGCCGCGTCGAGCGATTCAACCGGAAGTACAAGCAGAACGACGGGTCGTGACGTCGGAGGTAGGAAAGTCGTTTTCGTTGCCCCCTCCCTCTTTTCTCCTTCCCTTCCCTCCGGTTCCTCGATGAAGGTCGTGTTAGTAGATGAGAGATTGGTCAAGCGTCTCAAGGACGCCGTGCTTCGGCTTGAGGCTGTGAACCTGCGGCTCGCCGATCCTGAAGCGGTCAGTGATCTGGGACTCCTGAGAGAACTCGGTCGGGAACACGCTCAGCTGGAGCCCGTTGCAAAATTAGCTGGTGAGCTAGGGGAGGCAATTCACGAACTGGAAGGTGCTCGGGAGCTGGCTCAAAGTCAGGGGGATGAGGATCTCCGTGCACTGGCCAGGGAGGAGGCGGAGTTTCTGGGACGCCGGATCGAGGAACTTACGGGTACGGCCCGGCGTCTGCTCATCCCCGAAGACCCCCTACAGAAACGGGACGCGGTAGTTGAGGTCAGAGCGGGCACAGGGGGAGACGAGGCCGGTCTCTTCGCCGCCGAATTACTTAGGATGTACCAGAGGTTCGCTGAGCGACAAGGCTTCAGCGTTGAGCTTCTGGATCTCTCTGAGGGCATTCGCGGGTCGGTGAAGGAAGCGATCATTGTCGTTCGTGGATCGGGTGCTTATGGGATGCTTCGGTTCGAGTCCGGTGTGCACAGGGTACAGAGGGTCCCTGAAACCGAAAGCCAGGGGAGGATTCACACCTCTGCTGCAACGGTGGCAGTGCTGCCGGAGGCTGAGGAGGTAGATATCAAGATCGATCTCGGGGAACTTCGTATCGACGTCTTCCGGTCTTCGGGGCCCGGGGGACAATCTGTGAACACAACAGACTCTGCAGTCCGCATTACCCACCTTCCGACGGGGCTCGTAGTGAGTTGCCAGGATGAGAAGTCTCAGCACAAGAACAAGGGGAAGGCGCTGAAGGTGCTCCGCAGCCGGCTACTTGCCCACAAGATTGCGGAGAGTGAGGCTGAGCGAGCACGGGAGCGGAAGGCGCAGGTCGGGACAGGTGACCGGTCGGCAAAAATCAGAACATATAACTTCCCTCAGAACCGCATCAGTGATCACCGGATCTCCCTCACCCTCCATAAGATGGAGGCGGTTTTGGATGGCGAGCTAATGGAGTTGCTTCAGGCCCTGCAGCTAGCTTATGAGGAAGAGCGTTTTTTGGAGGATGTGTGAGCCACACCCGTTCGGGACCGTCCCTCTGGTCTGATCCGCCACCAGATGGGATGCCCTGGACTGTTCTACACTTGGTCACTTGGAGTGCGGGGTATCTGGAGGAAAAAGGGATTGCAGGGGCGAGGCTGGATGTCGAGCACCTTCTCGCCCATACACTCGGCGTGGATCGGCTTCAGCTCTATCTCGACTTCGACCGGCCCGTACCGCCGGATGAACTCGCCCGGTTCAAGCCGCTCCTCCGCGAGCGAGCACGGCGGAAGCCGCTCCAGTATATTCTCGGACGAACCTCGTTTCGGGACTTGGAGTTGCTGACTGATTCCAGGGTGCTCATCCCACGTCCGGAAACCGAAGAATTGGTGGAAGCCATACTGGAGCAAGTTGGGGGATGGGGTCGGCAGAGCCTTCGGGCACTTGACGTGGGTACTGGAAGCGGAGCGATTGCACTATCGCTCGCTCATGAGGGACCCTTTTGCCTTGTGGTCGCGACTGATTCGTCTGCTGGAGCGGTGGAGGTTGCGCAAGCGAACGCGCGAGTTCATGGGTTAGAAGGAAAGGTCGAGTTTCGCATTGGCGAGTCCCTCGATCCGCTGCGCCCCGGTGAGCAATTTCACGTATTGGTTTCCAATCCTCCGTATGTTACGGAGGAGGACTTCGAGAGCCTGGAGGCTGAGGTACGGGTCTGGGAACCGCGTTCTGCGCTCGTTGCGGCGGAGGGAGGACTCGCGGTGCTTAACGATCTCGTGTCCCGAGCACCGACTGCCCTGACGAAAGGAGGGCTTCTCGCCCTTGAGGTCGGGGCGGGCCAGGCTCCCGTCGTCACAGAGCGGATTCGCAGCACGGTCGGGTTCGATCCTCCGGTGGTTTTGCGAGACCTCAGTCGGGTTGAGCGACTGGTGCTTGCCACCTGGTGGGGTGAGGGCCAGTCCGGTCTCGATAGGATCGTCGCGGGAGAAGCTCGTGATGACAGAATCAGCCTGACTGTGAGGTCTCAGTAAGATGTCTAGCATCGATGCAATGGCGAAGAATTTGGGGCAGAACCTGGGCCGCACGGACGAGTATCAGGCTCTGAAGCAGGCTGCAGCAGCAGTGGATGACGATCGCGAGTTGGTTGAGCTGAAAAACAAGCTGGAGAAGATCGAGTCCGAGCTTGTGGTTCGGTTGCGGAGTGGGAAGGAACCAGATGAGACGTCACGTAAAAAATACGAAAGTCTTGCTGAGGACCTCCAGGTCAGGTCTGCGTATCAGCGACTTGTGGCCTCCCAAACCAACTTCGACAAGGTCCTTCAGCGCGTGAACGACATCATCGCGAAGGGGATCCAAGAAGGGGCGTCAAGCCGGATCATCCTCCCGTCCTGATCGGAGCTGTACATGCCGTCCCTCAAGATTTTCAAGGATGTGGTTTACCGGCTGATCAATCCAATAGTCAAGGCGATGGTTCGATGGCGGGTGCATCCAAACGCAGTTACGACAGTGGGTTTCGGGGTGACGGTGACGGCCGGAGTACTCTTCCACTTTGATCACGTCCGCTGGGCCGGCCTGTTCGTATTGCTTGGAGGGATCGTCGACATCTTCGACGGGCAGGTGGCCCGAGCGAGCGAACTCGCGTCAAAGTTTGGATCGTTCTACGACTCGACACTTGACCGTATCAGCGAGATTGTCGTCTTTCTTGGCTTGCTTTCGCTGTACAACCAGTACGGAAGGGACCTTGCCGACGTCTGGATGGTTTATGTGATTGCGCTGGCCATGGGGGGATCCCTGATGGTCAGCTATACGAGAGCGAAAGCTGAGGCGCTTGGCCTCGATTGTTCGGTGGGTCTAATGCAGCGAGCTGAGCGTGTCGTCCTCCTCGGCGGGGGATGCCTGTTAACCGGGCTGATGTGGCAGGGACTGGTGTTGAAGGTGATCCTTATTGTCTTAGCCATTACAGCGATCCTCACGGCGATCCAGCGGATCGTATGGGTCTACCAACATGAATCGGGGGTCCTACTCGATTCGGTCCAGAAATCACGTGAGGTATACAATGAAAGGGAGAGCCTTGAGTGAGTGATCGACCTCGGATTAGGGCTGGGAACGGACGCCTCGGAGTTCTCCTGCCAGGGTTAGGAGCTGTCTCGACCACGTTCGTCGCAGGGGTGGAGGCGGCCCGGAGGGATATGACCAAGCTGCTGGGTTCTCTGACCCAAATGAACACGATCCGGTTAGGGAAGAGAACGGAGTTGCGGACACCATTGGTCAAGGATTTCCTTCCGTTGACTCCGCTGGAGGACCTAGTGTTCGGCTCGTGGGATCCGATTCCAGACAACGGGTACCAGAGCGCAGTGAAAGCAGATGTGCTCAAAGCCAAGCACCTTGATCCCATTCGAGACTTCCTCGAGGGGATAGAGCCCATGCCGGCCGTATTCGATCAAGAGTACGTCCGCCGGCTGGATGGGACGAACGTCAAGACCGGCCGTAACAAGATGGAGTTGGCGGAGCAGCTCCGGAATGATATTCAGCGGTTCAAGCGGGAGAAGGGGTGTGACCGTTTGGTCATGATTTGGTGCGGTTCAACGGAGGTCTTCCTTAGACCTGGGCCGGCGCATGAGTCACTGAAAGCCTTCGAGGCTGCGATGGAGGCGAACGATCTGGCGATCGCACCGAGCATGATCTACGCCTATGCCGCAATCATGGAAGGCGTCCCCTACGCGAACGGGGCTCCCAACCTCTCAGCGGATGTTCCCGCCCTAGAGAAAGCTGCTGAGGAGTTCGGAGTACCAATCGCCGGAAAGGACTTCAAGACAGGTCAGACGCTGATGAAAACGATTCTTGCTCCGGGGCTAAAAGCCCGGATGCTGGGGATCGAAGGGTGGTTCTCCACGAACATCCTGGGGAACCGAGATGGTGCTGTACTCGACGACCCTGATTCGTTCAAGACCAAGGAGGAGTCAAAGCTGGGCGTTCTAGAGCACCTCCTCCAGCCCGATATGTACCCGGAACTTTACGGCGACCTGTATCACAAGGTTCGGATCAATTACTACCCACCTCGTGGAGACAACAAGGAGGGATGGGACAACATTGATATCGTTGGGTGGATGGGCTACACCATGCAGGTCAAAGTCAACTTTCTTTGCCGAGATTCCATTCTAGCTGCTCCCATCGTACTTGACCTTGCGCTCTTTCTGGATCTGGCTTCCAGAGCGGGACTGTCGGGGATCCAAGAGTGGCTCTCTTTCTATTTCAAGAGTCCACAGACCGCTGAGGGGCTATATCCAGAGCACGATCTTTTCATACAACACCGGAAGTTGAAGAACACCCTTCGTTGGCTCGGTGGTGAGGAGCCATTGACCCACCTGGGTTTGGATTATTATGGCTATGAATGATCACCCCTTGGCCTTGGCCCAGCACGAGATTGCGGGAGAGTGATGGAGCGAGGTTTCTTCCTCGTCCTAGAAGGGGTGGAGGGTGCCGGAAAGACTACGCAGGCTCGCCTGATCTCTCATTGGCTGGAAGAACTGGGAATTCCGCACCAACTGGCTCGCGAGCCTGGGGGAACCCTACTAGGCGAAGCCGTTCGCGAGGTACTCCTCGAATCTGATGGGCTCGAGATCCTCCCGGAGACAGAGTTGCTCTTGATGCTTGCCGCGAGAGCCACATTCGTACGCCAAGTGGTTGAGCCGGCGCTCGCGAGGGGAGAAGTGATGGTCGCGGATCGATTCGAACTCTCCAGTTTAGCCTATCAAGGCCTGGGACGGGGATTGGGCTTGCACCGAGTTCGGGAGCTAAATGCCTTTGCGACAGGGGGGGTTCACCCCGATCTGACGCTAGTCTTCGACCTCCCCGTCACGATGGGGCGGAATCGTCAGGATATGGCTGGCAAGGTGCAGGACCGGATCGAAGGGGAGGGAGCCGACTTCTTGGAGTCTGTGAGAAAGGCGTACCGGATGCTGGCCGAGGAGGATGGTTCGGTGGAGTTAGTGGATGCCTCCCTCTCCGAAGCGGAGGTTCATCGCACAGTCCGTGAGTTTCTTAGGTCTGGTTTTCCGGAACTCTTTGACCCTGGAAGGGGTTGAGAACGGGCCCCGTTTGCCTTCCGGACGCTGAAGTTTCCCCTATATCTTGCAAAGGCGAAATGGAATCGAGACATACCCCCATCGGACCCAGCGTCGTTCTCTTGCTGGCCCTGGTGATCGGGGGATGGTTCCTGCAGCAGGGCCTCGCGCAGGGGAGGAATGGAGATCAAGAGGCCCGGCTTTTCGGCGAGGTAGTTGACTATATCGCGGACCGCTATGTGGATGAGGTGGATCGCGAAGACCTGTACGAATACGCAATTGACGGGATCCTCGAACAGCTTGGCGACCCAAACACCTCGCTCCTGAACACGAGTGCATACGAAGATTTTCGGATCCAAACCGAAGGGGATTATGGCGGTGTTGGTCTGCAGATCGCGGACCGTGATGATTACATTATTGTCATAAGTCCCCTTCCAGGTACACCTGGGTCCCGGGCGGGTATCCGAGCAGGGGACCTTATCGTGGGCGTGGGGGCTGAATCGGCGCGGGGCTGGTCGGCGCAGCAGGCTGTCCAGGTTCTGCGCGGCGCTCCGGGAAGTTCGGTGGAGGTCACGATTGAGCGGCCCGGGATTGAAGCTCCGATCGCCTTCACTCTCACCCGCGAGCGGGTGCAGCTTCGGTCGGTTCCTTTCTCTATGCTTCTAGATGGGTCGGTAGCATACGTTCCGCTGCGCCTCTTCAGTGAGGCATCGACCAGGGAGGTTCGGGCAGCGGCTGACTCACTCCGAGAGGAAGGGGCTACATCGATTGTCCTGGACCTCCGGGGGAATCCCGGAGGAGTTCTCGACCAAGGTGTCGGCGTTACTGACCTGTTTCTTGATCGGGGGGTCAGCGTAGTCGAAACGCGGGGAGAGCAGGGTGGGCCAAACGGGATCCTCCGTGGATCGACGGCGGACCGGTACGGGGGGATGCCGATCGTGGTTCTGGTCGATCGAGGAAGCGCTTCCGCTTCAGAGATCGTAGCTGGGGCGCTCCAGGACTATGACCGGGCCCTGCTTGTCGGAGCGAGTACCTTTGGCAAAGGCTCCGTCCAAAGCCTGTTCAACCTAACTGGCGGCAACGTGCTGAAGTTGACGACAGCCCGGTGGTATACGCCGTTAGGGAGGTCGATCGAGCGGCCAGCGAGTCGGTTGGATCGGGACGAGCCTGCCGGTTCTGGAGAGGAGGAGAATCTCGCGATTACAGTCATGGGGCGGTATGCTTTCCCCCCAGATACCACTGGTCGGCCGACGGTAACCTCGACAGCCGGACGCGACCTATATGGGGGGGGCGGGATTGTTCCCGACGTGCTCGTCTCCGTGGACACCCTCTTCACGGACGAGCAAGCGGCAGTCAGGGTTCTCTTCCAAGAGGGTGCCGCGTACAATGTTGGTCGCTTCGACTACGCGGTCAGATACCTTCAGAACAACCAGGGCGTGGGGATCGACTTCGAGGTTGGAGAGGCTGAATTGGCCGAGTTGTTCGACCAACTCCAGGCGGAGCATGGCCTGAGCATGGAGCGTGAGACTCTCGAACGCGCAGCGCGGTACGTAGGGCTCGACCTTGAACAAGAGATCGCGCTCCAGGGCTGGGGTGAGCTCGGAGAATTCCAAAGGAGGATCCCATACGATAATCCCCTTCAGGCCGCACTAAATCTCCTGCGGATGGCTGACTCACAGGAGGACTTGTTCTCCCGTGCCAGTTGGTATCCAACAGCCCAGCCACAGGCTGTTTCTGCGACGGGGATCGACCGCTAAATCCAGATGCTGCCGCGGCACGTAGGGCGGAGTTATTCCAGCTCCCGGACGCTTTATCACTCGGCTCCACCATCCCACGGCAGTGCTCTGATGCCCCCCCCCGCGAAGTTTCGAAGTGCTGATGAGCGTGGGAACACTTGCTCTGATTCGCCTGACCGGAGTTCTTTCCGCGCGGGCTCCAGAGCCAATCAAGAGTGAAATGAGGGAAGTCCAAGTGCGGTGCGATCCAGACTAAGGCGAGGTAAATCTTCTGCAAGTGTATCTTTTTCTCGGCTTTCCGGTCGCTCCACGCCTCTCTCTAGAGGTGAAAGACCTAACCTGTGGCTCAAGCGGGCAAGAGGGTCTGTCACAAGGTATACGGTGCTCGGCACGAGAGCCTTCGCAGAAACCTCGCTGGCCTTCATCCGGACATGGACTGCTGGATAATTGTCGAGGGCTAACGCAAAATGCGCGATCGAGAAGGGGTGCCGCTCCCCTTTGTGAGCTCTTTATCGTGGGTCTTGTTGCGGTGCTGGATACGCTGATCCAGCGCTACTTCCACCGGCGAGATGGCCTTACCGTGGGCGTATCTTCCGCGGAGGTGGGGCGGAGTCTTGAGTCCGTAGACGAATTCATGTCACTTACAGTCGTGGAGTGGGCATAGGCGTGTTGGAGCCGCGGCAGGAATCACTCTTAGTGAGTCGGGCTGTGGTAGGGAAGAGAGGTGGAAAATGTTTATTGATAGGGTGACGATTACCGTTGAGGGTGGTGCTGGGGGGTCAGGTGCCGAGGCCTTTCAACGTGAGTCGGGAAGGCCCCGAGGAGGGCCTTCGGGAGGGGATGGGGGGGAAGGGGGAGATATAGTCTTCGTATGCGATCCTCAACTCGCAACCCTGTTGGATTTCCGATATCGTTCAGAGTATCGGGCGGCTTGTGGGGCGCATGGTGAAGGGAGCAAGCGGACGGGAAAAAGCGGTCAGGACACGGAACTCAGAGTTCCACCCGGGACTTTGGTCAAGGACGTGGACACCGGAAAACTGCTGGGAGAGCTACTCGTGGCATCCGATCGGATGGTAGTCGCCGGTGGTGGTCGTGGCGGTCGAGGAAACGCTCGTTTTGCAACTTCGACTCGTCAGGCGCCCCGGTACTGGGAGTCCGGGGAAGAGGGGATCCGTAGGACGATAGAGCTGACACTGAAGCTGATCGCGGACGTGGGGCTTGTCGGAAAGCCAAATGCGGGAAAGTCCACCTTCCTTTCTGCTGTGTCGTCCGCTTGTCCCAAGATAGCCGACTACCCCTTCACGACTCTCACTCCGAATCTGGGCGTAATCGAACTGCCCGACTTTCGCTCTTTCGTCGTCGCAGATATTCCCGGCATCATTGAGGGAGCCCACAAAGGGCGGGGGCTGGGCCACCAATTCCTCCAACACATCGAGAGAACTCGTACCCTGGCAATCCTGGTCCCCGTTGATGATCCGGAGCCTCAGCGAGCTTTCAATCAACTCAGGGAAGAGCTGTCACGCTATTCGGACGAGCTCAGCCGGCGGCCGCACTGCGTAGTCCTGACGAAGTCCGACCTTCTTGGGCCAGAAGCTGAGCCGCCTTCGATCTCAGCTCCGGAGGCGTGGGGGACGTTTCTCATTTCGTCTGTCGGTCACTTGGGTCTCAAGCCGCTCCTCGAATCCTTCTGGGCAAAGGTCCATGAGCAGAGGACCGAACCAGAAAAAATTTCTCCGCAGATCTCTGAGGGACCGGATTCCACTCAGGGAAAGAGACGCAATGATCCGAGGGTAGCCGACCAATCGTTGGGTCGTGAGAAGGCCTGGTGGGATCTGGTGGACGAGGAGCTCTAGTCTTGGTTGAGGAACGTCTGGCACTCGTATTACTAAAGCTTCTGGCAGCCTTCACTCAGTTGGATCTGAACGGAAACATCGCTCGAACTAGAGAGTGGAGCCTTACACGCCCGCGCCGATGACTGCCATCGAGCACCTTTACGTCCATGTTCCCTTTTGTAGACGGCACTGCCCCTATTGCGACTATGCGGTTTTTGCGGAGGGATCGCCAGACCTTGAAGGATGGATTGAAGCGCTGAGTTGTGAACTCCGCCTGAGGGAGGCTGAGGGAGTGTCGCTTTCCAAGCTAGAGACGCTTCTTGTCGGTGGTGGCACACCCTCGGTTTTCGGCATTGGGGTTGTCCAGGGAATCATATCGATTTTAGGATCTGATCGACTTGGAGGCGTTGAGGAATGGACGGTCGAGGCCAACCCAGAAGATGTGGACTCTGAGTTGCTGGAGGTGTGGAGAGAAGCGGGCGTAACCCGGGTCAACATCGGTTTGCAGAGCCTGCGAGACTCCGCCCTAGACTGGCTGGGGCGCTTGCACAGTCCCTCTCAGGCCCGGTCAGCAGTCAGGCTCATCCACGAGTCGCGTATTCCGAGTTGGGGAGTGGACCTTCTGTTTGGCCTTCCCGAGGAGGTAGATCCCGATCCCGTCTGGAGTCTCGAGAAGGTGATCGCCATGGATGTTCCCCATGTGTCCCTGTACGAATTGGTTGTCGAGCGGGGGACCCCAATCGGAACAAAGGTGAGGTCTGGAGAGGTTCGATTGGCCGATGACGATCGGCGCGCCGACCAATATCTGGCCCTATGTAGAGTCCTCGACGCGGCGGGATATGAGGCCTATGAGATGACAGCCTTCGCCCGCCGGGGCCATCAGTCTCGGCACGCTCTTGCGGTCTTGGAGGGTCGGTCATGGCTAGGCTTGGGACCGGGCGCACATAGCAACCTGACGGGAGGACATAGCTGGAACCTGAGGGACTGGCGGGGATACTCTACTGCGGTTACTAAAGGGTTGCTACCTGAGACAACAGACCCGATCAAAGGCGCCGGCGCGGATTCACCAGAGCGCCTGTGGTTCCGACTACGCCGATCGGAGGGCATTCTGCGGGCTGATCTTGGCTCTCGGGCATGGAAGATTGCCGACGCTTGGGTACAAAGGGGACTGGCGGTGGATGATCCGCTGAGGGTCCGGCTTACCCCACAAGGGTGGCTGAGGCTGGACGAGCTGTCCACGGAGCTGGCCCGGGTGGAGGTTGGGGTCGATACTTCCTCCCGGGCCTTGGCGCGGCAGATTTGTGATGATTGACCGGACACTGGAGGAGGTGATGAACGAGCACCTGATCTCAGATCTTTCTGTGCGGGAGCAGAAGGTCCTTGAGGCAGTCGTCCGGACGTATGTGGAAACCGCTGAGCCTGCGGGAAGTCGTAGCGTGACGCATCGCTTCGACCTAGGGGTTTCCCCAGCAACGGTACGCAACACGATGAGCGACCTGGAAGACAAGGGGTACCTCTTCCGTCCTCACGCATCTGCTGGTCGAGTCCCCACCGACCTCGCCTATCGGGCTTTCGTCGAACAATTCATGCAGCCGGCTTCGCTCACGAGAGAGGAGAAGTGTCGGCTGGCTATGGAGCTTGATCCCAGTGGTGCATCCGCCATTGAGCGACTTGTCCGGCGTGCTACCAGGGCCCTCGGACTGCTCTCACAAGAATTGGGTGTGGCGGCTGCGCCCCACTTGGCGAGTGCGGTTCTGGAGCGCTTAGAACTCGTGAAAGTGTCCTCCAAGAAGGTGCTTCTCGTGGCTCGGGTGAGGAGCGGAGTGGTCCGAACAGTCTTTGTAGATCTTCCTTGTGAAGTCCCAGAGGACACGCTGGTGACACTTACCTTGCTCCTGAACGAACGACTGACAGGTCTGACGCTCAAGGAGATCAGGAACACTGTAGCGATCCGAATTCGGGATGCGGTACCTGATGACGACCCCGCGGCAGAGGAGATCCTGAACATTTTTATGCATTCGGGAGGGGAACTGTTCGGCTGGCCAGAGGCCGAAAGGTCGAGGATTCATCTTGGACAGGCCAGCGTCCTTGCGTCACAGCCCGAGTTCACGAGTGGTGAGCGCCTGAAGGGGCTGATGGAGCTTACCGAACAGACGGATCTGCTGGCCACGGCCCTGGGTAGTCGTTCTCACAGAAAAGGAATCCAGATCACCATCGGCGGTGAAAATCAGGACGAGGTGTTGTCTGAGTTTACTCTGGTTACAGCGGAATATCGGGTAGGTGGGCTCAAGGGAGTGATCGGGGTGATCGGTCCCACGAGAATGCCCTATGAAAAGGTCTGTGCTATCGTAGAGCATACCTCCGCGCTGGTGACCAGGATTCTCGAATAACATGAGTGCTCTCGGTCCGGGGTGGACTCGGATCCGACTCCCCTGCACTAAACCACCGGGTCCTTGATGGCAGACTATTATGACATCCTCGGTGTGCCTCGGGATGCCGATTCTGAGCAGATCAAAAAGGCATACCGGAAACTTGCCATGGAGCACCATCCGGATCGCAATAGTGGCGTGCCCGAGGCGGAGGACCGGTTCAAGGAGCTGTCAGAAGCCTACGAGGTCCTGAAGGACCCGCAGCGTCGCGCGGCTTACGATCGGTTCGGACCGGAGGCTATGCGGGGCACGGGTTCCGGTGATCCATTTCAGGGTGGATTAAATATCCATGATGCCGTCGAGATTTTCATGCGGGACTTCGGTGGGGCAGGAGGCTTCGACGAGCTCTTTGGGCGGCAGCGAGGAGGGGGCAGGCGGAGGTCAGCGGCGGGAGAGGCGCTACGACTTCGTCTCTCCGTTCCCCTTGAGGAGGTTATTGATGGGGCCACGAAGCGGATCCGGATTGCAGTTCTTGAGTCATGCGATACATGTGGTGGTACCGGTTCGGGTGACGAGCGGGGTCCGGAGACCTGTCCCACCTGTGAGGGGCGAGGAGAAGAGCGAATCGGCCAGCGATCCGTCTTCGGTCAGTTCGTCTCCGTGGCAACCTGTCGAACCTGCGGTGGAGAGGGTGGAGTAATTCGGGTGCCCTGTCCGACTTGCCACGGAGAGGGCCGGGCTCGCAAGGAGAAGGAGATCGAGGTAGAAGTGCCTGCGGGAGTGACCTCGGAGAATTACATCACCCTGCGCGGGAAAGGGAATGTGGGTCCCCGAGGAGGTCCCCGGGGCGACGTTATGATTCTACTGGAAGTGGAGGAGGACGAGCGTTTTCGTCGAGAGGGTAAGCACCTGATCGTCGATGTCACAATCACCTTCACCCAGGCGGCGCTTGGCGCTGAGATCGAGGTTCCCACCGTAGAGGGGTCGATCTTGATCGAGGTGCCGGCCGGGATCCAGAGCGGACAGGTTGTAAGAGTACGAGGACGTGGCTTCCCCGATCTTGATGGGGGGCGGCGGGGCGAACTCATCGTCCGAGTCCGTGTCTGGACGCCCATGGAGCTGTCGTCGGAGCAGCGAAGCCTCTTGTCCCAATTGGGGGAAGTCGAAGATCCAGCTCCCGAGCGGGTTGATGAGCGTGGGGTTGAGGCTGGCGGATTTTGGTCAAAGGTGCGAGAAGCCTTTAGCTCGACCTGATCCTTGGGAGATGACTCCGGATTGATCCTCCGGTCTCTGGCTGATGGTTGAGGTGCCAAGGCCTGCCGACGAAGTGTCGGCAGGCCTCTCTTTTGGGACGTGGGGTTGAGGAGTGTGAGTCCGGTCTGACTCAATAATGTGATGCTTCCACGGAGAGACGGACCGAATTCTGACCGCGATCCGAACGCACCTGGGCAAGATAGGCAGAGGGGCGATGATGGAAATAAGGAGGATCGGGATCATCCATAGCAAACGAGGCAAGGGGGGAAAGGAAGACCAGATTTCCCTTCTGGGTCGAGCGCAAGTCAGGCCTGGGGTCAGCCGAAGCATCTAAAAGGGAGGGGATACGTGAACGATATATCATCGCAGGCCTGTATCTTCTGTAAGATTGCCCGAGGGGAACTCCCGGCAACAGTGGTACACGATGAAGCGGATCTCCTAGCCTTCAGGGATCTGAGCCCACAGTCGCCCCATCATACGCTCCTGATCCCAAGAAAACACATCGCCTCTTTGGACGACCTTGACGAGGACGATGGGGACCTGATGGGACGGATGATGCTCGCCGCTAGGGACCTTGCTCGGCGACAGGGGTTAGCGGAAGCTGGCTACCGACTTGTCGCGAACGTCGGAGCGGACGGAGGGCAAAGTGTCGGTCATCTGCACCTGCACCTACTCGGAGGGAGACCGTTGTCTTGGCCGCCCGGATGATTGTTCTTCGGCCCAACGCTTGCGTTGACCCCTCAGGCGGCCCCGAATAGGTTTGACCCAGAGCACTTCGGACCCTCCCCTTGCAGTAGGTAGGAACGCTGTGGCTACCAGCCTTCAGAGTGAGATCCGCGACGCCCTCAACCAGGCTCGTAAGGAGCGAGATCGGCTCCGGACGGTGGTGCTTTCGACCATCCTATCCGAGATCCGAAATGGAGAAATCAGCACCGGCCGGGATGCGGATGACCAGATGGTGGAAGAGGTCGTCGCTCGCGGAATCAAGCAGCGCCGCGAGTCGGCTGAGCAGATGCGTTCCGGTGGTCGGGAGGAGTTGGCGCAGAAGGAGGACGAAGAAGCCAAAGTGCTTACGAGGTTCCTTCCTCCTCAGTTCGACGAAGATGAGGTCCGCTTCATCGTCAGGGAGTTGATGTCTGAGGGCTCTGTGGAGATGGGGCCTGTCATGGGAAGTCTCATGCCCCGGATTCGGGGGCGATTCGATGGGAAGGAAGCAAATAGAATCGTCCGGGAGGAGTTGGCGCGGTGAATGACCTGCCGCCATCGGACGGACTTCTCGGGTCTTGGTGGCGAGGAGGGGCCCGTGAATAAGCATGCCCTTGCCATTCGTGAGTTTGATCGGGTGCTGGAGAGGATTGCGGAGCGAACTCCCACCTCGAGGGGGCATGAGTATATCATCCAGCTGACGCCCAGTGGGGAACTGAGATGAAACGGGAAGACGTGCGGTGATTCCAGACGAGGTGGTAGAGGAAATACGGGCCCGGGCCGACCTGGTCGAAGTGGTGAGGGAGAGCGTGCAATTGACTCGCTCAGGGAAGGACTGGAAGGGGAAGTGCCCCGTCCACGACGACCGGACTCCGTCGTTTTATGTTACGCCCGAAAAGGGATTATACAAGTGCTTCGGATGCGGGGAGGGGGGTGATCTGTTCGGGTTCGTAATGAAGCGAACGGGGATGGAGTTTCTGGATGCTGTGAGACACCTGGGAGAGCGGTTTGGGGTCGAGATTCGGGAAGTGAGTCGGGCAGGAGCCGACAGTGAAGAGCCCTTCCGGCTGCATTACGAGGCGAACGCGTTCGCACAGGCCTGGTTCCGTGGCCAGCTGCTCGATCCGGCTAACGGGGAACGAGCCCGCAAATACCTGGAAGGCAGGGGGATTGACGACGCGACGGCGGAGCGGTTTGGGGTGGGCTGGGCCCCCGACGATTGGCAGGGTCTCAGGGGAGCCGCGTCTAAGCACGGCTTCTCGGAGGATTTGCTTCTCGAGATCGGGTTGCTGACCACATCGGAGCGCTCGGCGGAGCCTTACGATCGGTTCCGGGGGCGACTCGTGTTTCCCATCGAGTCCGTCGTCAGCCGTGTCGTTGCCTTTGGAGGGCGGGTTCTGGACGAGGGGGGAAAGGGGCGTCCAAAATATCTGAACTCTCCCGAGTCGCCGATCTACTGGAAGAGCGAGGTCCTGTACGGGCTTGGATGGAATCGGAACGCGATCCGTCGTGAGGGGTGTGCCCTAGTCGTTGAGGGCTATATGGATGTGGTCGCGCTGGCCGCGTCAGGGGTCACGCATGCGGTGGCCACCCTCGGCACGGCCATGACCGACGAGCATGCTAAGCTTCTCGCACGTTATGCCAAGAACGTGCTGCTCCTCTTCGACTCTGATGACGCTGGGATCCGCGCCACCTTCAAAGCGGCTGATGCCCTGTTGGCTTACGGTGTTCATCCCTTGGTTGTGACTTTGCCCTCCGGTGAAGACCCCGATACGGTGGTTCGGGCCGAGGGGAAGGATGGGCTTGCGCGTTATGTAGATTCAGCTGTCGATGTGTTAGACCGAAAATTGCAACTCCTGGACGAGAACGGGTACTTCGGATCCATCGACCGGGTGCGAATCGCCGTTGACAAGCTCTTGCCAACCCTCAGGGCAACCAAGGACTCGACACTTCGTGATATCTATACCTCGAGGGTGGCTGAGCGCACAGGTGTCCGCAGGGAAACCCTGGAAGAGGAGGTAGTGAAGGGCCAGGATGGCTCGGGGCGTGTGGGCCGAATCCTGCCCCATGGAACAGGTCGCCATGACATACGTTCTGGGCACTCGGGAGGAAGGATACGGCCCAACCTGCCGCGGCTTGGCGCAGAACGACAACTGCTCCTGATCTTGCTCAGGTCTCCCGAGCGGCTGGACCAAGCCCAAGAGCGGATTGGCCCCGAGGAGTTCTGCGATCCGGAGTATCGGGCCATCTTCGAGGCACTGGTACAGGACCCCCATCTAGAGGGCCCAGATGACGGTCTCTTACCCGAAGTATCCGACACTCTCGAAGAGCTCCGCGGAGATCCCCAGGACATCGAGCGTCCAGAAAAGGCGTTCTTGGAATGCGTCTCGGTTCTCGAAGACCGACTCCTACATAAGGAGCATGAGAAACTGATGGAAGACCTCCGACGAGCTGAGAAATCGGAGGAAGGTGGACGAAAGGAACTCAAAGAGCTGAATGAGTTGAGGCGTATCCGCCCGGGGCGGTGGAACGTTTTCCCACAACGGATAAAGGGATGACCAATACTACGATGGGTTCCCTCAGGGAAGTCCAGAAATTGGACAAGAGAATTCGCGAGATCAAAGCCGCTCTGGCGGTTTTTGACGATCGGTTGGCCGAGACGGAAGAGGCTGCGCTCGCGTTCGAATCTGAGCTGTCCCAGCTAACGGGTAGGTTGGCACAGATGAACGCGGATGCCCGTCAACTCGAGCGGTCCGCTGACGACAAGCGAGCGCGAACGAAGAAGATGAATCAGCGGTTGAACCGTGTCTCGAATCTACGAGAGGAAGCGGCGGTTCAGACCGAGCTTGAGCTGATCAAGCGGTCGATAGAGGGGGATGAACAAGAGGCTCTACAACTGATCGAACAGATCTATAAGTCCGAACTTGCTTCACAGGCACTGGAAGCATCAGCTCAAGAGGCGAGGACCCAAGTCGTACCTCAGCAGGAGGAACTTATCGCCCAGCGGCAGGACTTCACGCAACGTATGGAGATGTTCCAGGGACGTAGAACGACCATTCTCCAGTACGTGGGCAGTGCAGAACGTCGGGTCTATGATGCTTTCCATAAGTCCGGACGCCGAATATCTGTGGCGCCCCTCTTGGAGGACGGAGCATGCGGTCACTGCTTCGGTGTGATTCCACTGCAAATCCAGAATGAAATTCGACGTAGCGGAGGCCTGACCCGATGTGAGAACTGTGGGGTGATGCTCACAATCGAGCCGGAACCCGTACTGGACGAGGAGGTCGAAATCCCGGTGGAGATTCCTCAGGCCGATCAGGGCGGAGAGGAAGCTACGGCTCTGGACGAGTCCCTCGCCGATGGTGAGGAGGCCTCTCTTGAAGTGGCAGATGAGGAGAGTATGGGCACGGGTAAGGGCGTAGAGAACTCGGAGGCCAAGCAGGAGTGACCGGACGCCCCGCAGAAGACGCGGTCCTTCCCCCCCCGCCTTTTCCGGAGTGGAGACTACCGACCCTTCCCGACCCCGAGATCATCCAGCGTCTCGTTCGAGAGCTATCCCTTCCCCCCTCTATATGCAGCATCCTTGCCGTTCGGGACCTTACCGATCCCAGTCGAGCAAAACAGTTTCTCCGTCCCCGGCTGGAAGATCTACACCCTCCGAGTGATATGAAGGACCTTGATCTGGCGGTTGAGCGAATTCTCTCTGCTGTCAAAGCCCGCGAGACGATCTTGGTCCACGGAGACTACGATGTGGACGGGGTGTGTGCGGCGGCACTCCTGACTCTGTGGGTCAGGCGCCTGGGGGGAACTGTCGTTCCATTCGTTCCGCATCGCCTACGAGATGGATACGATCTCGGATCCGCTGGGGTCCGAGCTGCCGTCGAGGCCGGGGCCTCGCTCATTGTCACCTGCGACTCTGGGATTGGCGCACACGAGGCCATAAAAGAGGCAGAGAGACAAGAACTAGAGGTGATCGTTACGGATCACCACCTGCCCTTCGGAGGTCTACCGCCGGCTCTGGCGGTCGTCAACCCAAACCGGTCTGACTGTACCTATCCGGCTCCTCAACTCTGCGGTACCGGGGTGGTGTTCAAGCTTTGCCAGGGCCTGGCGTCGGCCGCGAATATTCCGCAGGACGAACTCTGGCCCCACCTGGATCTGGTAGCTTTGGCTACCGTAGCCGATCTTGTTCCACTCACTGGGGAGAACCGAATTCTGGTAAGGTTTGGCCTTCGCTATCTCGCCAATACGACAAAATTTGGACTCCGGGCTCTGATTCGTGTGGCTGGCCTCGACACTCAATCGGGATTGGAGGCAGGCGACGTGGGGTTTGTACTGGGCCCCCGGATCAATGCTGTGGGGCGCATGGGGGAAGCGGATTTGGCCCTCCAGCTATTACTTACCGCTGATTTGTCTGAGGCCCACAGGCTGTCGGAGATTCTTGAGCGTGCCAACCACGAGAGGAGAGAGGAGGACCGAGCGACACTTGACGAGGCTCTTAAGTACCTCTCCAACGAGTTTGACTCTGCGCGGGATTTCGGAGTAGTCCTTTCCGGAGAGAATTGGCACCCAGGGGTGATCGGTATTGTCGCTTCCAGGTTGGTCCAGCGGATCCACCGCCCGGTAGTACTGGTTGCGCTTGATGGAGATCGAGGCCGCGGGAGCGCCCGTTCGATTCCCGGTGTCCACCTGCTGCGGGCGGTGGAGGCTGGGCGGCGGCATCTGACGCGCTTTGGAGGGCATTCCCAGGCTGCGGGTTTGGAACTGGATCGAAAAGATCTCCCCTCCTTTCGCTCTGCATTCAACGAGAGCGTCCGCAACCAACTCCAGGGGCGATTCCCGCAGCCTAGGGTCGGAGGAGATCAAGAACTGGCCTTGGCTGAGGCAAACGATGACCTTCACAGCCTCTTGAGGCATATGGGGCCATTCGGGATCGGAAATCCGCGCCCGGTGTTTTGGGCGAGAGGTTTGAGGGTGGTCCGGGCACCAAAGGTGGTCGGAGGCGGACACCTGAAGCTTCGGCTTGGCGATGGCTCGCACGAGTTGGAGGCGATCGGCTTTGGTCTTGCGGATCGTGTTCCCCCTACTTCGGTGGGTACTGGCAGAATGGACATGCTCTTCCAACTAAGACAGAATGTTTTTCGGGGGAAACGGACCCTCCAGGCCAGGCTCCTGGACTTGCGTCCAACAGGCGACCTCGAAGGGGGATGAGGATTATCGCGGGGGAGTGGAGCGGTCGCTCGATCCGGGCGCCCCGGGGGAGGGCCGTTCGACCGACGACTGACCGAGTCCGCGAGGCATGGATGGCAGCGCTTGGCAGGCGAATCTTGGACGCTAGGGTTCTCGACCTGTTTGCGGGATCTGGTGCTTTGGGACTGGAGGCGCTCTCCCGGGGCGCCAGGAAGGTAGTGTTCGTGGAGCGGGATCGTGGTGCCCTTCGGTCGCTGGAGAAGAATGTCGAGACCCTTGGGGCAGAGCCGCGGTCCCGGATCGTCCGCGTGGACGTCCTGAAGTTCTTGGAACGGGGGCCGGTAGGAGGGTTTGATCTCGCCCTGGCTGATCCCCCCTACGACGGTGGGTACGCTCCGGCGCTACTCGCTCGGATGGTTGCCGACCCGTTTGCGCGTGAGTTGTGGGTGGAACATCGTTCGGGAGAGGCGATGCCCGCTATTTCCGGGCTTCGGCAACGCCGCTACGGCGATACGACTATCTCGATATGGGAGAATCCCCAATGACGCGTTCTCGCGAGGTGACTGCGCTCTATCCGGGCTCGTTCGACCCGGTGACGCTGGGACACGAAGACGTCGCCCATCGAACACTGCGGGTCTCAGATCGCGTGGTGGTTGCCGTGGCAGAGGATTCCGCCGATACGAAAGCCCCGTTGTTCAGCCTTGAGAAAAGGTTGGAGATGCTCAGGGAGGTGTTTGCGGAGGAGGCTAGGATTGAGTGCGTGTCGTTTCGCGGTCTTTTGGTTGATTTCGCACGAAAGTGTGGGGCTGATCTCGTCGTCAGGGGGCTGCGAGCGGTCTCCGACTTCGAGTACGAGTTTCAGATGGCACAAATGAATCGGGAGCTCGATCCAAATCTTGAGTTCATCTTCCTCACGCCAGACGCCAGGCTCTCCTTTCTTTCCGCGTCACTTGTGCGGGAAGTCGCTCGTCTGGGAGGAGATGTTTCGCCGTTTGTGTCACCTTCTGTTCTCTGGCGACTGACCAAACGGTTTGACCCGATTGACCCACCTGAGGTGTAGGTGCTGCGGTATGGGTGATAGGACCACCAACCACGATTCTGGATTGTACGTCTTGCTAGGGCAACGATAGTCAGGGTACCTTTTTTTTCTGCAATTGAGCGAAATTCGGTGGACAGTGACTCATGCTGGGGCTGCGGGAAGGCATTTGGCTTCTGGGCCTGACGGAGATTTCATGGCGTTTAATGTGAGTGGGGAGGGGGACGTGACTGTGGTTGATGTCGACGGCCAGCTCATCGTAGGAAATCGACAGGAACTTAGACAGAAGGTCTTAGACGAGTTGGAGAGGGGGGGGCGCAAGTTCCTCGTTGACTTTACCGAAACCGGGTACATCGATTCGTCGGGACTTGGTGTGTTGGTGAGCCTCTCCAAGAAAATTCGTGAGATGGGAGGTGAATTGCGCATTTCGACCCTGAACGAAGATCTTCGAATTCTCTTCGGGCTCACGAAGCTGGACACCCTATTCCAAATTGCGGACTCGCGACAGGAGGGACTTTCGGCTTTCTGAGCCGACCGCTCTATGGAACGGAAGCTTGTTTTTGAACTCCCCAACGATCTCCGGTGCATTGAGGAGACGGTCGACTTCGTTGTATCCCGCTGTTCGACCTGCGAGGAGGTAGCGCGAAAGCTCCAGTTAAATTTCCGTGTAAGTCTTATGGAAGCACTCTCCAACGCGATGATCTACGGGAACGGTCGGAATCCATCGAAGCGAGTCCGCGTGGAAGTCTTCCTTCGAGTCGGTTCTGTTACAGCTCGCGTCACTGATGAAGGCCCCGGATTTGACCCGCGTGGCGTGCCCGATCCAACTGTCCCCAGCAACCTTCTTGAGGATCGAGGACGGGGACTGTTTCTGATGCGCAAGCTGATGGATGAGGTCCACTTCAACGACTGTGGCAACTGTGTCACGCTCATCCTGTACCTTCCCCCTTCAGACAGGATTGCCAACGAGGCTTCGGCATGACTCCAGGCCAGACTGCCCGGGAGATCCTTCCCGAGGTAGTCGTTGATGTCCTCGATGAGTTCCGTCGTGCTTTTTTGCTGGACCTCCACCTGTGGAGACCAAGTGAGACGGAAGGCCTTTCCCATCTGTACCCTCTAGGGGAAAAGGGAGGGGAGCCTCGCCCCGACTCGTTCAGCATAACCGTGCCGACGCGTGACGGCCCCGAGATGACCCTGGAAATTCGTGGGGGGGCTAATGAGCCGGTACGCTCAGCCTCCATGGTGATCCGAATCGCGCTCGAGCATCTTTATGATTGCTCCGAGGAGATCCGGTTCTTCACGTACGAAGTGTCGGAACGCTATGAGGAGATCAACCTCCTGTACTCGATCTCAGAGACTTTGGGTTCTCTACCCACAGCTTGTCGCGCAGACGGACTCCCTTGGCGGTCAGGTCGTAATCGATTCCAATTAGGCGATGCTTCAAGGCTCATCCTCACCGAAGTATGTGATGTGATGGCTGCTCGCCGGGGGTCTCTATGGGTGCTTGATAGCGGTGGAAAGTATTTGCACCTAGTTGCGTCAGTAGGAGAAGAGGGACGTGAAACTCCCATCACAGCGGACGACCCGACGGCCGTGACCGCCAAGGTGTTTCGCGAGGGAAGGTCTCTCATCCTGACCGGGAATCGTGACGAGGGGGACAGGCCCCGGCCGGACGACTTACCCCCCGGTACAGAGCCCGTCCTCTCCGTTCCCATCCGCTATACTCCACCCGACAGTGACCCCCGTACCGTGGGAGTCCTGAACCTGATCGGGCGGAAGCACGGTGGCCGTTTCACTGCTTCCGATCAAAAGCTGCTCGCTGCGATTGCCAGCCAGGTGGGTGCTGCGTTGGAGAACAACAGGTTAGTGCGAGAGAGCCTCGAGCGAGAGCGTGTCACTCGGGAGTTGGAACTCGCTCATGATCTCCAGATGAAGCTCTTGCCCACGGCGGACGGGTTTGACCCCGAAAGGGTCGCCGCTCGCGTGGAACCAGCTGAGTCGGTGGGTGGGGACTTCTATCAGTTCTTCCGGATCCCTGGGGACCGTTATGGCGTCATGATCGGAGATGTATCAAGCCATGGCTTTCCTGCGGCACTAATCATGGCGCTCTCAATGAGCGCCGCCACCATCTATGCCTCTCAAGCAGAGTCCCCCGCTCACGTTCTGCAAGAGATGGGCAACTCCTTGACGGACGAACTTGAGAGCACCGAGATGTACCTCACGCTCTTCTATGGCGTGGTTGACCCGCATCGTGGAGAGCTGCTCTATGCAAACGCAGGCCACCCCCACGCCTTCGCGATTCGTGGGGATGGGTGTGCAGAGCGTTTGGAGGCCATGGACCCGCCGATGGGGATCGCTGGGAACGTGGACTATCATCAGCGAGCCGTGAACTGGAACACGGAACTGGACCTCCTGCTGCTTTTTACCGACGGTCTGTCCGACGACCTCGTCGAAGGGTCTAGGACCGCTGGTGAAAGGCAAGTGGTGGAACAGGTGATAGGGCTTCGAGATCGCCCCGTCTCTGAGGTCGTGGATTCTCTATTCAAGCTGGATCGAGGTGGGGGCGTGACCACAGACGATCGGACAGCTGTCGTCCTGAGGGTTTGATCAATGGTGGTTCTGGCCGGAAGCACACTCTCATTTGAGCACTGTCGCATCCACTCTGGCGTCTTTGCACTTCGTAGCAACAGTGCACGACCATTTCCTTCGGCGAACGCTTTGCGGTTCCTCATCGAAGCCCCTTACCAAAGCGGCACTTCGTCACTCTCAGTGCTTGGCCGTATTTTCGGCCAGGATCACTTTTGACTCCGCGACCGAAACGCTCCCTGGGCCAGAACTTCCTGGTGGATCGCGATGTGGGTGCCCGGATTGTGGAAGAAGCCCGGGTGGGACCGGGTGAGACGGTGATGGAGATTGGACCGGGCAAGGGCGCGCTCACCGAAGGACTCGTTAGGTGTGTAGAGGAGCAGAAAGGCCGACTAATTCTTGTTGAACTGGACGACGAACTAGCCACCGACCTTGTGGGGCGATTCCGGGGATGCCCGAGAGTCGAAGTGATTCACCGCAACATCCTCTTGGTGTCGCCCGCAGAAGTCACTTCGTACCCTGCCGACCTGAAGGTCATCGGGAATATCCCCTACAATCTCACCTCTCCGATCCTCTTTCATCTGCTTGCTAGGCCTCGCCCTCGAGAGATCCTTTTGATGATCCAGAAGGAGGTCGCGGACCGGATCCTTGCAGAGCCGGGAGGTAAGGAGTATGGAGCACTTACCATCAGTGTGAGGGCCATTGCGGGGGTTGAGCGAGTTTTGAGCGTTCCCGCGGGAGCCTTTCGGCCTCGCCCCAGCGTAGATTCGACTGTCGTTCGCCTGAAACCGTTCTGGCCTACCCGTTTGGAGATGAAGGAAGAAGTTCGGTTGCGAGATCTTACCCGGGCCGTCTTTCAGTGGAGGAGAAAGCAGCTGGGGAAGATCCTTCGGGATCATCCCGACCTCCGTCTGACTCAGGACGAAGTTGGTCGCGTTCTGGCTGCAAGTGGTGTGGGGCGCAGAGACCGTCCGGAGGCAGTGGACCCACTGGGTTTTGTGGCAATGGCTCGAGCGATTTCCGATTGACTCGAGTGAACATTTAGGCCTACCTTTTGTGAAGCTTGTGAAGCTTTTCAAAAGGACCCAGCGAGTCCGTTTCCCCGAGGCGCTTAGTGCCCTCTCCTTCGCGCAAGGTCTCAGAGTCCGCGATCCGACGGCTCTCAATCTACCTCCGCGTCCTAGAGAGACTGGAACGCGAAGAGGAACTGACCGTTTCTAGCCAGGTGCTGGCGGATCGGGCCGGTACGACCGCAGTCCAAGTCCGAAAGGATCTCTCTCTCTTCGGCTCGTTCGGTAAGCGTGGCCTAGGCTATGCAGTCGAACCACTGAAGAAGCAGCTGTGGGCGATCCTAGGGCTGTCTCAACGGTGGAAGGTCGCGCTCGTGGGGGCGGGCCGAATGGGAGCAGCGCTCTTCGAATACCCGCATTTCCGGACGCGCGGGTTCGAGTTCGTCGCGGTCTTCGATTCCGACCCCAAGAAGATCGGGACTCGCTGGAGCGGACTTAGGATCCAATCTGCAAAGGTTCTTGAGGATTCTCTCCGTGAAAATCCAGTTGAGATCGTGATCCTTACAGTCCCGGGTCGGTCAGCACAGGAGGTCACTGACGCCGCGGTCCGAGCAGGGGTTCTGGGTATCCTCAATTTCGCCCCGGTTGAAATCAAGGTTCCTTCGGGGGTGAGGATGAACGCCGTGCGACTGACGGTGGAGCTAGAGGCACTCACCTTTGCGCTCCAGATGGAGGCCGGCCGCATGCTGAAGGTGAAGCGGCAGAGGGGTTGATGGGCACACAGTTGTCGCTACCGGAGCTAGCCGCCCGGAGGCTGCACTCGGGATCAAGCCACAGGCTGGATTTAGCTCAGAATGTGTTTCGGTTCCGCGGAAACCCTGGGGTCGCCTCGAAGGCTGTATTTGCCCTTCTCGAGAGAGATCCTAGGTCTTGCGGCGATCAAGAAGGCTATTGGAGTCTGATCCCGGGGTTGAAGTCCCCGGGCATTTCGCTCACCAGATTCAGTTTTGCCGTTGTCGATGTGGATACGATGGGGAGCCACGGTGGACAGGGTGATCGGGCCTTCGGAGATGCACTAGCAACCGCGCAGCTTCTGCTGCACCTTCTTAAGGAGGCTGAGGCTCAGGGAATCTCGGACCTCATTTTTCTCCGGGTGGCATTAGGAGGTGAGCGGATCCGGTACCGTGGACGAAGGCGGATTCAATCCAGAGAGTACGATCCATGAGGGAGCAGGGACTTCGATCCACCCCCAGGCCATCTGAGCCCCCTAGTCGGAGGGTGGGGGGCATCTGCATCCACGCGATTGATGCCGGCCTACAGCGTCTCGATGGAGGGGCGATGTTTGGGGTTGTGCCAAAGCCTCTGTGGGAGCGTAGGATGCCCCCTGACGCGCGGAATCGCATTCCTCTTGCGCTACGTTGTCTGTTAATCGAGGCTCCGGGAGCTCTCGTACTCGTAGATACCGGCGTCGGAAATAAGGAAGACGATAAATTCAAAGAGATTTATGGCGTGGAGAACGAGGGGAGCCCCACCCGACTTGAGGATGGGATTAGAGCGGCGGGGTTCCAGCCAGAAGACATCGACTTAGTGGTACTCACTCATCTGCACTTCGATCACGTGGGTGGGGGAACTCTCCTGGGCAAGGAGGGAAGCCCAGAACCCTCCTTCCCGGGGGCGCGGTATGTGGTTCAAAGAGGCGAACTTGAGTTTTCCAAAAGTAGGAACGAGCGACTTCGGGCGAGCTATGTTGCCCGGAACGTGGATGCAGTGACCCAAGCTGAACTGTGGGAACTTGCCGAGGGTGACGAACTCGTCACCGAGGGCGTACGGCTTCTTCGCACGCCAGGACACACTCCACATCACCAGTGCGTGCTCGTTGAATCTGACGGTGAAACTGCGTGCTATCTAGCCGACGTGTGCCCGACCACCGCGCACGTGTCTCTACCGTGGATCATGGGTTACGATCTTGAGCCGCTCGTGACCCTAGAAACGAAAAGGCACCTCTGGCAAAAAGCTCGTGACCAGGAATGGCTGCTTATCTTCGAGCATGATCCCAAGCTTGCCTGGGGGTACCTAGAAGAGGACCTCCGAAGTATCCGGGCGGCGGAGGATGATTGACTGATCGGTGAGCGTCTTCGAAGTCGACGGTCGGCTATCGAGGGCTCATTAGGTTTGGGCCCAATCACAGTGACCAGGAGTTAGGAGGCATTACGGTACTATGTCGGAGCCATACGCCCATCTGGAGAATGCAGACCCTGAGGTCTTTGAGGCCGTAAAGCAGGAGGTTAGAAGGCAAGCCGACGGGCTGGAGCTCATCGCATCTGAGAATTTTGTCTCTGAAGCTGTCCTCGAGGCGGCTGGCACGATTCTCACCAATAAGTATGCCGAGGGGCTTCCCGGGAGGCGCTACTACGGTGGGTGTGAGTTTGTGGATCAGGTTGAGGAGCTAGCTCGTGCCCGGGCTTGCAAATTGTTCGCTGCTGAACATGCCAATGTACAACCCCATTCGGGTACACAAGCGAACATGGCAGTCTATCTGGCCTTCCTGGAACCCGGCGATAAGATCCTGGGGATGAACTTGAGCCACGGCGGACACCTTACGCATGGCTCGCCTGTGAATGCCTCCGGAATCCTGTACAAGGTGGGTGCGTACGGCGTCAGGGAGGAAGATGGCCGAGTGGACTACGACGCCCTTAGGGAACAGGCGCGGAGGGAGCGTCCCAAGCTGATTATCGCCGGTGCGAGCGCATACCCGCGGATCCTGGACTTCAAGGCGTTTGCCGATATTGCACGAGAGGTTGGGGCCTTGCTCATGGTAGATATGGCTCACATCGCGGGTCTCATTGCTGCGGACCTCCACCCGAGCCCGATCCCGCACGCGGACGTGGTCACGACCACAACGCATAAGACCCTCAGGGGCCCGAGAGCGGGGATGATCCTCTCGACGGAGGAGTATAGTAAGGCAATCGATAAAGCGGTGTTCCCCGGGACGCAGGGGGGGCCTCTCATGCACATCATTGCAGCCAAAGCCGTTGCCCTAAAGGAAGCGCTTGAGCCCCCGTTCAAGGAGTACAGCAAACAGGTCGTGCGAAATGCCAGTGCCCTGGGCGAGCATCTGTTAGAGCGTGGGTTTCAGCTCGTTTCTGGTGGGACGGACAACCACTTAATTCTTATGGACTTACGGGACCGCGGTGAGCTCACTGGGAAGGACGCGGAGCACGCTCTGGAGGAAGCCGGCATTACTGTGAACAAGAACACGGTGCCTGGGGAGAAACGGTCGCCGTTCGTCACCTCAGGCCTTCGGATCGGGACTCCCGCCCTTACCTCGAGGGGAATGAGAGAGAGTGAGATGAGGACGATCGGAGGCTGGATTGCTGACATCCTGGAAGATTGGAGGAACGAGGATCTCCGTGTGCGGGTTCGGTCGAGCGTGCGGGAGTTGACCCGGTCCTTCCCCCTCTATCCTGACCTTGGCGGTACCGCGTGACCAGTGGGTGATCTCCATCAGGGGGCAAGCCCTGGCCCTGGCGCTTCGGCCACACGAGACCCAACTTTGGCCCCATGACTGACGTTCAATTCGCCGATGAGATCCTGGATCGCCTCAAGGAGCGTAATCCCCGCTTCCAAGAGAAGGCTTATCTGTTCGTTTTGTCTGCTTTGCATCATGTGATCAATGGACTGGATCAGCCTCGTCACATTTCGGGGCCGGATCTGGCTCACGGTGTCCGGACTCTAGCAATCAATCAGTTCGGGCCCCTCGCGCGTACCGTTCTGGAGCATTGGGGCATCCATAGCACAACCGATATCGGCGATATTGTGTTCGCGCTTGTAGACGCTGGCATCCTCATTACCCAGGAAGGGGACAGTCCTGAGGACTTCCATGGTTTGTTCGACTTCGAAGAGGCATTTGACCGGAACTATCCTTGGGGAGTTGGGGGATAGTATCGGGCGGCGGTTCCAGGAAACTGCCAGGACTCGGAGCTGATAGGAAGCGACCATGGAACAGGATCTTCAGTTTCCCTCCTGCCAGAAGTGCGATGTGGGAATTCTACTCCCGCTCTCCGACTACGGGCGTGAAGGCGCCTCCATCCGCTACAAGGCCTGGGTTTGTTCTAGCCCCGAGTGCGGTTTCAACATCCGGATTGACAATGGGGAGATCACCTTCGGAAGAGCGATCGGGCAGAGCTACAAATAATCCGCGGTATCTCCATTGCGGAAGCCGGTCCGGCCCGGGAGTTCCTCCACCTGACGCTCGCGAATGAGCTTCTTTACATCCCATCCTCCCATCGAGTGGACTCTGCCCCGGTGCTATGGCCGAGCGGAGGTCTATGCGCCCACGGGCACCGAATCGGCGGAGTTTGATCATTGGGCGATCGAAAAAGTGGGGATATCGTCCGAAGTTCTCATGGAGAACGCCGGTCGAGGGGCCGCCCTGGTCGTCGACCGCATATACCGTAATGGTCCGGTTCTCGTCGTGGTCGGCACGGGGAATAACGGGGGGGATGGCCTCGTGTTCGCCCGCTCGCTGGTTGCTCAAGGAAGGGAGGTGAGAGTCCTTCTTGTTGGAGGACGGTGCGCGACGGATCCGCTCCTTCACGGTTGGCCGGTACAAGCACACCAAGCGCCGGAAGACGACGAAGGGTTGCTTGCAGCGCTGGAATGGGGTGGGATCCTCATCGATGCGCTACTGGGAACCGGTATTCGTGGAGAACCCCGGGAGCATCATGCCCGGGCCATTCGGGCAGTGAACAGGCTGGACGTGCCGATCGTATCGCTCGATGTCCCATCCGGAGTGGATGCGGACTCAGGAATGCTCTCCGGAGATGCGGTCCGTGCGGATCTGACGATCGCCTTCGGGTCTCCGAAGCTGGGAACGCTCCTCTTCCCCGGCCGAGAGAGAGCCGGAAGAATCGTCGCGCTTGAAGTCGGGTTCCCTCCGATGGTTGGACGTCAGATTCCAGCTCGCCTGATCACGCCGGAGTGGGCCCGGGCCCATAGACCGCGTCGGCGGTTGGTTACTCACAAGAAAGCGGAGGGCCGTCTTCTCATACTCGCAGGATCCTCGGGACTTGCGGGAGCTGCCGTGCTGACCGCTAAGGGGGCGCTACGAGCCGGCGCCGGATATGTGCGAATCGCTTCTCATCTGGAGAATAGGGAGATTCTGCAGAGCAGTGTCCCGGAGGCTCTGTTCGTCGACGCTTCGGATGCTGAGGAGCTGGGTCGTGCAGCCCAGGAGTCCGATGCGATCGCGGTGGGCCCAGGGATGGGGGTGGACGAGGAATCTGCGGAGCGTCTGAATGGACTTTTGGGGGTGAAGGGCCTCAGTGGGGTCGTGCTTGATGCTGATGCGCTCACCCTTTTGGGCGACGGGCGGTTGCCCGCGTTCTCCGATGCCGCTGAGCCGAATCGGCGGCTGCTCACTCCGCATCCGGGGGAAATGGCTCGGCTGGGTGCCGATCCGGCTGAGATCCGGGGTAACGCCGTCCAGGTCTGCCGAAGGGGAGCTGAGCAGTGGGCCGCAGCTCTCCTCTTGAAAGGCCAACCCTCTCTGATCACCAATGCTGGGATGGGACCGGTATGGTTGAGCACGAGTGGCTCGTCCGATTTGGCCCGGGCTGGCATCGGAGATGTTCTCACCGGCGTGGCGGGTGCGTTTCTCGCGCGAGGTTCTGATGCGCTAAAGTCAGGGGCGTTGGCCCTCCATTTCACGGGTTGGGCTGCTGAGCTCACCGGCCGCGGAGAGACGCTTCTCCCTTCCGATATGGCAGATAACCTGAGTGCCGCTTTTGGTGATTCGTTCACCTGCGTCTCCGATTTGGGCCTCCCGTTCGTGACGTTGGATCTGGATCCGGCCCATTGACCATTAAGACACGGGAGAGGTTCGCCTTGGGCCCCGGAGGGGAGTTCGAGCGAATCTGGGCGATACTGCGTGATCTTCCGGATTTGCACACAAATGTCGAGGTAGGGCCCGGAGACGATGCAGCTATTCTGACGAATGACACGGTTCTCTCCACGGACCTTGGGATCGAGGGAGTTCACTTTCGTCTCGACTGGATCTCACCCACTGAAGCTGGCTATCGGACCGCGGCAGCGGGCGTGAGCGATCTCGCTGCAATGGGCGCGGAGCCCGTCGGAATTCTGGTCTCCCTTGGAGTGCCAGGGGATGGCTCGCTCGCGGAAGAAATCATGGCAGGGGTAAAGTCCCTCGCCCGCGAATTCGGGATGACGCTCCTGGGAGGGGATCTGACTCAGTCTCCAGGCCCGCTCATCGTGGACGTCGTGTCGATCGGGCACGTCCGAAAGCCGCTTCTCAGGTCGGGTGCCAGAGTGGGCGATGAGGTCTGGGTTACCGGTGCCCTCGGGGGCGCTGCTGCTGGAGTGGCCCTTTGGGAGGCGGGTCAGACCGTACCGCACGTACTCCGTCAAGCCTTCGCTGTGCCGCGGCCCAGGATCGATGAAGCCCGATGGTTGGTGGAAGCTGGTGCTACTGCAGGAATTGACCTTTCGGACGGTTTGGCTGGCGATGCGGGACACATTGCGGCGGCGTCGGAGGTGGCAGTTGTCATCGATTCGGATGCCCTCCCCCTCCATTCTCTGCTCGCAGATATCCAGCTTCCAGAAGGGATAGACCCTTCGAATCTGGCTCTCCATGGAGGTGACGACTTTGAGCTTCTGGTCGCTGCGCCTCAAGGTCTCTTTGATGGACAAGTAGATGGGTTCGTTAGGCGATTTGATCTTAGGTTGACTCGTGTGGGCCGCGTGATCGAAGGAGTTGGGGTCCTGCTCAAGTCGGGGGATTCTGGAGCTGAGACCAAACCTGTCCGCAGCGGATACGATCATTTTGGTAGGGGGCTGCAGTTGTGATCAGGTCCATCTGGATCCTAGTGGCTGGAGCCGTCCTGACCGGGTTCTTCTCCAGCCGCGTCGTACTGAATGGGTTGTTCCGGAGACCGGACAGAGCTTGCTGGTGTGATCAGCTGACACGGCGGTGGACCCGACTAGTCCTGAAGACCGCGGGCGTTCGCGTTAAGGTCTTTGATGCGGATAGGGTGGATTGGTCCGAACCGGTAGTGGTGGTGGCCAACCATCAGTCTTGGTTTGACGTCTTCACTTTGGCCGCTCACCTGCCGGGTAGAGTTCGGTTCGTTGCCAAGGAAGAGCTTTCGCGAATTCCCATTTTCGGCCGTGCCTGGCGGATGTGTGGGCACATCTCGATCGATCGTAGGGACCGGAGGCGGGCGATTGAATCCCTCGACAGGGCCGCGGAGCGGGTTAGGGAGGAGTCCCTTACGATGGCCCTTTTTCCGGAGGGCACTCGCTCGCCGGATGGGAGGCTCTATGCGTTCAAGAAGGGAGCGTTTATCCTAGCCATTAAGACGGGGGTGCCAGTTGTGCCAGTTGGGATTTCAGGGAGCCGCGCTATCATGCCAAAGGGATCGTTCAGAGTTCGGGGAGGGGAGATTCGGATCAGGGTGGGAGAGCCGATTGAGGTGGGGACCAGCGAGCAGGGAGAGCGGGATCTACTGCGCGAGTTGAGCCGGCGGGCCGTGGCCGGACTCATTGAGGGAGAGGATGCGGAGGCAGGGTTGGCTGGAGAAATTGTTCCTGTCGAATCTGAATTGAGGTTAGCTGGGTCCAGTGATTTGGGGTGCAAGGGATCCCCACGTGATAGCACGGAGGAGATGAAGGGGTGAGCAAGACCAAGATTACGGCGGTGCGGGGAAGACAGATCCTGGATTCCCGCGGGAATCCAACGGTGGAAGCGGAAGTCGATCTGAAAGGTGGGGCGATGGGTCGGGCGGCAGTCCCGAGCGGCGCCTCCACCGGTGAACACGAGGCCGTAGAGCTTCGGGACGGCGACCTATCTCGCTACATGGGCCGAGGTGTGCTCAGGGCCGTGGAGAATCTGGGCGGCGAAATCCGGGAGTTGCTTGTCGGGAAGGACGCTGAAGATCAGGAGGCCCTCGACCGGGCCCTGATCAAGTTGGATGGTACGCCGAACAAGGGACGATTGGGCGCGAATGCGATGCTGGGGGTCTCGCTAGCTACTGCCCGAGCCCGGGCGGAGGCGCAGGGTATACCTCTGTTCCGTTCCTTGGGGGGTGCAGGTGCCACGCTCCTTCCGGTTCCGATGATGAATATCCTGAACGGAGGGTCTCACGCGCCCAACAATGTCGACATACAGGAGTTCATGGTGATGCCTTTGGGAGCGGACACCTTCGGGGAAGGTCTTCGCATGGCCGTCGAGGTGTTCCACCGCCTCAAGGAGGTCCTGACTGAACGTGGGGGAAGCACAGCTGTTGGGGATGAGGGCGGGTTCGCCCCAAACCTGAAGGGAAACGATGAGGCTGTCGAGGTTGTTCTCCGAGCCATTGAACGGGCAGGTTACCGGCCTGGTGAGGATATCGTTCTCGCCTTGGATGCAGCCGCCTCGGAGTTCTACGAAGAAGGTGAATACACGTTCAAATGGTCGTCGGGTGAGCACCGAGATGCTGCCGGGATGGTGGAGTTCTGGTTGGATTGGATTGCACGGTATCCGATTTTCTCTCTGGAAGACCCGCTGGACGAAAACGATTGGGACGGATGGAGGGTGCTCACAGAGGCGCTTGGGGATCAAGTGCAGATCGTTGGTGACGACATCTTCGTCACTAACCCCGACCGGCTCAGTCGGGGAATCGACCAAGGCGTGGCGAATGCCATTCTCGTGAAGGTGAATCAGATCGGGACCCTGACTGAAACCCTTGAGGCCATCGCGGTCGCACGTGCCTCCGGTTATCACTCTGTCATATCTCACCGATCAGGTGAGACGGAGGATGTCTTCATAGCGGACCTGGCCGTCGCAACGGAAGCAGGCCAAATTAAGACTGGGAGTGCTTCGCGAACCGACCGGGTTGCAAAGTACAATCAACTCCTGAGGATTGAGGAGATGCTTGGGACCAGGGCTTGCTATCCTGGCCAATCGCTTCTGAGCGGCTCCTGAGTTGGAGTATTTTTTGGGGAGGGAGGTGGGATATGATGCAACGCTTGATCTTTCTGTTTCTGCTGGGTGTAGCGGCCTATTACGCGGTTTTTGGAGGGGAATACTCCGTCCTTGAGGTGAGGCATACTCGTCTCGACACTGACGAGGCCCGGGTCACATTGGCCAGCCTATTGGCGGAGGTTGACTCGCTATCCGTGCGGGCTGAAGCGCTCGAGAACGATCCGAAGACGCTTGAGACCCTGGCGCGCGAACGCTTCGGGATGATCCGGGACGGGGAGATGCTCTACCGATTCGCAGACCACCCGGGCGATTCCGAGGAGGATGCCGGGGTATCGTCGGCCGAGCGTTGATACCCTTTTGGCCTAGTCGCTAACGGAACTATTGAGTGTCAGGGTCCACGGTTATGGGTTGACACCTGTGGGGACCCGGGATAGCCTTTTTCCCCTCGCCGGAGTAGCTCAGCTGGTTAGAGCAGCGGAATCATAATCCGCGTGTCGGGGGTTCGAGTCCCTCCTCCGGCATCAAATAATGACGATAGTTGTCAGGGTGCGGCCCCTCGAAGAGAGGGGCTTTTTTCGTGCCTTTCGGTGACTGGCAGGCGACCACCGAGAATGTAGGGGACTGAAGGGTCTCCGCAGAGTTCCTCTGGCTATCAGAGAGTGGGTATCTTGACGGTGTGCCGAAGTTCTTTTTCTTTATTTTCATCCTTTGTAATTCGACATCTTGAGTTGCTGGTTGTCAACGCTTTTGACAGTCTTCTAAAACGTTGTATCCGCAGAACCTGGGTGGAGTATGGTACCCTAAGACATTCAACAGGGGAGAACAGGAAGAGATGACGGATAGGGGTAGAAAGATCCTCAGGTTAGACCCTTTTCTACTTTAGTAGATGAGTCCCCAAACAGGAGGAGGTCGACCACGGCGCTTTCCGGAGTTTGCGAGTGTCCTGCGAGGACTCATCGTACTTCTCCTTCTTTACATGTTTCTCGTTGGGATTGGCCTCCTTGAGTCTGGGATTACGGCGATGGGTGAAGGGTTCGAGGAGGGGCTGCTCGAATCGGTCTCCCATCCCCTTTCGGGGCTCTTTGCGGGAATCCTTGCAACCGTTCTGGTACAGTCGTCCTCGGTAACTACTTCCACAATCGTGGGGCTCGTCGGCGCAGGGACAATTCCCGTGCCCCTTGCAGTGCCAATGATCATGGGTGCTAACATCGGGACTACAGTCACGAACACCATGGCATCGCTGACAACTATCCTTCGTTCGGAAGAATTTCGTCGGGGATTCGCCTGTGCCACGCACCATGATTTCTTCAATGTGTTTGCGGTCGTGATCATTCTACCGATTGAGCTGGCAACAGGAATTCTTACACGAAGTGCCGAGTGGCTGACCGTATTGGTCGGAAGAGTAGACTTGGAAACGGCGGGCCTGGGACGAAGCCCCATTCGGACCGTGGTGAACGTTCCAGTGGATCTAATAGAAGGCGTCCTTGGAGTCGGGGTAGTGGCTGGCGTCATCTACCTGGTTCTGGGGATGGCGTTGCTCTTCTTTGCACTGTTCTTCATCACCCGGAATATGCGTCAGCTTTTGGCACGTGGAGTAGAGAAGGCTATCAATCAGCTTATCGAGCGGGGGGGAGCCTTTTTGGGGATCGTCGCTGGGATCCTAATTACCGTTTCGGTGCAGTCGTCGTCGATTACTACCTCGATCCTCGTTCCCCTGGTTGCCTCCGGAGTTTTGAACCTAACGAACGCGTACCCGATCACTGTCGGTGCTAACGTCGGGACGACCGTAACGGCGCTTATTGCCTCCCTGGCCGTTGCGTTGCCGGAAGGGCTGACCATTGCGCTCGTTCATCTGCTGTTCAATGTGACAGCTATCACGATCATCTTTCCGGTTCGTAGGATTCGGATGGTGCCTATTGTACTGTCCGAGCGTTTGTCCGACCTAGCGGTTCGGCGCAACTCGCTTGTGATTGCTTACGTGATAGGACTCTTCCTGGTTATTCCAGTTCTGGGAATATTTCTGCTTCAATAGGAGTGAGACCATGAAGTCATCCGACTTCCTGACGGGACGGAGTGGTGCTCGGATCGAAGCGATCGAGACCAAAGTGAAGAAGATGCTCGAGCGCGATCGACACGAGGTCGATCTAGCTATGTCTGTTCTGTTAGGGGATTTAGCGCCAAAATCTGCAAACGACGAGCTGCGCTTGAGCGACCGAAAGGTCAATGAGGCCGAGCGGGAGATCCGACGGCGACTGGTCGTTCACACTAGCGTCTTCGGAACTATTGAAATCCCCAGCGTGCTCCTCTACATGTCGATCGTCAAAGACATCGAACGGGTGGGGGATTATGCGAAGAACTTAATCGACCTAGCTCTTGACGGTGTGAATCTTCAACGGGCGCCGGATCTCTCGGATTGGAGAACCCTGTCTGAGGAGGTCTCCACGTTTATCGGGGAGTCGACCGAGGTATTTCACAAGCGAGATACGGATCGAGCCCGCACCCTGATGGCGCAGGGCGCTCGGCTACTGAAGCTTTTCGATAGCAGCGTTTCAGCGCTCGTGAAGGGAGAGGATACGGACCCGAGCCCCGTGGCCCGAGCGCTGGCTTTGCGCTATCTAAAGCGGGTTGTAGCCCACCTCGTCAATATCCTTACCGCCGTCGTGATGCCGCTGGATCGCCTCGATTACTTCGACGAGAATCCGAGGGACCGCGCATGAGACTCATCCTGCCCAGCACATACTTTCCATCGGACCAGTAACGATGGTTAGACAGTGGTTCTATGCGGTGGCTGCGGTGGCTCTGATCGGTATCGGGCTAGTCGCGCTCTATTGGCCCCTGGCCCTTTGGGCCATGGTCGTGGTCGGGCCGTTGGTAGCACTAGGTCTGCGCGATGCCCTTCAGCGGCGAAGTACCATTCTTCGCAACTTTCCTATCATCGGGCACTTGCGTTATCTGTTCGAGAATATCCGCCCTGAGATTCAGCAGTACTTCATTGAATCAAATATCGATGCGTTTCCCATCGAAAGGGAGATGCGGGCCGTCGTGTATCAACGAGCTAAGGGTGAGCTCGAGACCCAACCGTTCGGGACCCAGAGGGACGTCTACCGAGTGGGCTATGAGTGGGCAGCCCACTCCTTGAGTAGTGTTCGGCCCCTGACAGAAGACCCACGTCTTGAGGTGGGTGGGCCGGAGTGCTTGAAAAAGTACTCGACTTCTGTTTTGAGCATCTCCGCTATGAGTTTCGGAGCTCTTTCGCCCCATGCAATCCTGGCACTGAGTGGTGCCGCCCGCTTGGGCGGCTTTGCCCAGAACACGGGGGAAGGAGGGATCTCTCGATACCACATAGAGGGGGGAGCGGACCTGATATGGCAGATCGGCACGGGCTACTTTGGGTGCCGGACTTTGGACGGCGGCTTCGATCCAGAACAATTTCGGGATTCTGCGGCGGAAAAGCAGGTCCGGATGATTGAACTCAAGCTTTCCCAAGGGGCCAAGCCAGGACACGGCGGGGTTCTTCCAGCCCCCAAGGTCACTCCTGAGATCGCGGAGGCACGGGGAGTACCTCCATATGAAACCATACACTCGCCCCCCAGGCACTCGGCCTTCTCCACCCCCTCAGAGCTGCTGGAATTCGTGGCGCTACTGAGAGACTTATCCGGTGGGAAACCGGTGGGCCTAAAGTTCAGCGTGGGATGCCGATCGGAGTTTCTTTCCATCTGTAAGGCCATGAGGGATGGAGGGATTACCCCTGACTTCATTACGGTGGATGGAGGAGAGGGCGGTACAGGTGCGGCGCCTCTGGAGTTCTCCAATTCCATGGGGATGCCCGGTCATGATGCCTGGGTGTTCATCCACAACGCCCTCGTGGGTACCGGTCTTCGCGACAGAATCCGCCTCTTTGTCAGCGGAAAGGTTATCACCGGCTTTCATATGATCCGGGCTATGGCTCTCGGGGCGGACGCGTGTCTCTCAGCTCGGGGGATGATGCTGGCTTTGGGATGCATTCAGGCGCTGCGTTGTAACAATGATACGTGCCCTACGGGAATCACCACACAGAATCCGGCCCTATTTCGAGGCCTTGATGTGCCCGACAAGACCCAGCGGGTATTCCGCTATCACAGGGCCACGATCAAGAGTTTCGTCGATCTCCTAGGGGCGATGGGGCTGGCGGGGCCCCATGAAATCACTCCCGGACAGGTCTTTCGTCGGGTGGACGACATGCGGGTGAAGACGTTTGCCGAGGCCTATGACTTCCTCCGACCCGGTCAGCTTCTTGACGGGGAAGGCCTGTCCGAGGGCTGGCGTCGCGACTGGGATACGGCCTGAACCTGCGCGGAACTCACTCGTCAGCTTTCCTCCAGTGACTGATGACATCCAACTGGGTAAGGAGGGCTCCGGAGTCAAGATATTATCGCTCGCAGTAGATCTTGCCATCGCGAATCTCGACCACGTTTCAGAACGTCAAGTCCGCGTTTCTGCCAGCCGCTCGCATTTCAACGATCACGGCATCGGGGTCATTGTGGGTGGTGAGCACTTCAGAGAGAAGGTCGGGGAGGGCCTGCTTCTTACCGGTTTCCTCCCGTGAAGGCGTATTCGTCATGAAGGAGGCCACGCTCACACCCTTCAGTTTGCTAACGCGCTTGCATTTGAGATCAGGAAGAGAGCCCCTGATGTGACTCCTGTTATTTACACACGGCATCCAAATGCAGCCACTTTGGATTCGAGCCTTATGGCCATCAACCTTACTATCGAAGGCAAGGATGACAAACGGCAAAAGTTTGCCCCAGTTGGTAGCCGAATCGTCAATTCCTCATGGGATGGAAACGTAGTTGAGGACGTTGCCGTGAACTTTCTTGCACACCATATGGAGAAGGCTAGTCAAGCGTCGGGAACGGGGCACGTTTGTCCAGTTACTGCAGATCACCGGAATACACCTAGCTGTGACAGTGCCAGGTGCGATCTCTGTTTTCGGTTTTAGTGTTTCCTCGAGACGCATTGAGTCGCGGACCCGACGCCCGCCTAGCTATCAGATGGTTCATCCCCTCGCAGGTGAACGGTCCGGATCGGGAAGGGGATCTCGATCTTTTCCATATTAAAGCGTTCATGGAGGCGCTTGATGAACTCATGCTGTATGAGGAACTGATCGGTGAATTTACCTGCTGAGAGAAGAACTTCCAGGTTAATGCTCGAGTCGCCGAATTCCCGGTAGCGCACCATCGGAGACGTTTTGGGCGGCGCGCCCTCCACGGTCTCGAGCACCTGCTCGCCCACCTCCAAGGTGACTCGCTCTACCTCCTGGAGGTCACTCTCGTAGCTGACACCGACGGGTACAGAAATCCACAGGTTCATCTGGGGCAGGCTGTAGTTTGTCACGATGGACGAGGCGAGCACGCTGTTGGGCACGACGATCAGGTTCCGGGCGGGAAAAGTACGGATGGTCGTGTGTCTCGCCTTTACATCGGTGACGAACCCCTCCTCACCACTAGCGATCTGCACGTAGTCACCCGTCCGGACCTGACCCGACAGAATGATTGAGACGCCCGCGAAGAGATTGCTTAGTGTATCTTGAAGGGCCAGCGCTATAGCCAGACCTCCGAGGGTGGTTGCCGTGAGCAGAGGAGTGACCTCGATCCCCAGGTTCTGGAGGAGGAGGAGAAGTCCCACCACCCCGATCACGAGCTTGACGAGGTTGTTTACGAGGGTAGCGGAGGGGAGCCGCGTTTTGCCCCGAACCGCGTAGCGGTCGATCAGGCCTGACCCCAAACGCATCGCTACGAGCGTGAGCGAGCCTACGATCACAATGACCGTGCCGTTGGTCACCCATTCGCGTACGGATGGAGAGAGTTCCCCCCTTAGCGCAGCAGCCCACACTCCGGCAGTCGTCCACCAGACCAGCGGCATACCATGAATGGCCTCGATCAGGAGGTCGTCCATGGTCGAGTCGGTACGTTTAGAGTAGGAGTGTAGCGCGCGGACCAGAAAGCGCTCGGTGAACAGACCCAGGAAAACCCCGCCTAGAACGAAGAGGACTTGGGAGGCCCAGGGTGTCGCAGTCAGGAAGTCGGGCATGATTGTCGTGCAGTCGTGTGGCGTCGGTGCCTAGTGAGAGAGCCAGTGCGAACTTGGATACCCCAGTTGGGGAGGGGGGCTGCCTCGCCCTTGCGGGCGGGGCAGCCGTATGGCCTAACAGAAGATGTCTCTTGGCCCCCCCCATGCGTACGAGGCCGGTCAAAGACGCTACCTCCAGCCAAGCCCCCTAGCGTGACGATCTGACGAACGCACCTCCCTGCGACACCACCGCTCCGTAGACGTTGCCAGCGGCGTCTACGGACACGCCCTCGGGGTTCGAGCCGTTGGGATAAGCGGTGACCGTGCCGGAGATCAAGTAATCAACGATGCCGTCCCTCAGGCTTCCCACCCGAATACCGGTTATCCAGCCCGGGTTCTGGGAGTTGGCGAACAGCGACTCCGAGTCGGCGACATAGATGATGTCGTCGTCCGTGATGTAGATCCCGCTCGGTCGGCCAAACTGCCTGAGCTCTCCGATGTAGGTGCCATCGAGTTGAAAAATCTGTAGGCGATTATTTCCCCGATCGCCGACGATCAGGCGGCCTTGAGAATCTATATCTATCGCGTGGGGAGTGCGGAATTCGCCGGGTCCGGACCCGAGTCTTCCCCAGGAGGTGATGAAATTTCCATCCCGGTCGTATTTTACGATACGTGCGACCGTCTCCGGTGGAGCGGTAAGGCCCTGGCCACTGTGACCATCTCCCACATATATGTTTCCTTCCGCGTCGGTGACCACATCATTAGGTGTGTTGAGCAGCGGACCCCTGCCATCTCCAGGCGATCCCGGTCGTCCAAGTGTGATAAGGAGTTCGCCCTGGGGACTGAATTTCAGAACGACGTGCCCCTTGCCGGAGCTGCTCGGGATGTCGGGGTTCGGGCCGGCTGCATCGGTTACCCACACGTTACCGTCCCGATCCACGTGCAAACCATGCGGAAAAAGAAGCATCCCACCGCCTAGCGTAGTTACGACGTTACCTTGCGGATCAATCTTGAGGATCGGATCAAGGTCCGACGCGGCGCAGGAATTTGAGCCGCACCTGTCGATCGCCCAAATGTGAACGCCATCGGGATCGATATCGGTGCCGGCCGTCGATCCCCATGTCCTTCCATCGGGTAAGTCCACCCAACCGTCCTCACTGGTGTAGGGGTTGGGGAGACTGTTCTCGGGGTAGATGTTCTGTATTCGGTCAAGGTGCTGTGCGAAAGCCCCTGTTGGCAGTGCCAAGGTCAGTGTGGTGACGACTCCCACCAGAAACGGTGTCACGCTTCTTGAAAGCCTCATGGTGTTCCTCCTCTTGTCTGTTTCTGGGCCCTGAATAGCCTGGTTGCTCGGCTACATCTTACCAGGCTTCCCTTGTGTTGAACATGTAAACGAGCAAATTGGCGTTCCGGGAAAACGCTAGAGTGAGGGGACGCGTCGGACGGAGAGGATAAATCCACCACGTCCGGTTATCACCTCCAAGTGGTCCCCCGGTCCGGTGGGGACATAGTTATCAGGACGGCGCCCGCGTCCGCGCGTGAAGGTGGTTTGGTCCTCAACCTCAAACCAGATTCCTGAGTCGCGACTCGGGGTTGTGAAGGTCCGGGTCGATACACCGGCGAGGTCCCCAAGCCGGACTCTACGCCCGCCTTGCCACCAGACGAATACTGTGATTGGGACGGCATTCTGATTTCGGATAGTCAACTGGATAGTCCTCTCATCCTGCCGGCTTTGCGAGAAGGGACTGTTCGAACTCGCAGAAGCACATCCCCAACAGAGAATGAGCCCAAGGGCAACGAGACCGTAGCGGCAACGATGGTGGCCTCTTACTCTCCGGGCCATCTTGCTGAACCCATTCATTCTTTCCTCCCAACGAAACCGCATAATGAACCGCTCATCGCTTGCTCAATATGCGAGAGCATAGGCCTCGCGCCGCGGATCCGCCGCCGCCGTGAAAGTGCCGGTGCTCGGCTCCACAAAGATCATCTGGGCTCCACCGAACGTGGCCGTCCACCCTTCGACGATGTTGAGTCGATGTCCGAGTTCGCTCAGCTCCGATCGAACACCTGCGGGGATCCGATCCTCAATCGCAACGGATAGTCCGCCACTCGACCGGAAACGCGGTGCCTCAATAGCTTCCTGTGGTGTCATCCCAAAGATGAGCAGGTTGTGGACAATCTGGAGGAGGGTCTGTGTTTGGCTGTCTCCTCCCGGCGTTCCTATCGCAAAAGCGAAATCTCCGTCACGGAGCGCCATCATTGGAGTGAGCGTGTGATATGGACGCTTTCTAGGGGCAACCTGGTTCGGATGTCCGTCCTCAAGCGTGTAGCCCGAACCCCGATTGTGAAAGAGAACACCGGTCTCCGGTTCTAAGATACCGGATCCGAATCCCGCGAAGTTGCTCTGGATCCAGCTTACCGCGTTGCCGAATTGGTCAATTGCCGTCATGTAGACAGTATCGCCCGAGTCGTCCTGATCACCTTGGATCCCCCCAGCGGCTCCTCCGAACCCTGGCTCTACTGATTCGGCGGCGTGCCCCCTATCGACGAGAGCCGCACGGGTTCGTAAATACTCCGGGTTCAGCATTCGTTCGATAGGAAGGTCTGCCTTGTCGGGATCCGCAACCCACCGATCTCGATCGGCGAAGGCGAGCTTCTTCAACTCGATCATCGTGTGCAGGTACGCGGTCGTATTGTGGCCTAATGAACCGGCAGGATACGCTTTGGCCATCTCCATGTAAGACAGCTCAGCAATTCCTTGGCTATTTGGCGGCATTACCAAGAACGTGTGGCCCAGATAGTCACCCCGCAGTGGCTCCACCCAGGTCGAGGTGTGCGCCGCGAAGTCTGAGGCCCTCAGGTGACCACCCTCTGCCTCCACGAATGCGGCCAAATGTTCCGCGACAGGACCCCTGTAATACGCTTCCTTACCTCCTTGGGCGATCTGTCGTAGAGTCGTGCTCAAGCCCTCGTTCTTCAGGAGTGATCCGACGGGCGGTGCCGAACCTCCAGGCAGGTAGAGCGCGCGTCCCGCATTGTTCAAGCTGCCACTTTGCGACTCGATGTCTTGAGCAAGCCGGGTGGACACCGGAAAGCCTTCACTCGCGAGCCGGATCGCGGGCTCCAGTAGCTTGGCAAAGGGCATGGTACCAAAACGCGCGTGCGCGTCTGCCCAGGCGGCCACGGCTCCGGGTACGCTGATTGAGAGCACTCCCGACCCAGGGACTTGATCATGTCCCTGGTCACGAAAGAATTCCGGAGTCGCCAACGCACCCGACCGACCACTCCCGTTTATCGCACTGATCTCTCCAGTGGCTCCATCGTAGAAGATCCCAAACGCGTCGCCCCCAACTCCATTCATATGAGGTCGCACAACTGCAAGGACACCCGCCATCGCAATGATCGCGTCCGTGGCAGTTCCTCCTTCCTGAAGCACTCTCAGCCCTGCCTGGGCAGCGAGAGGTTGCCCAGCGGACACCGCTCCCTGTGTGCCGCGCACGTCGGGGCGGTTCTGGGGGGCATAGATGACCGTTCTTGCCACAGATCCACTAGAGGACGTCTGCGCGTGCGCTATACCCGTCGACAAACTCGCCAGAATGAGAAGTGCCAATACAGATTCCTGGACTCTAATCTTCATCAGTCATCCTCCCTCACGACTCAAGATGGTAGAAGCTTTCGACCGGTGGTGGATCAGCCGGCGGACCAAATGCGCGCAGCCTCAAGCGTGGGTCGGGTGGGCGCATCGCGCTGAATGTTCTAATTGCGTTCTCAACGACCCGACGTTGTTCTTCCTCATCGACATCAAGTGAGGACACCCCATGTTGCCGGACGTGCCCTAGGACTATCCCACTGCTGCGGGGGATCATGGGTCCGAGAGAATAGTCCACGTCAGGCTGTGGTACGAGCACGGTGAGTTGCCCTTTAACTGGAGTCAACTCGGGGTCGCGAAACAACTCTTTCGCTCCGAGCCCGGTGCAGTTCACGATGATAGGCTCGGCTAGTGCCATCAAGTCACCTGGCGAGTCGAATTTGCGAACGGAGATGCTGCCGCCAAAACTGATTACATCTCGCATGAGGGCATCAAGATAAATATCCGGATCGAACTGTAGCATCGGGGCTCGTCTTGCGTATAGCGTTGGGAACGGATGTTGGTTGTGCCCTAGTAGAATCCCACCGATCTCAAAACTCCTTGGTACCAGCGGATTTGCCGATTCTCTGGGGTCACCATCCTCCTGGTCAGGTCGGTCGCGTGGATCGGAATTATTCGTCTGCGAGTATCCGTCGATCCATCGTACCCCGTATCCGCGATCGACTAATAGCTGGTGCTCGTGGTATGCGATCTCGACCGCTCGGCGAAACTGCAAGTCCCAGCTGGGTGTGCGCCGGCTGACAAGGGTCGAAGTGGGTGTGAATCCTCCCCAGGCCTTGTTGGATGTGGTGTCTGGCGGCAGTGCCTTCGCAAAGATCGATACCTGGAAACCCCGACGCTGTAGCATGCGGGCCGAAGTCAGGCCGGCAATGCCACAGCCTACGACTGCGACTCGCCGCTCCGTATGAGCAAGCGCGATGTTAGTTGCCAGGTATGCTGTTCCCCATGAGAGAGAGAGTCCTGCTCCACCATGTCCGTAGTTGTGGATGACCGTCTTGTCGTCGAGTCGCTCCGATTTCAGGACGAAGCCCGACTCCCGGTAGGGGCGTAACGCTACGGTCGTGCGGATGATACGGTCCCACGAAACATGGACTGGAGCCAGATTGGCTGACCACATCCATGGGGTCCCCACCGAAGCTCCGCGAAATGTGCAGGCACCAAGGGCTAGACCAAGCCCCGCGACCCCACCGGTCCTGAGGAAGCTTCTCCTATGCACTGCGTGCCCCAAGCTCGAGGGTGTTTGATCCTTGGCGGACCACTGCGGGCATCGTCGTTGTGGGTTTCCACAACCTAGGATTCGTCAACAGTAGGTGGCAGATAGCTCTCGAACAAGCTGAAAAGGTCAAGCGGAATAGTGGTGGGTGTCAGACCAGAACTATGATCAGATTGATCAAGTTGACTGGCGTATAGATAGCCCGAGGGTCTGTTCGATTGGTGCAACAATCTTCTAGGGCTGAACGGAGCACCACTGCCTTGCCTCATTCCGATGGACTAGGGTAAGTCGCGTTTCCCACCCACTCAGCCTTACCTGCCTACCCCAGTTTCTTCTGTTTGCCACTGCCTTCTCATCCATTCTCCAGCAGCTCGTAGCGGGGCGATATAATCACCCATCTGGTAGTGACTAGCTCCCTCGAGACTAATGAGCTGCACCGGATGACCCCGATCTTCGAGCATCTTGACCGTTGCTTCAGCCGGTCCGTACGGGACCACTTCGTCGTCCGGGCTATGGATAAGGTGTACCGGTATTCCCTCAAGACCCTCGAGTGGATCGTTCGCTCGAGACGCCGCTATAGGGATTGCACCGGTAAAAAGATCAGCGTGACGGGTTGCTAAGTACCACGTGCCTCGGCCACCCATGCTGAACCCGGTTACAAGAATTCGATCGTGGTCGATCGCGTAACTCCCGAGCACTTCCTCCAGAAGGTCCAGAACTGCCCGTTCCGATTCAGCGTTAGCCCAACTCCGTGTTGGAACATCGGGTGCTACGATCACTGCCTCCCAACTGCGCAGTGCTGGCTCGACGATCGATTGCATAAAGTTACTACCGTAATACGGTGATCGTCCGCCAGGGTGGAGAGCTAGGATCAGTGGGCGCTCATTATCCACGGACCCGTCGTACCCGGCGGGGATCGAGATTCCGTATCGAATCTCACCACCACCGGCCAGCTCGAAAGCTGTCTCAGTTACCCGCGGAGGGTCTGAGACTTGGGCGAGCAATCGCGTTTCTACCATCATCGACAGGAGCACCGAGAGCCCCAAGGACGCTGAGATAGCGAGAGCCCTCATGACCTAGCCGTCAGATTCCAGATGGGTGGAGTGGAACGCGAAAAGTTCATGCCCAGCCGCCGCGAGGTAATCAGAGAGATTGTGATCGATCCCTCTGATCTCCTTGTAGTCAATGGTCAGGTTCAGGTGTCCAAGGTGGGCGGCGAACCGCCGGTTCGTGGTGATCCATTGGTCCTCCGATCCGACGATCAGCTTCACGTTCATGCTACGGAGGCGGGCCTCGACTTCTACCGCTAGGGGGTACGGGTCATGGCTCCTAGCCAGGGCAGCGTCCGCGACGAAGTTCC
>Ga0310121_10000441_pt1 | contig 45463 bp, 2 predicted proteins | sample CB27_Tmax_986_MG_FD_203504 | JGI IMG/M metagenome (GOLD analysis project Ga0310121, IMG submission 203504) | Marine microbial communities from Western Arctic Ocean, Canada - CB27_Tmax_986 | ecosystem: Environmental > Aquatic > Marine > Oceanic | place: Canada: Western Arctic Ocean | collected... | reverse complement strand
AGGTGGCACCGACGGCGGGAGACCTAGCGACCTTTACACTGTCGGATTCACAAACCGTTACGGTGTCCGAGTCGGCCACAACCGTCACAGCTCCTTTCGCGGCTCTGCCGCGTCTGGACTACGGTGACGCACCCAGTCCCTACCCGACCCTGGCCGCGGACGACGGTCCCTCGCACGGTCGAGTGCCAGAACTATTCCTGGGTGCCTCGGTGGACGGAGAGTTGGACGGCCAAGTCGACGATGGCGCGGACGAGGATGGAGTTCTCTTCGTGACCGGGCTCATGCCGGGCACCACCGCTACGTTGGCCGTGATTGCCAGCCAGCCGGCGAACCTACACGGTTATCTGAACGCCTGGATTGATTTCAACGGTGACGGCGATCTGAGTGACCCAGGCGAGCATGTGGCCGTCAACGTGCGACTTGATGATGGACCCAACTCAATTCCGATCGCCGTCCCCGCCGGAGCTGGCGCCGTGGATACACTGGCGCGATTCCGTTGGTCGTATGAGAAAGACATCTCCTTTACGGGATCTGTATTCGCCGGCGAAGTGGAAGACTACCTGGTTTCAATCCCGATGGACAGCAGCGGCGGTTCAACGGCCGTGGACGACACGTTCGATGCCGTGGAAGACATGGTCGATCCGGCCACCTTCGACGTGCTGGCCAACGATTTCCCAGACATATTCGGCGGCGATCTGAGCGTCGAGATACCGTCGGGCCAATCGATCAACGGCACGGTAACGACGGACGGTTCCGTGGTCTTTTACACCTCGGACGCTGATTTCTTTGGCGTCGACACCTTCGTCTACGAGCGGGTTGATTCACTGGGGACCAAATCCACGGCGACCGTGACCGTCAACGTCGCCGGTCGCAATGACCCGCCTACGGCCGTCGACGACGACCTGGCGGTCGGCTCAAACACGTCGCAAAACTTACTCGATCTAACGGCGAACGACCTGATCGCGCCGGACACCGGAGAGACCCTGGTCATCACGTCCGTCGGCGCCACCTCAGCCGGCGGCACCGTCTCGATATCCGCCGATGGCAGTTCGGTGCGCTACACACCGTTGGCTGATTTCCTGGGAACCGACACGTTCTCGTACGTCATCAGCGACGGCAACGGCGGCATGGCGACCGGCATGGCCACGGTCGAGGTCGTCCAACCTCTTTTCGTCAATTTTCATTTGGAAGCGACGGACTCGCTTGGCAATATCGTTACCGACATCAACGTCGGTGATACCTTCCAACTGAGAGGTTTTGTCGAGGATACCCGTCCCATGCCGTTGGGCGTTTTCAGCGCGTATCTGGATGTGCTGTACGATCCATTGTTGGTTTCGACATCCGGACCCGCCGCCTTTGGATCCTTCTACAGTCGCGGCACGAATGCGGATTTCTCCACTACCGGTATCGTAAATGCGATTGGGGGGACGACCGATCCGTTTGCACCCGCTCCCGGATCGGGCGAATTCCTGTTGTTCAACGTCCCGTTCACAGCCAGGAATGGAGGAACGGTCACTTTTGAGACGGCCTTCGAGGACAATCTCCCGCTTCGCGCGGTGACTCTTTTCGGCGAATCCGTTGCGGTCAGCGAGGAGATGATCACGTTTGGTACCACCAGCCTTTCGCTGAGTGGCGTTACGGCCAACAACGACGAACTTACCGTCTTCGAGGATTCCGGCGGCAATGTCTTGGACGTGCTTGACAATGATGTCGGGACCGATCCACTCACGATCAAGATGCCGCTTGTTTCACAGCCGCCCAACGGGAGCGTGACCATCATCGAGCTTCCGTCCGGCTCCGATGGCATACTTTACACGCCCAATGCCGATTTCCAAGGCGTGGATATGTTTGAATACACGGTGGTCGATGCCGACGGCATCGAAGGGACCGGCCTCGTGACCGTGAATGTCACCAATGTGAACGATGATCCCATGGCCAACGATGACTTAGTCGACATCGGATCGGCCAGTGTCGTCACGCTTGACGTGTTGGCTAATGACACGGACGCCCCAGACATGAACGAAGAGCTGATCATTACGGCGGTGACGCAGCCCGCCGAGGGTGGCACCGTGACCATCTCGGGTGACGGTTTGTCGCTGGAGTTCACCCCCGACGGCGTGAATACCACGACCACGTTCACGTACACCATCGAGGATGGCAACGGAGGTAGCGACACCGCGACGGTGAACCTTGAGATCAACGATAACGTCGTCGTTTTCCGGCCTCAGCTCACAACCTTGGGTGGCGATCCTCTGTCTGGACCGTTGGAATTCGGCGATGAGTTTCTGCTCAGCGTTTTCACGCGTGATCGCCGGGCTATGCCAACAGGCGTGTTCAGCGCTTATCTCGATGTTGTGTACGATTCCACCCTCGTCGCGGTGACCGGACCGCTCGATTTCTCCAACGGACAATACACCGGAGCAGTCTCGGGCAGCACCGACCTGGCGGGGCTTATTGACGAAGTCGGCGGCACGGATGGCACCGTACCCCTGGGAGGTGGTGAATTCCTGGTCTTCGAGGTTCCTTTCCGGGTGACTCGCAGCCAACAAGCCACGACCACTTTCACGACCAATGCCTCCGACCAACTACCACTACACGAAGTGAGCCTGTTCGGCGATACGACCACCGTCGATGACGATCTCGTTGAGTATCAATCCGTCGAGTTACAACTTGAGGGTGACGGCGCTCGCAATGACGAGTTCACAGTCAGTGAAGACACCACCACCAATCTGGATGTTTTGGAAAATGATATCGCTCCCACCGGATTGGGACCATTGACAATCGATAGTCTCACTCAGGATCCCAGTGCCGGAGGCACCGCGACCATTATCCCCGATCCTGGCGATCCGGCGCGGATGGTTATCGAGTATACGCCGCCAGCGGACTTTCCGATTGGCCTGGACAGCGCCGTCGAAACCTTCCGCTATCGGGCCCGTGACATCGCCGGAACTCTCACGGAAGGGATCGTATCGGTCACCGTCCTCAACACGCCGGATCCCCCCGTGGCCAACGACGATTCACGAATCGTGCAAGTCGGTTCCACCACTCAATTTGATCTGTTGGCCAATGACAGCAATGATCCGGACCCAGACACCGATTTGACCATCATTGATATCAGCCAACCTGTCGGTGGCGGCTCGGTCACGTTCGACCCCGGAACCAGCGGCCCAGTCACCTTCACGGCTCCTGACGGCGCGGGCGAAGTGACATTTACCTACACCATGAGAGACGTCGACGGGCTGACCGACACGGCCACCGTCACGGTCGATGTATCGACGAGCGCCCCGCCGGTAATGGGATTCCTGTTCGAGGTCACCGACACCGACGGAGCCCCTTTGGACAGCGTCACGACGGGTGTATCGTTTCTCTTGAACGTATCCGTCGAGGATCTGCGTGAAGTGCCACGGGGTGTGTTTTCGGCGTATCTGGATGTGATCGTATCGGGAAGCGGGACGGTCACCAGCGATGGACCGATTCAATACAACGAATTGGTCTTCCCTTCCGTCCAACGGGGAGTGCTCGGCACTTCACCTTTGGTCGATGAACTGGGCGCCGTCGACGGCGCCGCGACAGCCGATCCGTCCGGTACGGTGTTGCTGGCCACCATCCCGCTAGTAGGCACGTCCGTCGGAGACATCACTTTCAGCGGTGATCCAGCCGATATACTGCCGCCTAACGAGACCACCCTGTTTGGTGAATTCACGATCGTCGCGCCGGACCAGCAGGACTTTGGCTTTGACTCAGTCTCCATCGTTTCGCCGCCGTCCAGTTCAACCGTCCTCGTCGACGTCGACGGCAACGGCTACGTCACGCCATTGGACGCTTTGTTGGTGATCAACGAACTGGCGGGCGAGAACCCACAGGCGGCCAACAGCTCCTTTTCCATCGTGCAGTCCTATCGGTCGCGCTACGACGTCAATGGGGATGGCAATGTCACGCCTTTGGATGCACTGTACGTTATAAATGAATTGGCCAATCAAGGTTCCAGCATCGCGCCCAGATCGTCGTCTAGCACGGTGATCGCGGCGGCAGTCGAGAGTCCAAAAACCGAGACCGCGCCGACATTCCACACCGCCGGCGTCCAAACCTTATCCGCGGATCTCCGAGCGCGTGCATCCGCCAATCTTATTCGCCACATCGTCGCCGATCCGGCGGAGAAGGCCTCTGACTCAGCAATAACCGACGAAGCGGCGTTGGATCTCGTGCTGGCTTCTCGGTCCGAAGCAGCGGCTCCGCACCGAACGCCGCGAGACACATGGCCTCAGTTGAGTGCGGACTCGACAGAACCTCAGAGCTTCCACGCATTCGACGAAGTATTTACTGAATTAGATGAACTCGCCACGACCATCACCCCTAAGACGTAAACGGCACGACTCGACAAGCTGTGCTGAGATAGGCACCTGCAGAGGATTCTAGGCATGAAAAGTACACGAGCGCCGAAACGGCGAACCCTATTGCAACAGCGTCGCCCGCGGCAAAGCTGGCACGCGGGCGCTCAGGGGACCGCGGCACGCCGCGGACTCGGATTGGAGAAACTCGAAGAGCGACAACTGCTGGCTATCGGTCCCCAGCTGATCGTTATCAACCCCACCGCGGACACCATTCTCGCGCCCAATGACGTGTTGAATGTGGCCCCCAACAACCTGACTTTTCGTTTCGACGACAATCAACAGATCGACCCGGAGACACTCACTGGTATTCAGATCACACGCGCCGGTGACAACGGAATCCTGGGGGACGCCGACGACGTGGCGATCACTCCCGGTTTTATCGGGTTGGGCTCAGAGCCCAATGAGGTCATCGTCCGGTTCGCCGAAACGCTGTCGGATGATCTGTACAACATCACCATCTTGGGTAACGGACCCAACGCACTGCGGAACGTCGACGACTGTGAGTTTAACGACGGCGTCGATTTCAGTTTGCCGTTTGAGTTGGATCTGGGAACCCAGATCGTGGCGGTGATTCCGCAACCCATTTTTCGAAGTCCGGTCACCGGTGCGTTGGAACAAAACCGCGACGAGATCGTTGTCTACTTCGACAGCGCGGATCTGGATCCGACATCGGTCAGCAACCCCGACTTTTATCACCTCATTGCCACGCAGGAGAAGGCCAGCCGCCTGGACGATGGAACTCCACTGCATCCGACCAGTGTCACTTACGAGGCCAGCAGCCCGGGTGGTCCCCGTGTCACGCTCAGTTTCGCCGCCGACATTGATCAATTGGCACCCGGTGCTGATATTTTTCGCCTCCGAATTGGGGCGCCAAATGACGGCATCCTGGTACCGGTGGAGATCACGCCAGCCACCGACGCGGGCTCAAGCTTTGACACAGCCAGTACGATTGTCGGACAACTGAACGCCGACGGCGTCGTGCTCAACGCTGCCATCGACCCCGAACCGTTTGCCTTGGACCTACCAGGCTCCCCGGACGATCCGGGAACTCGGGACCTGACTATCGAATTCAACACCGCGCTTCGCGGCGCGGTCGATGCCCTGGATGGAATCTCCGAAATCGCCTACACGTTCCCGGACGTCTACGGCCTGGATCCCCAGGACAATCAACTGCGCAACGTCATCACCGAAACGCAAAAAGTTCGCGTTCGTGAAATTGCGACATTGTATAGCGACGTGTTGGGCGTTGAGCTATTTGAAGCGGATGCCGACGCCGTGGCATCGTTGGAAGCGGCCGGCACAACCGTGTTTCGTATCGTCACGGGTGATCTCCGAGCCTTGGAGCCAACAATCACAACGGGTGTCGACGATACGATGGGACTGGCCGGGGAGATTGAGAATTTCGGGCCGACGGCCATCCTAGAGGCCGCTGAGTCCTGGGATGATCGTTTCGGTCAAAACTGGTTCCAAGAGGCCATGCAAAAGGTAGGGCATCTGCTCGGTCTGGGCGACACGTTTGATCTGCCCGAGGGGACCATCCAGGGGTCGGATCCATTGCTTACTTTTGGGACGGACGCCGAGCCGGTTTTCCCAGGTGACCACGACATTGTTTATGGCCAATACTTGCATCGACCGGATAGCACGGACATCGATCTGTATCAATTCACGATCAATGAGGTCGGCATACTTCGCGCGGAGGTGTTCGCGGAGCGACTACCCGATGCGAGCCTGCTTGATTCTGTATTGCGACTCTACCGTGACAACGGCACTTCCATCGAACTAGTCGCCCAAAACGATGACTACTTCAGTCAGGATTCGTACCTTTCACTGGAATTGTCGCCCGGTACCTACTACATCGGCATCTCGTCCACGGGAAACGACCAGTACGATCCGACCATTGAGGCCACTGGGTTCGGCGGTACGACTCAGGGCGGATACCAACTGAGACTTGACCTGCGTCCACAGCAGCAAAACACGATCGTCGACACCACCCAGGTCGCCTTGGACGGCGACAGTGACAACGCTCCGGGAGGCGACTTTAATTTCTGGTTCCAAGCCGGTTCACTGATCGACACGCTGTTCGTTGACAAATCGGCCAGCACTTCGGGCGACGGTTCGCTGGCCAGTCCCTACCGCAGCGTCGCGACTGCATTCGCCGCAGCCACGCCGGGAGACATTGTCCGCATCGTAGGCAACGGTGGTGCCGATAGCGATCTATCGACTGTCGACGACAATTTGGCGTACGACATTGGCATCGACGTGTTTGGCGTGCCACTGGATGAAGGCACCTCGCTGCAGGTGCCTCAGGGTGTCACGGCCATGATCGACGAAGGTGCCATTTTTAAACTCCGTCGCAGTGTGATCTCGGTGGGAAGTTCTTCCGTCACAGTCGACCGCGGCGATGGCGCCTTGCAAGTCTTGGGAACGCCACAGCACAACGTCCTCTTCACCTCCGCCAATGACCAATCGATTGGGTTGGACGACGACAATGTGACGACGATTCCAGCCGCCGGAGACTGGGGTGGAATCGTCTTCCAAAACGACCTGGACCGCGCCGAGGGCCGAACGGTCCTGGAGGACCAAGGTATCTTCCTGAATTCGGTGTTTCAAACGGACCTGCGCTATGGCGGAGGACTCTCGACCTTGGGAACCATCTCTCAAGTGATCCGGCCAATCACGATGATCGACAGTCGCCCGACAGTTCGCTTCAATACGGTGACACTCAGTTCGGACGCCGCAATGGCCGCTACCGCCGATAGCTTTTTGGAAACTAATTTCCACGCACCGATATTTCAAACGGCCCTCTTTACATCGGACTACGATCGCATCGGGCCGGAGATTCGCGGCAATCGAGTGGTCGACAACACCGTCAATGGCATGGCGGTTGGCGTCCAAAGACCTACCGGTAACGTCGGGGTGCTCTCAGTATCGGGCCGCTGGGACGACACTCAGATCGTCCACGTACTGTCGGGCGATTTAACGATTCAAGGGACACCCGGCGGAGCGATCCAATCCGGCGAAATTGGCACAAATCCACTTCGAGCGAGGTTGGACGCCTCCTTGATAGTGGATCCAGGAATCGTGGTCAAATTAGACGGCACGGCCATTGTCACGGAAATCGGCGCGACTTTGTTGGCGGAAGGAACGGAGAATCGCAACGTTGTATTCACTTCTATAAGCGATGCACGTTTTGGCGGAGGGGGCACTTTCTCCACGTCGAATGACGATTCGTCTCCCCAGCCTGGCGATTGGTCAGGACTTCGCTTTGAGCAGACGTCCATCGCCAGCCTGGATCATGGCGTGTTCGCGTACGGAGGCGGTGTCTTCCGTACCGAGGGAACGTTGAACGCGGGCAACGTCGTGGAAGTCGAACAGGCGACCGCGCGTATTGTCAACTCGCGATTCGAGAACAACGCCAGTGGAACCGGGGGCCAAGGCGCCGTCAATCGTGAAGGACGCGGTTTCAACGCACCCGCCACGATCTTCGTACGTGGCGCGCAGCCGATTGTGGTCGGTAATGTCTTCCTCAACAACGACAGCCCCATTGCTAATATCAATGCCAACTCAATGAATCACTTTTCTGTCACCGACTATGGCCGCCAGACCGGTCCAGTCGACGTGATAACCGGGTTCGGAGACAACCAAGGACCACTGATCCGACGTAATCTGGTCGAGAACAACTCGATCAACGCTGTCGAAGTTAGAGGTGGCACGCTTACGACCGAAAGTGTTTGGGATGACACCGACGTAGTGCATGTATTACGAGATACAATCTACGTGCCCGACGTGACTACGTATGGCGGGTTGCGGTTGGAAAGCAGCACATCGGAGAGTTTGGTGGTCAAGCTGTCCGGAGACAACGCCGGATTCACGGCCACCGGTCGGCCACTCGAAATCGACGACCGCATCGGCGGCCGAGTACATCTGCTTGGCAAGCCGGGAGCGCCGGTCGTGCTGACGTCTTTAGCCGACGACACGGTGGGTGCGGGCTTCGACACGCAGGGTCGATTCCAGACGGACACGGACAACTTCACTCGACCGGCGCACGATCCGGAACAGTTTCAGATCGAGGTCAATTATGGCCCCAACATCGCCGCGATCCCTGATGCCATTGAGGCCTTTGAACGGGCCGTGGAGATCTGGGAAGAGACGCTCAACGATCCAATCACCATCGTCTTGGATGTCGAGTTCGATGACGTTGGCGTTCAAAACCGAGGCTTCACGACTCCTGTCTTCGTGGACACGTTGGGCTACGACGAAGTTCGCGACGCATTGATCGGAGATGCGGGGAGCCATGAATCGATCGTTTCGCAGCTGCCCGATTTTGAAAACCTGCAGGTCAATATTCCGTTAGACAACTCTGATCCGTTTACGCTGCTGGAACAGATGCGGATTACGCGGGCCAACGCCAAAGCCCTTGGTTTTTCGGCGGATTCACTTCCAGCGGTCGCATCGCAATTCAATCCGAATCCCGATCCCGATGTCGATACGAACATTGATGCCACGATTCTGCTAGACCCAGTCGAGGAGAGTTTTACGGATTCGAATCCGGTTTCAATGTTTGACTACGACCGCCAGGACGATATCCAACGAAGGAAGTACGATTTCGTGGGGCTTGCCCTCCAACAGATCGGTCACGCCCTTGGGTTTCAATCGATCGTCGGCCGGGTCAGCCTGGCCTTAGCTGACGCAGACGTGACCCGCGATATAAATCTGAACACGCTGGATCTCTTTCGCCTCGAGCCGGGTGCCGGTCAAGACGATTTCACCAATGCGGTTCGACAAATCGATCCACGTTTTACGGAACATGTCTTCTACGACGGTGGTTTTTTTGACCCGACGGGAATCGACATCGACCAGATTACCGTGGGGGACATCCCTTTGGTCAAAGGGGATGCGCCTTTCGAAATTACCACAACGGCCACTCACTGGTTGGACGATCTGGGTCTCAACGGCCAGATCCTGGGTCTCATGCAGCCGCGCAACCAGCTGGTGGGCGGAACTCTGGAACTTTACCTCGATGATTTCCGCTTCGACCTTAAGGAAAATGACCGACGGGCTTTCGATCTGATCGGCTATGACGTCGCCGGCGGCGGCCAACCCGGGGATTGGGAAGGTGTGCGGCTGGAACAGGCCAGTCGTGATCGCAACGTTCAGGTGATTAACGAGAACGAAGCCGTGGACATTGCATCCAGCATTCACAACGATTCAACCATCAACGCCCAATCGTTGGGTTCGCTGGCTCCGGATCTCAAGTCGGGTGACGACAATATTCGCCTTGGCTTTGAAGTACACGGTATGGTCCGTGATTCCTCGGACGTCGACGTCTATCGGTTCGAGGCGGAAGCAGGCACCGAAGTGTGGCTGGACATCGACCGCACCTCCTTCACCCTCGACAGCGTTGTCGAACTGATCAACGCCGAGGAAGATGTCCTGGCCCGCTCCGATAATTCTTTGGCTGAGGGACTGGGAAGTGAGCTACTGGTCGGACTCGGCGCTCCGCTCGATTCCACCGATCACTACACAATCAACCCACGGGATGCGGGCATGCGTGTCGTCCTGCCCGGACCCACCGGAACGAGCAACACCTACTTTGTTCGCGTACGAAGCAGCAGCGATGTGTTGGCTAGCGACCTTGACGGCGGCCTCACGCAAGGGACTTACCAGCTGCAGATTCGCTTGCAATCGGTCGACGAATTTGCCGGATCCCATGTGCAATACGCGGACATTCGCTATGCCGACGTGGGAGTGCGTGTGACCGGACAGCCTCAGCACTCCGAACTGATGGGACAGGTCGAAGACACGTCATTCAACGACCTTCGCTTGGAGACGGCGGTGGTCGTCGCGGGGGGTGATGACAACCCAGACATCCCACGAAGGGTACTGCCAGTTGAGATTGGGGCTCAGGTCCTGGGAAACTTGTTGGAAACCGACCGGGGCACCCTCTCGGTATTCGGCAACCTGGACACCGCCACGGACGTGGATTGGTACGAATTCCAAATCTCCTTGGAAAACCTGCAAGATATCCCGGGCATCACCGATCAAGGCGGATTTTTCGACCCTTTCAGCGGCGTTGATGAGGACGCCCGGGGCATGGTCGAAGCGGGCGTAGTCTTCGACATCGATCACACCGGCGGATTCGTCCGACCGGACACCGCCTTATCCATTTTCGATAGCACGGGGACGTTAATCTACTTCAGTGACAGCTCCGATGTCGCGCTCGATCAACCGGACACCGCCTTATCCATTTTCGATAGCACGGGGACGTTAATCTACTTCAGTGACAGCTCCGATGTCGCGCTCGATCAACTGGCCGCGGGCGAACTGGACTTCACCGATTTGTCCCGAGGCAGCATCTCCACGGTCGATCCCTTTATCGGCCCGGTCGTGTTGGAAGCGGGACGTAACGTCGAACGATCGAGTGGCGGCCTGTTTTTTGATGACGACTTCTTCTTTGACCGATTTTTCTCCTTCAACACGACCGGTACCTACTACGCCGCCGTGTCGTCCGCCCGCATGGTCCCGACCGACGTCGCTTTCGGGGGAGGAACGGCACCCATCATCCAGGGACTCACCGACCGTGGACTGGCCGTCACCTCGGGGTCGGGAATTGACACTTTCACCCTGAATCCTGACGTCCCCGAGAACGCGATTCTCTCGGGCGAATATCAACTGGAAATCAGGTACACGCCCGTGCCGGTGGATGGTTTCGACGAGACCAACGCCGACGTGGCCGACAGCAATCGGCTCTCGGACCAGGGTCAGATCATTATCGAATCGAGTGTTATTCGTGATTCCCTGAATTTCAATATCGTTGTGGAGGACGCCCCTCGTGACCTTCCGGAGATTATCGAAGTCGACCCGACGGACGATTCCTTCCGCCGCATACAGTCCAGTAGCTTCGCCGAGTTGCGAGATCCCCATGATCAGTTCACGAATGCCGACTACGTGCCACATGCCTCGGCCATACGCAGCCTGGTGAAAATCAACGAGGAACGACTGGTACCCGGCGTCACGGTCAAGAACAACGTTTTGTCCAACGCCGTAATCGGCGGAATTCATGTCGCCGGAGACCCTAACGGCTATGTTCTCCGAACCTACAGTCTTGCCAACATCAAAGCTGCTAACGACGCGCTTGGTTTAACTGAGTTTGGCGACGACGATGTGGATGGCACCGTATTTTCGATTGTCGACGCTCACGGGCACGAGGAAATTTTTGAGTTCGATACTGATGGCAATGTCGACGCTGGTCACGTCATCGTTCGAGCCAATTTGAATCCTGATGATGATGGAGCAATCAGGGCCGACTCGGAGGTGACACATCCGATCCTCATCACGGGGACACGGCCAACGTTTGCCTTCAACATCACATCGGAGATTGTGTTTGCGATCGAATCGACGGACTTGGATGTCGAGGTATTTCGCCCGTCGTCGAATGAGATTTACATCGATGGGGCGGTGGCGATGCCAACGATCGGGGGTTCCAACGGATCGGCTTATTTTCCGGGTGATTCCTTCTTTGGTCTCATCACTCGCTATACCGCCCAGCAGGCGGCGGTGCCGTTCGCCAAAGTGGTTAACAATACGATCGTCGGACGGGGCGGCGACTTGGTCAGCGGAAGTGGTGCGCACGATGTAGGAGTGCTGATCGAAGACAACGCGAGCCCCACGCTGCTGAACAACATCATCGCCAATTTCGGTCAGGCGTTGGTTGCCGATATCACTTCGACCGACAATGTCGCTACCGAGCGGCGAACGTTTGTCGGTTTTCGACAAGCCTTTGAACTGCAAGGTTTTGACGCCGCCATAACGGACATGCGAACTTCCCCGACCAAATATGTCGGCTTTCGTCCGACCGTCATCGCTGGCAACGTGGTCCAGGGCAACCTTGTCAACACGGTGCTGTTAAGCCAAGGTGACTTCGCCCTGAGTCTCTCGAACGAGGCACCGTTGTTTCAGGATCCCGCCAACGGGAATTATCTGCTGGCAGCCGGCTCCGCCGCGATCGACAGCGCCATCAATTCACTTGACCAACGGCAGTCCCTCGAATCGGTCCAATCCGCCGTCGGTATTGAGTCAACCGATCTCGTCGCCCCATTACTTGACCAGTTGGGGCAACGCCGCGTCGACGATCCCAGCGCTGAGCCTCCAGTTGGTGTGGGCCAGAATGCGTTTGTGGATCGCGGGGCGCTGGATCGCGCCGACTTCAGTGGCCTGGTTGCCACGTTGGTGTCACCGATCGACAACGACCCAGCGGGACTCGATCAAGATGCGGGAGACGACCGAGTCATCCTGATCGGCCAACCGGTTTCCAATTTCTCGATTCAGCTGCTCGACGGCGTGCCGCCGGTTGATCCGGGTGGAACAGGGGCCGACGACAATCGCGTGTCCTCGGCCACGGTGACCGTCTTCCGTGACGGAGCCCTGCTAAGCGAAGGAGTCGATTATCGATTTGGTTACGACACGACGGCCAACATTATTCGTCTGACTCCCTTGACCGGTGTCTGGCCATCCGACAGCACTTACGAAATTCGGTTGGACAACTCCTTGGCCAGTGGCATCAGGGATTTGGCCGGGAACGCTTTGCAACCAAACCTGGGCAATGAAACCCTATTCACGATCGCGATGGGGCAAGGCAAGGACTTTGGGGACGCACCGGATGTTCCCTATCCGACACTCAACAGCAGTAACGGGGCCAGTCACCAAATCGTCGAAGGATTCTTCCTTGGCGTAGGGGTTGACGCGGAGTTGGATGGGAATCCCAGCGCAACCGCCGACGGGGACGACCTGGACGATGGCGTTGTGTTCGGTGAATTCCTGCGTGGCGTCACCACGACCTTGACCGTCACCGCCTCAACCTCAGGACGAATCGACGCGTTTGTCGACTTTAACGGAGACGGCGATTGGTCGGACGCCGGCGAACAGATTCTCGACAGCACGTTGGTGGCCGCCGGCGTGAATGAGCTCACCACCTCGGCGATCCCCGTCGCGGCCCAAGTCGGAGAGACGTTTGCCCGCATTCGTTTCAGTAGCGCCGGTGGACTGGGACCGACCGGAGAAGCTTTCGACGGCGAGGTGGAAGACTATTTGGTGAGCATCATCACCAGCGAGTGGCAGAATCCGAACAATCCACTGGACGTGGACGAAAGCGGTTTTGTCTCGCCACTGGACGCGCTACATGTTGTCACCGAATTCGAAGAATTCAATTTTTCCGATCCCGCGGACGGCAAGCTCATCACGCCACGTTCCCAGTTTGTGGGCCAGCCCGGAGCTGAATTCTTGGACGTCAATGGGGACGGATATGTTTCCCCGTTGGACGCCTTGTTCGTCGTCAACGGTCTGGATGTCGTCACGTCCGCTCCCACGTCCGCATTAAGCGCATCGGTCGTGGCCGTGAATCTTGATGGCGTCACCATTCCGTACGCGGATCAGGTCTCGAGTTCGCCGTTGGCGGCTCGCAATGCCACGGTGGACCGAGCCATCGCCGGACTGAACACGATCCAAAATACTGACGACCTGCCAGGCGTCAGTCGCTTGGTGGACAGGATGCCAATCAGCGAAATGCCGACGTCGTTGGCAACTGCGTCAACGATTGATCCAGCCCCGTCCGCGGATTCGCTGGACGACGTACTGGATGATATCGCGGCCGACATCGGACGCAACTGGCAAAGTGACATATAACGGAACAGGTATAGATCGATGAAGAGAACTCAATCGCGTTCGCAAAAACAATGGCAAGCACGTCAGCGAAAGCGACGTCAGCTGTTGCGCAACCGTCGCAAAGACTTCCAGTTAGAGACTCTGGAACCTCGCATCGTGTTGGCTTCCGATCCGCTGTTGATCGGCATCAGCCCCAACGTCGGGGAGGTTTTGCGGCCGGGCGACACACGCAATGTGGCGCCATCGGAACTGACGTTTCGGTTTGACGATTCGCAGGTCATCGATGCCAACACGTTGGACGCAATCACCGTCCAAGCGGCGGGTCCCGACGGCGTGTTGGCCACGACGGACGACGTCACGATCACTCCGGGATTCATTGGCATCGGCGACTTTGCAAACGAAGTCGTGATGCGATTCGGCTCCACACTGCCGGACGATCAATATCGGATCAGCATTATCGGTAGCAATGACGACGCGTTGCAGAACGTCGAAGGCGATCGGTTCGACGGGAACGCCAATGTGACCGGAAACCAAGACTTTCAATTGGATTTTCGGCTGGACCTCGGCGCTCAAGTTGTCGCCGTCGTTCCACAGCCGGTCTCGAATGTGGGGGGAGTGCTCACTCAGGCGAGAAACCAAATTGACGTCTATTTCAACGATGATGATCTGGACGTCGCGTCCGCCCAAACCGTCGACTTCTATCAACTCATACTGACCAACGACACCGCCACCAATTCTGACGATTCCGTCATCAATCCGTCTTCGGTCACCTACGACGAGGTAGAAGATCGGGCCGTCCTGCTCTTCGAATCCGCCGGTGAGAGACTCGGTGATCTCACAGGGACGTTTCGCCTGCGGATTGGCACGAGCGAATCGGCGCCGCCGGTACCGTTGAGTCTCTCACCCGTAGCCTCGGTCACCTCCGACCTGGGAACCAGCGGCGACGTCACGGTGAAGTTGACGGCTCGCGACGACTTCGCGACCGCGGTACGAGTGCATGTCATTTCCAGCGACCATGGAGGCATCAGTGCACCCATCGTGTCGGTCAACGGGGCGGAAATCACAATCGATCTGAACACCAATCCAGGCAATCAATCCACCGCCCAGCAGTTTGTCGATGCGCTAAACGCCAACGCGGCTGATTTCCTAGTGGGCGAAGTGACCAGCGGCCTCGGCTCGACGGACGTGGCCACCACCGTCCCCGCCGGCACGGAGTTAGTGCTCAACGGTATGGGATCGTCCTTCGCCACGTCACTCGACCTGGGCATCTTGACCGACCAAAGCCAAATCATCAGCTCGTCGATCTCGCCACAATTTACGCCGCTGGACTATCCCGGTGCGGCGGATGAGCCCGGTCATCGAGACATTCCTTTGGAGACCGAAATCCATGTCGAACCGGGAGTTCTGACCGATCCCGAGTTGATCGCTCAACTCGAAGAGGATAGCGATGACGATTTTTTCCTGGACCTTGAACCACTGGTTCAACAGGCTTCGACGCTGGACTCGGCTGACGGGGGCGTTGGCGTCGAATCCTTTGCCTACAACTTCCGTGACGTCTATGGCGTCACGCCGGCCCCCGAAAGTCGGCAACTGCTCAACGCCATCACGGAAGAGCAGAAACAACGAGCCCGCGAGATCTTCGAGATCTATAGTGAGATGTTGGGAGTCGACTTCATAGAAACGGATTCTTCAGGGCTGACCGTGGTCACGGGTGATCTCCGGGCGATCAATCCGGTGGTTCCCACGGGGCCGGGCGACGGCGTTATTTCCTTCAACAGTTTCGAACGCGGTTTGGCCATTCTGGACGCATCCGAATCGTGGGACGACTCGTACGGCTTTTCAGATAACAATGGGCAAATCAGTTGGTTCGAAGAAGCGCTGAACGCGATTGGTGCTATCATCGGTTTGGGAGACTCCAGTGAGTTGCCGCCGGGCACCTTTCAAGGACTCACTAATTTCGATCTGGATTTTGACAATCCGATCGAACCCGCTTTTCCGGGCGATCACGACATCGTCCACGGACAACATGTGCATCGACCTGAAGGCAACGATATCGATCTCTACCGATTTGAGATCACCACCAAAGCCGGGCAGTTTTCGGCCGAGACGATTGCCGAGCGCCAAGACGACGCCAGCCTTCTAGACAGTGCCTTGTCCCTATATCGAGAAACGGACGATGGGGTCGAGCTGGTTGCCCGCAATGACGACTACTTTAGCGAAGACTCGTTCCTGGAGATGCGCCTGGAACCGGGGGTTTATTTCATTGGAGTCAGCTCGACAGGCAATGTGGACTACGATCCGACGATCGAAGGCACGGGGTCAGGCGGCACCTCGCAAGGTCCGTACGATTTACGTATTGTCTTCCGGCCCGATGTTGATTCGAGCATCTTGGACGCGACCGGCGTCGCCCTGGATGGCGACGCGGATCATGCACCCGGCGGAGACTATAACTTCTGGTTCCGCGGCCAGACCGAACCTCGCACGATTTTCGTCGACAAATCGCACACACCGACGGCCGGCGTGGTCGGCACCTTGGCCAATCCATACGACAATCTGCCCGGCGCCCTGTCGGCCGCCGCTGCTGGCGACATCGTGCGCGTTGTCGGAAACGGCGGTGCCGACGGCGATGTGAGTACCTCGTCGGATAACAAAGCCTACGAGATTGGCTCCAATAGTTTCGGCACATTCTCCGACGGCAAATCGCTGGTCATTTCTCAGGGCGTGACCATGATGGTGGACGCAGGCGCCGTGTTTAAGATGCGGACGTCGACGATCACCGTGGGCAGCGATTCGCCGACCGTGGATCGCAGTAAATCCGCATTACAGCTCCTGGGAACGCCCGATCAAAGTGTCCTTTTTACGTCGCATAACGACGAGGCGATCGGTATCGACACCAATCCGCTGATCACGACGCCGAGTCCAGGCGACTGGGGAGGGCTCATCTTCCGCAACGACGTCGATCGCAGCGCGGAGAGAGACAACCACGAGCAAGACGGGGTCTTCCTCAACTATGTGAATCATGCGGACATGCGATACGGAGGTGGAACGGTAACCATCAACTCGATCGTGCAGGTGATCAACCCTGTCCACATGACGGATGCTCGGCCGACCATCTCCTTCAACACAATCACGCTTAGCGCCGACGCCGCCATGTCGGCCAATCCCGATAGCTTCGAAGAAACCACCTTTCACGCGCCCGCATTTCAGTCGGATCTCTTTACGTCCGACTACAAACGAGTGGGCCCCGATATCCATGGCAATCAGTTGGTGGACCCATCGCGAACCGACTCCGGTGGCATTCCGCTGGACACCAAGAGTTCAATCAATGGCTTGTTTGTCCGTATTGATACACCCGCCGGCAGCGATCCGGAGCCGCTGAACGTATCGGCACGCTTCGATGACACGGACATCGTCCATTACGTGGCGGAAAATCTGTTGATCGGAGGACAGGTTGGAGGTCCGCTGGGGACGCCGACTCCCGGAGTTCCAGGCCAATCGGTTGCCGAGGGTTTCATTAAACAGGCGCGCCTCGATGCGAGCCTGGTCATCGACCCAGGCACGGTGGTCAAATTGGATGGGGCTCGAATTGAGCTGGAACAAAGCTCCCAGTTGTTGGCCGAGGGTATCGCGGGTGGCGAAATCATCTTTACCTCCGTCTCAGACGATCGCTACGGTGCCGGTGGAACTTTCGATACCCGCGGTGACGCCGATGTCCGCCAACCATCGGCCGGAGACTGGGGTGGCATCTACGCGGGCCACTCATCCACCTTGAGTCTGGATAACAACTTGATCACTTTCGGCGGCGGCGTCACGCGTGTGGGCGGAACTTTTGCCAACTTCAACGCCATCGAAATCCATCAGGCGACGGCACGCGTTACCAACTCGGTCATCGAGAACAATGACGGTGGTGCGGGAGGCCCCTCGGCACCCCAGCGTTCCGGCCGCGGGTTCAATGAACCGGGCGCGATCTTCATTCGTTCGGCCACTCCGATCATTGTCGGCAACATCATTCGAGGAAATGATGGCGCCGCAATCAATGCCAATGCGAACGCCTTGAACCATCTCCTCGTCCGCGACCATGGACGCAACACCGGTTCGGTCGACTTGATTACCTCGTTTCGCGACAACCAGGGTCCGCTCATTCGCGACAATCAATTGGACAGCAACCAATACAGCGGTTTGGAAGTCCGCGGCCAGACGCTCACGACACAGTCTGTATGGGACGACACGGACATCGTGCACGTCGTCTTCGATACCATCTACGTTCCCGATTTCCACACCTTCGGCGGATTGCGATTGGAAAGCAGCCCCACCGAAAGCTTGGTCGTCAAACTCTCCGGCAGCAGTGCGGGCTTTACCGCGACCGGTCAGGAATTGGACATCGACGATCGCATCGGCGGGTCCATTCAGATCATCGGCCAACCAGGCCATCCGGTGGTGCTGACTTCACTTGAAGACAACTCCGTGGGGGCTGGGTTCGGTTCCGATGGGTTGCCTCAGACGGAAACTTTCACCTCGGTCGTACCGATGCGCACCAATCCGGCGGGCTCCTTCGACATCCAGTTGATCCACAGTGACGTGATCGCCGCCAATCCATCTGCCGTCGCATCCTTGGAGCGCGCGGCCGCCAAGTGGGAAGCAGTCATCGAAGATCCGGTGACGGTCGTGATCGATGTAACGTTTGGAGCGTTAAATGGACCCGCTGGAGTGGCCCAATCCGCGTTTCATATCCTGAACTACAACACTCTGCGATCATCGTTGATTGCCGACGCCAGAGATCACGAAGCGATCGTCTCCGAGCTTCCGGGATTTAATAATCTGCAAGTCACACTACCTGACGATACGTCCATCTTGAGCTCCAACACGGTATTAACCACGGCCAATGCCAAGGCGCTTGGCTTTGCGGACGCCGCCCTGCCATTGCAGGACTCTCTCTTTATGGCGGATACGTTGACCGACGGACTGATCACGTTCGAAATCGCCAACAATGTGGACGGGACCGATCTGTTCGGAACGGCCCTCCACGAAATCGGGCACGTGCTGGGATTCACCAGCGGCGTTGACGATACCGGTCTCTTTAAGACCCTCAATCCCATCGACCTTTTCCGTCTGGCTCCCGGAGCGGGTGCTACCGATTTCACCAACAGTCCTCGCATCCTCGACACGACGCTGGAACAGGTGTTCTATGACGGTGGAATCTACGATTCATCAGGAATCTCGATTCCCGGACTTACAGTCGGCGACGTTCCACTCTCGACCGGCGGGGAGGTCGTTGACGGTGTCACATTGATGGCCGGTCACTGGAAAGATCCAAGTTTCACCAACGGCGTCCTCATTGGAAGAATGAACCCGATTGAAGGGACCGACACTCTATCCCTAGCCGATCTGCGGGCTTTCGACTTAATTGGCTGGGACGCGGTGACGGCGGGTGCCCCCGGTGACTGGCAAGGCATTCGATTGGAATCGTTGGCCAACGATCGGAACGTCGAGGTCGTCACCGAAATGGAGTCTCCCAATCTGGCGGCACCCGGGGTAAACGCCAGCCCAGAATCGGCGGAGTTCATCGGAAGCCTGGCGCCCGCGGAAAAGGCAGGCGATGACAACTTGCGACTGGGATTCGAAATTCACGGCTTCCTCAGTCAACCGGGCGACGTGGACGTTTACAGTTTTGACGCCGAGGGGGGTACGGAAGTTTGGTTGGACATTGATCAGACCACTTCAACGCTTGATTCGGTCGTGGAGTTGATTGCGGCCGATGGAACCCTATTGGCCCGCTCCGACAACGCGTTGCTGGAAGAGCTGGATCCTAGTTTATTGGTGGGGAGTACCAGCGTCACGCCATTGCCGATGTCGGTGGTGGACGTCGACAAGGACCATTTCTCTATCAACCCGTTGGACGCTGGCATGCGCGTGACCCTACCTGGGTCGACGGAAATGACCAGCACGTACCACATCCGCGTGCGCAGTAGCCATGGGGAACTGGGCACCGGCAGCGACGATCTCTCATCAGGGCTTACCGATGGCGCGTACCAGCTCAATGTGCGGCTTAGGGCGCTCGACGAAGTCCCCGGATCAACCATTCGTCAAGCCGACATTCGCTTCGCCAACAACGCCATCGAGATCATCGGCCAACCGTTCCATACTCCGTTGCTGGGTGAACTCACCGAAACCGTCAGCGACCACAACACACTGGAAACGGCCCAAGAACTGGGCAATCTGCTCGTCACGGAACGGGGCACGGTCTCAATTGCCGGCGCGCTTGAGGAGCACGACGAGATCGACTGGTACCAATTCACGGTGGACTTCGAAAAAACGCAGGAGCGAGGCGCGTTTGCACCGGTCGTGATTGATTTGGACTACGCCGACGGCCTGGGCCGTGCCAACACCTCGGTGTGGGTCTTCAACTCTCAAGGCGAACTCGTGATCACGTCACGCGACTCGTCGATTGCCGACGATCGCCCTGACCCGTTGGACGGTGCGGGTTTGTCCAACTTGGAAGCGGGCTCGGTGGGTACGCAGGATCCGTTCATTGGACCGGTTGACCTTCCCACTGGAACCTACTTTGTGGCGGTGACTTCCAATTTCTTAGTCCCGGAAGTGCTCGATCAATACACAAACATCAACTCCGCCAACAACACGGTCCGTCTGGAGCCACTCGACTCGACCGTGGCCCTGGCGAACCATGACGATTTTTTCAGTGGTCTCAGCTTCAACTACCCAAATGAGCTTCCGCTGGATATTGAACCGGTCCCCTACACGCTCAGCGACGTAGTGCTCTATGTCAGTCAGGGCTTTGGGGTCGCGGACGACACCAATTCATCCTTGGTGATGATCGACCCGTTTACCGGTGAAAAGGAAACCGGTGTGGGAAGCTATGTTCCGGCTTCGCGAGACATCGCCCTGAGAGATGAGCAGATCAGGTCACTTTCGACCGTCTCAGGCGACGTCGACTCCGGTGGTGTGGGGAATAGTTTGCAACTCGATCCAGCTCTCGGGTCGGTCACGAACAACATCGGCGATGACGGCATTGAGCTGTATGAGGCCGGAGACATGGGCGAACCGGTGCGAGCGGATCCGGACCGCGGAGTCAACTTCGAGGCGCTCACGTGGGTCAACGATGACTTCATCCTGGCGGTTGGCAATCGTTCCCCCGGCCCTGGTGTCCAGATCACCAACAACATTCTGTATCTGATCGACGCGGCCAGTGGAGCGGCGGTGAGCGATCCGGCCGACAACCGCGAGGAGGACGCACGGCTCAATGGCGCCGCCACTCAAATCGTGGAACGAGGCGAGATCCTCACGACCGTGAGTGTGGGAACCGGCAATGACGCGTTTCTGGTCAGCGAGAACGCCACGTCATTCAACCAGAACACTGACGTTACGATCCGCGAAATCGCCGATGGGACGACGCTCGTGATCGATAACGGTGGCCCGACTTTCACGTTCGAGCTCGACAGCGGTCCGGAGGCGAACGTACTAGTCGATCCAACGTTTGGCAGCGTCATCACCGACGGCGAATCCTTCGCGCTCGATGGTACGACGTACGAATTCGATACCGGACCGGTTCTCACCGTGACTGGTAACGGCGCATCCTTCGTGCCGTTTGAGACGTTTACGATCACGGACAATGCCAATCCCGTGAACAACACGGCAGTATTCCAATTCACGATCACTGGCAACGTGACCATTCCCGGTGCCCAGCCGATTGAGTATCTGCTAACAACGAGCCAGGCGGGGATGATCCAATCGATCGTTTCGGCAATTACCGCCAGCGGAACCAATGTGGTTGCCACCGCGGTGGGAAATCGCATTAGCCTCACCAACGACACAACCGTCAGCGAGTCCTCTGGAGGCCTGGCGTTGGACGGAGCGGCGGGAACATCGATTCCTGGGGCGGTGGAGATCGATGTCGAAGAGACCGACGACGCGGAAACGGTCAGGACGGCCATGCGCGACGCGGTTGTCAGCAGCAACGGCGCCGGTGCCGCTGGTCTTCTCGCCGGGCGATTGAACTTCCCACAGGCGACGACGGCGGATTTCACGAACGTGAGCGCCATTGTCGCTGGGCCCGGTTCCGGAGGTGTCATTAACCCCGCCGCGATCGAGATTGACTTTCTAGCCGAGGCCACCGCGGACGACATCGCGGCCGCTCTGACCGATGCGATGAATCTAACCGTCGGAGCGGGCACCGCGACCCACAACTTAGGTTTTCGGTCGGTTCAACTAAACAACAATGCCATCGTCAGTTCGCTAGACGATCCCTTGACCATCGGAGCGGCGGCCCCCGGTGGACGAGTTACGGGCATCGCCATGGTGGAGGGCACGCTCTATGCCGTCTCCGATCGAGGGGGCCTCTTCCGCGTGGAAAATCCCACTGGACTCGGCATCACGACGGAATACATCTTGACCTCCAGCGATCTACTCACAGGCAGTTTCGGCGGCCCGATTCGATTTTCCGGATTGACGTTGGGGCCACAAACGGTCGAGAACGGTGACTATGCGGAAACGTTATTTGGCATCGATCGATTCGGGTCCATGCATGCTTTCAACCCGGACGGAGAGCTGCAGCCGATCTTCGCGGCAGGCCAAGCAAGCATTGACACGGGCGCTTTCAGTCCGACAGGACTGGCCTTTTCCACTCACGAAGAGAATCTCTGGCATGTCACGGCACAGCGAGACGTGGATCCCAGCCATTTCATCAACGTGCCGGTGACGCTGACACGGGCCATCGACGACGGCGGCGCCAGTTTCCACTTTGGGACGACGACGGATGACCTGGCTGAGCGCAACTATGATCGAATCGGCGGCACTCAAGGAACCCTGATTACCGATTCATTCGATCTTTCCAACTACACCGGCGGAGATCGTCCCGTCCTCTACTTCACCTACTTCCTGGAAACGGAGGACGCCAGTTTCAACCCAGACCAATTCTCTCGAGATAGTTTTCGCGTCTACGTTTCGGCGAACAGCCCGCGGGATCCGGTGAAGAATACCGCGTCGTTTACCGGAGAGAATACCGGCGATCAATTCCAAGGTCAGTGGCGCTTGCTGGCGACCAACGACCAGGACCGTACGGTGTTCGAAAACCCCTTTGATGCACCGCTATTTCCACAACTGACCGACCGCACCGGGTCATCCTTTGAAGGAGACTACGGTACGGAGAACAATCCGGCGGGCTTTGGCCTCGTTCAAGAACTCTTCGACAACACCGGCGGTTGGCGACAAGCGGCAATTTCATTGGCCGAATTCGCGGGACTCGACGACGTTCGCATCAAGTTCGAGTTTGCCACGGCAGGTTCGATCGACTTCGGGACGCAAGGTACTGGCTTTGCAAACGGAGCATTCTTTGCCGGCACCGCCGGCCTGGAGCTCTTGGGCGTACCCGCGGAGGAGATTAACGCCGGAGAGGTCTTTTCGCTCAGCGCCAATTCATTGGTCGATATTTTTGCGTTTGAAGACTTTGCCTTCGATTTCGGCGACCACCTGGTCCTGCCCAGCCCCGAGAAGGTGGTCAACGGTGAGACGCTCACGGTCGACGATGGGATTGGACCAGCGGTCACGTTGGAGTTTGGACGGGCCGGACACACTTTCGGTGGCGGTCGGGTTCCTGTCTTACTCGACGGCACGGAGTCGACCGAGCAACTCTCGACGCTGATCGAATCGGCACTCGCCGATGCAGCCGCGGTGCGCGAGATCACCCTCACGGTACCGGATGCAACGACCGACTCGACGAACCTATTCGGCGGCTTTTTCTTTGGTGTTAGCAATATTCGTAGCGGTGATTTTCTAACCATCGTGGATGAGACCGACACCGCGGTGGTTTTTGAATTTACGCAATTTGGGTTCGTGACACCGGGTAATACCGCGATTGACTTCGCGTTCGATTCAACCGGCGCCGACATCGCCGAATCGATCGCAACTGCCGTCACCGGCAGCACGCTCGTAAACGTCACAGTGACGACCGGCGGTATCGAAGGTAACAAGATCTTTCTTTCCAATGTCTTGTCAGCCGACTTCGAACCTAGGTTCACGAGTACCGATGCCATACCGATTGACATTACGGCCGGTGTCTTCAATAGCGGTGATCGTATTAGCTTCTTGGATTCGGTCACGGTCTCACAGACAGTGCCCGGCGCCGGTACCACTCCGGGCATCTTTATTAGCTCAGCGGTATCCGATCCATTTGTCACGCCAGTGCGAATCCAGGTCGACATGACCGCCGATGAAGTGGCGGCCGAGGTCACGGACGCCCTCAGAGGGACACTCGGCAACGGAGCCGAGAAATCTTTCCGCCGCACGGACAATCGTGTTGGCGTCATCGGGTTTGACGTCGACGATCGCGGTCCGTTGGGCTTAGCCGATCGGGAACGAGGTCGAGACTACGGCTCGTTTAATCTCGTACAGGACCCCGACAACGATAGCGGTGCCTTCCGAGCGCTCAACAATGTTTTCGAGGGTGTGTATGTTGACGATGTCGTCATCGGATTCGCGGAACGGGGCGAGTTGGTCACGGGAGCCACGGCCAACAGCAATTTCGTGGAAAACATTTTCCATACCGGCTTTGACGCCGAGGACGGCATCGAGTTTCAGGATCGGGGCACGGAAGTCCTGACCGGTGAATACCAGCTTGAGATACGCATGGGCGCGGACTATGGCTTCTCTCTGGTCGCTGGGGTCTCTGGCGGATTCCTCAGTCCTGACTCAGAGAACCTATTGATTCTGAGCCGCGACTTTGACACCAACGAGCGATTCGCCCACGAAGACGATATTTTGGCTCCCGCCGCGAAAGAAGTCGGACCGGGTCAGTCGTTCGATATCAACGGAATCACCTTCCAATTCGACGACCGCACGACGAGCGAGTCGACGGGCCTGGGCACGACCAACGGCACCATTGCCAGTGCAACGGAAACTGGACTCGCCGCCGGTTCGTCCGGTCAATTCTTCGGGTTCAGTCAAATTGGGGACAACGCAGCTGTCGCCCACGGACTCGACGTGGACATTTTCGCCGTCGACTTACTGGTCGGCGACATCATCAACATCGACATCGATGCGTTCAATGCCGACCCGAATCAGGTCGCACTTTCCACCCTGGATTCATTCTTGTTCGTCTACGACGCATCCGGCACGACGCTGGCCATTAGTGATGACAACGCATCCCCCAACGACGCCCCGAATTTCGGCGACGTCATTCGCGACTCATTCATCAGCTTTGCAGCACCCGCGGATGGAACCTATTACGTTGCCGTCGGCAGTTCAGGCAACCGCAATTACGACCCAATCATCGAGGGCAGCGGATTCGCGGACGCGGTGAGCACGTTCATCCAGGTGGACACGAGCCAACATGGCCCCTACCAACTCACGATCGATCTGAACGGCGGCGTGCCGTCGCCGACGGGCACCACCGTCTTGGTGCCGTACGCCTCGTTCGACACCGCCAACATGATGGCCGACCGCATCGCCAATGCGATCAACTCCGGCGCATCGCAGGCGGTCCAGTCGGCGGTGACGGCCTCGTCGGCCACCAACAACAATCGCGTGCAGCTGTTCGGTGGCAACGTCGCCATCGACGGTCAACCGATCGCCCTACCCTTTGCCGAAACCAATGATGTCCTGCTAAGCGCCACGGACACTGGAATTGGCGGTGGTGAACCAGGCCAATATCGGACTACCGGCGAGGTCGGCGACAATCCCGAACTATTAGTATTCCCTGAATTCGACGTGGATCTATTCCGAGTGCGACTGGAAGCTGGTGATAAGCTCGCGGTCGACGTGGATTCATTAGAGGACATGTCACTTTCACTGTTCGGTGTGACCTCCCTGCCGCTCAATCCGACGTTACGTCTCTTCGACGCCAACGGAGTCGAGCTGCTGCTGAGTCAGGAGGGGGCCGCGCCCGGCGAGGCCGGCGGGACCCAAGACCCTTATATTGAGTTCCTGGCCGACACGTCGAGCGTCTATTACGTGGGAATCAGCAATCGTACCAACGTGGCCTATGATCCCATCACGGGAACGGGCGGCGCCGATGGAGTCGTCGGCAGGTATTCGATTGATATGGTCGTCAATGGCCCTCTGAATCAGATCACCGTCGACACGCACCGCCTGGTGGGTGACACCAATACGGTTCGTGAACAGGGTCAATTGATCATCCAATCAAATCAGATTACCAACTCGGCTGGATACGCAATCGTGGTGGATGCCGCGGCTGGTGACCGCGTCATGCGGAATCTGTCGACATTTAACGCCGCCCAACTCGTGACCGGCGCGACCATCTCCAACAATGTCTTGGCCAACAATGCGAATGGCGGGATCTTGATCAGCGGGGACGCCACGACCGCGAGTCCCGACCAAACGGCTATACCCTTCGGCCGCATCGTCAACAATACGATTTATGGTGGTAAGCGCTTCGGCGAGGTAGGAATCACGGTCGAGAACAATGCCAGCCCCACCTTGCTGAACAATATCGTCGCCAATCTGGAAACGGGTGTCATGGTCGATGCGAGCTCCCAGTCAACCGTTTTGGGGGGAATGCTCTTTCAGGAAAACACCCTCAATGCCAACGTGCCGCTCGGCGAGTTTCCGCTGATTCTCTCCGACACCGCGCCACTGTTTGTCAATCCGGCCGCCGGAGTCTTCTATCTTGAAGCGGGCTCGGCGGCCATCGATAGCTCCCTCGATTCGGCCGAAGATCGACCGGAACTTGCCAACGTCCGCAACGCTATCGGGTTTGCTCCTTCTCCGATCTTGGCTCCCCAGCGAGATATAACTGGCCAGCTCCGGGTTGACGACCCGGCTATCGAAGCACCTGGTGTGGGTAAGAACGTGTTCGTGGACCGTGGCGCGATTGATCGTAGCGACGACCGTGGACCGACCGCGTCGCTCATTACACCACTGGATAACGACCCAGACGGCGCGGACCTCGAACCAAAGTTGGCCGAGGTGTTGCTCGACAATGCCGTACTCTCCGAGTTCGCGATCCAAATATCCGACCCGAGCCAGGCTGGCCTGGAAGTCGGAGTGGGAATCGACGATTCCAGTGTCAGCGCGGACGCGGTTGTCGTGACCGAGGATGGTCGCCCGCTCGTCGAAGAGATCGACTACACGTTCGGCTATGACGCGACCAACAATATCATCCGCCTCACTCCGCTGGCCGGCGTCTGGCGTGCGGACGCAAATTATGAAATCACACTCGACAATACGGTGATGATGGACTTCGCCGGCAATCCGCTGGAACCGACGCTGCCCACGGGAGAAACCGTCTTGTTGATTTCCTCCACGACGGCTTCGTTGGGTACGGACTACGGAGACGCACCGGACCCGGACTATCCGACGCTAACCACCAGCGGCGGCGCTGCCCACAGTTTGGTCGAAGACTATTTCCTCGGTGCGGGCGTGAACGCGGAAGTCGAAGCTCAGGCGAACGCCGACGCGACGGGTGATACGTTCGACGGCGGCATCAACATCAGCTCGGTCACGTTCCAAGCGGGAAGTGATTTAGACCTGGCCATCACCGCGTCGGCGGCGGGCTTCTTAGATGCCTGGGTGGATTGGAACGGCGACGGCGACTGGGACGATGTCGGCGAACAGATTGCGGACAGTGTCGGACTCAGCGCCGGATCCAACAATCTCGCTGTCTCCGTACCCAACAATGCCGTGACCGATGGCACGTTTGCCCGCTTCCGCTTCAGTAGCGCTGGAGGACTGACGCCGATTGGCATGGCCGCCGATGGCGAGGTCGAAGACTACAGGATTGACATCGCTCCCGCCCCACCCAATGTTTGGCACAACACGGCGTTTCCAGAGGATGTGAACCAAAGCGGCGGCGCCAGCGCATTGGACGCTCTCTTAGTCATCACCATCTTGGGTCTCGTCGACGAATTACCGTATATCGACGGCAATACCGGCGCCTTGCAAATCCCGTATGACGGTCCGATCCCCTTTAGCGAGGTGGATGATCCCGTCAATCCGTTGGCCTACTTCGTGGACGTCAATAACGACACGTTTATATCGCCACTGGACGCCTTGTTGGTTATCAACGGACTGGATGACGTCATCATTGCGGCCAGCCAGGCGGCTTCGAGTGTCGCGATACCGACCCTGACAATGGCCACCTCGTCGGAGGAATTCGCGGGTGCTGGGTCGTTGTTCCAGGAAGCTTCCGCCGCCGCGCGTTCTGTATCTCGACCACCGATTGAGGTTCCAATTCAGATTGGATCGGCTCAGCCGACACTCGTTTTCGGCAGTCGCCAGGAAGCCGTTAAATCCGATGGAGTCTCGTCAGCCATCGATTCGATCATGGGCGAAGAGACAAACGAGCCGATCGTTGGCACCACGGATGATCTGCTGGCTCCGCGAACGCACAAAATGGACGACACAAAACGAGCATTCGCTCACAATACGTATGGCGACGGCCAGGTAGAGGACGTGCTGGAAGATATTGCGGAGGACATTTGGCAGGGATGGATGTCCGACGTCGACGAGAAATAGTTTAACGAGAGTGAAGACCAAGCTGAAAAAGCTTAAGGACTGAGGTTCGATATGAGTAAACGGCCATCCCAATTCTCTTGGAAGCGACGCCAACCGCAACGGCATCGACGCAAAGCAGTCGTCGAGAGGAAGTTCCAGGTGGAATCACTCGAGGAGAGACGGCTCTTGGCGGTCGGTCCGCAATTGGTCGCCATCAGTCCCAATCAAGGAGAAATCCTGAACGACGGGGACGTGCGTCACATTGCTCCTCGTGAACTGACGTTTATTTTCGATGACAGTCAGATCATTGACGCGAATACCCTCGGTACTGGTATCCAGATCGTACGCGCCGGTGGCGATGGCGTCTTCGGGGATGCCAACGATGTCGCTATTGAGCCAGGGTTCATTGGCGTCGACCCGGACAATCCGAACGAAGTGATCGTTCGTTTCGCTGAAGCGTTGCCTGACGATCGCTACCAGATCCAGATTATCGGGACAGGCGTCACACCTCTCCGCAACAATCGCGGCGAGGCGTTTGACAGCCAAACCGATCTATCCATGGAATTCGCTTTGGACCTCGGGGCCCAGGTGCGGGCCATCGTGCCGCAGCCGGTCACACACGGGCCCGGCGGCACCTTAGAGCAGGCTCGCAACCAGATCGAGGTCTATTTCAATGACGATGATTTGGATCCGGCGTCCGCCGAGAATACCGACTTCTACAAACTGACTCTGACCAATGACACGGTCGACAATGGGGACGACACGGTCATACCGATACAAGAGATTTCCTATGATCCGGTCGCGGACAAAGCGGTCCTGACGTTGGCTGGAAACTTGGACGAATTAGGAGGGCCGGGGACGTATCGACTGCGCATTGGCACGGACGAGGCCGCCCCGCCTGCCCCTACGTTTTTCGTCGGGTCCGTGCCGGACACGACCGATTTCGATAGTGGCGGCGCGGTTGAGCTGCGTTTCTCTACGGAAACGGATGCTTCGTCGGACATCGCCATCGTCATTAGCAAAGCCGACTTGGGACTGGGTGAACTACCGAACGTCGCGATTGTCAGCAACAACATTTCGCTCGTCCTCAATTCAAACGGAGTTACACCGTCGACCGCGCAAGATGTCATCGACGTCATGCTGGCCACCGGTCTGGTGACGGCTGAGTTGATCAGCCCCGCGGGAACGGAAACCACGGACGTCGCCGCGACAGTCACCGATCCGATCGAATTGCTGATTCCGCTGCCCGGAGCCACGGTGGACGCGGCTCGCGACCTTGGATTGTTGGGCAGCGAAGCGAAGATCATTCATTCGGCCATCGATCCGGTCCCGTTCCCACTTGATTTTCCTGGGGCCGCCAACGAACCGGGACATCGGGATGTCGATGAGCAGACGCACTTGTTACAGCAGGAAGAAGGACCTCCCGTCGATCAGGCCGACGTGGATTTGTCCGACTCAGAAGATGGTCCGGCCATCATCGCCTACAACTTTCAGACATTCTATGGCGACGACCCGGTGACGGAACTGCCGCTGACGAACCTCATCACCGATATCCAAAAAGATCGTGCCCGTGAGATATTCGAGATTTATGGATCGCTCCTCGGAATCGACTTTATCGAAACACCTCAGGACGGCCTGACAATTGTCACGGGGGACCTGCGGGCAGTCAGACGCAGCGACTCTGTTCCTACCGGACCGCTCGGCGTGATCGGCATCGCTGGGACCACGAACACGGGATTGCGTGCCGCGGTCATGGACAATGCGGAGATCTGGAGTGATGAATTCGCGGTACCGAGTGACCCTATTCCTCCGGGTGACGACACATTTGACGGTCGGCTCAGCTGGTTCGGCACGGCGATGCACGAGATCGGCCATCTGCTGGGATTGGGTCACACGGACGAGTTGGCTCCCTTTACCGTGATGAACAACGAGCCGGATTTGGAATTCGATAACATCCCGGAATCCATCTTTCCCGGGGACCATGACATTGTCCACGGTCAACATCTACACCGGCCAGACAGCAATGACGTTGATCTCTATCGTGTCGAGATCGCGGACGGCGCTCAGGGCCTGTTTTCCGCGGAAGTGATCGCGGAACGGTTGGACAACAGCAGTCTCTTGGACTCCGTGATCACGGTCTACCAGGAAGTCGATGTCAACGGAGACATCCAGCTCGAAAAGCTTGCTCAGAATGACGACTATTTCAGTGAGGACTCGTTCGTCGAGTTGGAATTGGAGGCAGGGGTTTACTTTGTCGGCGTCTCCTCGACAGGAAACGACCAGTACAACCCGTTGGTTTCTGACTCGAGCGTCGGCGGAACGTCCCAAGGAGAATACGATCTGCGACTGAATTTTCGCGCCAACGTCTTACAAGCACTGGTTGATCTCCCGCCGGACGAGCTGGCCGGCCTCACGGATCCGCAGCCGTTGGACGGCAACGCGGACGGAATTCCCGGTGGGGTTTTCAACTTCTGGTTCCGCGCGGCGGCTCCGTCCGGCGCCGAAGAGATCGGGGATCCGCGAACCGTCTTCGTCGACAAGAGCCACACTCCGATCGCCGCCACGCGAGGGACGCTGCAGAATCCGTACACGACCATCAACGAGGCGTTGGGGCAAGACGTTTTTGGAAATCCGTTATCCATACCGGACGGCGACGCCGCCCGTTCCGGTGACATTGTGCGCGTCGTTGGTAATGGGGACGTTGACGACCTCACGGGAATTGTCCCGTACGAAATCGGTCAAGATTCGTTCGGGCAAGCCTTGTCGGACGGGGTTACCCTCGATCTCCCGCAAGGGGTCACCATGATGGTGGATGCCGGCGCGGTCTTCAAGTTTCGTGGTTCCGCGGCCCTGGTCGGTAGCACATCCACGGGTGTGGATCACAGCGCTTCGGCCCTACAAATATTGGGCACACCAGATCGCAACGTCTTTTTTACCTCGTTTAATGACACAACCGTGGGACAGAACAACAATCCACTCCCGGACATTCCCGCGTCGGGTGATTGGGGAGGCGTGCTGTTTAACGCGGAACTGGATCGCGCGGAGGGTCGCTTCGACTACGAAGCCGAAGGGATTTTCCTGAATTACGTGAACCTTGCGGACATCCGTTTCGGCGGCGGCAGCGTGAATGTCGGCTCGGTGGTCCAGACCATCGCGCCGATTGACATGCGAGAATCCCGGGCCACCGTCTCCTACAACGAAATTACCCAAAGCGCTTCGTCAGGAATCTCCGCCACGCCGGACACGTTCGAGGAAACGAACTTTCATGCTCCGGAATTCCAACCAACGGCGCTCACACCCGACGGCGATCGGATCGGTTTCACGTCCGATTACAACCGCATCGGTCCAGACGTCCAAGGCAACCGACTGCTCGGCAATTCCATTAACGGAATGTTTGTCCGCATCGACACGTTTCCAGGTGACGAGCTGCGGCGTTTGACTGTCAGCGGACGTTGGGACGATGACGACATCGTCCACGTGGTCTCTCAGAACCTGATCGTCGACAGCGAGCCGGGCGGACCGACGGGAGTTGAATTTTCGGCACCTCCCGGCACGTCGTTGCGCGACCGTTTTGAATTGGATGCTCGGCCTGACGCTCGGCTGTCGGTCGATCCCAGCGTCATTGTCAAGCTAGACGGATCGCGAATCGAGACGGCCGTCAGCGCACAGTTGATTTCCGAAGGTCAGGCTGGACAAGCAATCGTCTTCACATCGTTGATGAATGACCAATATGGCGCCAGCGGTTCTTTTGATACGACCAACAACGATTCCGACCGGTTGCCGGCACCGGGTGACTGGGGTGGGGTCTACATCGGCCAGACGGGATCCGCGAGTGTCGACCACGCCATCTTCTCGTATGGCGGCGGGACCACGTCCAACGAAGGAAGCTTCACGGGATTCAACGTTTTTGAAATCCATTCGGCCCAAGTACGCATCGCCAACAGCCTGTTCGAGAATAACGCCGAAGGGACTGGTGGGCAGGGGTCAGAAACGAGATCCGGAAGGCGTAGCAACGCACCGGCGGCCATTTTTGTCCGCGCCTCGCAACCGGTGCTGGTCAATAACATCATCCGCTCCACCAATTCAGTTGACGGAGCCTCACCTGCTGCTGCCATCAACATCAATGTCAACGCTCTGAATCATGTTCTGTTGGCCGACTACGGCCGTACCACTGGCCGACTCGATCAAGTCGACGGGACACTCGATAATCACGGGCCGCTGATCGTCGACAATCGCCTGCAGATGAATGACATCAACGGAATGCTGATTCGCAGCAACACGCTCACTACACAATCGGTGTGGGATGATGCGGATATTGTCCACGTCGTCAATGGCCGCATCTACGTTCCGGACTTCCATACGTACGGTGGCTTGAGGATTGAAAGCAGCCCGAACGAGAGCCTCGTCGTGAAGTTTTCGAGTCTCGATCCGGATGACATGGATCCCACGATTCCCGACGTCGCCGGGCTGGTGGCGACCGGTCGTCCATTGGACATCGACGACCGAATCGGCGGGGCCATTCAGATCGTCGGACAACCAGGAAATCCAGTCGTACTCTCGTCATTTTTCGACGATTCGGTTGGTGCGGGATTGGACGTCAATGGCAATCCACAGTTTGACACGAACAACGACGGCAACGGAACCTCGCCCAGTCCTGGCGATTGGGAGAGCGTCAAACTTGACACCTACAGCCATGATCGCAACGTCGACGTGATCACGGAAACGGAAGCAATCGATTTGGCCGCGGCCGGGAGCAACGGCACTCCTGTCAACGCCCAGTTGCTGGGCGCGCTGGCGGCCAACGAAAAAGGCGGTGACGACAACCTTCGACTGGGATTCGAGCTCCACGGCACTCTCAGCAATACGGCCGACGTGGATGTCTACAGCTTTACGGCCACCGGTGGAGCGGAGGTCTGGCTTGACATTGACCGCACTTCAACATCCTTGGACACAGTCATTGAATTGGTGGATCTCAATGGAGTGGTCCTGGCCCGCTCCGATGACTCATTCGATGACCTGTCCGCCATGCCAGGCGCCGACGATGACCTCGTAGCCGGTACCGTGACACCGCGCCCACTCGGCAAGTCACCATTTCTGAGCGTGGACCACTACACCGTCAATCCCAACGACGCTGGCATGCGACTCAACTTGCCCGGTGCGGTCGGGGTCAGGGGAACCTACTTCGTTCGTATACGCAGCAGCCATCCAGATCTGGGCCTGGGAGCGGACGACCTTTCATCTGGACAAAGCGCTGGCACCTACCAGATGCAGGTACGGCTGCGCGAAGTCGACGAAGTCGCTGGTTCGACGGTTCAGTTCACCGACATTCGCTATGCGACCAATGCGATCGAGATTATGGGGCAACCGATCCACTCACCACTGCTCGGTGAAACCGCCGAACTAGCAACCGACAACGACACATTCGAAACGGCACAACCGATTGGCAACATTCTCGTCAGCGATCGCGCGGCGATCAGTTTGTCGGGAAGTTTATCCAGCCAAGACGATGTCGACTGGTACAGTTTCGACGTCGTCTACGATTCTCTTCAGTTGGAAGGAGGGCAAGCTGGGATCGTCTTCGACGTTGACTATGCGGATGGCGCCGCTCGACCGAACACGAATCTTTCCGTGTTTGATGAAGACGGCCAGCTGATTTTGTTTGGCAGTTCGTCGAACGTGGCGGACGATCAGCCCGCACCGGGCGAAGGGTCGGACACGGACGATCTCAGCCGGGGTTCGTTCGGGCCCCAAGATCCGTTTATCGGCACCGTTGAGTTCCCTGTCGGCACGTACTACGTAGCCGTTTCATCGCATGCACGGATTCCGACGGTCATTGCGCGGCAGATCGGCACCGGGGACGCGGCGGACAAGTTGGTTCGCCTGGAACCGATCGACTCACTCACGCGCATCGCGGACGACCGCATCACCCCCGACTTCGTTACGGAGTCGGCCCAGCTACAGTTTCCGTTTGACACACCGCAACAAGAAGCGCTCTTGATTACTCGGCTTCTCGACGGCGAGCCCAATGTGGAGCGTACGGAGAACGTGGTGCCGTTTCATTTGGGTGACGTCACTCTCTATGTAAGCATGGACGGCGGACTGGTTTCCACCGTGGATCCGTTCGTGGGAACCGTGGAGACCACGGTTCGGGGAGACGCCTTCCCCGATGCCGTATTTCGCGGGATTGCCATGCGTCCCGACGGGCATCTCTATGCGGCGACGCAAGGTACCACCGATGATACGGCTGGAAACTTCTTGGAGATCGACTGGTCCAGTGGTGATATCACCAACACCGATATTGACGACGGGATCAAGACCTGGGTTTTGGGTGAAGAGACTCCCGAAGATGCGGATGCCGGAATTCTTTATGAAGGCATCACGTTCGGATTTAGCGGTGACACCTCCACGCTTTTCGTAGTTGGAAACCGAGGTGACTTCGATGCCGAGCCGCCGGAAGAGCCGACTTTGCCTGCCGACGTCCTGGAAAACATCGTCTGGGGTTTGAATGCGACGTCCTTGACCGCCGCCGGACCTTTTCATCCTGGCGGTGTCATGAGCGCTGATCTGGCTGGCACGGCCGCCACGGATCTCATGGAGGTCGGCCAGATGGCACCTGCCGGTGAACTCGTGACCGGACTGGCGTTTGCATCGGAAACCGAACTGTTTGGAACCACCAGTGGGGGATCGATCTACGTCATGGATACGACGGAGGATCGGGCCACTGGAGTCATGGGGGCCGAGTTCATCTCCGACATTCTGAACGCGGACGACGAGCCTGCCATCCTACAGGGACTGACGCTCGGACCGCAGGATGTCGAGGACGGGCGCTACGCGCGGACGCTGCTTGCCATCGACGACGCAGGGACCATTTACGCGTTCAACGCCGATACTGGGGACCCGGACAATATCTTCCTGAATGGGGAAAGCACGGTCCTAACCGGTTTGGGCGGAGTCAACGGTTTGACGTTTTCCACGTTGAATGAAAATCTCTGGCACGTCACCGGTTTTCGAGGTTCCGATGCAGGGCATGGATTGGAGGTACCCTTTACAGACACGCGAGGTGGAGCCACCAGCGGGGAAGATAGCTTCTACTTTGGCCGGGAGGCAGGGCCGGGTGCGTTCAACATCGGCAACTTTACAGCGACCGGAGATGCGCCTGATTTCAATATGCCCGGCGGAGCTTACGGAAGCCTGGTCACGAACCCCTTTGACCTCTCGGACTACACCAGTGCCGACGAGCCGCATCTCTATTTCAACTACTTCCTGGAAACCAAAAACGATGGTGCCGACAGTGCCGGCCCACATCTCGATACATTCCGTGTTTTCGTCTCGCACGAGACGCCCAACTTAGACAACAGCGGCCTGCTGCCTGACGATCCCGGAGAGTGGACACTTTTGGCGTCCAACATCGAAGATGACGTAAATCTAATCCTCGGAGACGATGATCCGAAACCAGTTGATGGTCTGGTCTTCGAGCTGTTCGACAATTCGGGCGAGTGGCGGCAGGCCCGCATTCCGCTGGGCGAATACGCCGGCATGTCAGACATCCAACTCCGCTTCGATTTCAGCTCCGCGGGTAGCATGGGGACGGACACCACCACGGGAGGCCCCGAACTACGGGCATTGGCAGGCGTTGAATTGCAGGATGGCCAAACATTTGGCGTCGGTGGAACGATCTTTGAGTTCGACCTGGGACCGACACTGATATTGCCTAATGCAGGCGACGTTGTGGATGGACAGATCATCGAGATTCAGATCGATGGGAAATCCACCATCTTCGAGTTCGATAACGATGGCACGGTAACCAATGGCCATATAGCCGTAGCGGTTGAACCGGTCGATACGGCGGAGGTGGTCGGTGTAAAACTGAAACGGGCCATCGACGCCATCGCTGAATTCCAATCGTTGCTAATACCGGACCCGAGCCTTCTTCCGGGCGGCATCGCCGACTTGGAAGGAGAGCTCATCGAGATCAACGGCACCGTTTACGAGCTCGACTCCGATAGCATGCCGATCGATGCCCTGGCGGATCCTCCCACGGTCCTCGTTACGTATGATCCGGCCGCTAGTGCTCCGGAAATAGCAGAGAGTCTTGTTACGGCCGTAGCGCCGGACGTGGATGCAATGGCGGTCCAAGGCGGAGTCGACAACAACTTGGTTGTATTGTCCGCAACGAGTGCCGTCGACTTGCTGACACCTGATTCGACGATCGTCTTGACCAGCGTCGATCCAATCTTTAGTCGATTCACTCTCGTGGTCCCCGACCCAGCCTCGTTCGCCGATGGAGAGTTTCTGGAGGTGAACGGAACGATCTACGAGCTGGACAGTGACGGCGAGACATCAAATCCAGATGCGGATCCGCCGAATATTTTGGTACCGCTTGACCCAGCCGCTACCGTTAGCGATACGGCCGCCGCAATTAAGGATGCGATCGAGGCCACGGACCCAGCTGTGACGGTCAGTAATCCAAGTGGGCTTAACGGTGATCGGCTGATTATTAACGGTGCCAGCACAGCGTCTTTGTTAAGCACCACGCCGCCGAGCTTCCGATTGCACGACTCGGTCCATCTTAACGGAGATCGGCTCAATCTCGAGCACGAATCTGACATTACGATTACTCAAACCGTGCCGGGCGATGCTCCCTCCGCCATCTTCGTGGATGGAGCCAATGGACTCGTCGATCCGATGGGCACCAACATAGTGGTCAAGATCTCTGACTCCTATTCAGCGGTGGAAGTGGCGGACGAGATGATCGTACAGCTGGCGGGCGAGTTGGCCGGCGGTTTCACCGATACGATCAAACGCTACAACCAGACCATCCGCCTGATTGGCTACACGGCCGATCAAGGCCCTCTCGGTTACGACGAGGTTATCGAAAGCGACGCCACAGGCGGCTTGGTCAGCGCCGGTGGCAACGGCCGAGCGATGGATAATATATTCCAGGGCGTCTTTGTGGATGATCTGATTATCGGATTCGCGGAACGTGGTGAGCTTGTCTTCAACGCCACGGCCGATACGACTTTTTCCGCGAACCCCGCGCCCGATCCCAATCAAATCCTCGTTGGCGACTATCAGCTGGAGGCTCGACGCGGTGCTGAATACGCTAAAGGTGCCGTCTTCCGCAGCTTCGACACAAATGATCGGCTGTCGCAAAGTTTCTCGATTGATGCCCCAGATGGGAGCAATCTTCAGAACGGACAAACATTCACACTCAGTGACGGCATTGAAGTGGTCGAATTCGAGTATGTCGATCGTACGATCCGGGAAGGCAACGATACGCTCGACGTCGCGGTCGACAGCGGCCTCGTCGGCGGAACGGCGGGAACGTATATCGGCATCGGCACCCTCGGGGACAACGGGGATTTCGTCCGCGGTTTGGATGTGGATCTGATCTCCTTGGAACTCACGGCCAATGACGAGGTGACCTTCGATATCGACACGGACAACGACATCGGTTTTAACAGTAGTTCCTTTACCCGGACCGCGATCACGTATCTGCGTGTGTTCAACGAAGCGGGCGAGGAGCTGATCACCTCCGCGGGACAGAACGCACCCGGCGAACCTCCCAGCACCGATCCCTTTGTGTTCTTCACCGCACCGACCACGGGTATGTATTACCTGGGGATCAGTGGGATGGCGCGGACATCTTCGATTTTCGATGATTTTCAACCGAACAACGACTATGACGTGACTATGCCGGGCAGCGGCACCAATGCCGCCACATTTTTGGGTGAGTATCAAGTTGAAATTAACGTCAACGGCGGTACAGCTCATTCGACCGTCCCCGTGGCAGTCGGTTACGCGACGTTTGATACTCGCGAGCGGGTCGCCGATCGCATTGCCGGCACAATCAACAGTCCCTTGGTGCAAGACACCGCGCGACTGGACATCACCGCCGGCACGTACGAAGGACTGGATCGCGTCGATCTGTTCGGTGGCGATGCCATTGTCGAATTGGAGCCCCTTGTCATTACCGGTACGACCACGGACGCAAACACGTTACGAGATGCCCTCTTGGGCGAGGGCATCAATTCGGTAGGCAACGCGGAGTTTCTTGGTGGAGACAGCTCCGCTGGATTCTTTACGGGCGGAGCTGCAATCATCGGACTTGAATCCGGAATCGTGCTCACGACCGGTGACGCGAACAACGGCGGGGTAATCAATACCGACGATGGTTTTGATGGCCAGGCATCTTCGGAAGCGGACGACGACCTCGATTTCGAGTTCGACGTCGAAACGACGGACACGACATTTCTCGAGTTTTCCTTCACCACCGAATCATCGGACCTATTTTTCAACTTCGTCTTCGCCTCTGAAGAGTACAACGAGATCTCCAACTCGGAATTCAACGATGTTTTTGCGTTCTTTCTTGACGGGGGCAACATCGCATTAATCCCGGGATCCACGAACCCGGTATCGATTAATACCGTCAACGGTGGCAATCCGTTGGGTGTGAACCCGAGGAATTCGCTCTTCTACAACAACAATGATCCCTCCGACGGCGGTCCGCTGGTCCGCCAATTCGGATACGACGGTTTTACGGACGTCTTCACCGCAGTGGCCACGGATTTGGCACCTGGAGTACACACCATTAAGCTGGCCATCTCCGACGTTGGCGACGATCTCCTGGACTCGGCCGTCTTCTTAGAGGCAGGCGGATTTCGATCCGTGCCCGAGCCGACGGACTTAGTGCAAGGAACGCGACACGACGACGTCGGGGACACGAACCGATTCCGCGATCAGGGCCAATTGATCATCCACTCAAACCGAATCTTTGACTCCGCCGAGTTTTCCATTAGCGCCGGTCCGAGTGAGCGGGACGCCAGCGACGGCGACGCGCCGCATCAGGGCGCGGTCAGCCTGTTACGTGAGCCAAATCTCGACCGATTGGCCCCCGGCGTGACGATCACCAACAACGTGCTCGTTCGCGGCGGCTCGGGAGGCATTCGCTTTTCCGGAGACGACAACTCGCTAGGGCCCATTGCCGCCGTACCGATTGGTCGCATCATCAACAACTCGATTATCGGTTCGGGAATCGATACGCCGGAGAACGGAATCCAGGTCGAGAACAATGCCAGTCCCACGGTGCTCAATAACATCGTGTCGAATCTGGGTGTGGGGATCTCGGTAGACGCCACCTCGGTCTCGACGGTCATCGGTGGTTCGCTCTTCCAAGGAAACGGGGTCAACTCGACGACCGGAGTCGGCGACTTTGCCATCGAACTCGGTCCCGGAGAAGCACTGTTTGTCAATCCAAACAACGACAACTACCTGCCACAGAGCGGTTCGCAGGCGATCGACAGCTCCGTGGATACATTGGGGGACCGGCCGAATCTCGTGACGGTCAAGGACCCGCTGGGTATCTCACTCTCGCCCGTAATCTCCCCGACATTCGACCAAACTGGCCAACTTCGCGTTGACGATCCCGATGTCTCGTCGCCACCGGGACAGGGTGGCAACGTTTTCAAGGATCGTGGGGCATTGGACCGGTCTGACTTCCTCGGTCCATCCGCCGAGCTACTCACACCGCGCGACAACGACGCCGACGGACTGGACCAAAATGCCAACACCACGTTCGTCGACCTCATTGGGGAAACGCTCAGCGAGTTCGTCGTTACTTTTTCGGACCGTGCAACCGCCGGCGGGACGCAGCAGGGAACCGGCGTCGACGGCTCGACCGTCACCACCGACACGGTCATGTTGTTGCGTGACGGAGTGCTGCTAGAACCGGGACTGGATTACACGTTCAGCTTTGATTCCACCAACAGTAACATTCGCATGACGCCGTTGGCCGGTCTGTGGATCTCCGGTAGTTACTCGATCGTGCTGGACAACATGACGATCGCCGATCTGACCGGCAACCCGCTCAGTGCCAATCGGGCCAATGGCGACACGGCTTTCAACATCAATCTCAATTCCGAGGCCCTACTGGACTACGGCGATGCCCCGGATCCAACCTATCCCACGCTGTCTGGCAGCGACGGAGCCCGCCATCTGGTGGTCGCGGGGATCATGCTCGGCGACAGCATCACGGCCGAATCCGACGGTCTTCAGAACGTTGCAGCGGACGGCGACTTCGGTGACGATGGCGTCACGTTTGATACGCCGCTGGCGATTGGCGGCACCGCGCGGATCACTGTGAACGCTTCGTCCGTGGGCGTCCTGGATGCATGGCTCGATCTCAACGGTGACGGCGACTGGGACGATGCCGGCGAGCAGATATTCGCCAGCGAAACGTTGGTGGCCGGCGACAATGTCTTCTCGCTGTTGATCGACGAAGTGAATACCGTGGTCGGGGACACCTATGCACGCTTCCGTTTCAGTTCGGTGGGCGGACTCAGCCCGACCGGTTTAGCGAATGATGGGGAGGTCGAGGATTATCGGGTCACCATCGAGGATCCACAGTTAGATTTTGGTGATGCACCGGACTTCACCTATCACACGACATTGGCTAACGACGGCGCCCGCCATGTCATTGTCCCTGGTTTCCAGCTTGGTGCCAGCGTGGACGCGGAATCGGATGGCCAGCCCAATGGATTCGCCAATGGAGATGGGAGCGACGAAGACGGCGTTACATTCCTCTCACCGCTGCAGAAGGGCGAAACGTCGACGATCAGCGTCAACGCGTCCGCCACCGGTCGCCTCGACGCCTGGTTCGACTTCGATGCCAGCGGCGACTTTGATGACTCCTTCGCCTCACAAGAGCGCATCTTCTCCAGTGAACTGCTGCTGGCGGGTGACAATGTCCTGATGTTCGATATTCCTGCCGACGCTGTCGTGGGGACCAGCTACCTACGATTCCGCTTTAGCAGCGTGGGTGGATTGTCACCCATGGACACGACCCAAGCGGCTCCCGATGGCGAGGTGGAAGACTACCAGCGACAGATCGCCCAGTCCGGATTCGACTACGGTGACGCTCCTGACACCTACGGCACGTTGGTCGCCTCGGATGGGGCTCGCCACGTCACCGACGGCGTCCATTTCCTTGGACTAGTCGTCGACGATGAGGTCGATGGCCAGCCATCGGTCAGTGCGGATGCGGATACGGGCGACGACGGGATTACATTTGTGACCAGTCTGGTCGCCAATGAATCCGCGACCGTCTCCGTCGTGGCATCCACCCGCGGACTGCTGAACGGCTGGATCGACTTTGACCAAAGTGGCACATGGGAAGCCTCCGAACAGATTTTCTCGGACCAGGCACTGGTCGCTGGAAACAACGAGGGGTTGACCTTCACGGTTTCGGCCGCGGCAGTCAGTGGTGACAGCTTCGCTCGCTTCCGGTTTAGCGACCAATCGATCACGCTACCCACGGGTGAGGCGATCAACGGTGAAGTGGAAGACTACCAAATCACTATTCGAGAGGTCGACTTCGGCGACGCCCCGTTTGGTGACTACCCGACGTTGCGACCACAAGACGGTGCCCGCCATGCGATCGATCCCACGTTTTTCCTAGGCGCGACGATCGATTCTGAAACCGATGGTCCCATTCCACCCGACGTGGATGCCTCGGATGACGGCGTGATTTTACCCACGACGATCCTCATCGGCGAGGTTACGGAAATCACGGTCGACGTATCTCTCGCTGGCGAAGGAGTGTTGGACGCGTGGATTGATCTCGATGGAGCCAACGGATGGGAAGCCAGTGAGCAAATCCTCACCGCCGTATCGTTGACGTCGACCACCAATGTCATCACGTTCACGATCGATGGCAACGTTTCGGCGCTATCGACTTTCGCCCGATTCCGATTGACCCGCGACGGGGTTTCCACCCCGATCGGGCTGGCCTCGGACGGAGAAGTGGAAGACTACGCGATCGAGTTGGTTGGAGTCGACTTCGGCGACGCGCCCGACACGTATGCAGTCAACCGAGCGGACAATGGAGCTCGCCACGCGATTGGCGACACCTATCTGGGCACGGCAGTCGGTGGACCTCCTTCTGCCGACCCAGACGGCCAGGCGATGGACAGCGGCGACGACGGAATCACATCGAGTAGCGTCTCCTTCGAGGGAATTACCTTCGGAGTTGGCGAGACAGTGCCCGTCGAAGTGGCGTCGGTCACGACTGGGACCCGATTCTTGGACGCATGGATCGACTTCGACGGGAACAGCGTCTGGGATCCGAGTGAACAGATCTTTGCCTCGGTGGCCCTGACATCTGACAGGGAAGCCTTATCGTTTGACGCGCCCGACGACGCAAACGTCGGCACGACTTACGCGCGCTTCCGCATCAGCGAAGCGGGTGGCTTGGATCCAACCGGATTGGGAGCCACTGGCGAGGTCGAGGACTACCTGGTCAACCTGACCGGACCACCTCTCGATTTCGGCGACGCCCCGGACCCAACTTACCCAACTCGTTTGACCAGCAACGGAGCGCGTCACTTTATAGAAGCTGGATTTAGCCTAGGCAGCACCGTTGATGAAGAATCTGACGGACAGCCGGACGGCTTCGCTACCGGCGACACCGATGACGGCGTGACTTTTTCTGGAACGCTGCAAGCAGGTTCCACGTTTGACGCGATCATCGACGTGCTCGACGGCATGCCAGCGGAATCGCGTTTCGTCGACATATGGCTCGACTTTAATCAAGACGGCGTATTTGGCGACGATGCGGATGAGCATGCGATCGACAGCCAATCGGTATCGACAGGCACGACAAGCCTACCGATCACGGCGCCGTTGGACGCGGGTGTCGGTGCCACATTCGCGCGGGTTCGGCTCAGCCGGCAGGACGATCTTGGTCCCGACGGCGCGGCGACGACCGGTGAGGTCGAGGATTACCTCATTGAGCTAACCGCTCCCAGCTTCGACTACGGAGACGCACCCGATCCAACCTATCCGACGTTGTTCGCCAATTCCGGCGCCCGACATGTGATTGTCAGTGGCTTTATGCTCGGCGCAAGCGTCGGCGCCGACATGAACGGACAACCGGACGACGATGCCAATGGCGACACGGGTGACGACGGCGTTCAATTCATCGATTCGCTTGAACTGTTGGCCGTAGCCAGCCTCGAAGTGATCGCTCCGACTGGATCGCCTTTGACCAGCCAGTTTGATGCCTGGATCGACTGGAATGGCGATGGCGACTGGGACGATGCGAATGAACAGGTCTTCACCAATCAATTGTTGTCACCCGGCAGTAATAATCTGAGCGTGACCGTCCCGGCCACGGCGACGATCGGTGACACTTTCGCAAGATTTCGTTTGAGCAGCACCGGCAATTTAAGTCCCACGGGGGCCACGGCCGACGGCGAAGTGGAAGACTATCTGGTCACTATCGTGGATCCAGGCTCGGACTATGGCGATGCACCCGAACCGTTCCCGACGCTCAACGCAAGCTCCGACGCGGCCCGGCATCTGATCACCAGTAGCCTCTTCTTGGGCTTGGGTGTCAGCAGCGAATCGGACGGTCAGCCGAACGACGACGCCAACGGCGACATCAATGACGATGGAGTCACGCTCCCGTCTGAGTTCATCATGCGAGGTACCGAGCAGATTGTTGTCGTTTCTTCCGAGGCGGCGTTTCTAGATGCCTGGATCGACTGGAACGACGACGGCGATTGGGACGACGCCCACGAACAGATCGCCGCCAGCTTACCGGTTGTAGATGGCGTGAATGTGCTGAACGTTTCGGTCCTTGGCACCGAGGATGGTTTTGTAAATGGCAATACGTATGCTCGATTTCGAGTCAGCTCCGCGGGCGGCCATTCTCCGGCCGGCCTGGCGCTCGATGGCGAAGTCGAGGACTACCTGGTCACGGTCCTGGATCCTGGCTTGGACTTTGGTGACGCCAGCGATCCGACTTATCCGACACTGTTCGCGAGCGACGGAGCTCGACATCAGATTGTCCCAGGGTTTACGCTGGGCGCCGCAATCACTGGCGAACCCGACGGGCAGCCATCCGCTGGCGCCAACACCGATAGCGACGACGGAGTGACGATTCCTGCCAATCTCACTAGGTTGTCAACGGAAACCATCACGGTCAACGCTTCGACTTCCGGACAGCTTGACGCCTGGATTGACTACAACCGAGACGGTGACTGGGACGACTTTGGCGAACAGATCTTTACGAATCTACCCCTCAACGCCGGCGACAACGATTTACTGGTCGACGTCCCGGGGTCCGCCATTGCTGGAACTACCACCGCGCGATTCCGCTTTAGCAGTGCGGGGCGACTCGACCCCACCGGTATGGCTGAAGACGGTGAAGTCGAAGACTATCTCGTCACCATTGAAGATCTTGGGATCGACTACGGTGATGCGCCGGACCCGACCTTCCCAACCCTGTTGGCCAATGACGGCGCGCGTCACACGGTGGTCTCTGGATTCTCACTTGGCCTAAACGCCGATGGCGAATCCGACGGCCAACCCTCGTCCAACGCATCCGCTGACAGCGGTGACGATGGGGTCATTCTTCCCGCCTCCTTGACGGCTAGAACCACGGAGACCATCACGGTCAATGCTTCTCAGGCTGGACAACTGGATGCCTGGATCGATTTTGACGGCGACGGTGTCTGGGGTGCGGGAGAACAGATTTTCGCCAGTCAGCTCCTCGTAGCGGGCGACAATCTTCTGAATATAGACGTGCCCAACGGTGCGGTAGAAGGTTCGGCGGTCGCTCGCTTCCGTTTTAGTAGCACTGGCGGCCTTTCGCCGACTGGCGCCGCGTCGGATGGCGAGGTGGAAGACTATCTCGTGACCATTGGTGATCCTGGGACTGATTTTGGCGACGCCGCGGATCCGACCTTCCCCACGTTGCTGGCCAGTAACGGTGCCCGCCACCTGATCACCGAAGGTTTCTCACTTGGCTTGCGTATCGATGGCGAAGCGGATGGACAACCAAGTTCTGGAGCCAATGGAGATGGGGTGGACGACGATGGGGTCACTTTTCCCGAGCCGCTGGTCGCCCGCACAACGGTCGACATCATCGTGAACGCATCTCAGGCCGG
>Ga0310121_10000440_pt1 | contig 45536 bp, 42 predicted proteins | sample CB27_Tmax_986_MG_FD_203504 | JGI IMG/M metagenome (GOLD analysis project Ga0310121, IMG submission 203504) | Marine microbial communities from Western Arctic Ocean, Canada - CB27_Tmax_986 | ecosystem: Environmental > Aquatic > Marine > Oceanic | place: Canada: Western Arctic Ocean | collected... | reverse complement strand
TCTACCTTCCTGTTTTGCCTTGTTGATGGAATTGGCGCATTCCTCGTCTAGGTTCCAGTATTCCGAGTGCATTTTATGACATTTGGGGTCTTCATTATCTATAGGTCTAAATGAATCCCATCCTACATGTAGTGTGGTAAACAAGGTTTTAATATCGAGACCACGGATCCTGTCAAGTAAGCTGGAAGTGAAGTGAAGCCCAGCAGTTGGTGCAGCAATGCTACCGTCAATTTCCCCATAAACGGTCTGGTAGCGTTCTTCATCCTGTACAGATTTCTTGATGTAAGGAGGTAATGGTATCATGCCCAAGATGGGTATCAGTTCTTCGTTTGAAAGATGTACGATTCTGGTACCATCCTTTTCCACTTCCACTACGTCACCGTTGATACCTCCCTTACCACTACCATCTGGTATAAGGAAGGCTGTACCTTCTTTCATACGTCGTCCAGGTTTCACGAGGGCTTTCCATATTCCAGGAGATAAACGCTTAATCAGTAGAAGTTCTATCCTTCCTCCTGTCTTGACCCTAATGCCTTGTAAGCGTGCAGAAATAACTCTGCTGTTGTTGAATACGAGGACGTCTCCATCGCGTAAGTATTCTGGCAAGTTAAAGAAGGTGTCGTGATGAATTGATCGGTTATTCCGTGTCACGACCATTAGCCTGGAGTTATCCCGAGGCTCTGTGGGAGTTTGCGCTATAAGATCTTTAGGAAGTTGATAATCGAAATCAAGCATGCTATAAAGTGGTTGCTATCTAAATCAAAGAATTTGTCTTTATAGAGAGATGGGCGGACTTAAGCGTATTGTTGAGTAGCATAGCTATGGTCATGGGGCCTACACCTCCTGGCACCGGGGTTATCGCGAGTGCCTTTTCAGACACCGAGTCAAAATCCACATCTCCTACAAGTTTATAACCCCGTTTCCTATCAGGGGCGTCAATTCTATTTATGCCCACATCTATTACTATTACGCCTTCTTTTACCATGTCATGTGTAATGAATTTCGGTTGACCAATAGCTGCAATAAGAATATCTGCCTGTCGTGTGAAACCATCTAAATCCTTGGTTTTGCTATGACATAATGTGACTGTTGCATTTGATCCCGGTAAACGTTGCATTAATAGATTGGCAATAGGTTTACCAACGATGTTACTGCGCCCACAAATAACAACGTGCTTGCCTTCTATATTATAGCCGTTACGCAAAATCATTTGCTGAATACCTGCCGGAGTCGCTGATATGAATCTAGGCTTGCCTGAAACAAGCAGGCCGACGTTAACTGGATGCAACCCATCGACATCCTTCGTTGGAGAAATAGCCTCGATACATTTACCTTCATTAATTTTACTTGGGAGGGGAAGTTGAACAAGGATACCATGAAAGGTGGAATCGTTGTTTAGGCATTCGATGAGGGTGATAAGTTCGTTTTCAGAGGTATCATTTGGCAGCTTGAAAACTTTACTGATCATTCCGACTTGGGTAGCAGCCTTCTCTTTATTACTTACATAAATCTGTGAGGCTGGATCCTCTCCAACTAGAATCGCTGCTAAACCAGGGACCAGATTGTGTTTTGATCTCATGTCGATAACCTGATCTGCGACTTCATTTCTGATTTCTTTTGCTAATGCGACTCCATCTATTAACTTGCCCTTCACTTAATCACCTCTGAAGTGTAAAATCTCTCTGCGGCCAACTAATTATATAAGGCGTTTAGATTCTAAGAAAGCCCTCCTATTCAATGTGAGTGTTATGAATGCTGTTCAAACGCTTGATAATTGTGGGCCTAGTCGAATATTGGGGAGTTTTTGCATTTGGATAACTTTGCTAGGAGACTGAAATCGGGTAAATTTATTGTAACTACCGAATTAAATCCACCCAAAGGGACGAATATTAAACCACTTTTAGAAAAGGCAAAACGTTTGAAAGGTATTGTAGACGCCTTTAATCTAACCGACTCTCACAGGGCACGTATGGCTATGAGTCCAATGGCGATGGCTCATCGACTAATCCTTCAAAACCAATGCCCTATATTACAGATTACGTGTAGGGATAGAAATCGATTGGCTATTCAATCAGATCTCCTGGGAGCATTCGACTTGGGCATTTCCAATCTTTTGTGTATGACTGGTGATCACCCGAGTTCAGGTGATCACCCAGAAGCCAAACCTGTTTTTGATGTCGATGCGATTAAACTGTTAGGTATTATTTCTTCTCTAAATTCAGGTAAAGATATGAGTGGAAGGAATCTGGATGGTGAGCCGGAATTTTTCTCAGGAGCTGTTGTGAATCCTGGAGCTCTTGAACTAGAGAAGGAGATTCGACGTATGGAGGCCAAAGTTGAGGCAGGGGCAACTTTTTTTCAAACCCAGCCAGTTTACGAACCTGACCTCTTTCAGGAATTTATCGACCGAGTTAGCAAATTTAAGGTTCCCATAATCTGTGGGATTATCACGTTAACATCTGCTCGAATGGCAACAAATCTTAATAGGAATCTTACAGGAGTGTCTATTCCAAAGGCAGTAATTGCAGAACTAGACAAGTCGGTAGATACAGAATCAACGAGTGTAGCAATTGCTGCTAGAGTAATAAAGTTGATAAGGCCCATGTGTCAAGGTGTTCACATTATGTCACTCGGTCGTGAAGATTTGATTCCCTCAATACTAGAGAAAGCAGAAATTGCCGTAAGTGGAGAGACTTAAGACTTCCTTTGAGTATTACATCATAATGGTAGGAAGTATACTTAGATAAATTTCATGGAGGAATTTCACCAGTGTTAATCACCGGAGTGGATATTGTAGAGATACCGCGCATAAGACGTATTATAGAAGAGTATGGTGACAGATTCATTTACCGGATTTACACTGAAGGAGAAATAGTCTTTTGCCGTGGACGGCCAGCCCAATTTGCACGCAGATTCGCTGCCAAAGAGGCGGTCATGAAGGCTCTTGGCACTGGAACAAGAGGAATACGCTGGCGAGACATAGAGATAGTACGAAAGAAAAACGTCGTGCCACTGATCAAACTTCATTGTACTGCCCGTGTACGAGCGGAACAACTTGGCGTAGAAGAACTTGCCCTCAGTTTGTCTGATACCGATAAATATGCTGTAGCGACGGTAGTAGGAGAGAGCAAGACTGGGAATTTCAGGCCTCTGCTAGATAACAACAGTTTTGCATAATGCACTGGTAGATCTAAGTGTGGATCATCTGTGCCGACAAACAAGTAAAATAAGCTTACTCAGGAATATGTGACGGAGAAAAAATGTGGAGATAGGTATATTCATAACATCTTTTGGTATAGCCTCAACTTTGGAAGGACAAGTGCAGCAAGCAGTTGACGTTGAAAATGACGGATTCGACAGTTTTTGGAGGGCGCAAACGCTAAATGTAGACGCATTGACTGTTTTCGCTCTTGCAGGTCAACGTACTAGTAGCTTAAAGATGGGAACCGCTGTCATACCAACTTTTCCCAGACATCCGGTAGCACTTGCACAACAGGCCCTTACTGCCCAGGAGGCGACTGGAGGAAGAATTACTCTCGGTATAGGTCTATCTCACAAACCAATTGTAGAACAAAAATTTGGACTCATATTCGATAGGCCCGCTTTAAGAATGGAAGAATACCTTTCGGTTTTGAGGCCATTATTAGAGCAATATAAGGTCAGGTTTACTGGGGAGACAATGTGTGTTGATGCTGAATTAAGCGATTTCAACGTGAGCCCCCTACCTGTAATAATAGCCGCACTTGGCCCCAAGATGTTACAAATTGCAGGAACGTTAGCTGATGGTACTGTTACGTGGATGGTGGGACGTAAAACCTTGGACACTCACATAGTTCCAATTATTACAAATGCAGCTCAAACTGCGAGCCGATCTGCTCCTAGAATTTGCGTTGGAGTACCAGTCACTGTAACCGATGACTGTAAAACTGCAACAGATACAGCCATTCGTAACTTTGAGAGATATGGACATTTACCTAGTTATCAGAGCATGTTGAAAATAGAGGGATTTACTCATCCATTTCAAACGGCAATAATAGGTAACGAAGTAGAAGTAGAACGTCAGATTAGAGCATATTCCGATGTCGGAACTACAGAATTCCTTGCTTCTCCTTTTCCTGTCGGCTCTGATGAAGTAGCCTCATTAACTCGGACAAGGGCATTACTCAAATCATTGGTGGGTAGAATTTGAAAATAGTGACTGTAAGCCAAATGACGCAGATAGAAGCCGATGCAGTTAAATCAGGAGTCTCAGTTGACACCCTAATTGAAAAGGCAGGGCTAGCTGTCGCCAAACGAGCTAGGCATTATCTGGGTCCGGTATTGGGTGTCCCAATAGTAGTATTGGTTGGTTCGGGTAATAACGGCACCGATGGTGTTGTGGCTGCTCGTCATTTGAGAAGATGGGGTGCTAAAGTCGATGTGTTGATTTGTAGTGCCCGATCCGAACCCGATCAGAGACTGGAGCGTCTCAAGGAAATTGGTGTAACCGTTCACCATATCTATTTAAAGCTCAATTATTCCAGCGTCCAACAAGCTTTTGAACATGCACATTTGGTCTTGGATGCAGTACTCGGCACGAATTGCACACGCGAATTGAGTGGGGTTATTAAGACAATATTTCTGCTATTGAATGAAATAAAATGGAAAAGTCCCTCTCTAAAAATTTTGGCAATTGATATGCCTAGTGGTCTTATCGCTGATACTGGATGGATTGATCCTGCAGCGCCAATCGCCGATTGCACAATAGCACTTGGTTACCCTAAATTAGGTCATTATCTCTCACCGATAGAGAAAAATATCGGAATTCTAGAAATAGGGGATATAGGTATACCTGACGGTTTAGACGAGTTTATATCTATTAACCTTATGACGGTAGAGTGGGCCCGTGAAATCCTGCCTGCCAGACCTTTAAATTCTCATAAAGGTACGTTTGGCAAATCACTAATAGTGGGAGGTTCTAGTCAGTATATTGGTGCTCCTTATCTTGCCACGGCCGCAGCTATTAGAGTGGGATCTGGCCTGGTGACGGCTGCTATACCTCAAAGTATTAAGACTACCATAGCATTAAAAACTACAGAAGCAACTATTTTACCATTGCCAGAAACTACTGACGGAGAAGTTTCAATGAAGGCGACAGAATTCATATTGGAACGATCAGAAGGATATAAAGCAATTTTGTTGGGTTGTGGCTTGGGGACATCACACGAAACTAAAAAGATGTTACAAGACATCCTTTACTCTGATGCTAAACTTCCAACCATTATAGTAGATGCTGATGGATTGAATATCTTATCTGAAAAAACTGAATGGTGGAGAAGTTTTTCTACTAAGGCGATAATTACTCCTCATTTAAATGAAATGAAACGCCTCCTTCAGACATCCGATGTTATTAGTTCTAAAGAAAGAATTAATATTGCGAGTTCATCAGCTACACAGTGGAATAAAATTGTTGTTCTTAAGGGTCCATACACTGTAGTGGCCGATCCTGACGGCGGAGTTATGGTTAGTCCTTTTGCCAATCCTGCATTGGCAACTGCTGGCACAGGAGACGTGTTGGCAGGTGTGATTACTGGCTTTCTTTCGCAAGGGCTTAGTATCGAAAATGCCGCGGCGTTAGGAGTGTTCGTACATGGCCAGGCAGGTGAGAACATCAGAGAACGTATGGGTTCTACTGGGATGATCGCTTCTGACCTTCTATGTGAATTACCATATGTTATTAAAGGTTTGACAGATGGATCTCTCTAGTGGCCAAGATAAGGTAAGATTCGTAAATCGCATGTTTGCTCGAATATCGCGTCGTTACGATTTAATGAACACTGTTATGACGGCTGGGATGCATCACAAATGGCGCCGTATGGCCACTAACTTCGCATTTAAAAATGACTCAGGACGAGCGCTTGATTTGGCATCCGGGACAGGAGACTTTGCTATTGAATTAGCGAGAAAGGAATGGGTGTCCGAGGTAGTGGCATTAGACAATACTCTAGAGATGTTAACTTTGGCCTTATATAAAGCCACGCACAAAGAGGTATCCGATAAAATTAAATTAGTAATTGGAGATGCGCACAACCTTCCTTTTCCAGATAATAGTTTTACTTGTTTGACTGTAGGTTTCGGTGTTAGAAATTTCGTTAATCTACCCAGGGCTTTGAAAGAAATGGTCAGAGTCATGAAATCTGGTGGACGAGTAGTTATTCTTGAAATAGTTAAGCTTGAAAATAGAGGAATGCTTCAAGATATGCTAATACCACTTTATTTTCGTTATATGACACCTGTTCTAGGGATGTTAGTTGCTGGTGACAGAGAGGCTTATACTTATCTTCCAAAGTCTGTTCAGCAATTTCTAAAACCATCAGAATTAATGGAAATGATGTCGACTGCGGGTATGATAAATGTCTCGTATAGCAGCCTAGCTTTGGGGACAGTTGCTATCCATGTTGGAGAGAAGGACTAGGATCTATAATAGATCCACGTTTCGTAGCCGCACTATTTTGTATTTAGTCTGGGGGTCGTTCGACGAGCTTTATATTAACGAAATATATCTTTTTTTCCCTTATGAGTTCTAATTGTACGACGTCACCGATCGTATATGTCCAGAGAATTCCGAGAAAGGTAGACATGTCAGGAGTAGGAATACGGTCCATCTTGGTCACAACATCTCCTATTCTCATGCCTGCATAGGAAGCAGGACCATTTTCCAAGAGACGCGTGACTATCACCCCTTCTGTGACATTAAGACCTAGTTGTCTGGCAGACGCTGAAGTAACGTTGGCTCCAGCCATTCCAATCAAGGGTCTTGTTACGTGGCCATGTTCTATTAAACTATCAATTATTGGTATCGCTATTGAAGAACTTATGGCGAAACCGATTCCTTGTGCTTGGCCTTGGCGCAATATAGCTGTGTTTATGCCAATGACCTTACCATCCAGACTGACTAGGGGGCCTCCACTGTTTCCGCTATTTATAGCAGCGTCCGTCTGTATCAAATCATATAAAGTGCCCTGTTCAGTTTGCAATGTACGACCCAAGGCACTTACGATCCCAAGGGTAACAGTTGGCCCGCCTTTTAGCGCTAAAGCATTTCCTAGTGCGATTATCCAGTCACCTACGGCCAATCTGTCGGAATCACCAAAATAAGCTATTGGTAGATCCTCAACATCGATCTTGATAACTGCAAGATCGGTGATCCTGTCACCTCCAATTATTTGAGCGTCATGACTGTCTCCGTTAGGCAGATTGACAACAATTTCATCAGCGTCTTTAACAACGTGGTAATTTGTGACTACATAGCCATTAGAACTTATTACTATTCCTGTACCAGCTCCTTCCTTAGCGAAATTAAAAAAGAGCCCTCTGTCAAGGGAGTCTGTGGCGATACTTGCGACGGCGGGGTTTATTTTCGACACTAAACCTGATACGGATGGCAGCACTCCTAGATTTAGGTCTGACTGAAACACATTGCCACTAGGAGGTAGTGTGTTGGTAATGTCTAACTGTGTTACCTTTTCGGTTTTTTCTATTTGGACAGTCGATGCGCATCCTAAAGACACGAAGGAAAAGGCCAACAAAAGGCCAGTCGTAGCACAAACCGCCATTTCTCTAATCGGTATCTGTAGACTCAACAACCCTAACCCGTACACGCGACAGCCCTATCCAAAGTAATTTAAAACTGTTCTTCTCACCGATTTTGCCCGCAAATGCTGTATAACGGGAGGTGATGAGCGCACCGAACAACAAGATGATAGCTGAAACATATACCCAGGTCAACAAGGCCATTATTGCTCCAACCGAACCGTAGATGACGTTATATATTGGGAAAGTCGTCACATACCAGACAAAGCCCCATTTTGCTCCTTCGAATGCCATAGATGCAAGGAGTGAGCCCAGCCAGACATCACTAAGAGAAACTCGAGTATTTGGTAGGAAACGATAAAGAATAAGAAATGTTAGAAAAGACAGTACAGCGGTGATTGTTTTTGCCGCTATACCCCATAAGTTCTTATTTATGTTAACGTCTGGTATCAAAACAGAAGTGATTTCACTAAAAAAGCCAAATATGGAAGCTGCGAATAGTATTAACATTACTAGTATGCCAGCTCCTACCACTAAGGCTAGGTCTATAAGGCGTTCTTTTAGGAATGGCCTCGTCTTCTTGATACCCCACGCCGCATTGATTCCTTTTCTAATAGCCCCGAATGCTGCAGTGGATGCCCATAGAAGGCCTAATATGCTCGCAATTCCTGTTATTGCACGAGTATTAACGACTCCCTGTATTGTTTCAGCGATGAATGACGTAGAGACTGGAATGACCTCGCCGATGTCTTTAACCAATTGCTCACGGGCCATAAATTCATCTTCGTGTCCAGGCAACACATAACCTGCAATAGATATAATAGCAAGAGCTAGGGGGAAAGATGAAAATAAAGTGTAGAAAGATATAGCACCGGCTATATAGGGACAATTCTTAGCAAGGAAGTCGTTTACCGCATCTGCGCAAAACAAGACAAATCTGACAAAGTACAAATGCAAGTCCTCCAGACAGTTATATATAAGCGTTGCAATTCATTTAGAATATGAGAGATATTAACTAAGGGTGTTAACACTGTCAAATGTATGTAGACTCCCTAAATTATGGAACTGAGAGACTTTAAGTACTAATGAGAAATTCGTGAATTGTCCGGAAAGGCTTCCATCAATATTTATAAATTGAGTTTCTATTAATAATATTTTTCTAGTGATAGTAGGGTAGAATTGATTGTCCTAAGATTTCGAGCTGTTCCAACATCATTTCTGGGGGACAGCATGGGCGTGCAATAAATTTGGTAGCGCCAGCCTTGATAAATGAGTCAATTAGAATTCTGGCATTCTCGGGTCTTCCTAAGATTGAAAACCTGCGATAATCGGAATCTTGTCTGCTTCGCACGAGGTATGGACTAGCCAGCAGTTCAGCTTCGTTAAAACTGTCAGCAAAGCAGAAATTTAAAATAGCACCGTAGTGATCATCGTCAATTTCCCCCGAACGCCTGTATTGTTTAGTATATTCCTTAATTTTATTAATGCCGCGCTTGACGTCAAGCGCCGAGGCTTGTGAAACTAACCAGCCGTCGCCAATTCGAGCTGTTCGTTTTAGAGCCGCATCGCTTCTTCCGCCAATCCATATTGGAGGTAAGTCTTTTTGTACGGGTTTAGGTTGAATAGATACGTCACGTAGGCTAAAATATTTGCCTTGAAAATTGACATTATCTTGCGACCAGAGTAAGCGCATGATTTTAATTGCTTCGTCAGTCTGCCCAGAGCGTACGGAACGATGTGTCCCGCATGATTCATATTCGCGATCGTTTTCAGACCCTAATCCTATAGCAGGTAATAATCTGCCATTGGATAAAAAGTCGATGGAAGCAATCTGTTTTGCCAGAATAGTAGGATTTCTGAGTGGTAATGCTAGTACGCTTGTACCGAACTTAAGGTTTTTCGTGTACGAGGCCATGGTTGCAATAGCAATAAGAGGTTCAATATTAAACTTTTCAGATACTATCCTATCGCTTAACCACAAAGAGTCTATTCCCAAGGTTTCACATCTTTGCGCATAATCCCATAATAGTTCTGGTTGGAGGGTTGCAAATGGCCATCCCCCAAAGCCGACACCGATTCTAACAGCCATTATTTACACCTGAAGTTTGATTTGTTTGAGTGTATATCTGGTGAACCTTAGTTGCAAGATGTTAGGGTCTTTCTAATATCACTGTAATATACATTGGAATGATTTATAAGTTACAATATCCCAAATTAACACGACCGGAGGGAAGAATGCCAATACTGGACAAGGAAGATGTTGCAAAAGGTGAATTTGGTACCGCTGACCGATGGACCCTTGTAAGCTCTGATAATGGAGCCGATTCGTTGACTGTGGCAGATCTTATATTACAACCGGGTGCTATCGTACCTATCCATGTACATCCCAAAGAGGAGGCTATGGTTATTGTCGAAGGGGAACTTGAAGCGACCTTGGGGGATCAAATAGTTATCGTCTCAGAGTGGCAAACTGTACTTGCTCCTCCAGGTGTGAGGCACGGTTTTAGAAACACATCAGGGTCTGTTGCAAGAGTAATGGCTATTCATCCAACGGCCCATGTTGATAGAACACTGGTTGACTAGTGACTGGTGTAAAAAAAGGGGAATTTTCGTAACGTCCCTTAATACTCACAACTTATTTTTGTCTAATGGTCCTGTTGGGCCTTTCAACTATATGATTTGAAGGTATATATCAAATGAATTTGTCGGAACGACGCGACCAGTACCGTTCAATTCTTGAAGGTGATAAATGTGTGTGTCCTGCTTCAGTATTTGATCCTATTTCAGCTCGTATTGCTGAAGACTTAGGCTTCGAGGTAGGTATGTTCGCAGGGTCTATCGGGTCTGCAACTGTGTTAGGTGATCCTGATCTCATCGTTTTGACTCTGAGCGAATTTGCCCAACAGGCACGTCGCATCTGTAGAGCAAGTCATATCAGCCTCATGGTAGACGCGGATCATGGTTATGGTAATGCTCTTAACGTAAGACGTACTGTGGAGGAATTGGAAAATGCTGGTGTATCTGCTCTGACAATAGAGGACACTTTACTGCCAAAGAGTTTTGGTAATAAAGATAGAGTCGACTTGATATCACTGGAAGAGGGCGTAGGGAAGATGAAGTCCGCCATAGATGGCAGAGGAGATTCTAGTCTGGTTATTGCTGCTAGAACTAGCGCTATTCAATTTGAGGGAATCGCGGGCGCTGTCAAGCGCGCCAAAGCCTATGAACGCGCAGGTGTTGACGCTCTTTTTGTGACAGGTATCACGACTAGAGAGCAGATAGAAGAGCTGCATTGCGAGGTTAATCTGCCATTGCTTCTAGGAGGAGTAAATGAAGACTATATGGATAGAAAGTATTTGAGCGATTATGGTGTCCGTATATTGCTACAGGGGCATTTACCCTTTCAAGCCGCAGTTAAGGCTGTTTATGATACCCTAAAAAGCTTAAGGCATGGGATTTCAACATCAGACCTTCTCTCCAACGTTGCCTCCGAGGGTTTGATGAATCAAGTAACACGTAGGTCCGAATACAATCGTAGGATTAAACAGTTTTTGGACATCGATTAATTTATCTTCAGATTCCTAATATTGTCTATTCGCACATTAGGAATCCCATGTAAGATTAGCTTCGTTAGCCCGTCTCTGCTTCAGCTTTGGTTCACCCTAACGATTGTGAGTTGTTTTAGGTGTGGAGAAATCTTGTTGGGCTAAAATGCTTAATAAGAGGGGAGGGATTGCCTATAATGAGATCGGCAATCAGTTTACCGGTGACGGGACTAAGATTGATCCCACTTCTATGATGACCTGATGCTATGATGAGATCATCAAATCCTGGCAGAGATCCTATTATAGGTAGTTCATCTGGAGTACTTGGCCTAAGACCGGCTATAGTCCAGTTAATGTTACTGTTTTCCAGAGATGGGATTGCGGTTGTAGCTAGGTTTAAAATATAACGAAGCCCGCCAGCAGTGACTCGGGAATCAAACCCCACTTCCTCCAAGGTGGGCCCCGCCACTATCGAACCGTTACTCTGAGGCACGAAAACTCCGTCCTGATATCCAAGAGCCACTTTCAAACCACTCTGCGGTGGTTGCAGGTTGGTGTTTTGGCCTCTTACAGGATAAACCGGAGCATATTTCGCTAGTGGACCATAGGGACTCTGGAAATGTTCCAATCCCATGGAAGCTCCCAATGTTCCTGTCCATGCTCCTGCGGCGATTACAACCTTATCGCCTAGTATTTTATCGCCTGGGACCTTGACACCTATAACTCTCTGTCCGTCTTTTATAAGACCCGTGACCTCCACTCCGTGACGGAATTCCGCCCCCATTTTGAGACTTGATATGGCGAAGGCATCACATAATTGGCGGTTGTTAACTCTACTAATATTGGGCATATAAATAGCACCAACAGTGTTTTGGGTCAGTTGTGGTTCTAAATCGAGAGCTTCTCTAGGCTCCAGCCAACTTGTTTCTATTCCAGCCAGGCGAAGTGCAGTGAACCTTTTGGAGAGATCTAAGACCTCAGGGTCTGTAATGGCAACTTCGAGCATCCCGCACGTGAAGAATTCTGTTGGTATATTGCTTAATTCTTCCAGTTCTTCAGTTAATCGAGGGAACATATTGTAGCTATTAGTTGCTAATTCGTCGTATGGTTGATCCCCTGAGGAAGGGCCTAAAAGACCAGAGGCGGCGGCCGAAGCTTCTGCTCCAATCCGTCCGCGTTCCACTACGATAGTGGTTACTCCACATTTGGCTAGATAGAAAGCAATTGAACAACCTATAACTCCTCCTCCTATCACTATAACCGTAGGCTTGACACTCATGAATCTACTCCCGGTACCATGAGACAAGCAAAGTCGACAGGATCATCAGTAATGATGTCCCGCTGAAGTAGAGTTCCCTCATAAGGTAAACTGTATCTATTGATGTAGGCGCCGCTGTATCCTCTTGCACGAGCTCCAAGGAGATTAAGGGAATGTGAAGCTATAATCATTGTCTCTCCAGATTCCACATTAAGAGTACGTGCAGCAGCACGATACACTGAAGGATGTGGTTTAAAAGTCCCTATAGTTTCTACGGATATTATGGTGTCGAAGTCAACGTCTAAATTATTTGTATTTAAGTGCTCGAGGAATTGTAAATCCCCATTGGATAGCGCTATGATGCGATAATGATCCTGTGGAATTCTAAGTCCTTTCACCGTATCCTCAAAAAGGATCAACATATACAAGGGTTTCATGAGTGCCTCAAGACTGTGCTGTTGGTAAATAGTATGTTGTTAGAGTGGAGAGTGTAAATTAGAGCTTTTCTACAAGTCTCAAGACACCCATTGTGTCCTAGTATCATAAGATTATATTGATATTGCTCGATACGCCAACGTATCGAAAACTTAGTGACGCTAAGATGGATATCCTCGTTCTTGAGAAATTCACTAATGGTAGGTGTCAGGCTGGCTGAAAGGCCCATGATTGTTCCACACACATCGAACGTTAGAACTTTTAAATCTTGTGAAAAGCGCTTAATTAAGATGTAAATCTCCCCAGGTAGACCGTAGTTAAACAATAAGCCAGACTTCATCAGAAATCAATGAAGCTTACGGACTCGTACCGCCGATTTGTATAAACCTGAACTTATAGTTCTTGTAATATTGAGATGTCTAGAGGCAGAAAATTAATCTCAATCCGATCTGAAACTTATTTCAATCAATAGGTTTATAGAAGTCTAAGAACCTAGATGTATATTCTGTGAACATGACTCATCTTATCCACTGTTTTCACGCCACTATAGACAAGGAAAATGTAAAACGCAAATCCAATCCACTAATTTATTGTTGGAAAGATACAAACCTGAGATAAAATGCAATATTGAATTTGATGAGCATAAAATACCTTGACTGGTTAAAGTTTGTTTGTTAACATCACCGCCCTTGGGTTGAAGCGGTAAATTATATTGATAGACTTGATCCGTTTCCCAAGGTAAAATGTAAATGCATAAATAAAAGGGAAAAGTTCATTGAATAAGAATGATTTGGAGGCAATTACCCTAAGGTCATGTCCAAGGTGTGTTGGTGATTTGCACACTAGTCGAGACATGTATGGTTCTTACAAAGAATGCCTGCAATGTGGATATATGCTTGATATAAATAAAGTGCCAACCACTCGAAACGATTCATCGTCACGACAAAAGCAAAAACGTGGAGGAGGGGAAAGGGCGGCGTGAAAAATTGACTTTAATATGCTCTGTATTAAAGTACTATGATGATTTGGTGAATGCCACATTGATTAATATCCTTGCCGCTGTTATCTGAGACTCTCATCTGAAGTTATGATCCTTTCTAGCAGCTAAGTTTCGAGTCTATCAGTGTAAGTGTAGACTACCCCATTGACGTAGATTGTATTTGGTTATAGAATGTATCATGCTTTGATGCTCTATTTAGGAGGCGGAAACGTGAATAAGACACAACCGAAACCACTTACCGTATCGATATCAGAAGAGGCTGCTACTCATGTAAAAGTTTTCGCCAACGAGGCTGGTAAGCCAGGTGCTAACCTGCGCGTAGGAGTGAAAGGCGGAGGCTGCTCTGGTCTCACTTATCTGTTGGATTTGGTATATGGACCGGGAGAGAATGATAAAGTAATAGAAGAACACGGAATTCAACTGTATATTGATAAGAAATCCTACGTGTTTTTAGCCGGTACCATTCTTGAATATTTGGGCGGATTGAATGGGAAAGGGTTTGTATTCAATAATCCTAATGCTCGAACGACCTGCGGCTGTGGAACTTCTTTTAGTGTGTAATCCTTTCAAAGAATGGAACGATCATCTTGTCAGTTCTTATTCCATACGCGGTTTACCATAGACTTTTCAAACTTCTATATCATCTCAGGCGACTCGCCACTTTTCTTTTTTGAGAGGCGATAGAGTGACGGAAACTCCCCTCACGGATATCCACAGAAAGTCGGCCACTGCAATTTGTGAAGAATATGGCTGGCAACTACCTTATGTGTATTCCACATTTGAGGAAGAATACATATCTGCCACTGAATCTGTTGGGTTAATTGACAGATCATACGTAGGTAGACTGAAGATTACTGGTAGCGATGGACTTGATTTGCTTAATCGTCTTACTACTAATAAATTAGATAGTCTGGACTTACATTCTGGAGCGTATACGGTCCTCACTTCAAATAAAGGCAGGATCGTAGACCTACTATTTGTGCTAAATTTACGGGATCATCAATTATTGATGACCAGCCCTCATAATAGGCAAAAAGTCATTGAATGGTTGGCATTCTATACCTTCACTGAAGATGTAGCCGTTAAAGACTCAACCGAAGATACTGCAATGTTATCTCTGATTGGACCTACTTCACCTAAGTTGATCAGAGAACTTTTCAAGCTGGATGCAGATATTCTAAAGCCTAATGAATCTATCTTTGTGACTGCGGGTAATATAGACGCCCTACTTATTCGCTCAGACTTTTTAAATACCGTTGAGTATGATCTTGTCATACGAAATGATGATGCTGGATTGCTTTGGCAAGAGTGTCTCACTAGGGGCGTGAAATATTCTCTACAACCGATAGGCATGAAAGCTTTAGAGGTTATTCGAATAGAGAGAGGTATTCCTTCATATGGGAAAGATATTAGTGAAGACAACAATCCCTTAGAAGCTAATTTATTACATGCAATCAGCTTTGATAAAGGTTGCTATATAGGACAAGAGGTGGTCGCAAGGCTCGACACATATAATAAAGTTCAGAGAACTCTAGTGGGTCTTTCTTCGAGGGAGAATAAACTGATTTCAGGTTCTGAACTCTTTTTAGATGAAAACAAGGTAGGGATGGTAACGTCGGCTCAGGAATCACCTGTACTTAGGAAAAGTGTCGGACTGGGATACGTGAAGAAATCAATTGCTAGTAAGGGCCTACAGTTAATGTCAAAGTCCAAAGATGGAATCGAGGGACTTATATGTATAGAGGAATTACCCATTAGATAACAGATCCAATGAATTCACGGGTGAAGAGAGGAGCCTCCGTCTACAATAATAATTTGTCCTCGTATCATTTCTGCTTCTTTGGAGCATAAGAAACAAACTACTTGTGCTAAATCATCGCCAGTTAACATACGGCCTCCCAATGTTTTCTGCCCTTCAGTTAGCATGTCTTCTCGATTAGGAAAATGGTCTAAGGCACCTGTGTTCACATATCCTCCAGATACAGCGTTGACTGAAATACCTTTTGAGGCAAGTTCTACCGCAAGGTATCTTGTTAGAGATTCTAGTGCTGCTTTAGAAGTCCCTACGGAAAAATAGTAGGGTAACACTCTTTGTGATCCCAAACTACTAATATTGATTATTGCTCCGCCATTTATCATTAATCTGGAAGCCTCGATGGCACATAGCCATGGCGCTTTGGCGTTAATATTCATAGTCCAGTCCCAATGCTTCTCTTCCAGATCAGATGCAGAACGTTGAACACCTGAGGCCGCATTGTTAATTAAGAAATCCAGACTCCCAAACTCGCTTCCTATAGTATTAAACAACTTTTTAATGTTCTTGCTATTGCCCAAATGTGCCTGTACCTTCAAGCATCGAACCCCTAGGTTTTCTATCTCACTTTTGACTGTATTAGCAGATTCGTGACTCCTAATATAATTGAATACCACGTCTGTTCCACGGCGGGCGAATTCTAGCGCTATAGCCTTGCCGATGCCCCTAGACCCTCCGGTTACCAGCACCACCTTACCTCTAAAATTTCGATTAGCGACTGACATTCTATTTATCCTACTCCAAATAGAGAAATAAACATCTCTTAAGGTGCTCACGCAAACTATCTAAGTAACTGTATATTTTGGCGTTAGTGTGTTGTTTTGAGAACGGTATCAAAGATTTCTATAGTCTCGTCTATATCTTGATTGGAATGAGATAGGGAAATGTAGAATCCGGCGCCTGGAAGCTGAAAAATACCACGCTTCATCATTTCTATAGAAACACGTTGTTCCATGTCCGAATCAATGTTTACACTATCTCTGTAGTTCTTGATTTCAATATCCCTGGTAAATTTCACGTCGACAGTAGGACCTGTATGATTTATTATCGCTGGTATCTCTAAATTGTCGCATATCTTTCTGAACCCTTCTGATAGCCTCGAACCTGATTCGTGTAGACGATCATACGTACCAGGTCTCTCTAATATTTCGATAGTCGCTAAACCAGCTGTTGCCGATAGTGGGTTGGATGAAAAAGTTCCACTCACCATTGCGTATTGGTTGTCTGATCGAAACTTAGGATCCATTCTGCTCATAAACTCCTTCTTTCCTGTAATGGCTCCAATGGGAAGGCCACCGCCAAGTATTTTACCAAGAGTTGTAATGTCAGGATCTATCCCGTAGTATTCTTGGGCCCCGCCTAGAGCCAAACGAAATCCTGATACTACTTCATCTAGAATGAATAATGCTCCTACTTTTTTAGTAGACTCACGTATTGCTTCTAGAAAGTCAAATTCAGGCCTAATCATTCTTGTCATGGGATCAAGTATTACGGCTGCGAGATCGTCTCTGTTCTGTATAATGAGTTCTCGAATATAATTTGGATCGTTATATGGAGCTATAAGCACGTAAGGTTGTAAAACAGGAGGTATACCGGCTGTGTCAGGTTCGGCGTTAGGAAATGGAAGGAGTTTTGAAGGATTAGTGCTCCAGGCTGTGTAGTCGTGAGTTCCATGAAATGCTCCTTCAAATTTTATGATCTTGTTTTTTCCTGTATAGGCACGTGCTAGGCGTAGGGCCATATACGTCGCCTCACTCCCTGTGCCGGTAAATTTAATTTGCTCAGCACTAGGTATGATCTCTATTATCTTACGGGCGTGTTTTAGCGTTATATCGGTTGCATGCAAAAATTGTGTTCCGTATTCCAACCTGCGCTGTACAGCTCTAGTCACATCAGGATCGGCATGCCCTAATAGCATTGGACCAGAGCCCAGGATGTAGTCTATGTAGCGATTGCCGTCAACATCCCAGATATAGCTACCTTTCCCGCCTTCTATAATCGTTCTTACAGAGTCAGGTAACTTAGATCTGTGTACGACACCTCCTGGGATAAATTCCTCTAGGTCCTCTAGTAGTTCTAAGCTGGTACGGCCTCTGATGATATTTGTCATTTGCGCAGCTCCTAATTAATGGTTCCTATGATAGCTAACAACGTAGATATTGTATCAGTTATAGCGACATAGCGTGAATAATAGCCGTCCTAATGCCTGAACAGGAAAGGTTATGCTCTTGGTCAAATCGTTTGCTATAACTGACTTGAACACAGGGAAATATCCAAGGCAGACTGCTAAGATATTTGTTAACATAAATGCCAGGCAAACTTTGTATATGCCATCCCCATAATTCAAGGAATTCATATAACATTCGCAAAACGATTGGGCAGGAGAAAATCGTGATATATGAGATAAGAACCTATTATTTAAAGACACACATGCTGAAGACATACTGGAGTCGATTCACTGAAAAGCTTACGGGCCGGTTAGCATTATCTAATTTAGGTGGGCATTGGTATACAGAGGTTGGATCACTTAACCAGATGGTAGCAATTTGGCCCTACGAAAGTTTGCAAGATAGAATTGAAATCAGAGCAAAGGCGGAATCGTATCCCAATCCTGTGTGGCCGCCTGAAACAGAAGATCTTATAGTGGACATGGTGTCTAAGGTATACTTACCGGCTCCATTTATGGAACGGCTAACTGATCGAACGATAGGACCTTTGTATGAGATGCGTATGTATACTTATCCTTCAGAAGTACTAACTAAAGTCCTTGTGGAATGGGAGAAAGTCATAGAGCGGCGGGAGCGACTATCGCCCTTGGCCGGATGCTGGTATACGGAGTATGGTGGCATCAATAATTTTGTTCACCTATGGGCATACAAAAACTTCGAGGAACGCTTAAGAGTACGTTCCGAGGCACTCCAATCTGATTTTTGGCCACCTGATATCCATTTTCAACCTACGAGGCAGGAGAATAAATTACTATTTCCCGCACCGTTTTCTCCAATGCAATAGTATGTGGATGTACAAGGGTTTTTAGATGGCCATTCCACCGTCTACACAAATCACTTGTCCTGTAATATACTTCGCCTTTTCTTCAGCGAGGAAGCCAACTAAGTTAGCTACGTCTTCCGGTTCTCCGAAGTGGCCTTGCGGAATCCACGTCATTATTTTGTCCTTTTGTTCTTGGGTTAGTACATCTACCGTATCAGTACTTATGTATCCTGGCGCTACAGTGTTCACTGTAATCGAGCGACTTGCAAGTTCTTTAGCCAAAGCATAGGTGAAGCCAACCATGGCAGCTTTCGACGCAGTATAGTTAACTTGCCCAATATTCCCTCTCAGCCCTACTACAGAACCGATATTAATTATACGACCCCAACGTCTTCTCATCATTCCTCTGGTTACTGCCCTGCTACAATAGAAAGTACTGTATAGGTTAGTTTCAATTACAGTTTCCCAATCTTCATCTGACATTCTGACCAAAAGACCATCGTTAATAATGCCGGCATTGTTAACGAGAATGTCAATTTGTCCCCATTCATCAATTACAGTTTTAACCATATTGTTTGCTTGATCGCGATCGCTTACATCTGCTTGTATGGAAATAGAGTCTACGTCTTTAGCCTGAAGGCTATTCACAAGACACTCTGCCTCTTTAGCTGATGTTTTGTAATTTATTGCCACTTTCACACCCAGATCCGACAAAGTTAACGCTATAGCTTTACCAATTCCTTTAGCGGCTCCTGTGACAAGTGCTGTCCTACCTTCTATGCTAGATCTAGCCACTGTATCTCCTGTTAATGTAGTGAATTTGCAGGTGACTTTGGGAATGTTCATACTTACTTGTAAAGTTGACTCAATTCCTCATTCAACTTGGTGATGAAATTATTTTCGACGGTTTCTTTAGCCGTTTTAATAGCCAGTCGAATGGCATTTGCTTTTGCTCGTCCATGGCCTATAACGCTGACACCATTCACTCCAAATAATGGAGCTCCACCGAAAGTCTCGAGAGGATTGTTTAATTCGAAGATCTCCGAGGTGATTTGTCTCAGATCAGCATCTTGTAATTTGCCGGTAAGTCTTACTTTCAAATGATCTGCTATCGCTTGGCCCATCCCTTCTGTTAATTTCATTACAATATTGCCAACAAAGCCATCACATACTACAACATCCGCCTTTTTGCTAAATATGTCATTTGCTTCTATGTTACCTATAAAATTTAAGTCACTTTTCGAGAATAATTCTGCCGTCTCGCGAACCTGCCGGTTGCCTTTTCCGGTTTCTGACCCGACACTTAATAAAGCAATACGGGGATCCTTACAACCCCAGCTTTGTCTGACAAAAACGCTTCCTATGACACCAAATTTAACTAGTTGTCCTGGGCGACAATCTACGTTGCTACCCAAATCGATTACTACGGTCCGGGGAGCGAGTCCTATTATCGGACCGCCTAACGCAGGGCGATCAATCCCTTTCGTCACTCCGAGCAATACTGCAGCTGCTGCCATAGCCGCACCAGTGGATCCCATAGTTACACTGGCGTCCGCGTATCCTTCCTTTACCATGTTAGTTGTAACCAGAATAGATGCCTTCGGTTTTTGACGCAGAGCCCGTGCCGGGTGGTCATCTTCAGTAATAATACCCTCCGAAGGTACAATTGTAATTGGTAAGTCTTGAGCGTTATGCTTAGCAAGCTCTCTTTTTATTGCAGCTTCGTCTCCAACTAAGATTATAGTACCGTCACCCTCTTTAAATGCCTGCACCGCACCCGCTACTGTTACCTCAGGCCCCTGATCGCCACCCATGGCGTCTATGGCAATTCTGGTCATTTTGCTTCTCGGTGACACTCACTTGCCTCCAGCTTAAAATTAACTCTGCGTACTTCGTGCTTACTATGCGTTCACTTAAGTCGCTATCAGTTCGACTACATGTCATAGTCTCTGTATAGACTATACAATATTCGCTTGAGAGGAGTCATAATAATGATATTCTCATTTTTCTTTCTCATTAAGAGTTACAGTTGCCTCTCCAGAAATAGCTACCTCGTTGGTCTGTCGCCGGACTTCTATAGAACAGTTAATGATTTTCTTGTTGTTTAAAAGGTTGATGTTTCGCACTTGACCTACTGTCGTTACAGTGTCACCGGGGAAAACTGGAGCCCTGAATCGTATTTTTAGGCGACCTCTATTTAACCAATCTTGTTTAAAGGTCATCGTCATTAACTCTGATATAGACGCAGCGATCATCATACCGTGGGCTATTGTACTACCAAATCGAGATTTCCTAGCGTATTGCTCATCGACATGTATGGGGTTAAAATCACCAGAAGCTTCTGCATATTGGTTAATCATAAGCTGCGTGATAACTTTTTCAATAGTAGGTAAATATTCGCCCTTTATCATTTCCGCACTCGCTATCGTTTCACCATTATTCAGGTAAAGTTAAAGTGCCTTTGCCTAGCATGATAGGCTGACAGGCATCGTTAGTAACCTTAAGTTGAATCACCATGAATCTGATATCTTTTCTAACTGTGTTTTGGAGTATAGTGGCCGTACATTCGATTCTATCTCCGATCCGTGCAGCTCGAGTGAATTCTAATTCTTGGCCTACGTGTAGAGTACCACCAGGGATTTCCAATTCCTTAATCACACTGCGAAGCCATAAAGATGCGATGGCCATTGGTGGAACAAGGTTTAAATGCCCTGTGTCGTCTGAAGATGGATGGTGACCTCCCACCGCATCTACATATCTTTGAATGATGTCATAGTCCAATACATAATTTTGAACCGATATCTTTTGTCCTGGTATTAACTCTGAGTAGTCTAAAGACACAATAAGGACCGTCTTTCCTATATTCAGTTTCTACTTAGCATTTAAAAGATTGTTAGATGACGCAGATGATTATAGATGTACGAAGGGATCAAATCAACGGAGTTGCCAGTTAACCATTCGTTGAAGTCTAAATTAAATTTGTGATACATGACTTGCGGATGCTCCTCCTAGATTAAAGACTTTCATTAGTTCCTCTCCGCTGTAGTTCCGCTTCTTCTAGGAGTCTTTCAAGTAGTTTATAGGATTCCTGATTGTGTAAATCCAGGTAAGATATTCCTAATGCACGATATAAAACACCGGTGGAAACTCTAATTGGTATCGGGTGATTCATGGGTGGTATGTTAACGCCTAGAGCTTTGGCAATAAATCCCGCTATCAACATGCCATTTTCTGTTAAATAGCATTCCAATACTGATTTGCCCTCGTGGGTCAGGACCAGGCCATCTGTAGTTTGTACGAGTTCCATCCGCAGATGTGCTCTAGGAACAGAAATCAGCTGATCGCCATAGTCTGTTACTTTCGTGTGTTGAGTCATGTCATTTACTATAGAGTGGACTAGAGATGATGTTTGGGTGCATCTAATTCCTAATCAGTATAAGTTTAGATCAAATATAAATTTCGTTCCTTTTAAACTAATCATACAATCGGAAGGTTGGTTTGAAAACGGCTAAAAGGCTATTCAATAATCCAAGGGTTGTGATTATGAATGGCAATTGCAGCTAGCACAGTTTACATATTCCAACAAATCAGGTCAAATCATTCCTTTGTTTATGCCGAACAGTTGTAATTACTAATGGTACATCTAAATCTTTCTGTTGTAGTTAAATTCATAGTAACTGAAGTCCGGATACTCGTTTCAAAGAACTTGATTTAAGATTTTGTGCGAACACGCTATTAAATACGTACTGGCCTACCATCTATAAATGAGGTATCTTATGTCTGGTTGTCCTCTCAACAGGGCATTACGTAAGGTCAAGATTAGCCCAGATCGGTTAATGTAGATCACTATGGATAACGAATCTTTGCTAGTGAAGGTTTATGAATTGAAGATGCTGGGTTTGATTTTAGCGCGTGACGATGAGAATTAATGTGGAAGGTATTAAGTGCTTAACATCGAACTAATTCGTAAGAATCCTGAGCTGGTTAAAGAATCCGTAAGGCTTAGAGGGGATAGTGTGCCGGTCGATGAGATATTGGAGTTGGATGGCAAACGGCGTTCTATTATAGTTAGATCAGATGGTTTGAGAGCACAACGTAACGAAATTAATAAAATTATTAGTAGAACAGGAGATCTATCTGAGAGTTTAATCCATCAAATGAGAATGATGGGGAAAAATATAAAGACCCTTGAAGAGGAAACCAGGAAAATCGAGGGTAAAATCGAGACTCTGATGCTCAATGTGCCAAATATCCCACGTCAAGATGTTCCATATGGCAAGGATGAATCGGACAACATAGTTGTCCGAGATGTATCATTTAAATCTCCGAACGATTTTCATCCATTGCCTCATTGGGAGATAGGTGAGAACTTAGATATTATAGATTTCCAACGAGGGGCTAAACTGTCCGGTTCCAGGTTTTTCATACTTAAAGGAAAGGGATCCAGACTTCAGCGAGCTCTGGTCAATTGGATGGTAGACCTTCATACAAATGAACATGGGTACGAAGAGATATATCTGCCATATCTTGTTAGCAGTACATCCGCTATAAGCAGTGGGCATCTCCCTAAATTTTACGACACTATGTACCACGACGAAGACGACGATTTGTGGTTGGTTCCAACAGCTGAAGTTCCGATTACTAATCTTCACAGAGATGAAATATTAGCTCCTGGAACGTTACCACTTTACTATGTGGCTCATACGCCTTGTTTTAGAAGAGAAAAAGCTGCGGCCGGTAGGGATACCAGAGGGATAAAGAGAGTACACCAATTCGAGAAGGTGGAAATGTATAAATTGGTAGAACCAACAGAATCAGATTTAGAACTTGAACGATTAGTAGCAGATGCTGAAAGGGTTTGCGAAAGATTAGAGATCCCATATAGGGTGATTAAGCTGTCCACGGGTGATTTGGGTTTTTCTGCAGTGAAGACCTTTGATATAGAGATGTGGGCTCCAGGTAGTGAGGAGTGGTTGGAAGTAAGTTCATGCTCTAACTGCGATGAATTTCAAGCTAGACGTGCGTCTATCAGATACCGTCCAAATGTAGGGGATAAGCCACAATTCGTACATACCCTAAATGGCTCTGGATTAGCACTTCCGAGGGTGATAATCGCTATTTTGGAAAATTATCAGAGGTCTGATGGGACTGTAGAAATACCTGCAGTCTTGCGGCCCTATACCGGCTTCGATGATATTTCCTGAAATTTGGTTTGGTGATTCAATTGGTTACCTGTGTGCTATGGCTTCCATTATGCAAAATGATATAAAAGCCATAAGCTAGAGTATTAATCGATTGCGGCGTGATACATATTAGGATATGTTAATTGAAAATAATATAAATTAAAACATTCAGGATGGTAGCAACACTACATAAATTGGACCCCAGTAACTCGCTGTTCGTAAAATTTATATGGACAATAGACGCAGGAATATATAGGGTTGGTGAAGGCAGTCTTCAATACAAGGATTTGGAAGTTACGGCTGAAATGAGAGATTTTCCTAAATTCTTAATTGGCAAGGCTCCATTTGCTATTGAGTACATTTGGACATCATTGTATAGAATCGCCTCATTGAAATCAGGAATCTGTAGTGCAATGCCAGGTATAAAAATAGCCCTTCATCCAAAAGTCTCCCAAAATGCTTTGAGCGTACCTATAAATTGTGATCATTAAGAACAACTTAAAGGATGGCTGTAAGATTCTCGTAGGACTCGTTTGAGTACCTTACCTAGAGAATTACGAGGGAGTTTCCTTGTGAAGATAACGGATTCTGGTTTCTTGAAACTAGCGAGGCGCTGTCTACAATATTCAATAATTTCACTCTCGCTGAGAATTATGTTTCCTTTAATAACCACAATCGCCCTTACTCGTTCCCCCCATTCGGTGTCGGGTATGCCTATTATCGCTGCTTCATCAATTGCAGGATGAGATTGAATCACTCGTTCGACTTCTTCGGGTGATATCATTTCTCCTCCTCGTTTGATGAAATCTTTGGCTCGACCAGAAAGAAATATATAACCTTCATCATCTAAGTATCCTAAATCGCCTGTGTGTAGCCATCCTTCTATGATGGTCTCTTTTGTAGCATTTTCTTCCATCCAGTAACCTTTCATTACTCTGGGACCTCGGGCTACTATTTCACCTATTACACCTATGGGGACGGATATGCCGTCTTCATCTACAATTCTGACATCTACATCCGGCAAAGGTTTACCAATTGATGCCAGTCTCTTCATTTTGAGCTCAACTTCGCTTGGAGATCCTGTGAGTACATGAGCTTCAGGAGGTAGCATACTGATCGTAGCTGCTGTCTCTGTTTGTCCAAAAGCATTGATGAAATGCGTATCAGGGAAAGCTGCTATAGCTCTCTTTATAATATCCAAGGGCATGGGAGCTGCTCCGTAGGTGATAATCTTCAAACTACTGAGGTCATGTAGAGCAAAGTTTGGATTATCCATAATTTGCTTGAGCATTGTAGGAACTAACATAGCTCTATCAACTTTCTCACTTTCAACCAAGTTAATCCATCCGGAAGAGTCGAATTGTCTTTGTATAACTAGCGTACGTCCCCCATATATAGCTGCCATCATGGCTTGGACGCCCGCTATATGGTATAAGGGGACTGTGAGTATATTCCTTTCCTCGATATCGAGCTCAATCGGTGTAACATTATCGAGGATGTAGGATGTGAAACTTTCATGACTTAACATCACACCTTTAGGTGAACCAGTTGTTCCAGCGGTGAACATTATTATTGAAAGATCGTCGCCATCAGATACCGGATGACTTGCATACTGGGATTCATTTGTAATCAGTGTCTCGTATGATTGCCAGTTGGTTGGCAATTTTAATGAAGGATAAGTTGCATTCGTATCGTCTTCCAGGGATATAAAGTACTCAACCGTATCGAGTTTGTGAATAATAGACAGAATGAGGTCACGATATCTAGGTCCTGCTAGCACTATTTTAGCGCCTGACACGTTGATCATGTAAGTTAATTCGTCCTCCCTTGATCTGAAATTCAACGGAACGAATACTGCATCTAATTTGGCCACAGCAAAGTATGTTTCTATATGTTCATTGGTGTTAACTTGAATAATAGCTACCCTATCGCCTCTTTGTATACCAAGACGTGACAAAGCGGTTGCGAGACGGTTAACTCTTTTGAGTATCGCATCATACGTAAAGCGATTGTTTTCAAAAACTACCGCCAAGCGATCAGGAGCTATAAGGGCTGCTATTTCCAAGCATTCTGTAGTGTTCATATCCTAGAACTCTCCAATTTGTTACTCAGTAACTTATATTTCAAAGTACTTCAACCCTGTATTCTTATCAGAGTTTATACATTGTCAGATAATAGGTTTTTTAAAAGATGCTCTTCGAGTTTTAATCCATCGCAAAGTGGTAGGTCAATCCCATCGATAATAGCTCTCTTCGCGATGGTTAATGTGGCAGGGTTATGCGATGTTAGTATACGAGCTAATCGCGTGACTGTCCGATTTAAATTGCTCCTCGAAACCACATGATGCACAAGCCCGATGGATTTTGCTTCTTTAGCTGACAAACGTTTATTAGTTAACATCATCTCGATACTGTAACTCGAGGTGATGATACGAGGAATAGTTTGAGTACCACCAGCTGTAGGTATCATACCTAGAGCGACTTCAGGCATTTGGAAAAAAGTGTCATGAGCAGCTATACGGAAATCGCACAAACTAGCAAGTTCCAATCCAACTCCAATTACATAGCCGTGTAAAGCTGCTATCAGGGGTTTGTGTAGATTCAGGAATATGTCCCATATATCACGATCCGATCGAGTTTTTCTAGCTACAGTTTGCGAAGGAGCGGTATTGAATTCTGTTAGGTCAGCCCCGGAGCAGAAGCCACGTGATCCTGATCCTTGAAAAATGGCAACCAAAACTTCGGGATCATCTCTAATGGCTAAGAGAACCTGAAATAATTCGTCCCTCATGTTGGTGTTGTATGCGTTGATATATTCTGGTCTGTTTAAAACTATTTGAGCTACACCAGCGTCTTTAGTATATAAAATAGTATTTGATTCTGGTGTCAAGAAATACACTTTCTCCTCACTTTATTTTAAGTCCATTCAGTGTTATTCTCCTTTATATTTAGGACTACGGCGTTCTAGGAATGAATTTATGCCTTCTTTCCGATCGCCCGTACTATGTAGAATTAATCCCAAATCGTTTTCGAGCTTGAGTCCTTGATCGAGTTTCATATCCAGTCCACTGGAAATGGCCTCTTTGAGATATCTAGCAGCAATTGGCCCGTGCTTAATGATTGACGAAGCAGTTTCTTTCGCTGTATCCAGTACTTTATTAGGTTGAACTATTTGGTTAACCAGGCCGATATTGAAAGCCCTATTTGAAGGTATAATCAGAGGTGAAAGGATCATTTCCAAAGCTCGTGCCTTCCCTATAAGTCTTGGAAGCCGTTGAGTTCCGCCATCCCATGGTATTAGTCCTCTTTTAATTTGCGTAAGGCCAAAAACTGATTTGATGGAGGCTATGCGTATGTCACAAGCTAACGCTAACTCTAAACCTTGATCCAGAATGTCTCCATTTAATGCGGCTATAACTGGCTTTTGTATTGATGCGATATGGTCGGAACATTTAAGTACCGAGATGGCGGTTAGTAAATTTGTCGAACACGGCAGTGATGACAGGTCAACACTTGTGAAGAATGCGTCGTTCTCACCGGTAAGAATAATGACCCATGTACCCTCATCTTGGGAAAGATGAGTAAGGGCGTCTTTTAACTCGAAGACCATTTTTTCGTTCTGCGAATAACTTGTTATATTACATGCTATCGTTATAATTGATAGTCGTTCGAAGGTTTGTGTTCGAATAGTATTTGAAGTCACTGGATTATTACACTAATTCAGTTAATTGGTGGGGCAATTCTAGAACGTAGTCTGGATTAGATTCAATCAATAGATGTTCGTTTAAAGTTCCCCACTTAGCTGCAGCTGATGTAACCCCGGCACGTTTAGCCGCTTTAATGTCGATATGACTATCACCTACCATAATGGCATCGTTAGGTGATAACTGTAGTTGATTTAAAGCGTAATAAATTGGAGCAGGATGAGGTTTGCTTTCTTCAACATCAGGCCATCCAACTATTACATCAAAGATATCATTGAGGCCGAGTCGTTTTATTTCGACCAATACGCCATACGGACCTGTTGCGTTATGCATCAGACGCACTTTAGAAGTGACTATCCCGATTTTTAATTTCCTAAGCATGAGCTCAGACAGCAGATCTTCCACACCTGGAAATATCTGTATAGACTTACTGGTCTCATTCCAATAGAGATTCATATATTTTCCCATTAATACCTCTGCCGTGCGATCATTGTCGGCCAGATCTTTCCAAATATCACGTTGAGGACGTCCTGCCGAGTTCCTCATAATAGCATTCATATCCAATTCGGGATCGAGAATCCCTTCAGCAGCAAGTTTCGCAGCAAGTAGACGAGATCCAAAAGTATCCACAAGCGTATCATCATAATCGAGTAATATAACTTTGACCGTCATCAGTCCAAATCCCTGTAATATTGTATGGTTTGTTCATGTTTCGAGTGATAAGGAGTTATAGTGAACGTAAAGAGAATTCACAGCGATCATTATCATAGTTTTACACGAGATTAAGCAAGTATTAATTTTCGTCACCTATGTCATTGTTGTCTGTAGCGTCCTGGATTTGTCCTTGTTCCGCCTTACTTAATGTTTGAGGCGGATCCCATTTTCTGAGGTAATAGATTACTTCTTTAATGGTGGCTACTATAGGTGGCCCCAGAATAAGACCATAGAGGCCTGCAAATTCGCTTCCTACAACCAAAGCCAGCATTATTACGACGGGATGTACTTTTAAAGCCTGGCTTTGTACACGAGGAACCATTAATGAGTTTTCTAACAATTGGATCATCAGGTACATCAGAATCACCCAGACTATCTTTTCAGGCTCTGTAGCTAGAGTTACGAGTATCCCTGGGATAGCTCCAATTATCGGGCCAACAATAGGAATCAATTCGGAGAACCCTGCCACTATAGCCAAAAGGATGGAGAATCGTATGCCTAATATAATCAGGCCTATATAAACTAGCAGTCCTACAACTATAGCTAGAGTCAATTGGGCCTTGACGTAGTTTGAGAGTACATGATTGATGATTATCATGATATTACGGACATGTACGTGGATGTTCGACGGAAATAGAGATACAAATCGTTCCGAAAGATCTTCCGCATCCTTAAGAATATAAAATAGAAAGATGGGCACTATAGCTAGCCCAATAACAATAGTTAAGGCACTTGATACAAGACTAAACATTCTCCTTAGAATGTCTTGGAAAGAGTTAATTAAAATAACTCCGGCATTTTCGAGCAAATCGACGAACTCTTGTCTTAACTCCGCAGGTATGGTACCTGTTAATTGCTCGTTCCAGGCTTCAACGGTTTCCTGAGCATTATCGAAAAACAGAGGAAGAGATTCAGCGAAGGCCGTGGCTTGCTCGAATGCTGGAGGAATTATGATTAATAAAGACCCCGTTATTACAGTTATGGCTACCAGGTAAACAACTATAATAGACGTGAGACGACTTACGTCAGGGTATTTTCTACTCCATGGCAAGAGTTTTTCAAGGACTTTAACAATTGGATGAAGCATATAAGCAAGGGCTATTCCGACAATGAAAGGAAATAGAGCACCTCTGAGTAAATAGATGAGTAAAACAGTACCAGCGATCGAGCAAATAAGTAATATGGGTCCGCTGAATTTTGTAGTAGGCATGACTAAACATTACCATTTTCAGGTCAAAGTGTCTGTTAAGCGTGTCATGTAGCGTTCATTGTATGAATGACCTAGGATCGAGTCCGTTCAATTAAGATTATAACATTACCTTTAAGGCAGTTGTTATGTAAGAGCGTGTGTGAAAAGTCAGGGAGTTCGGTTACTTCGAACGTCTGATAAAGCATAGTTGACCTCATCAATTGGTGCTAACAGGGAACTCAACAAGAAAAAGATAATGGTAGAGCATGCTTTACAACATGTAGATCTCCCTTTATGGATTAGGTGAATTCTTCTACTGTAGCGGGTTTATTGCTACTTGGCGGCCATCACCCGATCCCGAACTCTCTGTAGAGACTAACCTATGATTAGCTAACGTTATATGGATAATTCTCCTCTCATTAGAAGGCATTGGTTCGAGTGTTACTGTCCTACCTGAATTAGATACACGCTGAGCTACACGTTGGGCAAGATCAGCCAAAGATTGGTAACGGCGTTTCTGGTATCCTTCCACGTCGAGGGATAATTGTGCTCTAGTTCCCAGTCGGCTTCCCACTATAAATCTCACGATGAATTGGAATGCTTTAAGTGTCTCACCTCTGCGTCCTATGAGAAGACCCGAGTCATCGCCTTCTATGTTGAATTCCGGTCCCCCTATACCTTCTTCCATCGCTTGCAGTAAATTCACCACGGCGCTAACGTTCATTTTCGACATAAGAGTTTCGATTACTTCGGTAGAGATTTTCACTACATCTGAAGCTTGTTCCAGGACTGTAACCCGAACACGTGCTGGCTCATTACGCAGACCCCAAAAACCCGGTTTTCCTCGACTAATGACGTCTATTTCTACTTCCGCGCGCTCTACGTCTAATTCTTTTAGGGCGAGTTCGATTGCCTCTTCTGTTGTCTTTGCTGTTGTCTCTATGGTTTGCATCGGTAATCGTCTCCTCCGGTTGGGACTCTATTGCCTTTGAGTCATTCAATTGCGGCTGCTCTTTCGCTTTATTTGATTGCCAGAATAAGAATAAGGAGATCAGAGGGGCCCATCCTGTTACAAATCCTTGTATTATCATCCCGACTATATTTGATATGACCCAATATAGTGCTAAACCACTTTCAAATTGAGTGGTAAAAAAACCGAACATTATCGGTAGCATCCATAACATCATTCTGTTTGTTGAGGCTTGTCGTGGATCTGCCGCTGGCATAGTGGTAACTTTTTGCATGAGAAACATTGATAAGCCGACAAGAACCGGCAGTATAGGTGTTGGATCACTCGATCCAAGATCCAACCACAAAAAAGTGCTCTTCAAGGGTATCGATTCATTAATTCCAGGGAGCCAAGGATAAATCTGGCCTGACAAACGGGCCAGGCTTTCGGGAGTTGAGGGTAAGGTAGCCCTGAGGGACCAAAACAGGCCGATCCAAATGGGAAATTGTATAAAAAAGGGCCCTAAGCACCCTATAGGGTTTACTCCACGCTCTTTATAAGTCCGCATTGTTTCACTGGAACGTTTTTGCGGATCTTTTTTATAGAGTTCTTGAATTTCCTTTAATTTAGGCTGAAGGCTAGTCATAGCCTTCATTTGACGGGCTTGCTTTATTGAAAGCGGAATAAGCACTACGCGGACAAGTATAGTAAACGCTATGATGCTGAGCCCAAAGTTATTAAAGAATACGTCGTACAGCAGTATCAGGCTGTTGATCATAGGTTGAATTATAACTGCGTTCCATATATCGCCTAGTAATTGCACAACACAAACATCCTATATTTCATTAGCAGGCTTTTGCTCGATCCCGTGAAATGGGGTCGTCTTGGTCAGTGAAATGTACCCACACCTCATCAGGGTTACCACTATTCTTTTTGATTTCGAGCGCACGAATTGAATTGTCCTGAGCCCCAAAATAGATAAACCCATCTTTCGCCACGATAGATGTTTTTATCTCTTCACCAATATTACAGGAGTTTAATTCTAACCCGTTTGATAAACGAGTGAACCTTATTTTGCCGTCCTGGGAAGCTACGGCTAGCATGTCAAACACCACAGCAGGAGATCCGATAATAGGTCCTTCGGTTTCAATGGTCCACAGAAGAGCCCCTGTTTTAATGTCCAAAGCATACAGATTCCCATCTAAGGAAGGAGCAAAAATAGTTCCATTATGGATGATCGCTGATCCCCAGTACCAATTGGTAGCACCTTCAAATCTCCATACTTCCACACCAGTTTTAGCGTCTATAGAGTAAAAAACACCGCCGAATGAACCAATATAAACGCGTCCATCATATACCAAAGGTGTGGCGGTCACTGCGCCTTTAGTTGAGAATTCCCAAAGAAGATTGCCGTCATCTTGGTTCAAAGCGTACACTTTGCGATCCAGGGATCCGAAATAAACAACTCCATTTGAAGCTATGGGGCCGGACCATACTGAGTCCTTAGCCTTAAATCGCCACTTACGGGATTGCTTAGATTTGTCGAAGGCGTAGACGTGGCCATCTGCAGAACTAACCAAAATCGTGTCCTCCGTTAAAAAAGGACTCCCTACAATTGGACCGTCCACGCGCTCCTCCCAGATTAAATTACCTTCAGTAGTAAGCGCGTATAGGATACCATCATAGCCTCCTATATACAGCGTTTCATTTGATATAGCTGGGGTTCCGTAGATAGCCCTTAGTGACTCTTCTCCTCTTAAATCGAACTTCCAGTAAGTTTCCCCTGTAAAGCGATCGAGAGCAACGAGTTGCCCTTCCATAGTACCAATAAATATTTTGCCATCTGTTAAAACACCAGCTGACCAACCTTCGGGCTGTGCCACACGAGCACAACCCGATAGGATTAATACATACGATAACATTAGAATAACGAATGTAGATATTATGTATTTGTGATTAAGGAACTGGATCATATCTACTTTTGCCTAACGGATTACATTGTAGCAAGCGCCGAGAGCCTAACCAAATCCCTTTTAGGACCCCGTATTTGGAGATCGCTTCGTGCGTGTAATTTGAACAACTTGGTAAATATCGGCATTGACCTTTAAAAAAATACGGAGATATACTCCGTTGATAAAATTCTATGGTGTTAAGTAGTAGTTTACACATTATTCATATCACGATCATGCTTTTGAGATTGGGAATCGACTTTGAGGATGCTTGCTCTATTTAGCAGTTTAGATATGGAGTTCATAATATCACGAAAGTGGGCAGACGAGGAATCCTTTCGGGCTATAACGACCAGATCCCAACCCTCCTCAATTTCATTAATCTGGAGCGCCTCCCTAAGTCTGCGTTTTATCCTATTACGAGTGACCGCATTGCCAACTCTTTTCCCTATAGAGAATCCAAATCTGGTAACACTTAATCCGTTTGGCATCGAAATTAACACTAGCATCCGGTCAGATATACTTCTGCCGGTTCTACGTACAGCAGCAAATTCTCTCGATGTCCTGAGATGCTTTTCCTTACCCATTGCCCATCAAGCGCGTAAATGAAATCACGAATTTAAACAGTAAGCCTGTGTCTACCCTTGAACATACGGCGCTTAAGTACATGACGACCGCCCCTAGAGCTCATTCTAGATCTAAATCCATGAACTCTCTTGCGCCGCCGTTTGCGGGGTTGATAAGTTTGTTTTGGCATAAGCTCTTCAAAAAGTAAAAATGTGAATCGGCACTATATTAAAGTGTAACATTAAATTCTAGTCTGCACATACTATTATACAAGGATTTTAATGATTATTAAAATCCTTGTATAATAGTATGTATGATTGTTGTACGGTTAATATGGTTTAAAATATTATTATCATATAATATAGTCTATTATATTGGAGAATTGGAAATAATGCCGATGTCGAAGGACCAGCCAATGGCTTCTAAGTCTGATATCGTTCATAACATGCGACACAGAGCGCTTCTACTCTGGGGAGTAGGGCGAGAAGCAGAATTAGAACCCATTATACATGAAGCAGCGTACAATGTATGGGTGCTTTCTCAAAATCTACCGGAACCTCAGGTGGAACCGGGTTTTTACTTTTAGCTAACATTCCGAGCGAAAACCCACGGTTAATACTGCGTTCCGCAGTTTCTTGTTCATTATTATGGAAAGGGTACGTAAATGAATGAACGTTCCATGAAAATACTTAAGGATTTGGGTTCCCGCCTAGCTTGTCCCTTTTTTGAATATAAGGTGTCCCAATATATACTGGAAACAATTAGGCAAATGGGTGTGAAAGTAGAGTGTGATTCATTCGGTAATATTATAGCCCATTATGACAATCTACCATCACATCGAGAAAGAACCCCCATTGCTTTTGTCGCTCATATGGATCATCCAGGGTTTGAGATAATAGAGTCTTGTAGAAAAGGTTTTGTGGCACGTGCCATGGGAGGCATACCGGTCGCGTCTCTAAATAAACCTGTTCCTGTCGCCGTTTTCACATTATGTGGAGAAAGAGTATCGGGAGAAATAAGTCCTATCGATACGATGCTAAGTCGTGAAATATCGGAGCGCAAGGTATACGTAAATCTACAATCCGATATTGTTCCGATGTTTCCAGTTCCTGTTGTGTTTGATTTGCCCGATTTCATTTTGGACGGAGATACAATTCGTATGCGTGCATTAGATGATTTAGCCGGATGTGCTAGCATACTGGCGGCTTTAGAGCACTTGGTGTTCAATGAGGAGAAAGTAGATCTATATGCCGTTTTCACGCGTGCTGAAGAAGTTGGCCTGATTGGCGCTCGCCTTCTGGCTTCCGAAGGCATCTTGCCCAAAGAGACTATTATTGTGTCTGTTGAATCCAGTCCAGTTATACCGGGCATAAATCAAGGAGAGGGGCCAGTTATCCGAACGGGAGATGCCTCCCATACTTTCGATTCCGAGGCTGAGAAAGCTCTGGCTATAGGTCTACGAAATATACGAGAGACAAATACAGCGTTTCGGTGCCAGCGGCACCTTATGCGTGGTGGCACTTGTGAAGCGACAGCATTTGCTCATTTCGGATATCGTGTAACAGGGATTGCTTTTCCATTAGGCAACTATCACAATGCCACGACTAAGATATCAGATCCCTTGGGTGGTGTAGGGCCGGAGTATATGGATGTGTCTGATTATTTGGGGGGGATTGCGTTAATAACGCAGTCAACAATTGGTGTGTCTAGAATACATAACTATCATGCTTCAAGCTGGGCAAAAGACATATCTGAAAATATTCGTAATCGCATGGTGACAACTGCAAAAGTGTTCGACGAGTAGGAAAAATAAGATTATAACTGATCGGGCTCACTAATATCCCAGCCGTCTTGCACCCAGTATCCTATTCTTGGAATGGTTACTATTGTGTCTAATCCTTGAGCTCTCTTAAGACGTTGAATATTATACAAGTGTGTAATCTCTTCATAGTATATGTGCCTTATACTAGCCTCCAAAAACATCAAACCTTTTGAAGGATCGTCGGTATTGGTGACGCCATCTGGGTGAGCTTTTAGCATCACTTTCCAGTGTGGACCCTGGTCATATATTATTGAGCGACTTCTTAGAAAAGTTATGTCGCGGGTATTTAAGACGGCTTGAACTAATCCCAAGCCATTTTTAAGTTTTTCCATTATGATTGGATAAGCCCAGTAACGATCTTCGTCCATGCGACGATCAAATTTCGAATGGGCTAATCCATTTACGTCATCGACACCATGTTCGTTGTTGGGGAATAATGTTTCTCCCCAACGCACAAGTAACCAACGGTATATTAAGGAGGCCATATGACTTAGTTGCCGCCTTATGCTCCATTTGCTCCATTCCCAATAGTCTGATTCAAAATCGAGTTGTATTTTCGATAAGTTTTCTACCTCGCTCCCTATGAGTGAGTACAGGGAAGCATATTCTGGGAACAAGGTTATGGCGGGAGTATTATGATGGACGAGATCCCTTTTCAAATTAATCTCCAAGGCATGCGATGGCGTTTCCATCGGAATTCTCCTATAATATGGCGTTCATCGATCATTGTGTCAAGGATTAAACTCAAGTTACTATATATCCTCCAGGAGGTGTACGTATGGATTTGATATTAATTGGCGGGAATATCCTAACTATGGATAAGCTTGGTCACCATTTCGAAGGGATAGCCGTTAAAGGACAACGAATAGCCGCGATTGGAGCTAACGAAGAAGTTTCAAAACTGGCGAATTCAAATACCAAATACATTAATTTGAATGGACGTACTGTAGTTCCAGGATTTGTGGATCCGCATAATCATTTCAGTTTTACCACTTTTCAACCAGTATCAGTGGACTGTAGAGTTCCTCCACATACAAGTGTTAAGGGTGTATTGGAGGCAATTGAAGCTTCGGCCAGTAGTGCTCCCCGGGGACGCATTATATGGGGATGGGGCTTCCGAGGGCCTCTCCTGAAAGAATCGCGTAATCTTTCGCGTTGGGAACTAGATGAAGTGTCTCCACATAATCCTGTTGTGATCTTGGATGGTTCTTGCCATGCATGCTATGTCAATAGCGAAGCACTAAAGTTAGCCGGTATTGGATGTGACAGCCCTCAGCCGAAAAATGGAGAAATCAAGAAGGATGATAAAGGTGAGCCTAATGGCACCATGTGGGAAACTGCTATGGATCCGTTTTACGACTTGTCGTTTAAAGCGTATTGCGATACATACCAAGACGGAGTAGATGATCTGGTATTACACAATAGTATGCGTCACCTATCTTACGGTATCACAAGTATTGGGGATGCCTGCACGATACCATTAGCGTCTCGAATGTACGAAAGTGCCGATAGCCAAGGTAAGCTACCACTCTTGATGCATCAGATGTTGGCAGGTGATGGCTTTTTTGCACCACCGGAGAGACCCTCACGAGGTGAAATACATGATGGGAACATATCTGACAGACTTAGAGGTGGGACTATTAAAATGTTTATGGATCCTGTCTTTCCGGAACCCGCTAGTATTCGATTTGGTGGACATGGACATCAGGAGCACGTAGGAAGCAGATATTATTCACAGGAAGAAGCAGATATCCTGGTTATGGAAGCCCATAGAAGGGATTTGCAAGTAGCGATTCATTGCCTTGGGACTTGGAGTATAGATCAGGCTCTAAATTCATTTGAACGAGCTCTTAGAGAATTATCAAAACCGGAGCCTAGGTTTAGAATTGAACATTTCAGTTTACCAACATTAGAGCAAATACGGAGAGCTAGATCTTTGGGAGTAATACCCGTTGTTCAACCTCCATTTGTCTATACCAATGGAGAAATTTCCAGAGAGCGAGCTAGAATAATGGGAGGTGACGTCCGGCTGTTCCCATTTAAAACGATGCTTTCGGAAGGCCTGGTTGTTTCGGCAAGTTCGGATAGTCCTTGTGCCCCACCTGAACCAATGATTGGCCTTCATGCTATTGTTAATCGGAATACCAGGGATGGCTTCGAGCCCTTGTCATTGGAAGAAGCAGTAACACCTATGGAAGGGCTTCAGATGTATACAATTAATGCAGCATATGCCATGTCACGTGAGAATGAGATAGGCTCTTTAGAGGTGGGAAAGAGGGCTGACATGGTAGTGTTAAGTCATGATCCCAATATAGTTTCACATGATTTCATACGGGACATCAATATCGATCAAACATTCGTTGACGGACGACTTATGTATGAGCGATAGACAAATATGGGACAAAGTTGTCGTAGGAATCTAGTCGTTTTGGAGGTACAATTTATGTGTTCGAGCCTCCATGCTTAGCATAGTCAACTCTGAATATAATATGGTAATCATTGACATATAATTTGGTGACTTGTATAACCGCATTGGATTGAAGAGAGATTTACCTGATCCTTAAATCTTGTGCGGATGAACGATGACGGTATATGATATTTGTTCGTCCTTTAAGGTACAGAGATGTAACTTACAAATAAGAGGTGGCCTGACATGTTCAAACCTGTTAACGCTAAGATCGATTTCCCTGCACTGGAACGGGAAATACTTTCGTTGTGGACAGAACAGGATATCATGGCAAAATACTTGTCCCGCAACGAAAATTCAGAAAAACGATTCTCTTTTATTGATGGCCCTATAACAGCCAATAATCCTATGGGTGTTCACCATGCTTGGGGGCGATCTTATAAGGATCTTTTTCAGAAATTCAAGACTATGCAAGGATACAAACAACGATATCAGAATGGGTTTGATGGTCAAGGTTTATGGATTGAGGTCGAGGTGGAGAAAGAACTGGGATTCAAGTCTAAACGTGACATAGAGGCTTTCGGTATTGGTAAGTTTGTCGAATTGTGTAAGCAGAGAGTACTAAAGTTCTCAGACATTATAACTGAACAATCTATTAGATTAGCGCACTGGGCACATTGGAATAATTCTTATCATACGATGTCGGATGAAAACAATTATACTATTTGGTTATTTCTTAAAAAATGCCACGATGAAGGTTGGCTGTATGAAGGTCGAGATGTTATGCCTTGGTGTCCGAGATGTGGAACAGGATTGTCACAGCATGAAATTGTCACAGAGGGATATAAGGACATTGTACATCCAGGGCTATATGTTAAATTTCCGTTGATCGAATTACCTGACAGGTCAAGATTAGAAGAAAATGAGACTCAAGTAGAATCACTATTAATATGGACTACAACGCCTTGGACATTGTCCTCCAATGTTGCCGCTGCCGTGAATCCAGATAAAACATACGCACGAGTTAAAGAAAACGGCGAGATACTGTATTTAATGAAAGAAAGACTGGCAGTTCTTAATGGAGATTACCATGTTTTGGAAGAAATCAAAGGGAAGGACTTAATTGGTCTTACTTACAGAGGCCCCTTTGATGAATTGCCTATACAGCAAGATGTGGAGCACAAAATAATTCCTTCGGATGAAGTAAATGAGTCTGAGGGAACCGGCGTTGTACACACAGCACCTGGAGCTGGCCAAGAGGATTTCGCTCTAGGCCAGCAATTTTCTCTGCCGTCTATCGCTCCCCTAGATGAGTTTGGAGATTTTGTAGAAGGTTTCGATTGGCTCACCGGCATGAATGTTTATGACGTCAACGAACACATATATAAGAGCCTTAGACAAAAAGGGATATTCTATAAATTAGAGGAATATTCCCATCGATACCCGGTTTGTTGGAGATGTGATTCTGAATTAGTTTTTAGATTGGTCGATGAATGGTTTATTTCTATGCAGCGACTGCGGCATAAGATCGCTAATGTAACAAGAAATATACGATGGATTCCCGCTTTCGGCATGGAACGTGAGTTAGATTGGCTTCGTAACATGAGCGATTGGATGATATCTAAGAAACGATATTGGGGTCTTGCCTTACCTATATACAAATGTCAATGTGGTTGGTTTGACGTGATAGGTAGTGAGAAGGAGCTACAAGAGAGATCAATCCAAGGCTGGAATGAATATGTAGGCCATTCTCCTCATCGCCCGTGGATTGATGTTGTTAAGATCCGTTGCGAAAAATGTGGTGAAGCAGTCTCCCGTATAAAGGACGTTGGTACTCCATGGTTAGATGCGGGCATCGTTCCTTTTTCAACAATAAATTATCGTAGTGACAAGAATGAATGGAAGGAGTGGTTCCCTGCTGATTGGATCTCAGAAAGCTTCCCCGGTCAATTCAGGAATTGGTTTTATTCTCTTTTGACCATGAGCACTGTTTTGGAAGGGACGGAACCTTTCCGCACAGTCTTTAGTTATGCTTTGATGAAGGATGAAAATGGCGAAGAGATGCACAAAAGTAAGGGTAATGCTATATGGTTCGAAGACGCAGCTGATGTAATGGGAGTGGATGCCATGCGCTGGCTATATGCGCGCCATAACCCAGCCGCTAACTTAAACTTCGGATACGGTGCTGCTGACGAAGTTCGCAGGCGGTTTATTATTCCTCTATGGAATGTTTATTCATTCTTCGTTACTTACGCCAATATAGATAACTATGATCCTTCAACCTCAGGCCCAGCTATTGAAACGAGATCTGAACTCGATCGATGGATAATATCCGAGCTAAATAACCTGGTTGACCAGATGACTACATCGCTGGAAAATTACGAACCCGATCGTGCGACACGTATTGCGGAAAATTTTGTGGAATACCTTTCTAATTGGTACGTTAGGCGTAGTAGACGCCGCTTCTGGAAAAGTGGCGTCATTAATAGTGATGATGACGTAGATATCGATAAACTTTCTGCTTATTCTACCCTTTTCGAATGCCTTATAACACTAACCAAGTTACTGGCTCCTATAATGCCGTTTGTTACTGAATCCATGTACCAAAATCTTTCGATGCCGCTGAGTGATGCTCCCAAGAGTGTTCATTTAACTTCGTATCCTTTACCTAATAAATCCCTTGTAGATGAAGATCTTTCAGCTGCAACCCGTCTAGCAATGCGATTGTCAAGCATGGGTAGAGCCGCTCGAAGTAAGGCAGGCTTAAAGGTTAGACAACCATTACAAAAAGTAATCATTAAGCTTAATACGGCTAGTGAGAATCTCTTATTGGATCATATATCTTCTCAAATTCGAGACGAACTTAATGTAAAGACTATAGTTTCTATTACGGATGAATTTGAGGTATTAGATATTCAAATACAACCTAACATGTCGCTGATAGGCCCAAAATACGGGAAAAAGTCGAGTAACTTAAGATCCCTTATTTCGGATTCAGATCCCCGGGAAATATATGGTCATATAACCAATGGTCAGGACCTAAAAATAGGCCCATACAATTTACATGCAACCGAACTTAACGTAATACATTCCGAGAGGGAAGGATTTTCTGTCGTAATTGAAGGCGGCTATATTGTTGCGGTATCGACTGTCATCGACCATTCATTAGCTCTAGAAGGTAAGGCAAGAGAGCTCGTACATAGGGTGCAAAACATGAGAAGATCTGCAGATTTTAACATAGAGGACCGTATAACTTTATATTATGAGACGGATTCAGACCTGGATGAAATGATAAGCTCTTTTGGGAAATACATAATGCAAGAGACCTTATCTGAGGTTGTACTAAAAGGCGATGCACCTCCAGGGTCTTATGTTGAGACACAGGATATAGATGATTCAAAGATAACCATAGGGTTGCTGAAGGCTTAGCCGGTACTCCGTTCTACCCGCAGTCATGGACATTACACAGTGTTAACGACGAGATGCTCATACAGTTCTAGATTAGTTGTTAATTTTTCCCTTTCCCCAGTATGGTTAATAGGAACAAGAAAAGATTGATAAAAGCTAAATAAAGGGACAAGGCACCGATGATACCAACGCGACTTACAGCGTCTGGATCATCTTCTGATAGTGCTTGGAATGTTAAGCTCTTAATTTGCTTAGAATGATACAGAGTGAGACCCATGAAAATTATCACACCTGCAAATGAGACTAACCACTCTATGCCGGAGCTTTGAAGAAATAAATTAGCGAGTGATGCGATAATAAGTCCGAACAATGAAATAAATAGTATCGGGCCTAATTTTGCGATATCTTTTTTTGTTGTCAAGCCTACAATAGACATTGCAGTAAAAAGTGCAGTCGTGATCCCAAAAGCGAGTCCAATTGTTCCTAAATTGTAAACCAAAAACACGGATGAAAGCGTTACACCCATTAAGGCTGAATATAGAAAGAATAGTCCCAGAGCTTTCATAGGAGCCAATCTGTTTATACGGGAAGATATCACAATAACCAGACCTATTTGACCTAAAAACAAACCGAAAAATATTATTGGATTTGCGAGTATAAGATTCACTACATTATTCGTCTGGGCTATGAATGTTGCTACTATGGCGGTAATGAATAAACCACCTGCCATCCATAGGTAGACCCTACACATCGCGTCTATAAATGTGTTTACTAGTTGATCGGTGCTAGTAGTGATCGTTTCACTTTCCTCAAACCTGTAAACCATTTCACGCTCCTGCTAGATTAATATATCTGGGTAATTGATATGCCTATGATATCAAATCGAGTCCTAAATGTGGATTAGACTGATTAATGAACAGGGTCCATGATCAAAATCTATCAATGAGGAATGTACTGAGGTGAGAGCTGTCTCCTGATTCGATATATTCGGCCATCATTTCGCCTGTAGAAGGAGCCAGCATAACACCAGCCCAGTCGTGTCCTGAAGCTATACTAATACCGTTCCAGCCAGGTATAGGCCCTAGGATTGGCATGTTGTCAGGAGAGCCAGGCCTGACACCCGCAAAAGAGTCGACGAAAATGGCGTCATGTAGACCAGGGAATATGCGATGTGTGTTTAGCAATACTTCGGTGATTGCGTCTACCGTAATGTTATTGTCAAATTTGGCTTCTTCGCGTGTGGCCCCTATTAAGATGTCTCCGTTAGCCTGGGGTACGCTGGTTCCTTTAAAGGTATGTACAACTGAATTGAGAATGAAGCCGTTTTTCCTTATAGTAAATCGCTGACCTTTTACGGGTCTAATAGGCAATGATCCTGGAATCCAACGGTTGGCAAGCCCAGTCCATGGACCGGTGGCCAGTACCGTGTGGTTTGTATCGAAGGAACCATATGTAGTACGCACGCCTGTGACTTTTCGTTTCTCAATTTTAAGTTCAGTGACTTCCACACCCTCGAAAAAGATCACGCCCAATTTTGTTGCAGCCTGAACTAGACTGTTAACGAGGTGTTTCCCTGTGATATGTCCCTCAGTTGGAGAAAACACACCACCAAGTATACGAGGGGTTATCCCAGGTTCTTGATTTAGGATGTCCGATGCGCTTAACCACTTGACACCCATATCTAATGCGCTTTGCCATACCAGGTTCGACATTAATATAGCTACTTCTTCTGTTGTTAAGGCCAACTTGAGTACCCCAGACTGGTGGAACTCGGGATTCGCTCCAAAATCTAATAATTCAGCGACTAAATGAGGGTAGGCAAGCAGACTGCTGATACCCATTTCAAAAAGATCTTTGTTGGTATGATCAATATGCCAAAGAGGAGTTATCATACCTGCTGTCGCACCGGAAGCCCCCGATGCGAACTGCCTTTCCTCGAAAACTATACTCTTAACCCCTTTTTTTGCGAGGTAATAAGCTATTGAACATCCTATTACTCCTCCCCCAACTATTATTACATCGGAAGAGTTATTAAGCATAGTAGGAACTCCAAAATGGTTCTAGTAATATGGTGCGTTAAATCAGGAGATGGCGCCGTCTAATTATTCCTCAGCTGCGGAAATAATATAACTTCTCTTATAGAATGGTTGTTTGTAAGCAGCATGGTTAAGCGATCTATGCCTATGCCTAAACCTCCCGTTGGAGGCATGCCATGCTCTATGGCAACGAGGAAATCCTCGTCTAGACGATCGGTTTCTTCGTCTGCATAGGTGTCACGTAGTTGTTCTTGCTGTTCGAATCTCTGTCTTTGATCTATTGGGTCATTAAGCTCGGTGAATGCGTTACAAATCTCCATTTTTGCAACGAATCCCTCGAATCGTTCAACTAATCGAGGATCTGTGTTCTTTCTTTTGGCCAACGGTGACATCGCTACAGGATAATCTGTTAGAAAACATGGTTGCACCAAATGAGGTTCTACCTTGTCGGAAATTAGCTTGTCCAATAGGCCTCCCCAACTTAATTGATTGGCAACATTTACTCCTATTAAGTTCATGGCGTTGCGAAGAGAGTCAACATCTGGGTAGTCGAAGAAGTCGATTCCACTATATTTCGTTATTTGCTCTCTCAGTTCCAATCTAGGCCAGGGAGGCGAAAAGTCAATCATTTCTCCGGTGAACTGAACTGAGCTTGAACCGTTAGCATTTAGTGAAACAGAATGAACTAATTCTTCCACCATCTGCATTACATCATTGTAATCAACGAATGATTCGTAACTTTCCATTGTAGTAAATTCTGGATTATGTTTGAAGTCGATACCTTCATTACGGAAAACTTTCCCGATCTCATACACTTTTTCTATGCCCCCTACTATCAGGCGTTTTAGATATAATTCGGTTGCTATCCTGAGGTAAAGATTACGATTTAGGGAGTTATGGTGAGTTATGAATGGGTGTGCCATAGCACCCGCTGCAACCGGGACTAAAGTTGGTGTTTCCACTTCGATAAACCCACGGCCATCCATGAAATTCCTAATAGATTTGATTATGAGACTTCTCATTACAGCTGATTTTTTCGCCTCTGGATTAGATATTAAGTCAAGGTATTTTTGGCGATATCTAATTTCGACGTCTTTGAGACCATGCCATTTTTCTGGTAGAGGGCGTAATGATTTGCACAATATTTCGAATCGCATGACTTCTAGCGTGATTTCGCCAGTTCTAGTTCGGAAAATTGGTCCTTCAACGCCAAGCCAATCCCCAATGTCCAAATCATTTAATATGTCGTAGCTTTCTTTGATAGTGTTGCGACGAAACAGGATTTGAATACGTCCAAAACCATCTAAGAGATCGGCGAAGGTTGCATTACCCATGCCGCGAAAAGATATAATTCGCCCAGCGATTCTCATATCTTCTGGACTCTTCCCTGTTTCAGTTTCGCTCTCGTGCTCCTCGAAAAATGTGATAGCCTGTTCTGTCGTGTGGGTTCTATCATATCTTTTCGGATATGGGTCGATTCCTTTTTCTTTGAGTCTGGTCAGTTTTTCGAAACGGGCTCTCAGGAGTTCGCTGGTATTGTCTTGCATGTGAATCAGCTTCCTTCCGATATTGAGAAATTACTCATCCGAGTTAAATTTAATATTGTTTTGCATAATCCTTAGGTTTAGTGGCATGAAAAAGTTAAAGTCATTGATTATTTATCTCTATTGAGAGCAAGACTTAAACGGTATGGTGATCGAAACTAGTCGTGTAAAAAAGTGAAAAGACCGAAAGTGCGATAAGGGAGCACAATAGCACCTTCAGTCTGGCAGGTAACATTTTAGACTCTAGTGCAATATTTGTAAACTGAATAAACGAGTGTATGGTTCTCATTTTAATATACCAATGCGGTATATGGTTAATGGCTCAACCAGTCTATGAGATAAGGTACTGCTTGTAGGGCTAAGATATTTAAATGAAGCTTGCAGAAAAGAGCTCATAAATCTCCTTTAACGATGTGGTTTATGATGCTAGCATTTTCATCCAGAGTACTCTAAAGACCGGAGATGCCTGATTGCTCCACTCTGAGGGCGGTGGCGGCTCCTACCGTGCGAGTTTCATGAAGAAAATTGTCTCGATAAAGGGCAAGTTAGGGTAGCACTCTAAAAGATAATGAGAATTAGAATAACAGGAGGGACGCACAGAAACCGTCAAATTGCATTGCCTAGAGATTCAGGTCTGCGACCAACGTCAGAAAAAGTCCGCGGAGCTATATTTTCCATACTTGGTGCAGCGGTGATCGAGGAGTCCAAAATTTTAGATCTATACGCTGGTACAGGGGCTCTTGGTATAGAAGCTCTAAGCAGAGGGGCATTGTGGGTAGATTTCGTTGAGTTGAACCGTAGGCGAAGCTCACAAATTTATACAAATCTGAGAGAGTTGTCATTACAAGATAGAGGGAAGGTATACACCTTAAGGGTGGAGAAAGCCCTTTCACAGCTTTCAGGTGGTTATGACATTGTTTTTGCTGACCCTCCTTATAATTTCTCAGATGTTTGGGTTGATGTTATGGATGGTCTTTGGAGAAATAAACTGGTAAAAGATGAAGGGATGGTAGTTACAGAACACAGGTTTGATACTATTCTGGATACAAAGTACGATGGATTGCTTCGGAAGACGACTCGACGATATGGAGATACAGCGGTGTCGATATTTGTATTAGGACTAGGTAATGGTTAAAGCCATTTATCCTGGCAGCTTTGACCCTGTCCACAATGGTCATGTGGATATAACCACAAGGGTGTCCAAACTATTCGATGAAATTATTGTTGGAGTGTATGACGTTCCGCCAAAGACGTTGATGTTTGATACACATGAGAGAGTTGACTTATTTGAACAGTCCATTAGGCACTTGAATAACGTTGAAGTAAGGCCGTTCAGTGGATTGGCTGTAGATTTCGCAAGGGAAGTGGATGCACAGTTTATAGTGAGAGGCCTAAGAGCTGGTTTCGATTTTGAATCAGAATTTGAAATGGCACTTATGTGGAGGAAATTA
>Ga0310121_10000439_pt1 | contig 45556 bp, 35 predicted proteins | sample CB27_Tmax_986_MG_FD_203504 | JGI IMG/M metagenome (GOLD analysis project Ga0310121, IMG submission 203504) | Marine microbial communities from Western Arctic Ocean, Canada - CB27_Tmax_986 | ecosystem: Environmental > Aquatic > Marine > Oceanic | place: Canada: Western Arctic Ocean | collected... | reverse complement strand
TTTCACCAGCGTCTTGTAGCGCTTGTTCGGGTCCTTCTCGTTGGGGTCCAGAAAGGCAGGAGTCAGATTCTCTTCCGCCAGCAGGTTGTTCTTTCGAGAGCCCCGGAACTCGACGAAACCAAGATCCGGTTTCTCCCAGTCCACACCGTCCCTGGAGATCGCATAGGCGTTGAGGTTTTTCTCCTTTGGAACGTCCATGACTCGCCCCCGGCTGTCGGTTCCTACCACGTACTGGGCCGTGACGTACCACATCTTGAAGAGCTGATCGACTTCGTCCCAGATCACCGTACCCGTCTGGATCAGGTTGCCCTCCCAGGGACGGTCCTGTGTGAGGATCGGGTTGTTGGGGTGCTTCGTGGCCTGGTTCATGACCTGACGGGCATCCGTCAGACTCTCGATGATGTAGGCGTCGACGAAGAGCTGCTTCGTCCTTCCGATCTCCAAAAGCGCAGGCGGTTTGCCTCCGGCAGAGGTACCCAGTGCTGGGCTCAGGCTGATGGGGAGCAGCAGAAACAGAACGAGGGCTCTAAGTGCTGACGATATATTGCGTACTGACCTGATCATTTCTCCACCTCCTTCGGACGGTTGTTGTCATGCGTTACCCTGGAGGTTATCAGCAGCCATTCCGAGCATCAATATTTTCATCTCTTGTACCTTTCTAAACCAGCTTCCCCACCAATTCCTTTCACTGGCAACTCCGCCATATATCAAGAATTCTTGACACAACCTTCACCCAATCCCGGAGACATCTTGTCAGCGACGCGGTCAACACGCTTGTGCCAGATTTGTGCCAACTTTCAGTAGAAACAATAGAAATCAGCCGACCTTGGTAGAAATAGACGACGAAGTCCAACCAGGATCAGAGAGCCTTAATTCTCAGCAGGATAAGGTGGCAATCGCCTGGGAAAGAAGGGCGTCCCCAACGGGATTTGAACCCGTGTTGCCGCCGTGAAAGGGCGGTGTCCTAGGCCAGGCTAGACGATGGGGACGCCGAAGAAGGGAGCATTCTAGCATCGGGCTCAGCTCGATGTCCACAGACAGTTAGAACTCCAGCAATCTCCGTGAACCCATCTCGGAACCCGATCTCAGCAGGCCTTCAGTCTATGGGTACTCCGCAGATTCGACAGTGAGTCCTGCGCTTCGCGTTGAGGGCTTCACACTCATCACAGCGGTTGTACATGGCCCGCGCGAAAAGGTGGGTGGCGAGAGCGCTGCCTCCCAGAATTGCGACGACCACGAGACCTCCGAGAACGGCATCTCCCACTTCTCAGGGCCTCGAAGCGCTGACCGGAGAATCGGTGGATCTCAACATCGATCCGGACACATCGGCAGCGGCCGCGATCGGGTTGGCCCAACCCGCCCGGGAGAAACAGTCCGATGCCTGAGTCTTGATCCACTCGGTGACGTTGGGATGGGGCAGTAGTCCTTGCCGAGTGGCGACATAGTCAAGCCCCTCCAGAACATCACTATAGGGTCCGAAGCCAAAGACGCGAAAGGGCACGACGAGGACCCGACCGAGCCGGCTCTGATTCTCTACAAAACCTCTAATTCGGGCTTCGGCCAACGCTCGCTTGTCTTCCCAATCTTCGCGAAGAGTCTCCACCCTTATCGCCGAGTAGCGATCCAGTCCCGGCATCCCCCTGACCAAGGCTTGAAGCTTTGAAATCCAGCGTTGATTTCGTTCATCGTCTCCTTCACCATGCGCCAGGATCAGGACCGACTCTTTCTCCGGTTGCCGGCTCAAGGTGCGAATTCTCTCCTCCAAGATTTGTCCGATCAGTGGCGAATCGTAGAGCCCTTCACGATTCAGTACAACCTGGGCCTTCATTTCGATCGGTGCAGGCGCATCACTTCCACTCCCCACCCAGATAGGTGCCCGCCCCTCAGATCCGCCAGAAGCGTGCTGATTGGAATGAGTAACTTCAGAGTGTCCTGTCTGCGTGCCATGATGTAGAAAGAAGGGTGGCGGATTTGGCTTGATACCCAGCAGATACTGAGTCTGATGCAAGAACGATTCGGGTGAGACGAAAATCCTCACGACGGCAATTCTTTTTACACCCTTACGATCCAGATCCGCTACCGCCGCCGCGAGACTGTGACGCTGGGCCATGCCGAAGGCAATCTCGACCGGGCAAAGCTGCCCCACCGGTTCGACAGCCTCGGTAACTGCCTGATTCCACTTGGGGTCTCCCCCGTGAGCCATGACGAGAACCCCAACCCCTTGATGCTTTTCGGAGCGATCGCTGCCGAGCACTTCAGCGCACAGCAAAAGATTCAGGACAATCAAACAAACCAGATTCAGCATCGCTTTCGCTCTCTCGAATGGACGAGTTTGGGGCAACCCTTCAAAGAATGCAACCTTCCGCGACTGTCCGTATTGCCCGAGGTCGGTGGTCCTTGGTAGAATGAACCCGGGTCAATTTACAAAGAAGGAGAAGCATGACTTACATAGTTACAGAACGATGTGTCGCCAACCGCTATACCGATTGTGTTGCAGACTGTCCAGTCGACTGTTTTTACGAGATTCAAGATCCTCATATGCTCATTGTCAATCCGGACGAATGCATCGATTGTGATGCCTGCGTTTCCCTTTGCCCGGTGAATGCGATTTACCCGGATGGTGAGCTTCCGGAAGAGTTCGAGGAATGGACTGACAAGAACGACGCGGAACTCTGTACCGACGACAACAGGATCACCGACACGGTCGGAGCCCTGGACGGCGCCAAGCCGATTGAAGAAGTAAAACAGGCAGAAGAGGAAAAATTCGGGGCGGTCGTCGAAGACCCGTCAAGTGCAGCCAACTGATCGGCAATTGCCGAGCTGTGGCGGTTGATTTCCTTTTTCAGCTGTCGAGAACGTGTCTCTCCCCAAATTCAGGCGGGGAGTTGGTATGTGCCCGCCTGAGGTCCCTGAGCAATTCTTAGAGAGGTCAACCCCAACGGTTGCGGAAGGTGAGGACCACGGCGCAATCGCGCACCGGTCGAAGGAGGCCATAACCCCTGTAGGATTGGGATCAAAAGGGATGGCTGTTTACCCAGGGTTCGGAAACCCTGAGCTGTACGCCGCAACCCCGTTGGGGTTGACCTCTCTGGGTATATTGGCGGTATGAGGTCGCCCGCTACCAAGTTGGAAGAATCAAGGCCTTCCGGGCGCGCCGACGTGACTTCTCCGTCCAGGAGATAGGAAAACCTGATGCGGCTTCGGATCTGCTTGCTGATGCTTATGCTGCAGTGCACACCGAGCCAAAGTCCAAACCCAAACGATCAGACGGACACAGCGGTGGACAGGTCCGAGAGCGGCCATATCGGTGAGTTGGAGCGTCTAGGCAAGGATGGGCAGGACGTTCTGGTTGTTGGTGTCGATGCCGAAGGCTTCGACGAGCTGAGCCTGGAGCAGAAGAGGCTGGCCTACTTCCTCTATCGTGCCGCCATCGCGGGCAACGACATCTTCACCGATCAGGCCCATCGGTATGCCCTCGAGATCAAAGCGCTTCTCGAGACCATCTTCCTGCACTCCTCTGAACTGGAGCCCCGTGTCCGAGATGCCGTCCACGACTACCTGAAGTACTTCTGGATCAACCACGGCCAATATGGGGCACAATCGCACGCCAAGTACCTACCAAATGACTTGACCTTCGAGATGCTCCAGGCGGCCGCCCACCAAGTGACCGATCGGGGAGGCAAACGCGATCTCCAACCGGGCGAGTCCCTGGATCAGAAACTGGAGCGCCTGCGGCCCCATATTTTCGATCTCGATTTCGAACCACTGCAGAACAATCAGCAAAAGGGAGACGACATTCTGGCGACAAGCCACGTGAACCTGTACGCACCCGAGGTGACTCAGGACGCCTTCGACCATCTTTCGCCTGACTGGAAAAAAAGGCTCAATGTCAGGTTCGGTTTCGAGAACGGCAAGATTGTCCCACACCCCTATCGAATCGGAGGGCTCTACGACAGAGACCTGAAGACGATACGCTACTGGCTCCAAAAAGCCCTTTCCCTGGCCGAGTCCGAGGAACAGCGACGCGGCCTCGAACTCCTCATCGAGTATTACGAGAGTGGTGAGGAAGAGAAATACCGGCAGCACTCCATACAGTGGCTCAAGTCCCGCACCACCATCGATTACCTCAACGGATTCATAGAGCAATACATCGATCCTCGGGGGGTCATCGGTCAATTCGAAGCCAACGTGACATTCACCTCAGATTCCAGGCTGATCACACACTTGGCTGCCGCCGCGGATTACTTCGAGGCAAAGATGCCGTGGCCCGCCAAGTACAGACGCTCCAAAGTCACGCCGCCTATCGCCAACGTCGTCCAGATCATCCTGGGCGTCGGAGACGCAGGCCCCAACTCACCGGTAGCCTACAACCTGCCCAACTATTCCGACATTCGCCGGGATTTCGGGAGCAAAAACATCATCCTTTACAACGTCCAGGAGGCTAAGTCGGGAGGAATACGGAAGCAGATCATCGACGAGTTCTACCTGCCTAAACACCGAGAGAACTATCGCGAGTATGGGAAGATCGGCCGCCGCTGGGAAGTCTATATGCACGAAGTGATCGGACATGGCTCCGGCAAGCCGGAAGATGATCTCCAGTCAGACCCCAGAACACTGCTTGGACGCGCCTACTCCGCCCTGGAAGAATGCCGCGCCGATCTGGTGGCTCTCTATCACATCCTCGACCCCAAACTAGTGGAAATCGGGGCCTTTAGCGCCCAGCAACAACTCAAGGTCGCCGAGGCCCAGTACATCGGTCATCTTCAAGGCCACATGAACCGTTACCGCTCCCTCCAGGACGACAACGTGCGTGAAGCCCACCGGAAGGGCCGCGAATTGGTGCTGCGATATCTGGTCGAAGGGGGCGAAGAACAGGATCAAGACTATGGCGTACGTGTAGTGCAGGTTGACGGGAACTACTACGTCGAGATCGTTGATCTCTCAAAAGCACACCAGGGCATCGCTCGACTCCTGGGCACACTTCAGACGATGAAATCCAAAGGCGATGCCGAGGCCGCGGCTCAGATTTTCGATCGCTTCGGCACCCAGGTCAATACGACCTGGCGTGACAATATCACGGCGAGGGCGGACCGGCTGAAGATCCCCAAAGAAGTCGCGGTCGTCTTCCCCCAATTGATTCCCGTGCTAGAAGCGGATGAGATCGTAGACGTTCGGCTGGAAACCAAAGAAGATTTGACGCGTCAGCAGCTGAGGTTCTCGAGTTGGCGTTTCAACACCGAGCTGTGGCCTCCTAACCAGTAACACTCCCATCCGCTTTTCTTGCCCACGACGCTCCATGCATTTGGCGCCGATCTGCAGGCGATCCCGAGGCGATCAGAGTGCTGACCGATAGCCCCAAGCTCCGCTACCTAGAGTCGCTTCCTTTTGAAGATCAGGGAAGGCAGCTCATCCTGTTGCGGGATCCGAAGAAGATCTCTGAACAGGCCCTGGCCGTTACCCCAGAGCTGTACTCGCTTCTTCTTCTTTTCGATGGGAAACACTCCATTTTGGATATCCAAGCAGAAATGACACGTCGCCAGGGCCAGATCGTTCTTCAAGAGGAGTTATCCCGTCTTCTGGCTCAGCTCGACTCCGCCTATTTCCTCGAGAACGAGAACTTTCGGCGATATCACAGCGACCTCGTCGAAACCTATCGAGGCCAGGCGGTGCGAAAGGCTAGCCACGCCGGAATCAGCTATCCAGGCGAACCCGTTCAGCTCTCCGAGACACTCAGTTCGTTCTACACGGATCCGAAGGCTGGGGGCCTTCCCGGCGCCCGCACGAAACCTCATCCAAAGGCCTTGGTAGCACCGCACATCGATCTTCGTCTGGGTGGAGCTACCTATACTCATGCCTACAGAGAGCTTGCCGAAAGCGAGCCCCCGGATGTCTTCGTTATCCTTGGGACCGGTCATATGGGCCTGCCCCAACTGTTCTCAGTCTCCTCGAAGGATTTCGAGACCCCTCTGGGTACCGCAGTACTCGACCGCGACTTTCTCCAACTTTTCCGGGAACAGTGTCCAGCGCCACTTTTTGGCGAAGATCTGACCCATAGAAGCGAACATACGATTGAGTTTCAGGTCGTCTTTTTACAGCACCTCTTTCCTCAGCAACCCATACGGATTCTCCCGGTTCTCTGCAGCTTCTCGTACCTTGAGCTCTGTACTTCGCCCTATTCCGAGAGAACTCGGCCCCTGTTCTGGAAATTCATCGAGGGAGTCCGTAAGGCAGAAGAGCAAAGCGGAAAGCGGGTCTGTTGGATCGCTAGCGTAGACCTGGCTCACATGGGTCCACGCTATGGGGATGCCTCGCGGCCAACTGAGAGGGACATCGAACAGGCCTCGGCCAAGGACCTGGAGCTGCTGGACCAAGTAGCGACTGCCGATGCAGAGAACTTCTTTCGACTGGTCCAGGACGAGAAGGACAGGCGAAGAATCTGCGGTTTCTCGCCACTCTACACGCTGCTAAATCTGATTGACGGACAGACTGGACGTCTTCTCGCCCATGACCACAGCATCATGGATCCGACCGGATCCTTCGTCACCTACGCCAGCATGGTGTTCCCGTGTGAGCCAGTGAAGTCTTAGATCTGTACGGAACCCCGGCCGGGCTAGATCATTCAGGAGGAAACTTCCAGTGGCACGGGCTTCCCTGCCCGTACCACTGTAGGGCACTGAGGTTTCTTTCTCGAATGGGGCCAGGGCTTCCTGGGCGCGGAACTGACCTAGAACTTGAACAATTTGTCGGAACGTCTGAACGTCGCACGCCTCCGTTCCCGGGAAAGTGCGACGATCGATTCTGACGGGAACTTCTGAACCTGGAACCAAATAAAGTTTCAGCTCAGTCCCTCCCCCGCTGCGCTGCCCCATTCGAGAAATAAACTTGGAGTCCCGGCCGTGGCGGCGGTCTCCAGGCCGCCGTGTACCGAGCCAAAGGCTCGAAAAGAAGAATACTTCGGCCTGGAGACCGAACCCACGTCGACCCGCCGGAGCCAATTGAAGTTTCAGGTTTGTGCCCCCCAGCGGTGCTGCCCCATTCGAGAAAGAAACTTCCGGCTACTGGGGATTTGTGCGTCACTGCGTGGGGAAGAGTTGTCCGGCTCTGTCGGACTTGGCTTCGTAACGCTGGTAGTTCACCCGTTGGCGGCACCTTCGAAGAACAGGAGACGTGCAACGTTCCGACGAATCGTTCAAGTTCTAGGTCAGAGAATCAGGAAGGCCGCAGTAACCGCACAGATCGCTGCCAAGACGGCCGCTGCTAGGGCCAGCGGGAGCTGGCTCGTCACGTGGTCCATCAAGTCGGCGCCGCATGCCAGTGACGAGAGAATTGTTGTGTCAGATATCGGAGAGCACTGGTCACCGAACATAGAGCCTCCCACCACGGCTCCAAAACAAAGCATGACGTACATCGGTTCCGTCGATGTCGACCAGGCCAGAGGCATCGCCAGCGGAAACATGACGGCAAACGTGCCAAAGGAAGTGCCGATCGAAAAAGAAACCACCATGCAGATGAAAAGCAACAGAGCGGGTAGTAGTGCTGGCACAATCCAGCGACCGCTGAGATCTACGATGTAGGAAGCCGTGCCCAGCTCTTCCGATACCCGTCCCAGGGTAATGGCCAGGCCCAGAAGAACCGCCCCACTGGTCACGCCTTTGCAACCGTCAATAAACCCCGACACCAAATCACTTATGGCGAGTCCGCGGACGAGGGCCAGAACGAAACCCGCTAGCAAAGCCAGACCAAACGCCTCAGCGATCTTTACCGATCCCACCACGAGGTAGGAACCGAGGGCGAACCCTATGAGCACCAGTATCGGGACTGCGAAATCCAGGAGGGAAGGCTTATAACCTTCCGGCACCCTGAGCTCAGTCAGCTCCCGAGCAATCAGAGGACGCGCTCCCGGGGCATTGAGTTCTCCGCTGACCTGAACCCGCTCCACCGCCGCTGCCATCTTCCGACCGGTCCAGGGGAGCCATTCAAGCGCCAGCAACAATGTCATCAAGACCGCGAAGATGCTGTAGAAATTCATCGGAATCGAACGATAGAAGAAGGAGATCCCGGCTTCCTGGTCAGGGATCAGGGGAATCGTGCCAGCAACTAGCCCTCCCACGTAAATCGGCCAGATGTTGAGGGGTATCAGGCCCGCTATGGGAGAGGCCGTCGAGTCGACGATGTAACTGAGTTCCTCGTGGCTCACCTTCTCCCGGTCGGTCACAACCCGCACTGTGGTACCGGTCAGGACGGTGGAAATTGTGCCTCCCTGGTGAAACACTACTCCCATGACCCAGGCGAAAACCTTGGCGCTGCGTCTCCCATGGACAAGGTGTTCGGCCGACCACTCGGCAAAGGCTTGAGCTCCTCCGGTCCGCGTCCAGACCCCGATCAGTCCCCCCAGCGACCAGAGGTACACCAGGAGAATCAGGCCGTACTGGGACGATCCGATAGCCGGGATGAGAAACGCCTGTAGGATATTGAGATTACCGCTAACCAGTCCCCCGACGCAGATTCCGAGGAAGAGCGAGACCAATACCTCGCGTGTCAGGAAGGCCAGAACAATTGCGGTGGCAGCGGGCAGAAGGGACAGGATCCCATAACCAGCTGCTGCTCCCGGTTCGGCTCCCCGAACCGCACTTTCGCTAGCCAGGCCCAACAGCACGGCGGCGGCCACCGCACCACCCAGAAGAAGCCTCAAACCGCGTCGACGCCGTCCTTCCATGATTCCGAAAAGCATACAGGCCCAAGCTGACCGCGTCCATGCCGGGACCCATTGACGATGATGAATCCGTGCCTTTTGGGGTCGGATCTGCTTGAATAGACTTTTCTGAATGTTCATGTGGGCGGTACGCAACAACCTTCCTCGGTGACACAGTTGATCTATTGAAACAGGTGGGCTGCGCCTTCCACCAGCGTGGATGGGTTATGGGTACCAGCGGTAACTTCAGCGTTGTCACCTCCCACCGGCCTCTGCGGGTAACAATCACTTCGTCCGGTGCCGACAAGGGTTCGCTCTCGGCCCGGGACCTGCCGCAGATCGACGAGGAGGGACAGGTTGTTCAGGGCTCGGGGAGCCCCTCTGCCGAAACTCTGCTTCATCTTGCAGTGATACGGCGGTGTGCGGCAGGATCGGTACTTCATACGCACTCCGTCTGGAGCACACTGCTTTCCAAGGCCTATGCTCGTGAGGGTGGCATCTCCATCGAAGGCTATGAAATGCTTAAGGGTTTGGAGGGGATCACGACTCACGAACATTGTGAGTGGTTACCCATCTTCGAGAACTCCCAGGATGTCCCCCGCTTGAGCGAGAGGGTAGCCCAGACCCTCACACGGCATCCGAGTGCGCACGGATTTCTGCTCGAGGGACACGGTCTCTATAGCTGGGGTGCTAACGTAACTGAAGCCCAGCGTCACATCGAGTTTCTGATTGAGCTTCTATGCCGCACACATGGTTCCGGATTAGGCGTCGAGCCCCTCACCGACTCTCAATTTTCAGACATAGCTTAGAAAGGATATCCAGGAGGACTTATGGCGATTCTCAGACTTCCCGACGAGAACCAATCCATCCGCGACCACGAGCACATCGAAGCCTATCTTTCAGACTTCGGGATTGAATATGATAGATGGGATCCGGACCGCAACATCGGAGCGAGCGCCTCCCCGCAGGAGGTCCTCGAAGCTTATGCGCCGGAGATCGAAGCTCTTAAAGCAAAAGGCGATTACACCACGGCTGACGTTATCGATGTCAACCCTGAGACGCCACAACTGGACGCGATGTTGGCCAAATTTCAGGTCGAGCACTGGCACGATGAAGACGAGGTACGCTTCATCATCTCGGACCGGGGCCTGTTTCATATCCGACCCCAGGACGGTCCAGTCATGGCACTAGAGGTCGAAGCAGGTGATCTGGTCAGCGTGCCCACGGGAACCTGGCACTGGTTCGATCTCTGCCGAGAACGCCAAATCCGGGCGATCCGACTTTTCCAGAATCCAGCAGGATGGACGCCCTACTACACTGAAAGTGGAGTTGACGCTGGCTATGAGCCCGTCTGTCTGGGGCCCCAATACATTCCCTCTCAAGAGACGGCCGAGTAATTGACGCTTGCATCCCTTCTCAAAGATGTCCGGATCTTTCTCTTGGACATCGAGGGCACGACGACCCCGGTGGACTTTGTCTACCAGGTCCTATTTCCCTTTGCTCGTGACCATCTCGGGGGATTCCTGCAAGACTCCTGGGGGACCGAAGAAACCCGGGAGGTCGTTGATTTACTCAAGACCGACTATCAGGAGGATCTAGGACAGCACCAGGACCTCCCCAATTGGCAGGAAGATCCCCTCGATCGGCATAGGGAATCGGGCGAGAACTACGCCACCTGGTTGATGGCTCAGGATAGGAAATCCACTGGCTTGAAGGCCTTGCAAGGGAAAATATGGGAACGAGGATACCAACTCGGAGAACTCCGGGGAGAAGTCTACCCGGATGTACTTTCCGCCTTCGAGCGTTGGGCAGGCGGGGGAAAAGACATCTGTATCTTCTCCTCAGGCAGCATCCTGGCCCAGCAGCTTCTTTTCTCAAACACCCGATACAGAGACCTGAAGCCCTTTATCAAAAGATATTTTGACACCACTACCGGTACCGGATCCAAGATGGAGGCAGAAAGCTATCGGAAAATCTCTGCCGAGCTCGACGCGCCACCATCGGCCATCGCCTTCGTTTCCGATGTGGTGGCCGAACTGGATGCTGCAAAACTCAGCGGAATGTCAACCGTTCTATGCCTTCGTCCCGGGCTGACACTTCCTGAAAACCTGGGGCATCCACACATTGAAACATTCGATGAAATCTCTTTCGCTAACTGAGCACAACCTTGGAGGAATCTGAATATGAGACGGAACAAGCTACGAGAAGCCCTGAACGAAGGGCGGCCCACCATTGGAACCCACGTCCAGAGCTCCTGGCCTTCGATCGTGGAGGTCATCGGACATACCGGAGTCTGCGACTATATCGAGTTCGTTGCAGAATATGCCCCATTTGATCTCTACTCCCTCGAGAACTTTTGCCGGGCCGTGGAGTTGATGGACCTGACCGCAATGATCAAATTGGATCAGGAACCCAGGCGCTTTCTAGCCCAACGTTCGATCGGAATGGGGTTCCAGAGCGTCCTGTTTGCCGATTGTCGCGACGTCGAGGACGTCCGTGAGTGTGTTCGGAGCGTCCGGCCTGAGACGCCCGAAGACCGAGGCTTCCACGGGGTTGGAGTACGCCGCAACAGCTACATGGTGCAAGGTGGAACCAAGGAGTACGCTCAGGCCCTCAAAGACATCGTGATCGTGCTGATGATCGAAAAAGGATCGGCTGTCGACCAACTCGAGGAGATTCTAGATGTCGGGGGAATCGATATGGTGCAGTGGGGACCGGCGGATTATTGCCTGAGCACCGGTCAGCCTGGTGCCTACGACGAACCGCGCGTAAAGGCCGTAGAGCGCCAGGTGATTGAGGCCTGTCTAGCCAAAGGAATCCCTCCTCGGGCGGAGATCGAAAGTGTGGACGGAGCCAAGTACTATCTGGATTTGGGAGTTAAACACTTTTGCCTGGGAACCGACATCATGATTCTATACTCCTGGATCAAGGAAAATGGGGAGAAGCTGCAGAAGACAATCTCAGACTACTAGCCCGCTAAAGCGAGGGTTTAACCCGCATTTCTCATCGTTGGTCTACTGCGCCGCCGCAATCATCCGCCCTGGCTGCGTTGCGCTCGGTCGGCCGCCTCGACGTACGGTCAAAGTACGACTGCGGCGGCCTCGGCCGCAAGCCTTGCCAGGACGGCCCTTGCGGCGCCTCGCTACGACAAGCGATGAGAAATCCGGGTTAAGAAAGGGATTCTGGAAAATAGTGTCCGCTGGGAGCCACCCGGCCACCGGCCGTGGCTTGTACGGGTCTCGGCCCGGCTTCCTGGGAAGGATCCAGAAGGATCCACACCCAACCCTAGCCCGGACTTCTCACGATCTACCTCGTGCAAACTCGCGTGGGATCTGCGGGGAACTAGTTCGCCAGTCCTCGATCTCCTCCTCACACCCATTGCAGAGGGCAAAGCGTGAGAAGTCCAGGCTAGGAGACTCCCAACGGAACACCCTTCTGGCTTCATATCGGTGCCGGGCAGGGCCCGCTTTAGTAGGATACGGGAGCTTGCTGCGGTAGTTTGCTTTGGAGCGTGCTTACTAGAAGAACACGCCCACCGCAAAACCCAACAGGATTCCCAACCAAAAGGTCAGTGCAGCTCCGCTCTGAGAGTTGGGAAGCAGCGAGGCCGCGGATTCCAGGCGCCTGTTAGCCTCCATCCAGGACGCGAGACTCGGCTCCGTTGTTCGGCTCGAGTGAATGCTAGCTGAAGCAGATCCAAGCTGTGGTTCTGTCAGCTGGTCTGGCACACCATAAACCATTTCAGTCCTCCCCTGGTCGAGCAGTCTTTCCGCCAAGTCACGTTCTTCACGATTTTCTTCTCAGAGTGGTCACAGCATCTGGCTTACTCGACGTCAGCCATCTCTTCCAGTTTAGGCCCTGGGAGAATCCGGGCGCGGTGACCATGATCACCATCGAAATGTGATCTCGATCACAAACTCAGCCGCCCGCAGCTCACAAGACAAGTCAGCATTCCCTTGAAATCGCCTAAACCGAGTGTCTATTATCTGTCTGGAATCTCGTTAGGTACTTCGCCTCCCGATTCGGTAGGTCGGAAACGAACCCAAACTGGAGCTGCTAACCATGACCGAAAGCGAATCCCAACTCCGAGTCTTGATTACCGACTATGCCTGGGAGAGTCTCGAACCTGAAAAGGAGATCCTCCGAACAGCCGGAGCGGGACTGGTGCTTGCGGCCAACGGCGACGAAGAAGAGCTGATCAGCCTTGCTGGGGACGTAGACGCGATCCTCACCTGTTGGAAGTCCGTCACCAGAAAGGTGATCGAGCAGGCTCCAGCCTGCCAGATCATCGGCCGCTATGGCATAGGCCTGGACAACATCGACGTGTCCTACGCCACCGAGATGGGGATCGTCGTCACCAATGTGCCTTTCTACTGCCTCGAAGAGGTATCGGATCAGGCCATGGCCCTCTTACTTGCCTGCGCGCGGAAGGTAGTTTTTTTCGACCGCGCCATCAAGGGAGGTGCGTACTCTCTGCCGCTGGGATCCCCTCTATATCGGATCCGCGGAAGAACCCTGGGAATCATGGGATTCGGAAAGATCGGCCGCACGCTTTACCGCAAAGCTGCAGGGTTCGGTCTCAAGATCATCGTCCACGACCCCTATTTGGACGCCGGATCGATCGAGGACTACGACGTTACTCTGGTCGATTTCGATCAGTTGCTTCAGGAAAGCGACTTCATCTCGATCCACGTTCCTCTTTCTGCGGAAACCGAAAACCTTTTCAATCTTTCAGCCTTCCAAAAGATGAAAAATACCGCGTCCGTCATCAACACATCCAGGGGTGGAGTCATCGATTCAACCGCATTGCTTCAAGCCCTGGAAGAAGGCGAGATCGCAAGTGCCGCACTCGATGTCCTTCCCAAAGAGCCTCCCGCTGCCGACGATCCTTTGGTCCACCATCCGAAGACAATTATCACTCCGCACGCAGCTTTCTATTCCGAGGAGTCTGTCCTGGATCTGCAGCGAATTGCCGCCACACAGGTCGCCGACCTGCTTTCCGGAAAACTTCCCGAGTCCGTCGTCAATCGAGCGGTGCTGGACCAAGCCAACCTGCGAGCCAAGCTAGATCTCTCTGAGTGACCGTCGATTCGACTGGCTCTACCGCGCCCCATCGGAATTACACCGTACAAGCTGCTCAAGCTGCTCGCTCAGATGTCAGCTTTAGGACAGAAAGGAAGCCAAACGACCTGCGGCGAGAATCTCCGGTGTTAGACTTTTTGTATGGAAGTGAGATTCTCGAGCTGGATAGACCAAGAATCTCAAATTCAAGGCTCTACTTTGGAGAAGACAAGAATAGAATGAAGCAAGCTATATTCCTGACGGTCGCATTTTTTCTTTCGGGTCTGTCTCTTTCAGGAGACCAGGAGACTAAGAACGGGCTTCTCACTGACACTGCCTGTAGCAAGAACGTTGAGAAACCGGAAAAAGCCTCGATGCATACAAAATATGTGCCCTAATGGAATCCTGTAAGGCAAGTGGCTACGGTCTCATCGCGGACGGCCAATTCCTGAAGTTTGACAAGGCAGGTGACGAAATGGCGCTGGCCTTCCTGGAAGCGACCAAAAAAGAGTCCCACCTCTCGATCAAGGTAAAAAGCAGACTTTTCGACCGATCCGATCAGCGTCAGCAAGATTGAAGAGGCTCCAAGGGAAGGGTCAGGTCCTCCAACTAAAAAGGCTGAAACTTCATTTTAAGATTTGGATGATAAAATGACGGAATCTATTGATTTTGAATTGGATATGGACTTTTCAGGGCGATTGTCCAAAAAACCGTGGCACCGCCTTCCAGGCCGTGATTGTGGAGTCTCCGGCTCCACCGGCCGGTCATCACAGGCAGGGATGCCCGTGCCACTGCAGGACACTGAAGTTTCTTTCTTGAATGGGGCAGCACAGCAACGGCGGACTGACCTGAGACTTGAAGAGTGACCAGGCTGTCAGTGGACAGTGAGCAGTGAACAAACAGTACGGGTTTAACAGCGCGGGCAAGACTCAGCTGGCCCCGAGGTCACCTGGCGCGACGGACGGCGGCATGGAGACCACCGCTACGACCCGGTCCCGAAGCTGAATATCACCTCATGTCGATAGATGTCGCCCGGCCGTAAGATGACTGAGGGCCAGTCCGGGCAACCTTCTTTGTTAATAGCGTCTGGGTAGTGCTGGGTCTCCAGACAGAAACCTGCGTGCTTCTCGTAGACGGCTCCCCCTTTCCCCTTCAGGGAACCATCGAGGAAATTCCCGCTGTAGAGTTGGACACCGGGGGCGGTCGTGTGGACTTCCATGCTCCGCCCTGAGGTCGGTTCGACCACCTTGGCGGCCAGTCTCGATTGATCGGGCTCGCCCGAAAGCACGTAATTGTGGTCGTATCCTCCAGGGTCGCCATCGGTGAGACCGGGAAGCCTGCCGATGTCTCGGGCCAGCGTCTTGGGAAGGGTAAAATCCAGAGGGGTACCCTCCACGGAGGCGATCTCGCCGGTGGGGACCCTGAACGCATCCGTCGCCGTATAACTTTTAGCGCTTAGTAACAGCTGGTGTCCCAGGCTGTCACCCGCATCGTGTCCTGCCAGGTTCCAATAGCTGTGATTGGCCAGGTTGACAATAGTCGGAGCATCGGACCGGGCAACCATTTCCAGCTTTAGCTGATTGTCCCCGGTGAGGGTATAGGTCACCGAAGCTGTCAGCGCTCCAGGATAGCCCTCTTCCCCATTCGGACTGGTGTACTCCAGGGTAAGGGAGACATCTTCTTCTGATTCCTCTTCAGTAGTTACTTGCCAGACCTTTTTGTCAAAGCCGGATTTTCCGCCGTGAAGATGGTTGGGCCCATTGTTCCTGGCCAATTCGTATTCCTTCCCGTCGAGCCGAAACTTGCCCTCACCAATGCGGTTCGCCACTCGTCCCACTGTGCATCCAAAATAGGTATGGCCAGACAGGTAGTCCTCGAGCCGGTCGAAGCCCAACACAACGTCGGCAGTAACACCATTGCGATCGGGGACATGAAGTTCGGTAAGGATCGTCCCATAGTTGGTAATCTTCGCCAGCATGCCCTGGCGATTCCGGAGCGTGTAGAGGAAAACCTCCTTGCCCTCGACCTCGCCCCAGGAGACACGTTCAAGACCCTTCACTGATGTCCCGTCCGGTTCGGGTGAGACATCATCTACTCGACCACACCCCGCTGTACCCACTAGGACAATCATCATCAGGGCCCACCGATTCTGTAACATAGCAGCTCCTTGAAAAGTCCACTCCGAAAGTTCTCGATGCCCGTCGCCCTTTTCGTCTCCTTTGACTTCTATTCGCCCTCTGATGTAGATTCTAACCTGCCTTTGTGACCCTTCGCGACCGCAGCGATTCGTGAACGAACAGCTGGAAACCCAGGACCGGGGACTCTCAGCGGAGACTACTCGGTTTCCCCCTACGAGGCATATCTGGTGCTTAGGCTTGATGGGCCCCTCTCTATCCCCCTTTGCCATGGCCTGAGCCGTCGGGACTTCCTACACGCCGGCTCCCTGGCCTTTCTGGGAATGACCCTGCCTGAGCTGGAGCTTCTGAAGGCCAAGGGACTCGCGGATCCCGGTAACGATGTGAGCTGCATTTTTCTGCTCCTTCTCGGAGGAGTACCCCAGCTCGATACCTGGGATATGAAACCCGACGCTCCCACAGAGATCAGGGGTCCCTATCAACCCATCGCTACCAGGACGCCTGGCATCCAGGTCTCACAGCTCTTCCCTCGGATGGCCGAGAACAGCAACGAGCTGGCGCTCATCCGATCCTTTCACCACACCAACCCCGCTCACCCCCAGGCACAACAGTGGATGCAGACGGGCAGACCCCCATCTGCGGGAATCGAGTATCCCCATCTGGGCTGTGTTGTAGAAAAACTCGGGAAGCCCAAAGGCGACCTTCCCTCTCACATCCTACTTCCCTTCAAGCCGAAGCGGGGCCAATCTGCCGGATTTCTGGGTAAGACTCATGAACCCTTCGTCATCGATTCCGACCCTTCCAGCCTGGACTTCCAAGTCCGGGACTTGCTGCCTCCCGACTATGTTTCAGCCCTACGAGTCGAGCGACGATTCAGTTTCCGACGCCTGGTCGACGGAGCCTTCAGGAGATTTGAGAAAGAAAATGCTCCAACTCGACTTCTGGATTCCAACTTTGCACGGGCATATCAGATTATTTCGTCCTCTGAGGCTCGCCAGGCCTTCGAGCTGGAACTGGAACCCGAGAAGCTGCGACGGCGATACGGGATGAATCAGTTCGGACAGAGTTGCCTGCTGGCGAGAAGACTGGTGGAAAGAGGCGTTCGCTTTGTCACGGTCAACATGTTCGACGATCTGGCCGGATCGTGGGATATCCATGGGCAGGCGCCCTTCACCTCCCTGACCGCTCTGGATTCTCTGGGCCCCAGCTTTGATAACGGCTTCAGCACCCTGATTGAAGACCTCCAGGACCGAGGCATGTTGGAGAATACGCTGGTCGTGGCAACCGGTGAATTCGGCCGGAGCCCGAAGGTCAATCCCGCCGGGGGACGCGATCACTGGCCGGGCTGTGGCACGCTCGTAATGTCGGGCGGAGGAGTGGTGGGCGGACAGGTCATCGGCTCCTCCGACAGCATCGCGAGCGAACCCAGGGACCGCCCCGTCAGTCCTGAAGAAATTCAGGCCAGCATCTATCAAGCCCTGGGAATCAGTCTTCACACCGAGCTACCGGGACCTGGCGGCCGACCCGTTCCCATCGTTGAGATCGGGGTGAAACCAATCCAGGAGCTGTTCGGATCAGGATGATCGCCTCCCTACTGCTGACCCTTAGCTTTCTTCCCCAGCCTGCTTCGCTGTCCCTGGTGCCGGATTCCGTCGTCCTCAACGGTCCCCATGCCTCTCAACGTCTACTGCTGCTGCTGACCACGCCCGGCCGCGGTTCATCGATCGATCTGACTCAGGAGGCAAGTTTCGAGTCCTCTGACCCAGCCGTCGTCAGTATCAGCGAAACCGGCGTCGTTGGAGCCGTATCGGATGGAACGGCACACATCAAGGCCACGATGTCGGACGGTAGATCGACTTCCATCAAAGTACTCGTGGAAAAGACGGGATCTCCCTTTAGCTGGAGCTTTCGCACCCATGTTCGAGCCGTCATGACCAAGGCGGGCTGCAACTCCGGGCCTTGTCATGGCGCCGCGGCGGGGCAGAACTATTTCAAACTGACGCTGCGCGGATATGCCCCTGAAGTGGACTACGATGTCCTGAAGCGACAAGATTTGGGACGTCGTCTTTCCCTGGTCGCACCTGCCCAAAGCCTGATTCTCCTCAAACCTACCCTCGCGGTTGCACACGACGGGGGAAAGAGATTCGGCAGCGGCTCTCTCGACTACCAGATTCTCTCTCAGTGGATCGCTGCCGGGGCACCCGGTCCCCGCGACGACGATTTGCGAGTAGAAAGGCTTGAGGTCCTGCCGCCTCACGTTACTCTGGAACCCGAAGACGGACACCAGCTGTTGGTGCTGGGCTGGTTCTCCGATGGCCATGCGGAGGACCTGACAGGCTGGGCCAAGTACACCAGCAGCGACTCTGGCGTCGCTACCGTGACCTCCGACGGTCTCGTGAAAGTGACGGGTCCCGGTGAGACCACGATCGCCATTTGGTGCCTCGACCAGGTCGCATCGGCCAGAATAACCGTTCCGTTCCCTGAAAGTCCCTCGTCGGCCCAGACTCCAGAAACAGCGCCAACACACAGTGTCATCGACGATCTCATCCTCAAGAAGCTGCAGGAACTCAGGATTCCTGCTTCCGGAACCTGCACGGACTCGGACTTCGTGCGCCGTGCCTACCTGGGCGCCATCGGCATTCTACCGACTGCCCAAGCTGCAAGGGCATTCTCACTGGACCCCTCTCCTGGCAAGAGAGAGCAGCTCATCGACCACCTGCTACAGCGGACCGAATTCGTCGACTACTGGAGCTACCAATGGTCCGACCTCCTCCTGGTCTCCAGTTCCCGGCTATCGCGGCCCGCCATGCGCTCGTACTACCGTTGGCTTAGGGAGAGTGTCGCTTCGAACAAGCCTTGGGATCAGATGGTTCGCGAGATCGTTACAGCCTCTGGGAGCAACTTTGAAAATGGCGCGGCCAATTATTACGTCCTTCACGACGAGCCCACCGCCCTGGCGGAGAACGTCGCCCTTACCTTCATGGGCCTCTCCATCGGCTGTGCTCGCTGCCACAATCATCCGTTGGACAAGTGGACCCAGGACCAGTATTACGCTCTGTCCAGTTTTTTCTCCCGGGTGGGACGAAAAAACGACCTCTCTGTCGGTTATGCCTCCAGTCACCAATCTCTGGGTGAGACCACCATCTTCACGGCTGAGCAAGGCGAAGTAACACATCCCCGGCTGGGTCGCCCGCTGCCTCCCCGTCCCCTGGAGGGCGAGTTCGTTTCGGAGAGTAATGATCGTCGTCAACAACTGGCCGCTTGGCTCACTTCACCCGAGAATCACTACTTTGTACGATCCATCGTGAACCGGGTCTGGGGTCACTTCATGGGCAGAGGCCTGGTGGAACCCGCCGATGACATGCGTGAGACCAACGCTGCCTCCAACCAGGAGCTGATGCTGAGACTCACCGAAGAATTCGTGAACGAGGGCTTCGACATCAGGCAACTCATCCGCACCGTCATGAACTCGGCCGCCTACCAAGCTAGCTCAGAACCAGCGTCTACGATGCACGATGGCAAGTACTATTCTCACTACCAGCTCAAGCGGTTGCCGGCAGAAGTGATCGTCGACATCATCTCGCAGGTGACCGGTGTTCCCCAGCGGTTCAAGGGGTATCCGACCGGTGTACGAGCCGTCCAACTGCCCGATTCAAAAGTCGACTCCTATGCCCTGACTGTCTTCGGTAGACCCCAGAGGCAGATCAATAGCTACGCCGAGAGAATCACAAACTCCACCGTTTCCCAGGTACTCCACCTGGTCAATGGCGACGTGATCTCGGAAAAGTTGCGCTCTCCGAAGAGCACGCTCGAACGTCTGATCAGCCAGGGTCTTTCCCAAGAAGAGATCATTCAGGAGATCTATTGGACTTCGCTCAGCAGGGCTCCCGGCAAGGATGAGCTAAAGGAAGTCCAACGCGCCTTCGCCGAGGCAATAGCTCTTGCCGGTGCCGTTGGGGAGAAGACCCGGCTGAATCGGGAAGTGATGGAAGACTTCTGGGCCGGCCTCATGATGGGGAAGGAGTTTCTGTTCAATCACTGACCTGCAAGAATTCGTCGCACGTCTCCTGTCCTCCGAAGGTGCCGCCAACGGGTGAACTACCAGCGTTACGAAGCCGAGTCCGACAGAGCCGAGAACGACTTGAGCCGTTAACAACATGAGGCCAAATTCCGAGGAGAGAGCCGGACCAAAGTTTCTTCGTGCATGATCCAGGTGTCGAGCGAACTCAACTGGAGCAGTTTCCCAGTATGAGATTTAGAAAAAACCTTCTTCTCATCGTCCTCGCCCTATCGACAGCCGCAACCAACGCCCAGTACTACCCCCCGGATCCAGTTGTACTCGGAGTGACTCCTCACGGGATCCAGCGAGGTACCCAGCGGACAATCGTGCTAGAAGGCCTCAATCTGGCCAAGGCCTCACACGTGTACTTCGATGAGCAGGGGGTGACAGCCACGGTCCAGAACATCGAAACGGTGCCCAACCCTCCGTACGTGACCCCACGACAACAGATCAGGGTCCGACTCAAAGCGAGCCGCAAGAGTGAGATCGGCATCCATGGGCTCCGCGTAAAGACTCCCTTCGGTACCAGTAACTGGGTTCCCTTCTCCATAGGAAACCTAAAGGAGATCACCGAAAGCTCATCTCCAATGGATTCCAACCAGATCCAGGAGATCACGCCACCCATGACATATGAGGGCAGGATAGGAGCCCCGGGCGAACAGGACCTCTTCCAATTCGAAGCTTCGTCTGGCGATGAATTCGTCTTTCAGGTAGTGGCAGGCCCAATTGGCTCTCAGTTGGATTCCCTATTGACGCTGAGAAGCGAAGACGGGAAGCTGCTAGCCCAAAACAACAACTTCTCACCAGCCAACCTGGACTCCTTCCTGGGCTATCGATTTACCCAGGCAGGTAGCTACTGTCTGGGCCTCACCGACTTCGCCGGAAACGGAGGGAAGAAGTTCCCCTACCGCCTCACAATGGGACGCCTACCTTACGTCACTCAGGTCTTTCCTTTGGGGGTCCGTCGTGGAGGCGTTCGGAAAGCCCACGTCGAGGGTTTCAATCTGGGAGAAATGTCCACAGTCGAGCTTGATGGCCGGCGTCCACAGTCGAGTAATCAATATGACGATCTCCGCATACAGACCTCCCTGGGTCCCAGCTTGAATCAAGTCAAGATTTCGGTGGGCGAACACCCTCAGGTGCTGGAGAACGAGGACAACGACTCTATCGACTCCGCCCAACAGGTATCCATCCCGATCAACGTCGATGGAAGAATAAGCCGAGATGGAGATCGAGATACGTTTCGGGTGCACTGTCGCCAGGGACAGGTGCTGGCGCTAGAAGTGCTTGCCCAGCGGCTGGGCTCGCCTCTGGACTCGCTGATCGAGATACTCGACGCATCTGGGCAGCAGGTTCCACGTTCAATTCTCAAGGCTACCTTCGAGGGTAACCATCAGGATCCTCTCGCCTCCGGATCCCGGCAGCTGCAGCGATTCGAATCCACCACGAATCTCGCGTTCCGTCCCTGGGATTTCGTGCTGATCAATGGACGGGAACTGGTTCGGCTCGAAGAAGCTGTTCGACACGCCGATGACTTCTCCCTGGCACAGGGACTCCTGGGGAAAAGGCTAGCCTGGCTGGGAACAACGCCCCAGAACCATCCGGCTAACCTCAAGGTCTTCAAGGTTGATATCCTGCTGCCGCAGGCCCAGGTCGAGAGCGGAGAGCTGCCCCTCTTCCATCTCAACTATAGAAATGATGATGGTGGACCGGTCTACGGCAAGGACTCCTACCTTCTCTTCACGGCGCCGGCGGAAGGCGACTACCTGGTACGGCTCAGCGACCTGCGGGAAAAAGGAGGAAAACGCTTTGCCTACCAGCTCGTCATTCGCCCGGCCCATCCTGACTTCAGGCTCTTCCTGGACGACGGTTTCATGCAGCAGCGAGACCTGAGAGGAGCGGGTGCCAGGAATCCGAACATACCAAGAGGAGGCCGGGTTGCAGTCACGGTCTCTGCCCATCGCATCGATGGCTTCATGGGCGAAATCGAGGTCGAAGCCGAGCGCCTCCCTCCGGGCGTTACGGCCAGCCGTGGAATCATCCGAGCAGAAGAGTTCCAAACCACTCTAGCCTTAGCGGCCACCGAGAACGCCGCGGATACCAGCAAAACCATGAGGATCGTGGGCAGGGCCAGTATCAACGGCGAAGATCGGGTGCGGCCAGCATCGGATCCTGACGGCTCGCTGAACCTGATCTCGATCTCACCGGCACCTGTGATCCGTCCCCTGGTTGAGCCTGAACAACTGGTGATGCAAGCGGGAACGGAGACGACCCTGCGAGTTTCCATCGAGTGCCCCGAAGATTTCTCTCAGGAAGTCGGAATCGAGGTAAAAAACAGGCCGCCCGGACTCTTCGTCTGGGGACGCTCCACCAACGCAGGCCTGGTAATTGGAGAAGGCGAGCGCAGCCGGGATCTAACCCTGGTTGCGGATCCCGAGTTCCCTGCAATGACTTTCCGAATCTTCGTAGTAACCCGGTTCAAGAGTGAAGAGACCGAAAAGATGCGTGGAATCGAGATGCTGCAGCAGTCCGCCGACTATGCTTCGACCCCGGTCATAGTTACCATTCTTCCCCGTTCACCAACCACGGAATAGGACAGAATCTTCCCTTCGAAATTCGCTTGTTCGATATTCTGCCGTTTGTGATGTTAGCCTTTCTTACTCCGGAGAAGGCAACCGCCAAGTGATGAACCGCAGAATATCGAACAGGAGAATTTCGAAGGGAAGACTAGGCCTCCCCAGTGCGGCGTGGCGGCGGCAGTCCCCCCCCGCTGGATCTGATGTGCTCTAGGCAGCAGCACCGCGCTCCAGTATCATGACTCCACGAAAGCTAATCGAACGCACCAATATACCGGAGGTGACAACCATGCGACCCCAGATTGGATCGATACTCACTCTGTCTATTCTCATTCTGGTTGGGTGTTCCCAGCCGACCGATTCCCAGACCGAAACCCAGCCTGCAAAGAGCGATGTCGCAGCAGCCTGCAACTTCCAATCATCCTATATGACCTGGGATCTTCCTCCCAGACCCGACCCCCGACCCTACGCCCGGCACAATCTCCCCCTGGGCAACAAGGCGCGTATCCAATTGGAGGCCCTGATCGATGTCATCGATGAGGCCAGTGGGGAAAGCGAGCGTTTCGTCCTGATCGCGCCCTGTCGCACCGAATGGGTCTACGCCGAAGATCGGCTCTTCCAGATACCCAGCACGGAATACCGGATGATCTACTCCCTGAAGGACCACCGGGGCATGGGCAGTAAGATTATGTATCAAGGACCGTCCTCGAAGGGCGAACCTCATTTCCCTAACTTTAGCTCTGTCGAAATAGATGTGCAGACCTTTACCGGCACGCGACAACTGAAAACGCCAACCGAAATCAACTCGGCGACCGAAACCAACATTCCGCTGGTTGCTCGAACTGAAATTCGGGATGCGAAGCGTGGACGGCGCTACGTCATGGAGTATCCGATCAGAACCATGAACTTCCGGCCTGAAGCAGGATCTTTCCAGGTTGATACCGGTCCCCTGCTGGTGCCCGACCTGAACTCAGATGAAGAGAAACCCATCGACCGACTCGAGATGGCCCACGTCGTCTACAATCGGCTGGACAAGGCCGAGTTCATCTTGAGGCGCCCGACCCCGATCGCAGACGAAAGTGCGGCCGAAGTCACGAAGGTGCTCCACTACTCTGAAGTGGTGGAACATCCCGCGGAAACCGTGCTGCTTGCCGCGGAGTGATCTCCTGGCTTGAGATCATGATCGAAGGCTGGAGTTGACTCGATAGGAATCAACTCAATCGTCGCAGCTTGGTGACACGGCCGATCGGAATCCACTCGGCGACGAAAATGTTCCCCTCATGATCGAAACAGGCGTCATGGGGGGAAATGAACTTGCCCATTGGAAAAGCGCTGCGAGGCTCTTTTCTGACCTCACGAAAATCGGCGGGTCCTTCCCCTAGATGGGACAGGACCCGGTCGTTTCGGTCCATAAGGGTCACCCGTGCCGCTAGATCCGGAATCAACAGGATCCCGTTTCTCTCGTCGAAATGGCAAGGAAGGTTGACGCCCGCGACGAAGCGAACGTGTTTCCCTTCTAGAGTGAAGTATTGGAGTCGGTTGTTGGTGCGGTCAGCCACCAAAAGAAGCGGTGCCTCGCCACGAGTATCGAGGGTGATTCCGTGAGGGCCTGAGAGCTGTCCTGGTCCTGTCCCCTCGCCGCCAAAGCTCCGGATGAACCGACCTTCACGATCGTACTGGTTGATATAGCTGGAGCCATAACCGTCCGCCACATAGATATCCCCATTGGGAGCAATCGCCAGGTTGGTGGGATGATACTTGGTGAGTGGTCTTCCCTCTGCATCCTGCTTGTAGTGCTCCGATTCCTTGGGATAGCCCAGGCTAAAGACGACCTCGCCCTTGAGAGTGGTCTTGACCACGATGTTCCGGTCCAGATCCTTGTAGTCCCGCGCGGACAGATAGAGGAACTCTTCACTTCCCTCTCGCTGCAAATGAAGCCCGTGTGCCGAGCCCTGGTACTCCTTTCCCCAGGAACCTACGAATCGGCCTTCGGAATCGAAAATCACCAACGAATCTGGGACGTCACTGCTGCTGTGAACGCTGTGATGAACGTAGATGTTTTCCTGGGAGTCTTCACAGATCCCATGGGTGTTGCCATAGCGGATGTGCTTCGGCAGCTTTCCCCAGTCGTGGATGACTTCGAACTGGTGCTCTCCTGAGCCCACAAGGGGTCTTCCTCCTCCTGATTTGCGGGTCATTCCCAGGAGCTGGGGCGATAGGGTCACCACTGCGGCACCCCCTGCACTCTTGATGAACTGTCTTCGTGAGGAAATTAGGAATTCCGTACGCTTCTTGTTCTGAGGAATCATGGGCATCTCTCCTTCCAACAATACCTTGCGGCGGCATCTCTCAAGGATCGGAAGCCGCGGGACCGTCCACGAGCTTTACTGACCCATCGTAGCATCCCAGGGCAAGCCGGATGCTATCAGGACTCAAAGCCATGGACATCACCCACTCCGACTCAGGTTCACGCTGGCTAACGCGCTCGAGGGTCTTCGTCTCGAAGACCCTCACCAACCGATCCGTAGCAGTCGACACCAGATGCCTGCCATCCCGAGAATAAAGCAGCCGGGTAATCGTCCCGCCGTGGGCCAGTGCCGAACGGTCCAGCGTCCATCCCTCTTCGCTCCGGACCCAGATCCTGATCGTCTTGTCCGCCCCGGCAGCTGCCAACTCCCTGCCCGAGGAATCCACGGCGACCGAATACAGGGCTCCAACTGCGGCCGAGAGCGTATCGAGCCTCTCTCCCATTTGCGGCGACCAGATCTTGATCGTGCCGTCGCCCGAGGCCGATACCAGTCGGGTGCCGTCGGGGGTGAAACAGATCGAGAAGACAGGACCGTTGTGTTCCTCCAACGTCTTGAGCTCTGTTCCGCTTCGAACGTTCCAGAGTTTGATCTTTCGATCGTAGCTGGAGCTGGCCAGGGTGGAGCCATCAGGGCTGAAGGCCAGCGAGTAAACCGAGTCGGAGTGTCCCTCCAGCTTGTGAATCAGCGTTCGCCTCTGGAAATCCCAGACCCAGATCTCGCCAGACTGTGCCGGAGCTCCTCCGCCCGCGGCCAGCAATGCGCCATCGGGGGAAAAGACCAGGCTGCGTATCAAATCGGGTGGTCCCGGCAAAGAGAAGGTGCGTCGACCGCTGGACGGATCCATGAGGTAGACCTCCTCGAAGCCACCACCTGCCAGGGTTCGGCCATCGGGATGAAATCCTAGCGCGGCGACCGGCGGCGTCACCGGCACCTGCGGTTTGATGTCTGGTATCGGAGAGGAAATTGGGGGAAAGGAGGGTTCGGCAAGATCGGGTGGTTGAGCACTGGCATCGATCCAGGCCTTCACCAACACAATTTGCCCCGCCTCCAACTGCCCGTTCATCGGCATCCTGGGCTCGAGTTTCCCTTCCAGCATCAAGACCAGACGACTCTGCTCACTATGGCCAGGCAGGAAGGCCTTGCCGTGTTCACCCCCCTGGAGCAGGTCCGTGTAGCTCTCTAGCACCAGCCCTCCCATCTTGGTCGCCGAGCTGTGGCAGCCCACACATTGTTCCTGGAAGATCGGCAGAATATCGCGGTTGAAATCGGGTGGGGACGAAGGGGACTCGACCTGCTGAGAGAAAGCGATGCCAGTAGCAAGACATCCCCAGAGCAGAAGCCAGCCTGTGCTCGGGCGTCGTGCCGACACTTTAGCCCACCTCCTGGATGGGTTTCCCGAAATCAGTCTCCCAGTCACTGACGGCTTCGAAATCGCTCCTCACCACCCTCCAACGCCCGTCCTCTCGGCGAAGCAGGAAGCTCTGGCGCTTGTTTCTGCCTTCGTAGACCGTCTCGGTAAAAACCATAACCTCGTCGGCACCCCGACTCTCCTTGTTCAGAATAGCCAAACCCTTGACTGCCTGACCGCGACGCTTTAGCCAACGCTCTAGATCAGCCCCTTCCTGCCGCTCGATGATACCCTCCAGACGGCGGCCGAGTTCGCCTCCGAAGCATCGAAGAAGCCCAGGCACATCTCCTGCCTTGAGGGCCTGGATCATGGAAATGAGTACGTCCTCAGGTTCATCGACCTGCGGAGACGTCTGCTGATCTCGGAGCACGAAGTAGAAGAAGCCGCTCAGGATCAGCAGGAAGGGAACGAATCGCCTGGCCTCCATCATGGTCAGATCCGTCTACTTTCAACAGGTCCAGTACTTTTTAAGGAGTTGGACGGTTCGGAGTAGGAAGGGTCAACGCTTCCAAGATATCAAGATCTACTCCCTGGCCACTCCCGGAATCGTCCAAGATCACCTTCCTGGTTCGAGGTAGAATCTCCTCCATCGCCTCCAGGAACAGCCGAGCGGTGGTCACCTCGGGATGAACTCGATACTCCTCCCAGAGGCTGACAAAATGCTGGGATTCACCCTGGGCACGGTTCATCACCTCGGTGCGATGGATCTCGGCCTGCTGAGATAACTCCTCGGCTTCTCCGCGAGCCCTGGGCACCAGCTCACTTGCGTATCCCCGTGCCTCCTGGACGATTCGATTCCGATCCTCCCTGGCATTGGCAACTTCGAGAAAAGCGTCTCGGACTTCCGCGGGAGGCGTGACCTGTTCCAGCGTTACGGCAGTCAGAGTCACCCCCAGCTCGAGTCGATCGGCCTTAGTCTGCAGGTCCCTCTGGACCTCGCTTTGCAGCGCAACACGACCCGTCGTCAGAATCTCGTCTACATTCCTCAAGGCCACTGCGAGAGAGAGAGTGCGCAGTAGCTGAGCTCTCAAACTACTGATCAGGTCTTCGGTCCGGTTCAGATAGAGATAGGGAGCCTGGATAAAGTACTGGATCGAAGCTCTTGCCCTCACCAGATTCTGGTCCCCGGTGAGGAGATAGTCTTCCTCTCCGACTCGCGCGACACCTAGGGCTCGACCCATGTCAGTCCCGCCAACGGAAAGACTCTGGGCCTCGTTGATCCTCAGCAGAATGACTTGATCTATGGGATAGGGCAGAGCGTAGTGCAAGCCCGGCTGAGCTCGCCCCTCGAGCATCCTGCCCAGTCGAATCTGTATAGCCTGGCGATCAGCGGGAACGTAATACACGCCTGACGCCAGATAGGCAAGGGCAAAAATCGCCAGTAGGAGTCGTCGATGCCGTCTGATCCCTCGCCACAATTGGTCTACCGATGGGAAGATCAAGGAGCTAGTCTCCCGTTCTTGCCCTTGGTGAGGAGTTTGAACAACTCCGAATCGGCCGAGAGGACTGCGGTCGTCTTTTCGTCCAGAATCTTGCGATAGGCCTCGAGTGTCCGGACCATCTGATAGAAGTCCGGATCTCGAGAAAAAGCCTCGCCATAAACCTTGGTAGCCTCTGCATCCCCCTGGCCACGAACGATCTCGGCTTTCTTATAGGCACTAGAGAGAATTTCCTCAGCGGTGCGGTCCGCTTCGGCTCGTATCTTCCTGGCCTCCTCTTCGCCTTCGGCTCGGTACTTCTTCGCGATCCGCTCTCGCTCGGCTCGCATGCGCGCGAACACGCTCTCTCGGTTTTGGGTGGGCAGGTTGATCCGCTTGATGTCGACTGAGGCAATCCCGATTCCATACCGCTGGCGAGCAATCTGGCCGCACTCTTGGGTCAGGTTCTTCATTAGCGTCCCGAGCCGGACCTGCTCGATATCGGTGGCAACCAGTTCCGACAGCTCAGTTCGTCCCAGCGCCGCCGACACGGCTGACCAGACGATGTCGTGGAGCCTCATTTCCGCCCCGGTGCGATCGCCCACCGTCCGGAGGAAGAGGAGAGTATCCTCTACCTGCCACAAAACGCAGTTCTCTACCAACAAGTTCTTCTTATCTCGAGTCAAATACTCCGAAGGTCTCGGATTGTAAAGATGGAGTCTCTTGTCGATGCGCGTCAGTCCCTGAAAGGGCCATTTGAACTTGAGTCCCGCATCCTTGTACTCGGCAACAGGCCGGCCGAACTGAGTGACCAGAGCGATCTCTGTCTCGGACACAGTGAAGAGGCTCAGGTAGAGCAGAAGTACAGCAACCAGAACCCAAGTTAGCTTGCTCTTGATGATCCCCTCGCGGCTAACCATGATGCACTAACCTCACTTTCAACACCCCATCTTCAAGCCGTGTCTAGCGCAACCGGAGGCTGGGCTAGGCTGAAACTTCAACCACGAGGAAGCTACGCAGCCTTCGCCAGATGACAGAGCCGTGACTGTCAGGGAGCGGGGCCCGACAGGGAGCATATCCCCAGGCGCTTCTAGGTTGAAGGGGTGCGTACAGATGTCAATCAGGGTGTGCCCGTTAAGTTGATCCACCGGATCCCACTCCCTCACGGTCATGGCTCTGTCAGCATCGCTAGCGATGATCATAAGTAGAGGCAATCCAAGTTTCTCTTTGGAACGATCCAGCGCCGGCTGCTGGCCCCACTGGGCTGGAAACAACGATCCGTCTAGGATTGACTTCATATCTTGATTCTCGAAGTGCACCACGTCATCACTCTTGGCCAATGCGCTCAATCACGACCCAATCAGCCCTTCCCTGATTTAAAAGGGCTCACCTTCGGGACTTCACAGCGCCCTCCAGGTCTTTGAAGCTGAAGACTGAGTCCTGGAAAAGCATCATCTTGCGGCGTCCCACGCCGGGATCAAGAATGTACTTACTCTTCCCTGCTAATCCCTCTTCCACCGCCTCCAGATAAACACGGGTCCGGGTCGTCTGGGGAGAACGCCGGTAAGCGTCGTATTGCAGATTGAACCGCTGACTCTCTCCCATGGCCCGCTGCACCCTCTGGAACCGATAGGATTCCGCGTCGATCACTCTCTTCTGCGCTGTACCCCGGGCCAGGGGAACCCGTTCGTTTGCGTAGCCGTGGGCTTCGTTGATCATTCGGTTCTTTTCCTCAAGGGCACCCGCTACGCCGCGGAAGGCATCGACCACTTCGAGAGCAGGATGGACGTCCTGGAGATTGAACGATTGGATCTCTACTCCCAGACCGAGGCGGTCCAGCTCACTCCGAACCATCCCCCTGGCAATGCTCTGGATCTGAAGTCGATCCAATGCCAAAACCTGGTCCAGCGTCATGCTAGAGACGACATATCGGAGGGCTCCCTCGCACAGGAATCTGAGGGTGTTCTCGAAATCGACGGTACGAACCAGGAACTGTCTGGGTTGGCTGATCGAGTAGTGAACGACGGCATTGACCTCTACCAGATACTCGTCACCCGTGAGCATTACCGCCTCATCTTCCCGCCTGACATAGCGTCCTTGGCGATGCTGGATGTTCCACTCATAGGCGGTCGGCTCTCCCTCTTCGGAGTCGCTCTCTGACAATCGAAACCCCAACTGCAGGGAGTTGACGCGGTTCGGATTGAGCCGATAGAGACGCTCCGCCGGCCAGGGAAAAACGTAGTGAATGCCAGGACTCAGGGTCGTCTCGAGTATCTTGCCAAAGCGCTCAACTACTCCTATCTGATCAGGGACGAGCACCTTGACCCCGGAAAGCACATAGAGAGCAATGGCAGCGGCAGAAACGACCTTGAGTAAGGGCTGTCGGTGGTGTCCCGCCCAATGGACCAGATGCGCAAGAAGGGAGGTGGGCGGCCAATGATCTACCCACCAGTGCTGAAAATCGTGCAGCGCGTGCTGGGCGCGATGCGGCAGGAGGTTTCGGGGACGGCTCTCCAGAAGCTTCAGCGAGTTCATCAAGACCAGGAAGGAGGATCCCTGGTGCACCACGGCCGCGGAAACCGCCGTCAGATATCCCAGAAAAGCAGCCACCACGGCCACCAGGTTGAAGGCGAACCCGAACCACAAGATGTTGTCTTGAATGGTCTTTACCGTCTTGCGACTGGTTTCTATCAGAAGGGATAGACGATTCAGCCCTCCGTCTCCGACCAGAATGACACCAGAGGCTTCAGCCGCGATGTCGGTGCCGGTATCACCCATGGCCACGCCGACATCGGCGGCTGCCAGGGAGGGCGAGTCGTTGACTCCATCCCCCACCATCGCAACGGTGTAGCCCTCGCGTTTCAGCTCCTCCAAACGGGCCAGCTTCTCCTCCGGAAGCAGGTTGGCTGAGACCTCCGAAATGCCCACGATCTTGGCGATCTGCCTGGCCGCGTTCTCATTGTCTCCGGTCAACAGGAACGACTTGTGGATCCCCAGATGGTGGAGTTGGTGCAGCGTTTCTGAGGCTTCAGGCCGTGGCAGATCCTTCAGAACCAGAACGCCCGCCAGACGGTCTCCGTTAGCAACCAGTACGGGGATTGATCCAGCCGCTGCTGCTTGATCTAGAACCGCCTGCTGCTCTTTAGAAAGACTAAAGCCCTTTTGCTGAAGAAAACGTGCACTCCCTACGAAGACGTGATTTGCTTCAGCCTGCGCCTCAGGCGCTGCCGTAGCCGAAGCCGCGACTCTTCCTTCCATGCCCAGCCCGGCATGCCGCTCTACCCCCTGTGCAGGGCTAAGGGACAGTCCCCGCTCCTCGGCACCGCTTCGGATGGCCCGTCCCAGCAGGTGCTCGGAGTAGAATTCCAGTGAGGCAGCCCATGCCAATACCTGGTCCTCTGGGAAATCACCGAAGCTCTGGACCTCGGTCAGCTCGGGACGTCCCCGCGTCAGCGTTCCTGTTTTGTCGAAGGCGACGCAGTCAACCTGTGCCATCTTCTCCAGTTGGGCTCCCCCTTTGACTATGATGCCGCGACGGGCAAGAGCACTGACCGAAGCCAGGACTGCAGCCGGAGTGGCGAGAACCATGGCGCACGGGCAGGCAACGATCAAAATCGCAACCGACCTCATCCACTCCCCGGTAATCAGGTAACAAACGGCTGCGATGCCAAGGACTAGTGGCAGAAACCACTGAGCGTAGCGGTCGGCCGTGCGCTGGATCGGGGCCTTGCTTTCCCTGGCATGCCGAACCAGCTCGACGATCCGACTGAGCACGGTGTGATCGCCCACCTGGTGGGCTTTGACCAACAGTCGAGAGGTCTGGTTCAGACTCCCTGCGTAAAGAGAGTCTCCACTTACACGCTCTCGAGGAAGGGATTCACCGGTAATGGAACTCTCATCCAACAGGGATTCCCCGTCAAGTATGGTCCCATCGACGGGCACCCTCTCGCCCGGATAGACGACGACCTTTTCACCCGACTCAACCTCCTCTAGAGGTATCTCTTCTTCACGGCCAGCCCGTTGGACGTGAGCTTCCTGGGGAAGACAGGAGAGAAGTCGACTCAGGTCGGTTTGAAAGCGGCGGGAAGCATACGCCTCCAGCGTCTCTCCCACCAACATGATGTAGACGACTTCGGCGGCAGCCAGGTACTCGCCGACATACAGTGCGGCCAACGCAGCTAGGGTGACGGCCTGATCAGCACTGATCTTGCGAGCCAGCACATCCTGAAAGGCACGGGTAAAAGTGCTGTACCCGTAGATAAAGGTCAGCGCAATAGCCAGATCCCACTTGAAGGGCGATCTGATCCACTCCTGCCAGTAACCGAGCAATAGCAGACCAGCTACTATCAGCCCGACGAAGCGCCACCGGAAACCGGTGTCTTCGTGGAGATGGAATGTATGTCCTAGAGGAAAGAGCATGCTCGAGAAACCCAGCTTTTTTCGCTCAGAACCGACGGTATAGACTCAAGCAAAGCCGTACTTGCCCAGCAGCTGCTTTGTCAGCCCCGGCTTGTCGCTGGGAGTCAAATCGGTGCGCCTCATAAGGAAATGAGCCTCGCTTTCGAAAGCCCGCATTCTTACCGCCGCGTCGGAGAGGGCATCCAGGCAGGTCGGCGGAATCCGAATCACCCCCTCAGGATCGGCGTGGATCACGTCTCCCGGGCTGACTGTTATCCCTCCCACCTCGATCGGCTGGTCCATCGTCCCGAAGCGGAGGGCGCAATGGTGGATCGTAATACCGGTACAGTAGGCGGCGAACGGGATACTCAAAAGACCGGACACATCCCGCAAACCACCGTCTGCAACCGCGCCGATGCAGCCTGCAGCGTAGAGCCCCTTGGCCATACCATCGCCCAGGACACACTCGTGGTCAGGGCGAGATCCAGTGGTCTTAACAACCCAGACCACGGGCTCCTCCATGTCATTGATTCGATCGACCTGCTGCCAGAAGTTGCCCATGTTGGCCACACCACCCGGCGTACTGGTATCGATCTCACAAGTAACGGAAACACCTACTGTGGGCCCCAGGCTGGGAGTGACGGATTGAATAGTCCCGGCCATGTAATACTCCTCGGCCGGCGTCGGGTCAATGTAGCCAATCGTGTTGGCAAGCAGTGCAGTGTCGAATTCACGTAGTTCTTGTATTACAGAACCCAATGACATGAAACTCCTCCGTTTGATGAAAACCAGCTCAAAATGTCGACCTCTCTCGGGCGAAAAGACCCGACCAGGAATCGCTCTGGTGGCGATTCGGGCTGCAAAGGATCAACCTATAAGAGGACGTGGCAATATACAAGTATTCAGGGCTGGTTCTGGGCTGCCTTCGGAAAAAAACTTGGACTCGTTGGAGACGCTTGAAAGGAACGGGCAAAGGCAAGGACAAGGGCCAGGAGCGAAACACGTTCGAAGCTCGGAGATCGACTGAAATACTTGCGCCTAGAGTTCCGGTCAAGTTGTGGAGTACAGGAGAAAGTCCTGGGACCTTGAGAGGACACTGGTAGAGGTCCTGCTGACGCATTGGCCTGCGAGTATCAAGAGAAGTCAACCCCAACGAGGTTAGTCATATCGCAGGGTTTGGCGTTACTGTAGCTGGATCCTGAAAGATGTCACTGATCTACTCAATCACTGCCTTCTGCTCGGAAGGTGTACAGGTTGGCGTTCTGGAGATAGATCTCCAGTCGAATCACCTGGCCCGCTAGCAAGCTCAACCGGCGATCTTTCCATCGCATCTGGTGGGACACGCTGTCTCCGGTGAAGGAAACACAGTCTGAGTAGTCGAGTCCGGGCAGGACCTGGCGACTGGCGTCTGACACTCTAACCTTCAACTCTCCCGAGTGGGCGTCGGCATTGAGTCGCAGTTCGCCTCCCGGCCAGAGTAGCTTCCGGGTCACTACGACGCCGCCGTGTTGAGGGCCCCGCAGGGAGACGAATCCCTCTTTGCGGATCTTGACCAGACCGATGCCCCCTTGCCTCCAACGGCCCCGCTCCTCGTTCTCTCTCCTACCATGGGGACCGTCCCAACCGGTGTAGTAGATCCACCACTCATCCTCCACCTCGATCCAGCCAGGACCGGCGAAGATGAGTCCGCTGTCCCAAGCCTCCTCGGGCCCTAGTGGGATCAGCCGGGGCCGGGTCAGGAGGCGGTCGAATCGGGTTCCGCTTCGGCTCCAGGCCAGCTCGACATGGATGTCGGTGTTCCATTTGAAGGATTGGACGAAACCCCAGAAAATACCGGCGTGATAGCTGGCACTCATTCCATAGAAGAAGTTGAAGCTCTCCCGGTTGTCCAACTCGTCGGGGATCAGGATGTTGCGGGGTTCATCACCCCACTGGGTCCAGAGTTCCCGACTCCTCATCATGGCGATGCGGCGGGAGGCCCCCACGTCCAGCACGTCGCCTCGTCGAGTCCGATAGATGTGCTTGGCCCGGCAAAACAAAGAGAACTCTGCGCTGCGGGGATCGAAGACGATGCAATTGGAGGTGTCGCTGTGCATGGTGGCGATCGTCGTGTGGCTGCGCCGATCCCACTCGATCCCGTCATGGGATCCCATCAAGTGCATCCCCCCTCGTCCGTGATATTGCATCACGTAGCGGAAACCGCGTCGAAACCGGGGCGGAATGTCGAGAATCTGTGGGGCGGCGGCACGATCCCCCTCCAGGCCCCGCCAGACCAGGTTGTTCTCGCGACTGCCATCGACCTCGACGAGCCCCAATCGGGGCTGCCTCCACTTAATCCCGTCGAGGGAGTCGGCATAGCCGATAGCCGTGGTGAAGAGACGAGTTCCCGGCTTGGAGTCGGACGCTGGGATGTTGTCCTGATACCACATCCGAAACAGTCCCAAGTCGGGATCCCGCAGAACCGACACGTAGCTAGGTCCCCCCTGAGGCTTTCCCGCAGCAGCAATTCCATCCCATCGAAGCAGTGGATTCCCTGAGTGCTTCCGAGGCGGGTGGAACTGCCGCAGGACCATCTCCGGAGACTCTCGCGCGTACTTGAGGGCGAAGCGGTTGTCGACGAGGTAGTCATCGATCAGAAACTGGGGCGTGCTGCCGATGCTTACCGGCTCCACCGGCAGCTCGGTCCCGGCAGCGAGCATAAGGCCACCAACGAGAATCATGATCGGTGTTGAGCTACTTCCCATTTTCCTTTTGTGGATCAACTTAACACAGTGCGCCGACGAGCTAGCGCTCGTATGGGACTCACTCGAAGTAAGAAGCCGAATCATCTGATCTGACTTCGTGCCTGCACAACTTTTCTATCATGTGGGCAGAGCAACCCAACTGACGATTCGCGGCCAGAACTACCGTCAATTTCTACCAGCCCAAATGCCAGGAAACCGTTTTGATACCGGATCCGAGCGTCAGCGGTTGTGCTACCCGGCAGGCCAATGCGCCTGAGGCCGAAGGCCCAGCCAGTCGGAGCCAGCGGGCCAGGCTCTGGGCATGGCGTGGGGTTGCGGTCGCGGTGGCCTTGACCTCGACTCCGTAGAGTCTCCCATCCCTCTCGATGATCAGGTCGCCCTCCGAGCCCCCCGCCGGTTGCCAGTAGTGGAGCCCCGGGTGTTCCCCTTTTTGTCGAAAGGCCTTCAGCCATTCACCGATAACCGCCGTCTCGGTCAGAACTCCCAGGCTGGGACCCTGGAGTACGGCTTCCCTGGTATGGAGCCCTAGAAGATAGGTATCTACTCCGGGATCCAGGAAGTAGACTTTCGGACTCTTGCGAATCCGCTTACCGAAGTTGCGGTGGTAGGGGTACAAAAGATGGATGATCTGGCTGGTTTCCAGCACCGACAACCACCGTTTGACTGTGGGACCACTGACGCCCAGCTCCCGACTCAGCTCTATCATGTTGAGGTTGTTGCCCGTGCAGGATCCTACCAGCATGACAAAGCGGCTGAAAAGGCTCAGATCGGCCACCTGAGCCAAGTCTCGCACGTCCCTTTCCAGGTAGCTCTGGACGTAACTGGAGAACCAGAGCTGGCGGTCCACCTCGGGATTGGCTCGAGGTTCCGGGAAGCCTCCCCGAAGCAACCAATCCACCAGCTCTACCGTTTGGCTGACGCCTTGCTGTATGCCTTTGTCGAAGACGGCGGCCAGTAATTCATCTAGATTCTCGGGTCCGTTTTTCTCCCGGACTTCCGATGTAGAAAAGGGGTCCAGGGCCAGGACGGCAATGCGTCCGGAGAGAGTCTGGCTCACGCCCCGCATCAGGGAAAAGCTCTGGGAGCCCGTCATCAGCCAGCGACCCGGACTCCGGTCCTGATCGATTCTATCCTTGACGAAGTGAAGAAGCTTCGGAACGTACTGGATCTCGGCCAGGATCAGGGGAGTGCCCGCTTCGTCCAGAAAACCCACCGGATCGGAAAGAACACGGTCTCGAACATCAGGCCGCTCCAAGGAGATGTGATGTAGTGATGAGACTGTCTTGATCGTGCTCCAGCCTCTGTATACAATCCCTGAAACTTAGGAGTAGACCATGTCGACAGCAGAGTTATTTCAGCTGAACGGTAAGGTGGCGGTGATTATCGGTGGCGCTCGGGATCTGGGACTTGATATGGCCCAGGCTCTTGGCGAGGCCGGCAGCAATCTCGTGATCACGTCGCGGACCCTGGCGAGCGCGGAAAAGGCGATTGGCCATCTGAAAGCTACTTGTCCGGGGGACATTCTGGCCCTGGCCCTGGATGTCTGCGACCACGGACAGGTGATCGCAACGGCTGAGACCGTGCGCTCGTGGAAAGGCCAGACCGACATTCTGGTCAACAACGCAGGCGGTGGACTGGGTCTCGTCCCCACCAATCTGTTCGAGCGGAAACCGGAAGATATCCGCCAGTTGATCGATACCAATCTCGTGGGAACCCTCTTCTGCTGCCAGGCCTTCGGGAAAATTATGGCGGTCCAAGGGCACGGCTCAATCATTAATATCGCGTCAATCGCGGGCATGGTGGGCCGTGACCGTCAGATGTACGAGCAAAACCAGATGCACGAACAACCGATCGATTATGCCGCGGCCAAGGCCGGCGTGATCGGTATGACGCAGGATCTGGCTGGTTTTCTGTCTCCGCTTGGTGTTCGGGTCAACGCTATCTCACCCGGCGGATTCGAGCGGGGCCAGCCAGAGGGATTCGTTAAAGCCTACAGTGCCCGGACTCCTATGGGTCGGATGGGGAAAGACGGGGTGGATCTTAAGGGTGCAGCTTTGTTCCTGGCCTCTTCAGCCTCGGACTATGTGACCGGAGTGAACCTCGCGGTAGATGGTGGGTTTACGATCTGGCATTGAGCGGCCTGCCCTAGACTGCTCCAGCTGAGTTGGATCATCACGGGGGGAAACTTTAGGGTCTGCGCAAGAATAACTTGGTAGAATTGGCGCTCAGATTTGCACCAGATTTGGCCGCGAGCGATTGAGCGAAACCGCAGGCATAGCCTGGTCTACATTGAGGATTTCTCGATTGAGAAACGGCCGAAGATGGTGTGAAGATGAGATGCTAAAATGCAAAGTTATTTTTGCGCAGACCCTTAGTTCTGGTCAGCGGAGGATTTTGCTGTTGTCCGGCTCTCTCCTCGGAAGCTGGCTTCATATTGCAAACTGGTCAAGCCGTTCGCGGCTCTGCTGAACTTAAACGACAGGTAGGAACATACCCATGACACTCAACGCATCCGACAGAACCAATCAACCGATCTACCTGGCCGACTTGGACAGCTGCCTTCCCAGCACTGCCCTCACCAGGAAAAGCAAGCGTTTCCATTGGACGATGCTCGATTTCGAGACCGACGCCACCCAGGGAACCCTGCTCTTCGCTGGGGAAGAGACGCAGGCGCCTGAGTTGACCTATCCACTGAAAACGGAAGGCTGGCACGATATCCATATCGGTCTTTTCAATACCGCCTGGCGTCCCTACGAAGCTCAGCGACTCTGGGCCAAACTCGACGACGACCCGGCCTTCTCGTTGATCCATCTGCCCCCACCCAGCGACCTTCCCTGGGGTGTACCACCCGACGATCAGGTCAAAGGCCCACGGATTCAGGATGTCTTTTGGAAGACGGCCGATCTGACGGGACACACGATCCTGTTCCACCAGCCCTGCCTGCGAGTCCTGGAGGAGCCAGGTGCTTTGGGAAATCCCTGCTCCAAGGTCTGGATTGCCTACCTCAAGCTGGTTCCACTCAACAAGCCAGAAGTTCAGGAACTTCTGGCCGACCGAAGTCGAAGCGAAAACAAGCGTCTCTTCGCTTACAACGACTCCTGGGTCACGGGGGACCGAGGGGGCATCATGCCCGAAGGTAAGTCGAACGCAGCCTCCATGAAGGCGTACCTGGAGCCCTATCGCCACAGCGACTTCTCCCGGATCTACTGGGACGGAGCGCACGGCGACATGTGCAACTATCTCACCAAGATCGGGCGCATGTGGATCCCAGAGCACGTTCAGGCCGATGATCCACCTCGACTCTACGACCGGCTGACTCTGGTGGCTTGGGATGAGTACGTAAAAAAGGGTATCGACCCGTTTCAAATCGCCGCAGACTTCAGTCACGAGATCGGTCTGGAGTTCCACGCCTGTTACCGGCTGGGATGGAGGCCCTTCTACTGGCCACCTCCCTTCGAGGATTTCAATCTCGGAGGTTTCTATGATCAGCACCCAGAGCTGCGCTGTCTAGCCCGCGATGGACGAGACTCCCTGGGCCTATCCTTCGCCTTCGATGAAACCCAACAATTCGTTCTCTCGCTGATAAGCGAAATGGCGTCCTATCCAATCGATGGCGTCTGCATGCTCTACAACCGCCAGCCCCCCTTCATGGAATATGAAGCACCGTTGGTGAAGGGCTTTCAGTCAGAATACGGAGAGGATCCTAGAGAGCTCGACGAAACGGATGCCCGTTGGCTTGCCTACCGCAGCCAGTTCTTGACCCGGTTCATGAAAAGGCTGCGGCGCGACCTGGACGACCTGGCCAGCAAGCAGCAGCGATCTCAGCCCTACCCTGTCTCAGCCTGGGTCTTCGGAAGCGAAGAGGAAAATCTGTTCTACGGGCTCGATGTCAGAGGCTGGGTCGAACAGGGTCTGGTGGATACTCTGGTCCCCTATACCTCCGCCGAAAAGCTCTTCAGCTTCGAACTCGCCTGGGAGAAGCCAGAGGACGTCGAGTATTGGCTTTCCCTGACTCGGGGAACGCAGTGCGAGGTTGCCTTCAATGTGATGCCCCGAAACATGGATGCTGGACAATATCGCCGTAAAGCCGACTCCCTCTACCAGCTAGGTGTGGAACATCTGGCGTTCTGGGATACCGCCATCACCGGCGGTCGAGCTTCGGAGGCCCTTCGTCGACTGGGACACAGAGAAGAGATCGCAGACTGGGTCGCTGCCAGAGAACCAGCTGAGGAACGACCCTCGAGTCCTCTGCGAAGGCTGGAACAGTGGGATCTCGACTACTTTCCCGAGTAGTGAAGACCGTTGTAAGGAGCTCAGTCGTCCCTGAAGTCGTACTTCTGAACCCATCCAGCGAGGCACCTTTGCAGCTGAATAGCCCCCTGCCATTGTTTTTTCCCGTCGGCTGTCTTGGGTTACTGTCTGATTAAACTTGAAGATCATAACTTGATCTGAGGATTTTCTCAGTTCCAATCCTCCCACCTTGGTTTGAGAACGTGGGCAAACGTCAGGTGAAGTCTCCCCGAATTTTTCTGCGAGACACGGGGATCCTGCATGCGCTTCTTCAGATCGGCTCCCGTTCAGATCTTCGAAGGACATCCCAAGCTAGGACTCCGTTCAGGGCCGGTTGGTGACCCAGGCAGGAGATCCCCACGCCATCTCGCCATCCTTTTGGATGACACGAAGATAGTAGTAGCTTTCGCCCGGTTCGGAAGCGTTATCAGCGTACTGAAACTCGAGCTCGCTCTTCCCCGGAGAAGAGGAGTAGACGATCTTGTTATCCTTTATGACGTCTACCCGCTGGATGGCCTGTGTGCCCCTCAAGTAAGCCTTGATTCTCAAAGGAGTTGTGCTCTCGAAGGCCTCTCCCATCAGGTGTTCCCCATCCGACCCCAGAAAGCGGACGTCCAGGATGATGTTGTCCGTGGCGGCGTAGGCCCGGCGGGCTCGGATGGCTTCCAGGAGTCCTTCCAGGGTCAGTTCCTCAGCAATCAGACAGGCGTAGCTGATGTGGGTGGAGAGATGATCTGAGGAGGCAATAAACCCCAATTTGTAGCCCTTCTCGAGAGCGCTCCAGGCGGTTCCAAGCCGGCGGGGGGGGCGATTGTCCTGCTCCAGGGTGGGACTGGGAATCAATGTCTTGGGCTGCGGCGCCCCAGGGTATTCGTAGGTCTCCCTCATCCCCTGGAAGATCTCGAGCACATGCTCGACCTTGGGGTCATTGTCCCGCCAATCGGTCCCCGACCCAGTGGCGATCGTGTGGGGGATGGACGTTCCATTCTTCCGTCTCAGATGCCAGAACAGTCTCTCGGCGCCCTCCAGTCCGAGGTTCTCGCCGGTCTCGACCGGCAGGATCGATCTCCCGCGCCGCACGAAGAGGATGTTCCGGTGCCCGTTGGGATACTCCAGGCTACGTTCGTAGGCATAGAAGGCGGCAAAGTTCTCCAGCTGAAAAAGGTCGGCTACCTTTTGATTGCGATACCAGTTATAAGGCTCCACAATCTCGTGGTTGTGGTCAGTCACACCCAGGAAGTCCATATCTGCGGCATCTCTGGCATAGCGGTAGGCGTCGATCAGAGAGCCGTCCCCGCCCCCGTCCAGAGAAATGTCGGTGTGCCGATGAAGATCTCCTCGGTAGATGGAATAGGTCTTGCCGCCAGCCTGAACCCGGTAAGAGCGAATTCTCTCTAGATCTTCCTGTTCATTGGGGTGGACAGCCTCCGAGGGTAGAACCGGCGGAATCTGGAGCGGCGACAGTTCGACTGTGGCCGGCGCTGATGCCCCCAACAACCCCACCATGACCTGCCCGTGTTGGGCCAGGTAGGACTTGGTGCTGCGGTTATCGGTGGGCCACACGGCCCAGACCCGACCCTGGGAGTCCACGGCCGAGGCGGACATCATATCGTTTCGTCCCCTGCTGCCGAAAAGCTCGGTCGGGCCAGACCAGCGAGATCCGTCGTAGCGAAGATAATCGATTCCCCAGGCGGCGAAATTACGCCCCCTGCCTTCAGACTGACGCATCTTCAGATGCCGAACCAGCAGCCAGGGATGCCCGGTGCCATCCACCTGCAAATGGGGCATCTCCCACTTTCCCTCACCCAGGACTTGCGCCGGATCCTGGCGCGTCGTCATCAGCTTGCCATCGACCAGACACGCAATCCGCAGCGATCTCGTTTCATAGAGCTCAGTTCCCTTGGCTTTGCCGCGCTCAGTCACCAGACGACCGGTATCCTTTCCCCATTGAGCGCCCGAAGTGTGCCAGGCGAGCCAGATGCGACCCTGATTGTCGATGGCCACCGAGGCCCCGGCCTCGAAGCGGGGAGTTCCGGCGATGGTCTGGACGTCCTGCCACCGTCCCTCCCGGCGCTGTCTGAGGTAGACGTCATAGTTCCCGGAGGCGTACCCGTCCCAGGCAACCGCAAGCTCGCCATTGGCGCCCGCGGCCACAGACGGCCACCAATTGTTTCCTGCTTCCGCGGCACCCTCGCTGATCCTTACCTCCTGGCCCCATCGTCCTCCGTCGAAGTCCATGGCCACGATCTGTCCCACGCCTTCGATGGTCTTCTGCCACACCAGCCAAATCCTCCCTTGGGAGTCGGTCGCAGTACTATGGTAGATATCCGGACTTGGATGGTCGGTAAGGCGCTGCTGGGAGGACCACTCCTGCCCGTCGAAGCTGCGTCCATAGAGATCCCAGTTCCCTTCCACCTGCATCGACCAGATCACCCACAGCCGACCTCGCGAATCCTCGGCTACAGCGGTCCGGAAGGCGTCGACACCGGTAGCCACCTCGTGAACGGGTCCCCAGCCCGACTCTCCCCGAGAACGCACCAGTACCAGATCCGCCTCATCCTCGACGTATTCCTGCCAGGCAGCCCAGAGCTTGCCGGATCGGGTTGCCACCAGGGACGGGAAATCCTGGATGTCGAAGCGTTCGGCGGAAATGGGCGAGGAAGACGGGATCCTTTCCACCTGGACGGCGCCGCCCAGAAAGGTCTGGGGCTCGAAGAGCTCGACTCTAGCGGGTTCAAAGCTGAATCGACCCTTGGTGGTCTCGATACGGATCGGCTTGGCTCCCGGATTTTCCAGGAGGTTGATCCGAATACTGGGGAAACGAAGGGTGCTCAGATTGCTTCGGATCCAACTCATGCGCGTGGCCAAGACCCAGCCCAGCTCTCCCTTGGTCTGATCGTTGGGAAGCTGAGGATCGGCGTCGACCGAATGGATGCTGTCGTAGAAGGTGTGGCGGTAGATATTGGCTCGAAACTGATCCGGACTCACCTCCGCTCTCTGACCCGGAGAAGGAATCAGCTTGCCATCCCAGCGGGCGGGTTGTGAATCCAGGAGACCAAACCGGACGCGGAAGGCCGACTCCGCCAGCAGTGTTTCTGTGGATTCCGCGGGCGGCGCTGGGGCGAACCAGCCATGAGAGGGCGAGGGAATCAAGAACAGAAGCAGCAGGGACAACGAAAACAAGGCGACGATGATCCTATTGACGATGATCCTATTAGTAAGCAACATGGTTGCAGGCCTCCTGTGCTTCGAGGATCCCGAAAGAGGGGGAACGACTCACTTTGAAGCATAGCAGAAGGCAAAGACGCTCGCCCCTCGTGGCGGTGGTCTCCAGGCCGCCGTTCGTCGAGCCGCTAGGCTCGACAGGAATACTTCGGCCTGGAGACCGAACCCACCTGGGAACAACGGATTTCCAACCGGGGGATTGCAGCGAAGGGTAAACTGATGAAGACTAAAGGCAATGTAGGTGGCGATCGGGCACGTTGTGCTAGTCTGGAAAGGCGTAATCTTGAAGGTAAATCTGAAGGGGCAGGTGGCTCTGGTCACAGGAGGGGCCCAGGGATTGGCAGGGCCATCGCGAAGCTGCTGGCCGACAACGGGTCACGGGTGGCCATTGTAGACATCAATCTTAAGTCTGCCCAGGAGACCGTCCGGGAAATCGAGTCCTCGGGAGGAACAGCTCTCTCCGTCGAAGGGGACGTGAGCAGCGCACCACAGATGTCTCGGGCTCTCGAACAAGTTCTGGAGAAATGGGACGGTCTGTCGATCCTGATCAACAACGCCGGAATCAACACGCTGGGAGGTAGAGTCCCCATCCATGAGTTCGCGGAAGAGGACTGGGAACAGATCTTGAAGGTGGATCTCACCGGAGTCTATGTTACGAGCAAGGTATCGATCCCTGCCCTTCTCAGCAACAACGGCGGACGAATCGTCAACATCTCGTCCGTCGCCGGGCTGGTCCCGCTTCGCTTGCAGAGTGCCTTTGTGGCCGCCAAGGCAGGCGTCGTCAACCTGACGCGTTCGATGGCACTGGAACTGGGACCCCAGGGGATCCTGGTCAACGCCGTGGCTCCCGGATCCACGCTCACGCTGGGAACCAAAAAGCTCTTCTATGGAGCCGATGGAGCCTATACCGAAAACGCAGCAAGCCTGCTATCCCATATCCCACTGGGACGACCTGCAAACCCCGAAGAGATCGCATACGGTGTGCTCTTCCTGGTCTCGCCGGCAGCCAGTTACGTCAACGGAATTGTGCTCACGATCGACGGTGGCTGGACGGCTGGATACACCCGCGACTGGTGATTACAGTCCGAAGAAGGAGAATGAAATATGGCCAAGATTACTGAATTTCGTGGTTATCAGGGTGCCCCCCCCATTCCCAAACCCGAGACGTTGGTTGAACCCAATATCGTCACGGTAAAGGATGGCGTCCCGGTCAAGTACCCGGGTTGCGAAGGAATCGGAGTTCGAGTGGTTCACCCTGCCAATCCCAAAGCACCCGCGAAGAACCTCGGCATGGTCGTGTTCTTCGTCCCACCCCATGTGCTCCTCGGTGTGGGCAGCCACCACACCGAGGAATGCTACGTGATTCTCAAGGGCCGCGGAACCATGACACTGGCGGGAAAACAGGTTGAGGTTCAGCAGGGAACGTTCATTCACCTGCCGCCCTGGTGCGAGCACGGTATCGAGAATACCGGAGACGAATCCATGGAGGTCCTGATCTGCACCTCACCGCCCAATCCGTAGCCGTTCAGGCCAAGCTCAACCTGCGTTGTGGCTCGACAATCACGGGCAGGGATACCCGTGCCACTCAGTACCACCAAACGAGAGTTGTTGGAATATTGCAAACTCAATCGACAAGAGCGATTTGTTTCGGATCAGCGGTGATACTGCTGATCTCAATGAATCTGATGGCCGGGACAGCGCCGCATCTGGTCGCTGGCACCCTGGAAAACCAGCAATTCACTACCTGGTTGGGGCTGCAGAATCGATCGGGGAAGACCTGTACGGTAGGGGTTCAATATCACAGGGGAGCGATGAAGCTTCCGGTTGAGACGCTGCTGACCGACGGCGAAAACAAGGGTAATTTCTTTACCAAGGAACTCCCTTCCCATGGATCCACTCGCATCGAGGTGTCTACGGCACCGGGTACCGAGACCATCTTCACGGGCGCCGCTTCGATCCTCTTTGAAGACAACGTCTACCTCAATGAGGTCGGAATCACGGCTGAGTACAGGGTCAAACCAGCCTCGAGGGTCACCAGCATCAGCGAGTTGTTCCCCTACGCCGTGGGCTCTGCCACCCCACTGGGCCAGTGCACCATAGCCAACATAAACTACAACCCACCCACCGAGATCCCAGCAGTTGCGACCGTCAGCAATGGAGGCGCGCTCTTACCGCCTGGAACAACCAGATTCATGCAGTTGTACGACCAGGATGGAGTCCTGGTTAACAGCACCACTCCCACCGAGTATGACGGAACTCATTCGGCCCAGAACCTGCCCGAGATCTTTCCTGGACAGGGTCCTGTCTCCGGCCTTTGGAAAGTCTGTACCGAGAGACCGAATGGCTTCAGGGGTACTGCTGCTATCGACGTCCTCTATATAAACGTAGTCAACGAGGGCAATATTCAGTTCGCCGCCACTTCGAGTCAGAAAAACAACAACAATTGCAAGACGGACGACACGACCTTGTGCCTCCAGAATCAACGATTCCAGACCCAACTCAGCGTGCGGGACACTCCGACTGGCCCGTCTCGTCCTGCCCAGGTGGGCCCCTTCGACGGCTCCTCCGGAACGCTCGTTGAAGGGCAGGCCGGTCTCAGTCTGACGGTGTCGGTTCAGAATGGTTGTTCGAGCGGTTTCAACGCCTATTGGGTGATTGTGGGCGGCGACACCAGCGTCGAGTGTATACACTCGTGGTGACGGATACGTCAACCGGCGCGACGAAGACCTATGAGAACGAGCTGGGGCAGCCTTCGCCGGCAATCGTAGACACCCAGGCTTTTGCTACCTGCCCCTGATATTGTCAGAGGCCATAAATCACGCCTGCCGGCAGGAGCACCGTTCGTGGCTGGGAGCACGTCCTTACGCCAAAGGCGTTAATGCGTGTAGCCCAGGGTTGGCGATGCGGAGCGAGCTACCCTGGGTCAGGTCGTTCAAAAAAACACGCTATCCCGAAGGGGTTATTGCCGAGTGGAAACAAATTGCAATAACGCTTTCAGCATAGAAAAGGCAGGCGACTTAAACCCAGGGTAGCTCGCTTCGCTCCGCATCGCCAACCCTTATAGTTGGAAAGGCACTGAGATCGGGAAGAAGAGTGGCAAGTAGCCGTCGTTCTTTCTTTTTTGCTACTTTTTTCTTTCTTTGTGGAAGGTGTGGAAAAGTATGGAGTCGGGAGCTCAGTTGCCAACGCCCAGGACGCTCGGGTCCGTCACGAATGCCCACCCTTATCGGGAGGACGATT